>ENA-UOJO01000176-UOJO01000176.1-human-gut-metagenome-genome-assembly--contig:-P57-NODE-176-length-106234-cov-17.402283_pt1 | contig 106234 bp, 101 predicted proteins | sample MGYA00242351_ERZ723898 | MGnify/ENA metagenome assembly ERZ723898 | reverse complement strand
GGGTGTTTCGTTTCTGTGATGCCATGCAACTCCCGCTCTTTTCGAGCCATGTCGCGGGGTCTCTAGACAACAAGACGCTTTGCGTTCTTGGCTGGCGATGGGTAGGGGCCTGTGCGGAGCAGAAAACGCTCCGGTGGAGCGTTTTCAGGCCGACACGGGCCGGATGCTTGCCGGCCGCCCCGGGTTGTGACGTGGTATGCCGATCGCCGTACCCGGAGCGAGGTAGAAACTTGGAAAGCCATGCGATCGAGCGCGCCCGGTGGGCGATCAGCGAGGTGACACAACGGAGCAGCGTCCAGGGAAATGCTGCGAATTATTGATGACAGTGGATTGAAACGCTTTGCGAGCGCGTGGTAAATTGGTGCGCATCAGGCGTTTTTAATCATATACTATCTACTATCAAGAAAATGCATCTTAACCGTTCAAATCTATCTCTTACCTGAAAATCAAACACAATATGAAATGATTGCTTTATAATAATATCAGTGGAAGGGAAAGCGAGGTGATATAGTGAAGGTCGAAATAAAAGTGCTGACTGAAGCACAGGAGCCATATGCCGTTATCTACGCGAACGAAGTAAGTACATATATACGCCAAACTGCGGATATGATTGAACGTGCTGCCGGTAATAAAATGATAACCGTCACGGACAATGAGAGAATCATCGTTCTGCGGCCAGAGGAGCTGTATATGATCCGCGCGGAAAATGAAAAGACGGTCGTATATGCCAAAACGAAGCGATACATCAGCGGAAAGCGGTTGTATGAATTCGAAGCGCTGCTCGGGAGCGGGTTTATGAGAATTTCCAAGTCAACCATCGTGAATTTGCATCAGCTGGACTGTGTAGAACCAACTTTGGGCGGTCTTATGCTTCTGATACTGAAAAACGGCTGCAAGGACTATATTTCACGGAAGTATCTGCCCGCTTTCAAAAAATACCTGGGATTATAAGGAGGTAAGCAATATGAGAAGAGTTTTAAGAGCGGCGTGGCAGGGCATCAGCCTAGCAGCCGTGGTGTACCTGTTGGACAGCATCGTAATGGGCCTGGCAGACGGAACCGGAAAATTTACCAGCGGCTATGGCATGGCAAGAGTTGGTGCAGCTGTGATATTGATTGGCATCGGCTTCGGCATTCCGTCGTTGATCTATGAAACAGAGCTGCGTATGTGGCTCAAGATATTCATTCACATGGGGATTGGCTGTCTTGTAATGACAGGTGCGTCCATGCTGGGCGGTTGGCTTCCTGTGGATAAAGGATTGTCCGCAGTATTGATTGCATTGGTCATAGAGGCCGTCATAGCTTTTATCCTTTTGGGTGTTAACATTCTTATAGCCACCGCTGAAGCAAGGCGTCTGAATCAGAAAATCAAGGAGCAACAGCAGAAAGAATGACGCATCCGCTAAATGAATACCGCTAAAGCGCAATCGACGAAAAGCCGGGTGCGCTTTTCATTTGAAGTGAGACAACGATGTATACTTCCGGGTCTTGTTACAGCCATGGCGCAAAGCGCCCTGCACCAATTTTGTTGATTAACAACAGTACATGATATAATATAATAAGTATCTGCGATAGATTGCCGATTTGGAGATACACATTATGGACATATGGGAGAGACTTTACGAAGCAGCAAAGCGCCAGTATCATCCGGAAGATGTGACGCCGTCTATATATGCGCATCATGTAGTATGCGCGCTTGAAAGCGAGAATGGGGAAATTTATACTGGCTTTTGCATCGAAGGCTGCTGTGGTGTAATGGCGCTATGCGCTGAAAGGGTGGCAGCGCTTAACATGTATGTCAACAGTGGTCAAACCATAGTAAGAAGGATGATAGCGTTCAGAGATAAACCGCCATATGGAGAGGGCAGTGGAATGCCTTGCGGCGCGTGCCGCGAGTTTTTCATGCAGTTTTCTTTAGAAAACAAAAATATGGAGATTTTGGTTGATTATAGTACAAGAAAAACTGTAACTTTGGAAGCTCTTATGCCAAAATGGTGGGGAACAGAGCGGTACAACGACATTAATCAGCAATAAATACTTTTTTGCGGCGGCGTTTGAATCCGATTTGGATTCGTGCGAATATAATGCATAGGCCCAGCAGGTAACTGCAAGATTTTTCCACGCTTGGGTGAAGGGCAATACCATCTGATCTTCGCTCATGGATTCTCATATTATTGATAAAACCTATTGGGTATTATTAAAAATGATATCATTTGCAAGGTCAATAAGCAATTTTGCGCGAACAATATTGCATTGGCCAAGGCGCCTCTTCTTGAAAACTACAAATGTATTGGCTATTTTTCCGAAAAAATTGGCAGTTGCTGTTTTGTGTGCTGCCTCAATTGTTCTGCATATTGCAAGGGGTTTTCTTGCAACATGCAAAGCTTGACCTGAACAATAAACCGAATTTGCACCAACGCAAGGATGGAATTCTAAAACATCGAAGTAAAATAAGGGACCAATAAAACATTTTTAGCTTTCATGTATTGTAGGGCAGTGCAAGAACATCAGAGCCAATAAAATGAATTATTCAACGCCATGATATAAGCATAAATTATATATAAAAACTCAAATATAATTATAGATTGAGATGACCCTTGAAAAAATATATTCTTGTGCTAGAATAGTGGAGCGTTGCCATCATGAACTATTAAGGAGCATTCAAAGAATGGAAAACTTGTTCTGGATTGGTTTTGCCGGAGCACTTGTCGCCGGCCTTTTTGCTGTTCTTCAGGCAAAAAAGGTTCTCTCTTACTCGGAAGGAAACGAAAAGATGCGCAAAATTGCGGGAAGTATCCGCGCAGGCGCAAACGCGTATTTGAAGCAACAGTACACGACGGTATCAAAAGTGTTTGCTGTTGTTTTTATTATTTTGGTCGTGATCGCTTTTGCAGGCGATGGAAAAATTCTTTCAAAATTCACCCCATTTGCTTTCCTCACGGGCGGAATTTGGTCCATGCTGGCAGGGTACATCGGCATGAAGATCGCAACGAATTCCAACGCGCGTACTGCACATGCTGCTTCAGAAAGCTTGGATCATGGCCTTCGAGTTGCCTTTTCTTCCGGTTCCGTAATGGGATTTACGGTGGTTGGCCTCGGAATCCTTGATATTACGCTCTGGTTTTATATTCTCCACGGCATTTTTGGAATTGATGACCCGATTCAGTTGGGAAATATTATGGTCATGAACGGAATGGGTGCTTCCTTCATGGCGCTTTTTGCCCGTGTGGGGGGCGGCATCTACACCAAGGCGGCGGATGTTGGAGCCGATTTGGTCGGTAAAGTTGAAGCGGGCATTCCGGAGGACGACCCGCGCAACCCTGCCACGATTGCGGATAACGTAGGTGATAATGTTGGTGATGTGGCCGGAATGGGTGCGGATTTGTACGAATCCTATGTCGGATCGATTTTGGCAACGTTTGCGCTTGGCGCCGTTGGCGGATATGGTTGGGGCGGTTTGCTGCTGCCTGTTGCACTGGCTGTCTGCGGGATCCTCTGCTCGATTATTGGGTCTTTCTTGGTGAAAACAAAAGAACACGCTTCGCAGAAGGCGCTGCTCAGAAGCCTTCGCACGGGAACTTATAGCGCTGCGATCCTTTCTGCGATTTTTGCTGCGCCATTGACCTATTTTATCCTTGGAAATTGGGGCGTGTATATCGCAATCCTTTGCGGCCTCGCCGGAGGCTGTGCGATCGGTTATTTCACAGAATACTATACGTCCGACACCTACAAGCCCACCCAAGATCTTGCGGCCGCATCAGAGACCGGCTCGGCCACGATCATCATCGGCGGCATTTCTTTGGGCTTGAAATCCACAATGGCCTCCATCCTCATTGTTGCCGCAGCCGTGATCATCAGTTACTTTGCAGTCGGTGGCAGCACAACGATTGTGGATCAGGCCGGCGCGTTTACAGAGGCGTTTAACCGCGGCCTGTATGGTATTGGCGTTGCGGGTGTGGGTATGCTTTCCACTTTGGGAATTACGCTCGCAACGGACGCATATGGCCCCGTTGCAGATAACGCCGGCGGCATCGCACAGATGAGCGGAATGCCGGAGGATGTCCGCCGCCGCACCGATGCGCTGGATTCGCTTGGCAACACAACCGCAGCTACCGGCAAAGGGTTTGCGATCGGTTCTGCGTCGCTGACTGCGCTTGCGCTGCTTGTATCCTATGTCGACATCGTACAGGCACGCACCGTGGAAGTATTGAACTTTACGCTCACAAGCCCTACGGTTCTTGTAGGCATGTTTATTGGCGCTATGCTGACGTTCGTATTCTCAGCATTCACGATGGGGGCGGTGCAGCGCGCCGCGGAGTCCATCGTAGTGGAGGTGCGGCGGCAGTTCCGCGAAATTGCGGGCATCATGGAGTATAAGGCGGATCCGGATTATGCTTCCTGCATTTCACTCTGCACAAAAGGAGCCCTGCGCGAAATGGTTGCCCCGGCGCTGCTTGCAATTGTCGTCCCCATCGTGACGGGCCTCACGCTTGGGCCAACGGGGGTAGTCGGCTTTCTCGGCGGCGTATCTGTGACCGGGTTTGCGCTTGCAGTCTTTATGTCCAATGCCGGCGGCGCCTGGGATAATGCAAAAAAATATATTGAAAGCGGACATCATGGCGGAAAAGGCTCCAAACAGCATAAGGCCGCGGTTGTGGGCGATACCGTAGGCGATCCTTTTAAAGATACCGCAGGCCCGTCGCTTAACATCCTGATTAAACTCTGCTCTACGGTTTCGATTGTGTTTTCAGGATTGACGGTCTCCTTTTACCTGATCGGCCTTCTGTAAAACGATCCGGAAAAATCAAAAAGCTGCCCGCATGGTGGTATCGGGGGAATGGTAGCATTGTCTCAACGTCTCATGCGGGCAGCTTTCCGTTTTATTAAAAAATATTGAATCAGACGGGAACTGCAATGCCGCATAACAAAAACTCCCATCGCTTTTTCGCTGTAAGCCGGAGAAACTAACCGCATATAGAGCTTGAAAGGAGTGAGCAAAATGAAAACGGCAACCTTTGTAATCGGAATCGCGGCAGGCATGGCAATGGCTACGGCAGGCGTGATCGCGATGTATCCGGACGTTTCCAGACGCATGATGCGCGATTCCAGGCGCGCGCTGCGCTGCGGCAGGCGTGCGGTGGGGCAGATCGGCAACCTGTTCGGTTAAACGGCCTTGCTTTGCAGAAAAATGCGGATGGCCCCGGCGTCATCCGCATTTGTATTTTGTGCCGGAATACGCTATAATGAACGCATGAAAAATATGTCAAGCAACATGGAGGTACGAGATGACGGATAACACAAACGAAACCATGCAATTCCGCATCCCGCGGGAGAAAAACACCGCAAACGAAGTGCTCATGCGCGTCTATGCCGCCATGAAAGAAAAAGGGTACGACCCAATTAATCAAATTGTAGGATATCTGATTTCGGGAGACCCGACGTATATTACCAGCTACAATAACGCGCGCTATCTGATCCGCATGTTGGAACGGGACGAGCTGTTGGAGGAGCTTGTGCGTTTTTATGTAAATGCACCGGAGCACCAGGACCAATCGGGCATGGAGCGGTAACGGGATGCAGAGAGTATTGGCGCTGGATGTGGGCGACAGACGCATTGGCCTTGCGGTAAGCGATGCGCTCGGCATTACTGCACAGGGGATCGAAACGTATACGCGCACGGGCGATTTGGAGAAGGATGCGGCATATATCCGCTCTGTCGCGGAAAGATACCGCCCTGTTCGCCTGCTGTTCGGAATGCCGCGCAACATGGATGGCAGCTATGGCTTCCAGTCTGAAAAGGTGCGCGCGTTTGCAGATGCGGTTCTTGCAGAGTGGGATGGCGAGCATGCGTTTTATGATGAACGCTTGAGCACCGTTTCTGCGGAACGCGTGCTTTGCGAGGCGGAAATGAACTGGCAAAAACGGCGCAAGGTGGTGGACAAGCTTGCGGCAACCATCATTTTGCAGGGCTATTTGGACGGGAACCCAAAACTCTGAACGATAGGAGAACGGCATGGAAGAACGGTTTGACGAGGTTGTTTTGCTGGATGAAAACGGCGAGGAGGCGCGCTTCTCGCATATCCTCACGTTCCTTTATGAGGGCGAACGCTATGTTGCGCTTGAACCGATTGAGGAAGGTGCAGAGCAGCCGGAAGAGGAAGAAGAAGCGGAGATTGTGCTCATGCACATCGTGCTTGGCGAGGATGGCGATACATACCAGCCGGTGGAGAACGAAGTGCTGCTGGACGAGGTGTTCGGCCGGTTCTTGGAACTGATGGACGAGTTGGACGAGGAGGAAGAATAAACATGTTTGCACCGAAGCTGTTCAAGGGGGCGCGCATTGCAATCGTCGGCCCGTCAAGTTCCGTCACGGCAGAACGCCTTGCGGAAGGCGTGGAGGCTATGAAGCGGCTTGGATTTGAACCCGTGGTATATGAGAGCGCGCGTTCCATGCACGGCTATTTCGCAGGCACGGATGCTGTGCGCGCGCAGGACATCAACGCTGCGTTCGCGGACAAGAGTATCGACGGCATCCTCGCAACGCGCGGCGGCTATGGCGGACACCGGGTACTCCCGCTGCTGGATTACGATATGATCGCAAAGAACCCTAAGTTTTTCGGCGGATACAGCGATATTACCGCCTATCATACGGCGTTCAACCAGCGCTGTGGGTTTGTGACCTACCACATGCCCATGGCCTGTGCGCTCCACGAACCGGATGCGTATACGCTTGCCTGTGCGGAGGCGATGCTGTTCGGCACGGAAGCGAATTATCAAAATCCCGAAGGCTATCTGCGGGAAACGCTTGTGCCCGGAACAGCGGAAGGCATGCTCTGCGGCGGGAACCTTTCGCTGCTCGCAGCTTCGCTCGGCACGCCGTGGGAGATTGATACGCGTGGAAAGATCCTCTTTTTCGAGGATGTCGGCGAGCGGCCGTACCGCATCGACAGCATGCTGACGCAGCTGCGCAACGCCGGGAAGTTTGCGGATTGTGCGGGCATTCTCATCGGAGATTTTTCCGACTGCGACCCGAAGCCGGAGGAAAAGACGCTTTCGCTTGATGCGCTGATCGATGAGATCGTGAAGCCCGCCGGAAAACCCACCATCAAAGGGGTGCGCTGCGGCCACTGCACGCCCACGATGTCCCTGCCGCTTGGCAAGCGTTTCCGCATGGACGCGGAAGCATGCATGTTTGGCGAGGTGGAATAGGGCGCGAATTTCGGCCGGAACGCAGCAAAAACGCTTGCGTTCCGGCCTTTTTCATGCTATAATCACCGATGGTGCATTGCGTGGAAACGGTGCGCCCGCGTAAAATTCAAATACGCACTCGCGCGGACTGCAAGGCTCGTGCCGCGGAAACGGCTCCCTTGCGGGAGGATGTGCGGGGAGGAAAAAACGAGGAGGTATATTACCCATGTCTGTGATTTCCATGAAACAACTGCTTGAAGCCGGTGTCCATTTCGGCCACCAGACCCGCCGCTGGAACCCGAAGATGAAGGAATACATCTTCACCGAGCGCAACGGCATCTACATCATCGATCTGCAGAAAACCGTTAAGAAGATCGACGAAGCGTATTACTTCGTGCGCGATCTTGCCATGGACGGCAAGAGCATCCTGTTCGTCGGCACCAAGAAGCAGGCGCAGGAATCCATCGAGCAGGAAGCGAAGCGCTGCGAAATGTTCTATGTCAACCAGCGTTGGCTGGGCGGCATGCTCACCAACTTCAAGACTATTCAGGGCCGCATCGCACAGCTGCGCAAGATCGAAAAGATGGAGGCGGACGGCGATTTCGCGTTCCTTCCCAAGAAGGAAGTCATCAAGCTTAAGGCGGAGCAGGAAAAGCTTGAAAAGAACCTCGGCGGCATCAAGGACATGAAGAAGCTGCCCGGCGCGCTCTTCGTGGTTGACCCGCGTAAAGAGCACATCGCAATTCTTGAAGCGCAGACCCTCGGCATCCCGGTGGTTGCTATCGTCGATACCAACTGCGACCCTGACGAAGCGGACTACCCGATCCCCGGCAACGACGACGCCATCCGTGCGGTTAAACTCATCGCTTCCAAGATGGCGGATGCAGTGCTCGAAGGCAAGCAGGGTGAGCAGATGGCGGATGAAGAAGCTCCTGCCGCTGAAGCGGAAGACGAGTTTTAATTGACGACTTTGATTCGGAAGGAGAAATAGAGAGTATGTTTACAGCCAAGGATGTAATGTCGCTGCGCGAGATGAGCGGCGCCGGCATGATGGACTGCAAGAAGGCCCTTACCGAGTGCAACGGCGATATGGATAAGGCCATGGACTATCTGCGCGAGAAGAGCCTTGCCGCCTCCGCCAAGAAGGCGGCCCGCATCGCTGCGGAAGGCATCGTTTCGAACTATGTTTCCCAGGATGCGAAGCTGGGCGTGATCGTTGAAGTGAACTGTGAGACGGACTTTGTTGCCAAGACGGATGACTTCAAGGCGCTTGTGGCAAACGTTGCGAAGCTTGTTGCCGAAAAGAACCCTGCGGACGTGGATGCCCTGATGGCGGCAGACTGCGGGAACGGCACCGTTGCCGAGATGATTACCCGCGCTGTTGCCAAGATCGGTGAGAAGATCACCATCCGCCGCTTTGCACGCGTGGAAGCTGCAAACGGCTGCGTGGATACCTATATTCACCTCGGTGGCAAAATTGGCGTGCTGGTTGAGGTGGCCGGCGATGTCGCGGGCCATGCGGCCGCGATTCACGATGTTGCGATGCATATCGCAGCAGCCAAACCGGTTTGCATTTCCAAGGAAGACTGCAACCAGGAGGACATTGAGCATGAGAAGAAGATCCTCCGTGAGCAGGCTATGAACGAGCCTAAGCCGAAGCCCGCCAACATCATCGAAAAGATGGTGGAAGGCCGCATCGAGAAATACTACAAGGAAGTCTGCCTGCTTGAGCAGCCCTTTGTGAAGGATCAGGATCAGAACATCCGCACCATGCTCAAGGCGAACGGTGGCCTCGAAATCGTCCGCTTCTATCGCTTTGAAATGGGCGAAGGCCTCCAAAAACGTCAGGATAACTTCGCGGAAGAAGTTATGGGCCAAATGAACAAATAAAACCGAAAATGGGGGGAACATCCAACATGTTCCCCTTTTTTTATATCAAAAACTGAAATTGTGGATGCAACATGCAAGCGTCGGCCAGGAAGGACAGAATAGGAATGGAACTGAAATATAAACGCGTTTCACTCAAACTCAGCGGTGAGGCTATGGGTGGTAGCGATACGGTGGATTTTGAGGCGGTGGAACGCATCGCAGCGGACATAAAAACGCTCAATGACGCAGGGGTGCAGGTTGGCGTGACAATCGGCGGCGGCAATATTTGGCGCGGCCGCAGCGCAGGCGATATGGACCGCAATAAGGCGGATCAAATGGGTATGCTTGCAACGGCCATCAACTCCCTTGCGATGGAAGCGGCGCTCCGGGGACTTGGCGTCCCGTGCAAGGTGCTTTCAAGCCTTCCGATGGAGCGCGTTTGCGACACGTTCACTTTCCAGCGCGCGGAAGAAGCGTTCGCTGCGGGCAAGGTGGTGCTGTTTGCGTGCGGCTCAGGGCTGCCGTTCTTTTCCACAGACACGGCGGCAGCGCTCAAGGCTGCGGAAACGCACGCGGATGTGCTGCTGCTTGCGAAGAATGTGGATGCAGTCTATTCTGCAGATCCGAACGTTGCGCCGGATGCCGAGCGGTATTCCCGCCTGACGTATGACGAAGTCATCGAGCGCGATCTGAAGGCCACGGATCTTACGGCAATTACGCTTTGCCGCGAGCAGCACATTCCAATCCTCGTATTTGCCATGAAAGAAAAGGGAAACATTCTAAAAGCCGTTCAAGGTGAGGACATCGGCACGTTGATCCACTGATTTGCTTTTTAGGCTTGTAACGGCGCGGGTTTTCCTTTACAATAAAAGTGATGTTTTACAGGAAATGGAGGCAGAAACATGGACGCTATCGCAACCGCAAAAGAAAAGATGGGTAAAACCGTCGCAGTGCTCGTGAAGGAGCTTTCCAGCTTGCGCGCCGGCCGTGCAAGCGCACAGGTGCTTGACCGCATTTTGGTGGATTATTATGGGTCCCCCACGCCCGTTAATCAGGTGGGCAACATCTCCTCCCCGGAACCGCGCCTTCTTGTCATCACGCCGTATGACCCGAGCGTACTTAACCCGCTCGAAAAGGCGATCCAGAAATCCGACCTCGGCATCAATCCCTCCAACGACGGCAAATGCATCCGCCTTGTTTTTCCGGAACTGACCGAGGAACGCCGCAAGGAGCTTGTGAAGGCTGTGCGCAAAAAGGGCGAAGATTCCAAGGTGGCAATCCGATCCATCCGCCGGGATGCAATCGAGCAGATCAAGAAACAGAAGAAGGACGGCGAGGTGACGGAGGACGATCAGAAAAAGCTTGAGGAACAGGCGCAGAAACTGACGGATTCCACCATCAAGGATATCGATAAGATCATAGCCGATAAGGAAAAGGAGATCATGGAGGTTTGACCTGCGTTTTGGGGTGGGAGCTTTCCCGTGCGTGTGCCGCGCTTGAGGCGGAAGGCGTTGCGGTGCACTGTGTGGCCGTTTCAAGCCGCAAAGGTGTGAAAGGCAACGAATCCCGTGTGATCCGCCAACGCCAAACGGGCGCGGCGGAGGTTGAACTCGCCTATTCCGTGTTTAAAACGGACTTGGAATATCAGGAATAAACGGGATGACGGCGTTTGCCACGCCGTCATTCTTTTTCAGGGAGGCAACTTTGCAGATCAATACGGACAAAGAACGGCGGGAGCTTTCCGGGCATCTGCCTGCGCATGTCGGAATCATCATGGACGGAAACGGCCGTTGGGCAACCAAGCGGGGCTTGCCCCGCGCGCTTGGCCACCGTGCCGGCACGGAACGGCTGCGCGGTATTATCCGCCTGAGCTCTGATCTCGGAATCCGCGCCCTTTCGCTTTATGCGTTTTCAACGGAAAATTGGAAGCGGCCGAAAAACGAGGTTGATGCTCTGTTTGGACTGTTCATGGAATATTTTACGAACGAAGTGGAGGAACTCCATGCAAACGGCGTGCGCATCCGCATGCTGGGGGATGTGGATGGCCTGCCCGCAAACGTGCGCGCAGCGGTGCGTGCGGCAGAGGAAAAGACGGGACGGAACGAGGGGCTCCGGCTCAATGTGGCGCTCAATTACGGCGCGCGGGCGGAGGCGGTGCGCACAATCCGCGCGCTTGCGCGTGAGACTGCGGCAGGGACGCTCAACCCGGAAGCCATTGACGAACAACTGCTGCTTGCGCGCCTGGATACGGGCGGCCTTCCGGAGCTTGACCTCCTGATTCGCACAGGCGGGGAGCAACGGCTTTCAAACTTCCTGCTGCTGCAGGCGGCCTATGCGGAGCTTGCATTTGTAGATACGCTTTGGCCGGATTTTTCGGACGCGCTTTATATGGGCGCCTTGCGTGACTTTGCACAGCGCAGCAGGCGTTTTGGCGGCCTGCAATAAACGGGAGGAGGAAAACCCATGTCGAAATTTGCAAAACGCCTTCTTGTTGCGGCGATTCTTTTGCTTGTGCTTGCGGCGATCCTGCACATGGGGGGATGGCTGCAGTGCGCGATTTTTACGATCGGCGCAATCGCAAGCGTGTTTGAAATCAGCAATGCGTTCGAGAAGCGGGACCGTAAACCGTACATGCTGCCCGCTTACCTGTATGCTGCGGACTATTTTGTGCTCTACCGCCTTTTCGGAGGAGAGGCCGTATGGCTGCTCGGCATCTTTATGGTGATGCTCGCTTTGATGGAACGCATCTGGAACCGCACGCGCACTACGGAGGATGCATTTTTTGCGTTGGTTCCGCTCGTGTATCCGCTTGCGTTTTTCACGGCTGTGGCGATGGTGGCGGAATATGCCGGGGAGTATGACAAAAGCAGAATTGCGTTGTTTTCGATTTTTGCCATGCCGCTGATGGGCGATACGTTCGCCTACACCTTCGGCAGGCTCTTCGGCAAACGGAAGCTTTCCCCGGAGCTGAGTCCCAACAAAACCGTTGCAGGCGGCATCGGCGGCGTGCTCGGCGGCGCGGTGGGCGGAGTGCTTGTGTATGCGCTCGAAGGGCTGTACCCCGCGGGTGTCTCCTTACAGGCGCTGCTTGTTCTGGGCCTTTTTTGCGGTGTGTTCGGCCAGGTTGGCGATCTGTTTGCTTCGGCCATCAAACGTTGGGCGGGCATCAAGGACTATAGCCGCATTTTCTCCGAACACGGCGGTATGCTTGACCGTTTGGACAGCGTTCTCTTTTGCGCCCCGATCGTTTACGCTGTGTTCAAAATTATGGGAGTATAATAAGCTTGAGTATGAAAACCATTGCGGTGCTTGGCAGCACCGGCTCCATTGGCAGGCAAACGCTGGAGGTGTTGCGCGCGCATCCGGAGCTTGGGCGCGTAGGCGCGCTTTGCGCGCATGGGAACGTGGAGCTGCTGCTTGCACAGGCACTTGCGTTTCGCCCTGCGTTTGTCGGCATTGCGGATGAGGATGCGGCAGATGCGCTCCGGCCGTATCTTCCGGAAGGGACGCATTTGGAAGTTGGCCCACAGGCCGCGACCGTCGCAGCTGCGCTGACGGAGGTTGACACGGTTGTGAACGGGGTATCCGGCTTTGCAGGCACGGAACCGCTTCTTGCAGCGCTCCGCGCGCAAAAAACCGTGGCGCTTGCGAACAAGGAAAGCATCGTCTGCGCGAATAAGCTTGTGGATGAGGCGCTTGGGTACGGCGGGAAAATCGTGCCTGTGGACAGCGAGCAATCCGCGATCTTCCAATGCCTTTGCGGCGGCGCGCACAGCGAGGTAAAGCGGCTCTGGCTCACGGCTTCCGGCGGGCCGTTCCGCACGCTTCCCAAGGAACGGCTTTGCACCGTGACCGCGGAGGACGCGCTTCATCACCCAACGTGGAGCATGGGCGCGAAGATCACCATCGATTCGGCGACCCTGTTCAACAAGGGGCTGGAGATCATGGAGGCAAGCTATCTGTTCGGCATCGATGGCGCGCGCATCTCGGTTCTGGTGCATCCGGAATCCATTGTGCATTCCATGGTGGAGTTTGCCGATTCGAGCGTGCTGGCGCAGCTTTCAAGGCCGGATATGCGCCTTGCAATCCAGTATGCGCTGGCTTGGCCGGCGCGCATGCCGTCCGCATTTGGCGCGCTCAACCTTGCGGAGGCGGGAAAGCTCACCTTTGAAGCGCCGGATGAGGAACGCTTCCCATCCATCCCGCTTGCATATGCGGCCCTTGCGGAGGGTGAAGTGCTTCCGATTGCCTATAACGCTGCGAACGAAGCGGCAGTAGCACGCTTCCGCAGTGGGGAAATCGGGTTTTGCGGCGTGTTCCATGCGGTGGAATATGCAATGGCGCATATTTCGCGCGGCACAATCCGCACGTTTGCGGACATACTTGAAACCGACCGTGAGGCGCGAAGCCTTGCGGAGAAAGCGATGGAAAAGAAGATTTGACGACGTTTTTATCCATTTTGGCGGCGTTGCTCGTGCTTTCTGTGTTCGTTGTAGTGCATGAGCTCGGGCATTTTTTGGCAGGGCGGCTTTTGGGCTTCACGGTGTTGGAGTTCGCCGTCGGCATGGGCCCCGTAATCCTGAAAAAAGAAAAGAACGGTATCACCTATTCTCTGCGCGCGTTTCCAATCGGCGGCATGTGCCGCTTTTATGGCGAGGACGAGGAGGCAAAGGATGGCCGCTCGTTTTCCGCGCATGCGGTTTGGAAGCGCATCATCGTGGTGGCAGCAGGCCCGGTGATGAATATTCTTGCCGCCATTCTGTTTGCAACGGTTTCGCTGATGGGCTATGGCGTGTATGTGGATGTTCCTACGGTACAGGAGCTTGCAAGCGAAACCTCACCGGCGGCGCTGGCCGGGATTGAGCCGGGGGATGTGCTGCATGCGATCAACGGGGTTACGATCGAGAACTATGAACAGACCTCCGATTTGATCCTCGGTGCGAGCGGGGAAGAGATGGCTGTGACCGTGGAGCGGGACGGCGTGCTTGTCGACCTTACTGTGCGCGATTTTTACAATGAAGCCGAAGGCCGCAACCTCATTGGAATCACCTATGGGTATGGCAGGGAACGGTATGGCCTGTTCCGCGCGATTGGCACTTCGTTCCGCTATGTCTGGGATATCTTTGCGGAGGTGGCGCGCTTCATTGGAAGCATCTTTACGCAAGGCGTAAAGCAGGGAGATGTGGTTGGCCCAGTTGGCACGGTAACGATTATCGGTCAGGCTGTGCGTACCGGATTTGAAACGGTGCTTTACCTTTCTGTGCTTATTAGCGTAAACCTTGCGTTCATGAACCTTTTGCCTTTGCCTGCGCTCGATGGCGGCAGGCTGGTGTTCCTGCTGATTGAAGCAATCCGTCGAAAGCCGGTTCCACCCGAAAAGGAAGGTATGGTCCATTTTGCGGGGCTGGTGCTGTTGCTCGGGCTGATGGTTTACCTCACGGTAAGCGATGTGCGCGGGCTGTTCAGCGGCCTGTTCGGCGGATAAATGCGCAGACAAAAGCCGGAGGCTTAAAAATGGGAAACGAAACGAAAGCCGTACGGGTTGGCGGGGTATGGATGGGCGCAGGCGCGCCCATTTCCGTGCAATCCATGACGAACACATATACGGGGGACGTGGAGGCAACCACGGCGCAGGTGCGGCAGCTTGCGGAGGCGGGCTGTGAGATTGTGCGCATGGCGGTCAACGATGCGCCCGCCGCCGCAGCCGTGCGGGAAATCCGCGCGCGTACACGGGTCCCGCTTGTGGCGGACATTCATTTCGATTACAGGCTTGCAATTGCCTCCATCGAAAACGGAATCGATAAGATACGCTTTAACCCGGGCAATATCGGCAGCGAAGCAAATGTGCGTGCGCTTGTGGACTGCGCAAAAGCGCATCATGTGCCCATCCGCATCGGCGTAAACGCAGGCTCGCTCGACAAGGCGCTGCTTGCGCGCTATGGCGCGCCGGTGCCTGCCGCGCTTGCGGAAAGCGCGCTTTCCCACGTGCGCATTCTGGAGCGAGCGGGATTTTCGGATATCGTCATTTCTGCGAAGATTTCAAGCGTCCCGGAAACGGTGGAAACCTACCGCCTGCTGAAGCAGGCGTGCAGCTATCCGCTGCATATCGGCGTGACGGAGGCGGGCGGAGGAGAGCTTGCGCTCATCAAATCCGCCGTGGGCATCGGGGCGCTGCTGCTGGAAGGGATCGGAGACACGATCCGCGTTTCGCTTACCGGCGATCCTGTGCGGGAGGTCGTGGCGGGCAAGGCGATTCTGCAGGCGCTTGGCCTGCGCCGCGAAGGTGTGGAGATCGTCAGCTGCCCAACCTGCGGCCGCTGCAAGAACCTTGCGGCGCATGCGGCGCTTGTGGAACGCGTGGAACGGGAATTTAAAAACGAGAAAGAATACTTGAAAATTGCGGTGATGGGCTGCGCGGTGAACGGCCCGGGCGAGGCGCGGGAGGCGGAGATCGGCATCGCCTTCGGCCGGACAAATGCCGTGGTGTTCAAGCGCGGGGAGCAGGCTTTTGCGGGCGAGCTGCCCGGCACGGCGGAGCGTTTCCTTAATGAAATCAGGAGCATGCTGGAAGAACGGAAAAAGGAGCGGGCGTGATGCGGCGGGACGATCCCTATGGCCTTGCAGAATTCGGCGCAGAGCTTGCCGGGGCAAAGCTTTATAAAAACGAGAAGCGGCTTGTGGCTGAACTTACCCTGTCGCGGCTGATCGGTGCGCGGGAAACGGAGCGCATTTGCGCGCGTCTCGGCGCGGCTGTGCCGGACTGCGCGGTGGAACTGCGAGCGGCAAACGCGGCGGCGCTCATGGCAGAGGGGGCGTTTTCCACCGTGCTTGCAGAAAGCTGGACACATTTTTCGCCCCTGATGCGGCCGGTTCTCATCAATGCCGTTTGGGAACAGGCGGAACCGGGTTCCTTTGCCGTACATATCCCGGAAAAGCTGTATGAAGCCGCGAAAACCTACAACGGCGCAGCCCGGTTGACGGAATTTGCGCGCACGTTTTACGGCCTGGAGATACAGGTGCGCCTTGTGCCGGATGCCGCCCTGAAAGTGCCAAATCCCGAACAGGCGGCGGAACCTGCGCGCGGCATGGCGGAACGAGGGGGCAGGCGGGAGCAGCCGGAGCGCAGGATGCAGGCACAGGCCGGAGCAAAGAAAGCTGCGCCCGCGCGCGGCGGCGCAAAAAAAGCAACGATCCCGAAGGATGCGGTGCTGCTCGGCACGCCTGCGGGCACGAAGCTCATGCCCATGCAGGAGGTCAACGAAGAATCCGGAACCGTTACCGTGCAGGGCGAAATCCTTTCTATGGATGTGAAACTGCGGAAGGACGAAAGCTTCATCGTGGCGCTTTATCTTTCCGATAAAACGGGGACGCTCCCGCTTAAGCTTTTTCTGCGCAAGGAGGAAAAGAGCATTGTGGAGCGCATCGAAAAATGCAGGAAGGACGGGAAATGGCTTGTTGCCCACGGACGGTATGCGCGCGATGATTTCATGAGCATGCACTGCGTGTTCCCGAACTGGTTGTACCTTACAGAACCCATCCGCCGGGAAGACAAGGCTGAACACAAGCGCGTGGAACTGCACCTTCACACGAAGATGTCCTCTATGGATGGGCTTGTTGACCCCAAAGAGGCGATTGCGACTGCCGCGCGCTGGGGGCATAAGGCCGTTGCAATTACGGATCACGGCGTGGTACAGGCATTCCCGACGGTGGTGGCCGCAGCGGACAAGCTCGCGAAAAACGGGCAGGATTTTAAAGCAATTTTGGGCGTGGAAGGGTACCTTTTGCCGGACTGCGCTCTGATCCCGATGGAAAATGACTTTTGCACCGTGGGACTTACGCTTGGCGGCGGCGTGCATAAGGATGGCGTGTTTGAAATTGCGGCTGTGCGCGACAGGCCGGGAGAAGAAGCGATGCGCTTTCATACGCTTGTGAACCCTGCGATCCCTTTGCCACAGGCGCTCGCCGCCGAGACGAACCTCACGCAGGACGAGATCGACGCGGCGCCGCTGTTGGGCGAAGCGCTCCATGCACTTTTGGAGTTTGCCGGGGATGCGCACATCGTATTCCACGGGTCTGAAACGCTGCTCCCCATTTGGAAAAAGGCGCAGTCGCTTTCGATTGACCTTCCTTCGCAGTGCGTGAATACTGAAATGCTCACCCACTATCTGTTCCGCGCGCTAAAGGATACGGGGCTTGCAGCGGCCTCTGCAGCGGCAGGGCTGCCCGTGCCGGGCGCGGGGGCTGTGCAGATGGCGGATGCGGTGCGGGCGCTGCTCGGGGCGCTTTCATCGCAAATGCGTGAACGCAACGTGCACCGCCTGCCGCTTACGAACATTGTGCCGCGCGAGCGTGTGAAGGGGCAGCGCAACACGTATCACATTATCCTCATCGCAAAAAATCACGAGGGGCTCAAAAACATGTATCGCCTTGTGTCCTACGCGCATCTTGAACACTTGAAGGGCGTGCCGCGCATCCCGCGCAGCCTGCTGCAGATGCACCGGGAAGGGCTTATCATCGGTTCAGCATGCGAAGCGGGGGAACTGTTCCACGCTGTGCTTGCGGGAGAGCCGCATGACAAGCTTGTGGAGATTGCAAAGGAATACGATTACCTTGAAATCCAGCCCATCGGCAACAATGCTTTCCTGGTTCGCAACGAAACCGTAAAGGATGAGGAAGGGTTACGCGATTTGAACCGAAAGATCGTTTCGCTTGGAGATGAGCTCGGAATCCCCGTCGTTGCAACGGGGGATGTGCATTTCCTGAACCCGGAGGACGCGATCTACCGCGCCATCCTGATGAGCGCACGGGATTTCAAGGATGCGGAGCAGCAGGCGCCGCTGTATTTTAAGACCACGGACGAGATGCTCGAGGAGTTTTCGTATCTGGGGGAAGAAAAGGCTTTTGAAGTTGTCGTCACAAATCCGAACGCAATCGCTGATTCGTGCGACAGGCTCAAGGCGTTTCTTTCTGAAAAAGGAACCTATGCTCCTACGTTTGAAGGGGCAAACGAAGAATTGCGCGGCATGGCGGAAAAGCGCGCGCACGAAATTTATGGCGATCCGCTGCCGGAGGTAGTGCAGGCACGCCTTGAAAAAGAACTGAATTCCATCATCGGCAACGGCTATGCGACGCTGTATCTTCTGGCACAGCGGCTCGTGCACAAGTCCAACTCGGACGGCTACCTTGTCGGCTCGCGCGGTTCGGTGGGATCATCGTTTGTGGCTACGATGGCGGGCATCACGGAGGTGAATCCCCTCCAGCCGCATTACGTGTGCCCCAACTGCAAACACAGCGATTTCAACATAGACCGCACGAAGTATGCATGCGGCGTGGACATGCCGGATGCAGACTGCCCCGTATGCGGTACGAAATACAAAAAACTCGGCTACGAGATCCCGTTTGAAGTGTTTCTGGGCTTCAAGGGGGATAAAACGCCCGATATCGACCTGAACTTTTCCGGTGAATATCAGCCGGTTGCGCATAAGTACGTGGAGGAAATGTTCGGCGAAGGGCATGCCTTCCGTGCAGGCACAATTTCCGGCTTGCAGGATAAGACAATCTACGGCTACATCAAGGGGTATTGTGAGCAGCAGGGCGTGAGCTTTAACAAAGGCGAGACAGAACGCCTTGTTGCAGGCTGCGTGGGCGTGAAGCGCACCACGGGCCAGCACCCGGGCGGCATCGTTATCGTGCCGCAGGAAAACGACATTATTGAGTTTTCCCCTGTGCAATACCCCGCGGATAAAAAGGAAAAGAACACGATCACCACGCATTTTGATTTCCATGCAATGGACGACCGGCTCGTGAAGCTTGATATTCTCGGGCACGATGACCCGACGGTGCTTCGCATGCTGGAGGATCTCACCGGCATCGACCCGAAAACCATCCCGCTGGACGACCCCGACACGATGGAGATTTTCCGCTCCCTTGAATCGCTTGGCGTTTCGCTGGATGAACTGGGCTGCGACGTAGGCTGCATTGCGATCCCCGAATTCGGCACAAACTTTGTGCGCGGGATGATCATGGATACGCGCCCCACAACGATGGAGGAACTCGTGCGCATTTCCGGCCTTTCCCACGGCGAAAACCTTTGGCTTGGCAATGCGCAGGATCTCATCGCAGCAGGCACGGCAACGCTTTCGCAGGTTCCCTGCACGCGCGATGACATCATGAACTATCTCATTCTGCGCGGGGGCGATCCTTCCATGTCCTTTAAAACGATGGAAAGCGTGCGCAAAGGCCGTGGCGTCTCCCCGGAGATGGAGGAGGCGATGCGCGCCATTGACACGCCGGAATGGTACATCGATGCATGCAAGAAAATCAAATACATGTTCCCGCGTGCGCATGCTGCGGCTTACGTGATGATGGCGTTCCGCGTGGCGTATTTCAAGGTGCATCTGCCGCTGGCGTTTTATTCCGTGTATTATACCGTGCGTGCCGATGCGTTCGACATCGCCGCAGCCGCCGGCGGAGCGGAGCGCGTGCTGAAAAACATTAAGGCGCTGCGCCAGAAAGAAAAGGACAAAACCATTGAAACGAAGGAGAAGGATCTGCTTGTGATCCTTGAGGTGGTATATGAAATGAATCTGCGCGGCATCGAGCTGTTGCCCGTGGACCTTATGAAATCGAAGGCGAAGCGCTTTACGATCGAGGGCAATGCGATCCGGCCGCCGTTTTCTTCCGTTACGGGCGTGGGTGAAAATGCCGCCATCGGCATTGAGGAAGCGCAGTCCGGAGGACCGTTTGGTTCGGTGGAGGACTTCCGCGCCCGCACAAAGGCCAACAGCGCCGTTGTAAACGCATTGCGGGAGCTTGGCTGTTTGGACGGCATGCCGGAAACGAACCAACTCACCCTGTTTTAGCCATGGCCTGCATCCTGCGCCCGGCAAAGGCGGTGGGGCCCCGAATATAATGCTTGATAAAATTTGAATAAGCTGTTATAATAAATTTGTTGGTCAGCAAAAGCTGTATTTGAGGTTTGAAAGAGTGGGCGTTTTTCCCGCTCTTTTGTTTTGAGAGACTGGCTTTAATGGCGGAGGAAGCGGATTGAAAATTACGGAAGCGGTAGATCGCGCCGTACGCGCAACGGTCGAAGCGTTAGGCTTTGAACTGGATGAGGTGGAGTACCAGAAGGAGCACGGCAATTGGGTGCTTACCCTGTACATCGATGCGCCGGACGGCGTTTCGCTTGACGATTGCGAGCGTGTGAGCCGCGCGGTTGACCCGATTCTGGATGAGGCTGATCCGATTCCGGACGCATACTATCTTTCCGTGTCTTCCATCGGCATCGACAGGCCGCTCCGAAAGGATAAGGATTTTGCCCGCAATGTGGGGAACAAGCTGGATGTAAAGCTTTATGCCCCAGTGAACAAAAAAAAGGAATTTGTGGGCACGCTCGTTTCGTTTGACGCGGATTCGTTCACCATTGCCCTTTTGGGGAAGGGCGGCGCAGCGGGCAGCGAAATGCGCATTGCGCGAAAGGATGCGGCTCTGGTGCGCCCGCATATCGACTTTGAGTAAATGCACGAAAAGCAGAGATATTATTTTCAGAAAGATAAACGGAGGAATCATCAATGAACGCCGAATTCATGGAGGCACTCAACGCAATTGAAAAGGAACGCGGCATCAGCAAGGATATTCTGATTGACGCGTTTGAATCCGCGCTGATCGCGGCATATAAGCGCAACTACGGCACTACGGGCAATGTGCGCGCCGTGGTGGATCGCGACACGGGCGAGGTGCAGATTTTTGCATCCAAAACGGTTGTCGAGCAGGTGGAAAACATCCATGCTGAGATTTCTCTGGAAAAAGCGCGTGCGATCAACCCGCTTTATGAGGTGGGCGACGTTCTCGAAGAAGAGGCGAATCCCCGCAGCTTTGGCCGCATTGCCGCACAGACGGCCAAGCAGGTTGTGGTGCAGCGCATCCGCGAAGCGGAACGCGGCGTGATTTTCGATGAGTATGTTGAAAAGGAAAACGAAATCCTTACCGCCATTGTGCAGCGCGTGGAAAAGGGCGGCGTTTATGTTGAACTGGGCAAAACGGACGGCCTGATTGCCATGAACGAAACGATTCCGGGCGAGGAATACAACAACAATGACCGCATCAAGGTCTATGTGCTTGAGGTGCGCAAAACCAACAAGGGGCCGCAGGTGCTCGTTTCCCGTACGCATCCGGGCCTTGTGAAGCGCTTGTTTGAGCTTGAGGTGCCGGAAATTCAAACCGGTATTGTGCAGGTGAAATCCATTGCGCGCGAGGCGGGTTTCCGCACGAAAGTTGCGGTGTATTCTTCCGATCCGCAGGTGGATGCGGTTGGGGCATGCGTTGGCCAGCGCGGCATCCGCGTAGAGCGCATTGTAAACGAACTGCACAACGAGAAGATCGACATCATCGAATGGGACAGCGACCCGGCCGTTTATATCGCAAAGGCACTGAGTCCGGCGAAGGTGATCATGGTTTACATCAACGAATCCGAAAAGGCCGCGAAGGTGATTGTGCCGGACAACCAGCTTTCCCTCGCCATCGGCAAGGAAGGGCAGAACGCGCGGCTTGCGGCAAAGCTCACAGGGTGGAAGATCGACATCAAGAGCCAGACGCAGGCCGAGGAAGAATTGGCGCTTTATGACGCGGAGGCTGCGGAGGAAACGCAGGAATAAGGCTGGACAGGAGGTGTGCTATGACCGGCAAGAAAATCCCGATGCGGATGTGCGTTGGCTGCAGGCAAATGCGGCCGAAAAAAGAGCTTTTGCGCGTCGTGCGCACCCCGGAAAACGAGATTCGGCTTGACCGGACCGGCAAGGCTTCCGGGCGCGGCGCATATGTTTGCCCCGCGGTGGAATGCCTTGAAAAAGCGCAGAAGATCCGCGCGTTGGAGCGCGCTTTGGAACATAAGGTGGATCCTGAGGTGTTCGAGCGCCTTAAGGAGGAGATCACCAAGGGTGAATGAAACAAAGTTGCGCGGCGCGATGGGATTTGCCATGCGCGCCGGGAAATGTATTGCGGGCGACTTTGCCTGCGAGCGCGCGGTGAAGCGCGGTGGCGCGCGTTTGGTTTTGCTGGATGCAGCGGCCTCGGGAGCCACGCAGGAACGGTACTTCGGCATGTGCGAGCGCGCCGGTTTGCCCTGCTTCACGGTTGCGGATCTCGGGCGGGCGATCGGCAAGGATGGACGCATGGTGGCGGCGGTCACAGATGAACGGTTCGCGCAAATGATACGCGATGCATATGCATCGGACAAGAACGCAAATTAGCACGGGGGTGGCATGAATGGCGAAAGCAAAATTCATTGATTCGGCAAAGGAGCTGGAGCAGCAGGCGAAACAGCTCTTTGAGCGAATTAAAAAGACGCATACCGATATGGGCACGACACTGCAAGAGGTGCGCCGTGCCGAGGGTAAGCTCATAGAAAAAGAGAAGGCGGCCGAAAAGGAGCGCATCGAAACCGAGCGTGCAGAGCGTTTGCGCGAATTGCTGGCCTCCGAAGGAGACCTTGCGTTCCATGTGGGCGAGCCGGACGAGGTGCAGAGTGCTGTACGGCAGGAGGAAAAAACTGCCGCAGCCGAACCGCCTGCGAAGCCGCGCGAAGAGCTGTCTGCGGCACAGGACGAGCCGGCGCCGGAAAAAGAAACGATGCCGATGCATAAAGAAGAGATGCAAAAGGAAGAACCGCCCAAAGAGGCGCCGCAAAAAGAGGAGCCTCAAAAGACGGCGGAAAAGCCTGCAAAGCCGGAGCCGGAAAAAGTACATGCGCAACAGCAAAAACCGGCCGGACCCGTGAAGTCGGTGGAGCAGAAGCCTGTTGCCGAACCACGCAGGCAGGAGCCGCGCCAGCGTACGCAGAGCGGGTATCAGGCACAGCCACAGGCGCAGACCGCTTATCAGCAGCGGAGCAACCAGCAGCGCCCGGCAGGGCAAGGCGGCTACCAGCAGCGTCCGGCAGGGCAGGGCGGCTACCAGCAGCGCCCGGCAGGACAGGGTGGTTACCAGCAGCGTCCGGTAGGGCAGGGCGGTTATCAACAGCGCCCGGCAGTAGCGCCTCTACCGGCGGCAGGAAAGGAGCAGCGTTCCTTTGATGCCAACAAGAGCGCACATACACGCACGCGGGATGATGAGCGCAACAAGGCGAAGAACAAGAAAACCCTCATGAAAGAATCTGCGCCCATGGCGCGCGGCTGGGATGAGGACGGCGCCTACGGCTCAAAGAAAAAGAAAAAGCAACAGGCTCCAATCCACAAACCGGAACCTGTAAAGATTGAGAAAGCGGTGATTACCTCGGAAACCATCACAGTGAAAGAACTCTCCGAAAAGATCGGAAAGCCGGCGGCGGAGATCATCAAGAAGCTCTTTATCCTCGGCATCATGGCAACGATCAATCAGGAGATCGACTTCGATACCTGCTCGCTGATCGCATCCGATTACGGAATTGAGCTTGAACACAATGTTGCCAAGACGTTTGAAGAGGTCTTGCAGGAGAGCAGCGATGAAGTGGATGAATCCACCGAGCTTGTGGAACGCCCGCCGGTTGTCACCATCATGGGCCATGTTGACCACGGCAAAACTTCCCTGCTCGATGCGATCCGCAACAGCAGCGTCACCGAGGGCGAGGCAGGCGGGATCACGCAGCACATTGGTGCGTACACCGTCACCTGCAACGGCCGCACAATCACTTTCATCGATACGCCAGGCCATGAGGCATTTACTTCCATGCGTGCGCGCGGCGCTCAGGTGACGGACATCGTCATTCTGGTCGTTGCGGCGGACGATGGCATTATGCCGCAGACCGTGGAGGCGATCAACCATGCAAAAGCGGCGAATGTGCCGATCATCGTAGCGATCAACAAGATGGATCGTGAAACCGCTAACCCGGAACGCGTCAAGCAACAGCTGACGGAGCATGGCCTTGTGAGCGAAGAATGGGGCGGCGACACCATCTGCGTGCCGGTTTCTGCCAAAACGCAGATGGGGCTTGACAGCCTCCTTGAAATGGTGCTTCTCGAAGCGGACGTACTGGAGCTTAAAGCCAACCCGAACCGCCTCGCAAAGGGAACGATCATCGAGGCGGAGCTTGACAAGGGCCGCGGCCCGATTGCAACCGTGCTTGTGCAGAACGGCACGCTTAAAATCGGCGATACCATCGTTGCGGGCACGGCTTACGGTCGCGTGCGCGCCATGGTAGATGATAAGGGCAAACGCGTCGCAAAGGCGGGGCCGAGCCAACCGGTCGAGGTGCTGGGGTTCTCGGAAGTACCCGCTGCGGGCGATATTCTCAACGTTGCCGAGATTGACAAGCTCTCGCGTCAGGTGGCGGAGGAGCGCCGCGACAAGCAGAAGGCCGAACAGCTCAAGAACCTTTCCAAGGTTTCCTTGGACGATTTGTTCAGTCAGATCGCAGAAGGACAGATCAAGGATCTCAACATCATTGTTAAGGCGGATGTGCAGGGTTCTGTTGAGGCTGTCAAGCAGGCGCTTGAGAAGCTTTCCAACGACGAAGTGCGCGTCCGGTGCATCCACGGCGGCGTAGGCGCAATCACGGGATCGGATATCATGTTCGCATCGGCATCCAACGCCATCATCATCGGCTTTAACGTGCGCCCGGATGCTGCGGCACGTGCGGCAGCCGAGAAAGAAAAAGTGGATATGCGCCTGTACCGCATCATTTATAATGCGATTGAGGACATTGAAAAGGCGATGAAGGGCATGTTTAAGCCCGTTTATGAAGAAAATACGCTTGGGCGCATTTCGGTGCGCGACACCTTCAAGGTCAGCGGCGTAGGCACCATTGCGGGCGCCTATGTGCAGGACGGCAAGGTAACGCGCAACGCGCAGATTCGCGTCGTGCGCGACGGCATCGTGATTCACGAAGGCAAGATCGCATCCCTTAAACGCTTTAAGGATGATGCCAAGGAAGTTGCGGCCGGCTACGAATGCGGCATTGGCATTGAAAACTTCAATGATATCCGCGAGGGCGATACCATCGAGGCGTTTGAGATGGTGGAGGTCAAGCGGTGAAACACAAAACCGGCGGAAGGAGCAGGCAAGCCGCCTGCTCCTTCTGCAACAGCAAGGAGAACCATGGCAAACGTAAGATATGACAGGATCAATGAAGAAGTCAAAAAGGCCATCAGCGAGATCGTGCGTGAAATGAAGGACCCGCGCATCTCTCCGATGACGACCATCATGAGCGCGGAGGTCACGAATGACCTCAAACAGGCCAAGGTACGAGTGAGCGTCTACGATTCGGACGATGCAGTACGCGAAGCGTCCGTTGCGGCGCTCAACCGGGCGGCAGGATTTATCCGGCATGAGCTTGGAACCCATATCGAACTGCGCGCATTGCCGCAGCTGAAATTTACGCTCGATAATTCGATCGAATATAGCGTGCATATCGCACAGATTTTGAATGACCTCAACAAGGATAAAAAAGGACGGCAGGACGAACAGGAACGCTGAACATCCTTGTAAAATGCATAAATCTTTCAAAAAGGAGCGTGCGGCATGCGAGAGGATGCGCTGCGCAGCATTGCTGCGTTCATAAAGGAAAACGATGATTTTACGGTGGTTGCCCATACGGCGCCGGACGGCGATACATTGGGCGCATCGTTGGCGCTCTACGGTGTGCTTGTGCGCATCGGAAAGCGTGCCGCAGTGGTATGCGAGCAGCCGGTGCCGCACACATATGCGTTCCTTCCCGGTGCAGAGCATGTGTTGCTTCCAGAAGATGCAAGGCAAACGGAACATGTGATTGCGGTGGATTGCGCCGACCGGGCACGCATGGGGACTGCGCTCCGCCTGTTTGACGGAGCGCTGCACACCTGCAACATTGACCACCATCCAAGCAACGATTTTTACGCGGAATTCAATGCGGTGGATGATATGGCGGCAGCAGCGGGAGAACTGATTGCATCGCTTGCAGAGATGCTTTTGCCGGAACTTGACGCACCCCTTGCCAACTGCCTGTATACGGCGCTTATGACGGACACCGGAAACTTTGCTTACAGCAATACGCGCCCGGAGACGTTCCATCTGGCGGGGCGTTTGCTTGCAGCGGGAGCGGACAATGCGGAGCTGAACCGGCTGGTATATCGCACGGTACCCTTTGCAAAACAGAAGCTTTTGGGGCGCGCTTTGGCGAACATGGATCTGCTTTTTGAAGGGAAGCTCGGCGTTTCGTATGTGATGCAGAGCGACTTTGCAGCAACGGGCGCGAGCGAGGAGGATACCGAAGGCATCATCGACCATGTACGCGATGTAGAGGGCGTTGAAGCGGCGCTTCTGCTGCGCGAAACTCCCTCCGGTGCATTCAAACTGAGCCTGCGCTCCAAAAAGGCTGCGGATGTGGGAGCGGTTGCACAGGCAAAGGGCGGCGGCGGACACAAACATGCTGCGGGATATACGGCCGAGGGACCGTTTGATTTGGTGCGTGCGGAAGCAGTGAACCTTTGCGAGCGCGCATTGAGGGAAGTATGGAAGGAATTGTAAATGTTCTGAAGCCGCCGGGTATGACTTCGTCGAATGCGGTGGCGGATGTAAGGCATCTTTTTGACATGAAGCGCGTAGGGCATACGGGCACGCTGGATCCCGGGGCGGCGGGCGTATTGCCGATCTGCCTCGGACGGGCTACGCGCTTGTTTGACTACCTTGTGGATAAGGAAAAGGAGTATTATGCGGAGGTGGCCTTCGGGTGCGCCACCGATACGCAGGACTCCTACGGCACGGTGATTGCATGCGGCGAAGGGATTGTCCGCATGGAGCAACTGCAAGCGGTGCTCCCGGCGTTTATCGGCGAGATTGAGCAGGTCGCGCCGATGTATTCCGCCGTATGTGTGGATGGAAAGCGGCTTTACCAGCTCGCCCGCCAAGGAGCGGAGGAGATCCGAAAAACACGCCGTGTTCTGGTGCATGCTCTGGAGCCTGTTGCTCAGACGGGGGAAAACCGCTTTTTGCTGCGCGTGCAATGCTCAAAGGGCACGTATGTCCGCACGCTCTGCCATGATATCGGCATGGCGCTCGGCATCCCGGCACACCTTTCGTTTTTGCTGCGCACGCGTTCCGGCGCGTTCGATGTGGAAGGGGCGCACTCCATCGCCGAGTTGCGGGAACTGAAGGAAGCCGGGGCGCTTGCAAGCGCGGTCGTCAGCGTGGAGCACGCACTGCTCCATTTGCCGGAAGCGCGTCTTGACGGCCTTTCTGCACGCAACGCACGGCTTCTGAAAAACGGTGCGGAGATCGCGCATCCTGCGCTTGCAGCCTTGCCGGAGCATACGCCGCTTCGCGCTTATGCTAACGGCGCATTTTTAGGCGTTGGGTTGATCGGGGCAGGAAAGCTGCACATTACTACGTTCTTTGGGGAGGAAGCGGAGCATGAAAATTAAAGCGCAGGGAGCGGTCGTTGCCCTTGGCACGTTCGATGGCGTGCATGCAGGCCATCGCGCGTTGATCAGCGAGGCGACCGGGCTTGCGAAGGCGCTCCATGCATCGCCGTTGATTTATACGTTTCGGAATCATCCCTTGTCCCTGTTTGGGCGGGAACCCCGGCTGCTGATGACGCCGGAGGAACGCATTGCCGCGCTTGCGGCAACCGGGATCCCCGTCGCCGCAGATGCGTTTGACGCACGGCTTGCGGCGACGCCGCCGCGGGACTTCGTGCGCATGCTTGTGGAGCGCTTTGCGCTGCGCGGGATTGTTGCCGGGTTCAATTATACCTTTGGGGATCGCGGCGCAGGGGATACAGCGCTGCTCAAAACCCTTGGGGAGGAGTTGGGGATTGCCGTGCGCGTACTCGGCCCCGTGTCCTATGAAAACGAACCGGTTTCCAGCACACGCATTCGGGCCTGCCTGGAGCAAGGGAAGCTGGAAACGGCAAATGCAATGCTGGGCGCATGTTATGCGCTGTCCGGAGCGGTGACGGCCAACCGCCGCATCGGACATGCGCTCGGTTTCCCAACGGCGAACCTTGCAGGATATGGCAACAAGGTATTGCCGCTTTCAGGCGTATATGCTGCGCGCGCATTTGTGGCGGGAGAGGCGTTTCGTGCAGTTACAAACGTGGGCAACAATCCAACGGTGGAAGGTCGGAGCACCACGGTTGAAACGCACCTGCTTGACTTTGAACGGGATATTTATGGCATGCCGCTGCGTGTGGAATTTGTGGCGCGGCTGCGCGGCGAGGTGAAGTTCCCCAGCAGGGAAGCGCTTGCAGCGCAGATTGCAGCCGATGCCGCACATGCGCGCACAATTTTGAAATAACGGGAGAAATGGCGGTTTACAAGCCGCCTGTGTTATGGTATACTTCCATGGTGCAAGAACCGTTAGCTGTGTTTTGCGACACTCCGACGCTTGACTCGGTTCACGGCAATTTATTTTTAGGAGGAAATTTTCAATGGCAACCAAACAGGAAATCATCGCGGAATATCAGATTCACGAAGGCGACACGGGGTCCCCGGAGGTTCAGATCGCGCTTCTGACCGAACGCATCAACCACCTCAACGAGCATCTTAAGCTCAACAAGAAGGATCACCATTCCCGCCGCGGCCTTCTGCAGATGGTCGGTCGGCGCCGTGGCCTTCTGAACTATCTGAAGGATACGGACATCGAGCGTTACCGTTCCATCGTTGCACGGCTTGGCCTGCGCAAATAAGAATAACGCGAAACCAAATGCCGGCGGAGGAAGCTCCGCCGGCATTTTTGCTTTAGTCGGGTATACTCTATTTTTCTTCCTGCCGATCTTCGCATTCCTGCAGCGCGGCTTCGAGCGCCGCAATCCGCATGCGCAGCTTCGTCAACTCCATTTCAACCGGGTCGGGCAGGTTTATCTGATCCAAATCAATTTGGTCGCGCGGCTTTGCGGAGGCGGTTGCACTGGGGCAATCCGGCACGGCAGAGCAATCCTCAGCACCGGGGGTGCAGGCGGGCGTTCCATCCGGCGTGCGCGGGCAGCCTGCGATTTTTACAACATGCCCCGGTACGCCCACAACAGTCGCATAGGGCGGCACATCCTTCAGCACGACCGCACCTGCACCGATCTTTGCATAGTCGCCGACGGTGATGGGGCCGAGCACCCGCGCGCCCGCAGCAACCATTACGTTATTCCCGATGTTTGGGTGGCGTTTTCCGGTTTCCTTGCCGGTGCCGCCAAGCGTTACCCCCTGATAGAGCGTTACGTTATCCCCTATGACCGTTGTTTCACCGATAACCACGCCCATACCATGGTCGATAAACAGCTGCCTGCCGATGATTGCGCCGGGGTGAATCTCAATGCCCGTGAAGAAACGGGAAAGCTGAGAAACGGCGCGCGCAAGCATCTTCATGCCATGTGTGTGCAGAAAATGGGCTGTGCGGTGGTTGCGTACCGCATGGAAGCCCGGATAGCAGAGAAAGACTTCAAAGCCGCTGCGCGCGGCCGGGTCGCGTTCCAAAACACAGCGGATGTCGCTTTTTAACCGTTCAAACATGCATCGTTCTTTCCTTACCTGATGATCTGTGCTATAATACCACAAAATTATATATTATGGAACCATAATCATACTTGCGGCATGTCGCACAGAATATAATATGTGCCGTGTACCGCATGCGTTTCATTTGGGAGGACAAGAAGTATGGAGCGGATTGCCACAGGACTTTCCGAGCTGATCGGCCGCACACCGTTGATGGAGCTGCAGGGATATGAAAGAGCCGTGGGCGCGCCTGCGCGCATAGTTGCCAAGCTCGAATGCTTTAACCCTGCGGGGAGCGCGAAGGACCGCATCGGCCTTGCGATGATCGAAGATGCGGAGCAGCGGGGGCTTCTCCAGCCCGGCGCGGTCATCATTGAGCCTACAAGCGGAAATACGGGAATTGGCCTTGCTTCGGTTGCGGCGGCAAAGGGGTACCGCGTGATCCTTACGATGCCGGATACCATGAGCGCGGAACGCCGTAGCCTGCTTGCAGCCTATGGCGCGGAGCTTGTGCTGACGGAAGGTGCGAAAGGCATGGCGGGAGCAATCGAAAAGGCAGAGAAGCTTGCGCAGGAAACGCCCGGCGCGTTCATCCCCGGACAGTTTGAAAACCCCGCGAACCCACGGGCACATTATGAAACGACGGGCCCGGAAATTTGGGTGGATACGGATGGGAAGGTGGACATCTTTGTTGCGGGTGTGGGCACCGGAGGCACGATCACAGGTGTGGGACGATATTTGAAGGAAAAGAACCCTGCTGTGCGTGTGGTGGCTGTGGAGCCTGCGGGTTCGCCGGTGCTTTCGGGCGGAAAGCCGGGGCCGCACGGCCTTCAGGGCATTGGCGCAGGTTTTGTGCCGAAGGCGCTTGACACCTCAATTTATGATGAAGTGATTTGCATCGAAAACGCGGCGGCAAACGCGGCGGCACGTGCCGTGTCACGTGCGGAAGGTTTGCTCGTGGGCATTTCTTCCGGCGCGGCGCTTGCAGCGGCAACGGAGCTTGCAAAGCGCCCGGAAAATGCGGGCAAGCTGATCGTCGCGCTCCTGCCGGATTCGGGAAACCGATATCTTTCCACAGGGATATTCGATTAAAAAAGGTGTCCCAAGCAGACAAATGAGAACAACGGGAGAAGGAGCTGTTGCAGAATAGAACCCTCTGCAACGGTTTCTGCCCGCGCAGCGGACTGAGGATTGTCTTATCCCCGCAATGACTGCGCTGATACGGCAATCCCCCTAAAGCCCCCTTTCTAAAGGGGGCTTTAGGGGGAAGCTGAAACCCAAAAGGGGGCTGCTGCAGAGGGTTCTATTCTGCAACAGCCCGCCTTCCGTTTTCAAAGCTCCGCCCGGAAGACCCCGGAGGTTTCCCCCCATGGGTGGTATCCTGTGCCGATGCGTGCAAATCCGTATTTTTCATAAAACCCCACGTGGTCGCTGCACAGGTACAGATACGGGAACCCTGCGGCACGTGCGTCCGCTTTGCCGCGTTCGATCAGAAGGCTGCCATAGGCATGACCACGGTGCGCAGGCTCGATATAAAGCGCGCAGAGCCAAGGGTAAAGATCCATGCGGCTGATAAAATCGTTTGTAATGAGCCCCGCACAGCCAATGGTTTCACTGCCCTCTGTAAGCAGATACCATTGCGGCAGGGGAGCGGCGGCAGTAAGCGCGTGGCGGATGCAGTCGTCATAGACCATCCTGCTCGCTTCGCTGGCCCACTTCTCCTGAAAATAGAAAATCATGCGCTCCGCGCTTTCCGGATGTTCCCGGACGGAAATCACGTTCATCTTTCGCGCTCCTTTGTTTTTCTTCCAATATAAAGCAGGTGTTCCGCGAAGGGCAGTGCATCCGGAAGCTCACACAGGCGAATGCCGAGGCTGAGCCATTCCTGATATACTTCCTCCGGGGCTGCATAAAGCCGGTCCGAACACGGCGCAAAAAAGGATTCGCTTGAAAGAAAGTGCAGCGTTTCAAGCGGGAACTTCGCCATGAAGGGCAGCACATTCTGATGCCGCTCAAAATAAGCATCCGTAAACGCCCGGCCGGCAAAGGGCTTTTGCTGCACCAAAAGCTCAAACAGGTCGAGGATCCCGGGATTCAGCACATCCGCCGGGTAATCCCGCATATCGTAAATCAGCCCTGCGTACGAACCGATGAAGGCTGCAGCGATCGTTCCGCCGGGCTTCAGGCGGGAAAGCGCGGCACGCATGGCTTCCGCCCGTTCCTGCTCCTCCCAGAGGTGGTACAGCGGCCCCATGAGCAGGACATGATCAAACATCTCGTGCGTGAGCGAAGCGATCTCGCGCGCATCGCCTGCGAACGCTTGCAGAGAAAGGGATGCTTCTTCTGCTTTTCGCAGCGCGAAGGCGGCGTTTTCAGGCGAGAGGTCGCACAGCGTCACCTTCACGCCCCGCTGTGCAAGTGCGAGCGCATAGCGCCCAGGACCGCCGCCAAGATCGAGCAGCGCGTCGCCCGGTTTGATATAGCGGGTGAGAAAACTCATGTTAATGTCGAATTCCAAACGTGCATTTGCAAGGCGTTCCCATTCTTTTTCCGGGCAGGAATCGTAGTATGCCTTTACGTTTGCCGTTGGCGTGCTCATGTGCAACCCTCCTTTGCGGTTAAAATTGTTCTGATTATACGCCGGCATACATTGGATGTCAATGTAAAAAATCATATATTATTTGTTCCCGGCAAGATGAATGGGTACTATGCTATACTGGAAAGCAACAGAACAGGATGAAAACGAGAAAGGGAAAAGCCATGTTTACAGAAACAGAGTATGCTGCGCTGCTTATGCGCCTTGCGGAGTTGGGTGAGGAGAAATTCCGTGCGTTCAACGAAAAGCTGATGCCGGGCACGATGGGAACCTATGGCGTGCGCATCCCATTGCTTCGCACGATGGCAAAGGAGATCATCAAAAACGATGCAAAAGGCTTCCTCGCCGTGGCGCGGGACGATACACACGAAGAACGCATGCTGCAGGGGCTTGTGATCGCAGGCATGCGCTGCCCGGAGGCAGAGCGTATGGAGTACCTTGGCGCTTTCGTCCCGAAGATTGACAACTGGGCGGTGTGCGATGTGACCTGCGGCAGCCTCAAGAGCGCTGCAAAGAACCGTGAAGCCTATTGGGCGTTTCTTACGCCGTACCTTGCCTCCGAGCGGGAATATGAGGTGCGCTTTGCCGTGGTGCTTCTGCTTTCGCATTTTATTGTTCCGGAGTGGATTGGCCGTGTGCTTGCAGTGCTTGCAGATGTTTCACAGGAAGGGTACTATGTGAAAATGGCAGTTGCCTGGGCGCTCTCCGTGTGTTTTGTGAAGTTCCGGGAGGAGACGCTTCTTCTGTTGGAAAATGGTGTGCTTGATGACTTTACACAGAACAAAACAATTCAGAAATGCTGTGAATCGTTTCGCGTGAGCGATTCGGACAAGGCGCTATTGCGCAGGATGAAGCGGTAACGGAAGAATCAAAGTTACACAATGCGTGATTAAAACGGATAAGTTTGGAAAAATACGTCTCCAAGGCTTTACACGGGCTATGGTGTGGTGTAAAATGGACAAGCAAGCAACCACAATATTTTGGGCTGCAATGCATTTTAATTCATATATATAGTGCATTTAGGGGGGGACACTGCTATGACACGCCTGAGCAAAAACGCCGTTACTGTGCTGGAACGCCGGTATTTGGCCAGAAACGAAGCATCGGAGTTGATCGAAACACCGGAAGACATGTTCCGCCGCGTTGCGGATGCGATTGCCGCCGGGGACAAGGCGTATGCTCCCGATGCGGATGTTGCGGCACTTTCGGACAAGTTCTATGAAATCATGACGGAGCTTTTGTTCATGCCGAATTCGCCCACGCTTATGAATGCGGGCAAGCCGCTCGGACAGCTTTCCGCGTGCTTCGTGCTGCCGGTAGCGGATTCTATGCCGGAAATCTTTGAGGCGGTAAAGAATGCGGCGCTCATCCATAAGAGCGGCGGCGGGACTGGGTTCTCGTTTTCGCGTCTGCGCGCATCCGGCGCGACGGTGCGCTCCACGGGCGGCGTAGCTTCCGGCCCGATCAGCTTCATGAAGGTGTTTAACGCAGCGACCGAGGCCGTCAAACAGGGCGGCACGCGCCGCGGCGCAAACATGGGCATCCTGCGCGTGGATCACCCGGACATCGTGGATTTTATCCAGTGCAAAAAGGATACTTCAGAAATAACAAACTTCAACATTTCCGTGGGCCTTACGGAAAAATTCATGGAGGCCGTGGAGCGTAACGAGGAATATGACCTCATTGACCCGCGGGACAAAACCGTTGTGGCACGCAGAAATGCCCGCGAGGTGTTCGACCTCATCGTGGATATGGCGTGGAACAACGGCGAGCCGGGCATTGTGTTTTTGGACCGCATGAACCGGGACAATGTCGTTCTGGAAGCCGCGGGCGAAATCGAATCCACAAATCCCTGCGGCGAACAGCCGCTGCTCCCTTATGAAAGCTGCAACCTCGGTTCATTGAACCTCGCGCGCATGCTTCGGGAGAAGGATGGCGCCTATGAAATCGATTATGCGCTTCTTGGGGAAACGGTGGACACGGCAGTTCATTTCCTGGATAACGTGATTGAAGTCAATAAGTATCCGCTGCCGCAGATCGAAGAGATGACGCTCGCCACGCGCAAGATCGGTCTTGGCGTGATGGGCTTTGCGGACATGCTCTACCGCCTTGGAATTCCGTATAATTCGGAAGAAGGCATTCAAATCGCAAACGATATAATGAGCTTTATTAACGAACGTGCGCACGCTGCGTCCATCGCGCTTGCGGAAAAGCGCGGCGCGTTCCCGCTGTACGAAAAGAGCACGCTCGCCGCGGGCGGAAAGCCCTATCGCAATGCGACTTGCACCACCATAGCGCCCACGGGCACGATTTCGATCATCTGCAGTGCGTCCAGCGGCGTTGAACCGCTCTTTGCGCTTTCTTTCGTGCGCAACGTTATGGATGACGACGAACTGCCGCAGGTTGATCCTTACTTTGCAGAGGTCGCAAAGCGCGAAGGCTTCTATTCCGACGCGCTCATGCGCCGCATTGCCAAAGAGGGGACGCTTGCGCATATCGACGAGGTACCGGAGCATGTGAAACGCGTATTCGTTACAGCGCATGACATCTCGCCGAAATACCACATCCGCATGCAGTCCGCCTTCCAGCGCCACACGGATAACGCGGTTTCAAAAACCGTGAATTTCCGCCACGGGGCCACGCGGGAGGAAGTTGCGGAAGTATTTACGCTTGCCTACAAGCTTGGCTGCAAGGGGGTTACCATTTACCGCGACGGCAGCCGTTCCGGTCAGGTACTTTATGTGGGCGATAAGAAAAAGGAGGGGGCGGAGGAAGCTCCCGTTGTGCGCGCAGTTACGCCGCGCCCGCGCCCGGAAATCACCCGCGGCATCACGGAAAAGGTGGTCATCGGGTGCGGCAACCTGTATGTTACCGTGAATTATGATGACGAAGGCATCTGCGAGGTGTTCGCAAACCTTGGCCGCGCTGGCGGTTGCCCGAGCCAAAGCGAAGCCGCGAGCCGCCTGATCTCTACTGCACTGCGCTCGGGCATGGACGTAAATGCCGTCATTGAGCAGCTCAAAGGCATCCGCTGCCTTTCCACAGTGCGCCAGCGCGCGACGAACCCGAACATCAAGGTGCTTTCCTGCCCGGACGCCATTGGAAAGGTGTTGGAAAAGGTAGCCAAGATCAAGGCACAGGAGGATGCGGAGCGCCTGCATAGCGGCGTGATCCCTCCGATTGAAAAAGAGCCGCTCACCGATGGCTGTGAGATCATGGATGGTACGTCGGCCCGGGCCGGTACGCCGTGCCCTGAATGCGGCTCCAAATTGGAGCACGAGGGCGGCTGTGTGATCTGCCGCGCGTGCGGATACAGCAAGTGCGGTTGAAAACAGCATAAAACAGCATAAAAGAATGGGAAATCCTGCGCGCGGGCAGAAAAATGGTTTACAACCCGCGCGCATACTGCTAAAATATTAGATGGTGCGTTATGCGCCCTTCCTTGGCGCATTTCCATATTATGCGACCGCATCGAAATACTTCATTTATACCGTGAGGGGGAATCATCACACAATGAAAGATTACACCGCAGCAAACATCCGCAACATCGGTATCTTCGGCCATGGCGGCGAGGGTAAAACCACGCTTACCGAGGCCATGCTCTTCAACGCCGGCCTGCTTGAACGCCTTGGCCGGGTGGAGAACGGCACCACGACCACGGACTACGATCCGGAAGAGGTAAAGCGCACGATCTCCATTAACGCTGCGCTTGCACCCCTTGAGTGGAAAGACGTGAAGTTGAATATCATCGATGCACCCGGGTTCTTCGATTTCTATGGTGAGGTTGCGGCGGCTATGGCGCTTGCAGATTCCGCGCTGATCGTGGTCGGCGCTGTTTCCGGCCCCGTTGTGGGAACGGAAAAAGCCATGGAACAGTGCAAGAAAACCGGCAAAGCACGCATGATGGTCGTGAACCAGATGGATCGTGAGAACGCCAATTTCGATAAGGTTATGGAAGCTGTGAACGCGAAGTTTGGGCCGAGCGTGGTGCCGATTCAGCTTCCCATCATGGAGAAGGGTGCGTTTGTCGGCTATGTTGACATTCCAAACATGACGGCTAAGAGGTTTGACGGTAAGGGCGAGAAGGAAATGCCGATCCCTGCCGCATTGGAAGGCCGCGCACAGGAGCTTTATGAAGCCCTCACCGAGGCTGCTGCAGAGGCGGATGAAGCGCTGATGGAAAAATACTTTGAGGAAGGCGAGCTTTCCCGTGAGGAAATCCTTACAGGTTTGAGCCTTGGCGTTAAGGAAGGCGTAATTACGCCTGTGTGCTGCTGTGCGGCGCAGCCGAACATCGGCATCCCCACGCTGTTGGACAACCTGGTAAATTATATGCCTGCGGCAAGCGAAGCAAAAACTCCCAAGGCTGTGGACGCAAAAACCGGAGAGCCGGTTGAAATCAAGCAGGACGGTAAGTTTGCTGCACAGGTCATAAAGACGGTTGTGGATCAGTTCGGCAAGTATTCCATCGTCAAGGTTTACAGCGGTACGCTGGATGCAACTGTTACCCCTTACAACAGCAACAGTGAGAAGAGCGAGAAGTCTGGCACGATTTATATCATGCGCGGCAAGAAGACCGTTCAGGTCGATAAGCTGATTGCAGGCGATATCGGCGCGTTGGCGAAGCTGCAGTTCACTGCAACCGGAGATACGCTTTGCGATGCTTCCGCACCTGTGAAATTTGATGCGATTGAATTCCCGAAGCCGTGCATCAGCCTTGCGGTCAGCGCGAAGAAACAGGGGGAAGAGGACAAAGTCTTTGCCGGCCTGAACAAGCTCTTGGAGGAAGATCCCACCATCACGCTCGATAAAAATGCCGAAACCGGCGACGTGCTTCTTTCCGGCCTCGGCGAGGTACACCTTGATGTTGTCTGCGCGAAGCTGAAGAATAAGACCAATGTGGAAGCGCAGCTTGCGGATCCGCGCATTCCGTACCGTGAGACGATCCGGGCCAAGGCGGAGGCCGAAGGTAAGCATAAGAAGCAAACGGGCGGCAGCGGTCAGTTCGGCGTTGTAAACATGCGCTTTGAGCCCCTTGATAACGGTGAGGACTTCGAGTTTGTGAACGCGATCGTGGGTGGCGTGGTTCCGAAGGAATACATCCCTGCGGTAGAAAAAGGCACGCGCGAAGCCATGCGTAAGGGTGTCCTTGCCGGTTATCCGATGACTGGCCTGAAAGCAACGCTTTACTTCGGTAAATATCACCCCGTGGATTCCAAGGAAGTGGCGTTCAAGTCTGCTGCGCGCCTTGCTTATAAGGAAGCCTGCGCAAAGGCATCCCCGGCGCTCATCGAGCCGATCTATCACTATGATATTTTCGTTCCCAGCGATTACGTGGGCGACATTATCGGTGACCTGAACCGTCGCCGTGGCCGCATGTTGGGCATGCATCCTGTGGATGGCGGCACGAAGATTGAGGCGGAAGCGCCCCTTTCCGAAATGTTCAAGTATGCCACGGATCTGCGTTCCATGACGCAGGCGCGCGGTTCCTTCACCAGCGAATTCATTCGCTATGAGGATGTTCCGGCCAACGAAGCAAAGAAGATCATCGATGCAGCAAAGCATGAGGATGACGAGGAAGAATAAAAAGAATCCCTTTAGGGGCATGTTGAGGGCGCGGGAAACCGCGCCCTTGCTATAAAATGATGCAGTTAAATTCCCATCGGTTGACAAAGGAAGCATGCGATGCAAGTCGCTATCCTTGGCCACAAAACGCAAGAACCCTATCAGAATTGTGATCCAAGAGTTCTGAGGTGACAGGCTGTGTTTATTGTGTGGCGTAGTGGCACAAAGGCAAGCGGATGCAACAATTTGCAGATTCTGCCCACCCTTTAAAGCTGTACGTGCCTTTACCAAGCACTGCAAATAAAAGAAAAAGCCAGATGAAAATCTGGCTTTAATCTTTGGCTCCCCCTGTTGGACTCGAACCAACGACACTGCGGTTAACAGCCGCATGCTCTACCGACTGAGCTAAGGAGGAACGGCACGAGTGTTATTGTACATCAGTTCCCAACATTTTTCAACCCCCAAAATTCGTTTTTACAAAAATATTTTGTGCGCAGAACACATTGCCACACATTTTTATGGAAGCTGTATTTACGGTAAAGAAACGAACTCCATTTTGCCCGCATGATCGCAGGCCTGCACGCAGATGCGTTTGACATTCGGCAAGGTTAGCGCTGTACCCGGCACGGGCATGAGCGCGTAAGCATGAGCCGTAAAGATGCCGTCCGGCGCAAGTTCTCCGGCGGCGAGATACGCAAGCTCTGCATCCGCACAGCCATCAAAATAGACTTTGGTTGCATCTGCCGTGCGTTCTATGCGTATCGCAGGGGAGAAGGGGCCAAGCGGCGGAGTGTCATACAGAATGCGCAAGGAATGCCCTCCGTCAAAAAACGTGGGCTCGCTTTGACCCACGAGCTGCCGGGCACGCAGGAGCTGCATTGCAACGGGAGAGGCATCTGCAACGAGAAAGCGCCTCCCAAGCTTTGCAGCAACCGCAGCTGTGGTGCCGCTGCCGGAAAACAGGTCGCACACAAGGTCACCCGGCCGTGAAGAAGCAAGGAGGATGCGGCGCAGAAGCGCTTCTGGCTTTTGTGTGCCAAAGCCGGTACGCTCTGGGTCGCGTTGATGCAGATGCTCGACATCATCCCAAACGTCGCTTGGAAAGATGGGGGTATCTTCGTAATAGGTATAGTTCTTACCGCCGGAGCGGATGGAAAAATATACGCGGCCAAGCTCATCTATGGAGCGTTTCATGTTGTTGCGCTTTTCGGGGCCGCGTGGAACGCCGACAGCATGGATGTTGAAATAAACGGCTTTTGACTTTCGGTAAAAGAGGATTGTGTCATGCTTGCGTGAAAAGTGGCGTGTGCTGCGCCCGCCGGATTTGTAAGCCCAAATGATTTCGTTCATGAAATTGGCTTGCCCGAAAATCTCATCCAGCATGAGGCGGAGATAGGGGCTCATGCGGTAATCAATGTGCAAATAAAGGGAACCATCCGGCGCGAGCATCCTGTGACAGGCTGTGAGCACGACACGCATCATGGCAAGGTAATCCTCACGGCTAAGGGTGTCCGCATAAGCGGGGATCGTGAGTCGCGCTTTTCGGGAAGAAAGCTTTACCGAAAACGTATCGCCCGTGCCAAATGGGGGGTCAAGATAAATAAGCGTTACACTTCCTTCGTATTCCGCAGCAAGCGTTTGTGAAAGCGCTTCTGCGCGGCCGAGCAGAAAAATTCCAGGGCCGCCCGAGGAAAAAACTTCCCCCTTGCAGGAAAACGGGGTTGCCATGCCAAAGTCCTCCTTATTCATGAAAAGAATCCCTTCGGCGCATGCCGAAGGGATTGCGGGTCAGTTCGTATCGAAGCGCCTGCCGTGGGCATTGATGATATGCGATTCCATGCGCATTTTCGCATCTTCGGGCCGATGATGTTCGATAGCTTCAAAAATGGCACGGTGCTCTGCAAGCGATTGCGTGGGCCGCTCCGGGACGGTAAGCGATGTGCGGCGCACGCGGCGCGTGTTCTGATGCAGAGAGGTAAGAATATGGCGCAGGATGCGGCTGTCGCTTGCGGAAAAAATCACATCGTGAAATTCGGTATCAAGCCGGGCAAGGTTAGCCGCGTCGTTTTTTCTGGTGTACATTTCCATGAGCTCTACAATTTCGGTAAGCCGGGCAAGATTTGCCGCGTCAATGCGCTCGGCGGCCCAGTAAGCAGCCTGGCCTTCCAGAAGGTGACGAACGGTAAAAATGTCGTCAATGTCGTGGCTGGACATGCCCTGCACCATCATGCCGCGGTTTGGAATGGATACAACAAGATCTTCGAGCTCAAGCTGCTTAAGCGCCTCACGTATGGGGGTGCGGCTTACGTCAAGCTCTTCGGCCAATTTTGTTTCGACAAGGTAATCCCCCGTTTTGTAACGGCCTTCGATAATATCATCCCGAATGTGAGTATAAACCTTTGCGGTTAACGATTGTTTGTCGTTTAAATCAAAAAACATAAGGCCTCCTCCTAATCATATATTATTTTAGAGCAATCCTTGAAACAATGCAAGAAAAAACATGTATACATGCGTTTGCTTTTCCGAATTTGGGGAGATGAAAGGAACCGTGTGCTTGCGGACATACTAAGCATGCGGCCGAACGGAAGCGGCTGGAAAGGATAAGCGTGAAGGTTGATGAAACGGGTTCGTTTGGTGCTGATATTGGCACTTGGGATTGTGCTGGTTTCAGGATGTGGGAAAAGCGAATATGCGGATATTGCGGAAGCAATCCGCGCCGGTGCAGTGTTGGGAGAGAATATTGAAATTGACGGAATGGATGTTTCGGGAATGGAGGTCGCGCGTGCGCGGCGCGCTTTGAGCAGAGAGAAGGATGCTTATTTAGCATCGTTGCAATATGAGGTGCACGCGGGGGAAGGAAGCGTGCATGTAAGCGCGGCAGAGCTCGGAGCATCGTCGGATTTGGACGATGTGCTGCTGCGCGCTCTTTGCCTTGCGCAATATTATCCAAGCGCGAACAAGGCGCGTGAATTCCACACATCCGTTTCCATTGATGAACAGAAACTGAAGAAACAGGCGGAGAACATCGCGGCAGCGCTTAACGTGGCGCCGCAAAACGCCACAGCGGTTTATGATGCAAAGGCAGAAGGGGGCTTTTTGTATACGGAATCGATCGAAGGATTCAGCGTGGATGCAGAACGTCTTGCTGACCAGCTTAAGATTGCGGTGTTGGCCGAACGCAACGCATCCATAGAGCCGTATATCAATACAATCCCGGCGGAATACACGGCTGAACACGCACGCGCGGACACGCAGCTGATCGCAGAGTTTTCCACCTCCTTCAAAAGCGCTACCTATGGAAAGGCCAACCGCGTATTCAACATTGCCAAGGCTGCAGAGCTGATTGACGGCACAACAATTGCGCCTGGCGAAGAATTTGATATGAATGCAATTTTAGGCCCGCGCAATGCAGAAAACGGTTGGAAAGAAGCCACTGGAATTCGGGATGCGGTTTATGTGCAAGAATATGGCGGCGGTGTCTGCCAGGTAAGCAGTACGCTTTACAACGCCGTGCTGATGGCGGATCTCACGGTAACCGACCGCACACACCATTCCTGGCCGCTTGGATACGTCGATATTGGCCGCGATGCGACGATCAGCACCGGCGGGCCGAACTTTAAATTCCAAAACACGCAGGATGTCCCAATCACAATTGGGGCGCATGCGGACAAGGAGAAAAAACAGATCACGATTTCCGTTTATGGGCGGCCGCTCGCAGATGGTGTAACGATTCAAATTTCATCCAAGAAAGTTGAAACGCTGCCGGAGCCGGAAACGGAAATCATCGTAGACGAGAGCCTTGCTCCGGGCATACAGCAGGTGGTGCGTGAACCGCGGCGGGGCAGCGTAGCCGTAACCTATAAGGAGTATTACGATGCTAATGGGAATCTTTTGCATAAGGAGCAGGTCACAAAAGACAAATATCGGTCCATTAAAGGGATCACACATGTTGGGCCCGGAGGGAGTGTGACATCCGCGGAAATTGCGCCTTGAGGCGCGCAACAGGCAGGGCGCTGCTTGCAGCCGCAAAGAGCGAAACGCGGGTGCGCGGTGCAAAAACGATGCTTTTACAGGTTGGGGCATTCAACGGTGCAGTGTTCCGCTTTATGAAGCGGCAGGCACGCGCGTAACCTGAATTTGGAGAAGCCGCTTTAAGCCCCGCATAGGGGGAAGGGGAAACAGCGCGTTGCTTTACAGCACTGCGTCCCGCCTCTATAATAGACGCATCAGGAGGTGGAAGCATGGCATTCTCGCAAATCTTTTCTGCGCTGCGCCAAAGGGAAGGGCTTTCCCAAAACGAGATCGCGCAGCGGCTGTTTGTGACGCGGCAGGCTGTTTCGCGGTGGGAGCGCGGCGAAACGACGCCAAATCTGGAAACATTGCAGCGCATTTCAAACGAGTTTCGCGTTTCGATCAATACGCTCCTTGGAAACCCGCAAACGCTTGTGTGCCAAAGCTGCGGCATGCCGCTTACGGACGACTGTGTGATCGGCACAAACCGGGACGGCGGGCTGAACGAGAAATACTGCAAGTGGTGCTTTACGGATGGAGAATTCACATACGAGTGCACGATGGAGGAAATGATAGAATGCTGCGTGCCGCATATGCTGGGCAACGGTTGGGAAAACGAAGCGGAGTGCCGTGCATTCATGGCGCGCCTTTTGCCCACGCTGGAACGATGGAAGCCGGAGCGTGAACCTGCCGAGCAGGGAGAATAAAGATTATAAACAAGCAGCCTCCGCACGGGCTATGTGCGGAGGCTGCTTTTGGTTTATCCCTTTGTGAGCCAGTATTTGCGCTTCCAGCCATCGCCCGGTTCTTCAAAACGGCCGAATGCAAACCCTATGTCCGTCAGAAAATGGTGCACTGCATTGTCGCAATCGTTGTTGCCGGGGATGAGGATTACCATCCCGCCGGGTTTTGTGACACGCAACATTTCCGCGAGTTCCGCATCGGGGGAGTCGCCGAATACGTGGCCGCTCGTAATGATGTCAGCAAAGCCGTCTTCAAACGGAAGCGACTCCATCAGCCCATCCGCGACATACAGGTTCTTTACATGCTCACGCTCAGCCCGCTCGCGCAGGAACCGCCGCAGCGACCATGCCGGTTCCACGCAATAGACGGCTTTGCACAGCGGAGCAACGGCAAACGCCTGCTTGCCTGTGCCGGAACCGACGTCCACAACGCGTTTGCCGGCAAAATCGCAGAGCCCGGTCAGTTCGCGTTCATCCCATTGAAGAAAGGGCTGACGATGGTAAATCTCAGGATTTACGGCATAGGCGATCCAATCCTCATATGCACGCAGAAGCGTTCGTTCCGCCTGAAACAGCGCTTGTGTATCGGCGGGCGGCAGGGCCTTGCCGTGCTTTAGCATCCGTTCCGCCCAGGCAGCCTTCTGTGGTGCGCGTTTTGCGATCGCCCAGACGACGTAGGGGTGCGCACGAAGGGCAAGTCCCCATGCATCGGCATAGCGTTCTTCATCGATCCAGTTGAGCTGGCATTCTTCCAAAAGAAGGAAAGTATCAAAGGGGATCTCGTTCAGTTCTTTTTCAGTAATCCAGTTGAGAGACATAATTCCTCCATAGAAATCGTACTTTGAGAGAATCAGGAGGAAACAGGGGGGGATTATTCCGCTTCTTCCCTCCCGGAAACATGAGCCTGATTTGCTACTTTACGCATAATAACCGCTCCTTTCCTGTGAATTTCGCCTTAATAATAGCACGGGGCTTCGGAAAAGTCAACGCTGATGCGGAACGGAGCAAAGGAAAAGGCAGGCCGCATGGACGGCCTGCCCGGAGAAAATACTCTTATTTCTTGAGCGCGTTGTACTTCTTGATGCCGAGGGCAAGAAGATCCATCGCGCGCTCGAGGTCGGCCTGCTTGAGCACATAAGCCAAGCGCACTTCATCCTTGCCGTGGCCAGGCGTGGCATAGAAGCCTTCGCCGGGGGCGTACATGACGGTTTCACCGTTGTCCTCAAACTCGGTGAGCAGCCATTTCTGGAATTCGTCCGTGTTGTCCACGGGGAGTTTTGCCATCACATAGAACGCGCCTTTCGGCTCCTTGCAGACCACGCCGGGGATTGCCTGCAGCTTAGCGTAAATGGTGTCGCGGCGGCGCTTGTATTCTTCGCGTACAGCGTCAAAATAGGAAGGGTCAACGGTGTAGAGCGCCGCGGAAGCGATCTGGTCAAGCGTGGCGACAGAAAGCCTTGCCTGGCAGTACTTCATGACCTGCTGCTGGAGCTCCTTGTTGCGGGTGATGAGCGTACCGATGCGCGCGCCACAGGCGCTGAAACGCTTGGAAACGGAGTCAATCACGATGGCGTTCTCCGCAATATCGTCGAACGCAAGGATGGTTTGCAGCGGCTCGCCGCCATAGACAAACTCACGATACACTTCGTCGCCGATGAGGAACAATCCATGTTCCTTTGCGATGTCCGCCATCAGGCGCATCTCTTCCGGCTTAAGGACGATACCCGTCGGGTTGCCGGGGTTGGTGAACATGATCGCGCGGGTGTTTTCGTTGATGAGCGCTTCGATCTTTTCACGGTTGGCAAAGTTGTACCCTTCCTCCGGCCTCGTGGTCAGCGGGCGGATGGTAGCGCCCGTAGCGCGCACGAAGGTGTTATAGTTGGGATAGAAGGGTTCGGGGATGATGATCTCATCGCCATCGTCCAGAATGCAGTTAAGCGCCATGGAAAGCGCCTCGCTGCCGCCGGTGGTGATGATTACATCGTTTGTCTCCAGGTGGATGTTCAGGTTGGCGTAATATTTCTTGACCGCTTCAATCATCTCCGGAATACCGGGGGAGGGAGCGTATTCAAGAACCGGTTGCTCGAAGTGCTTGATCGCATCAAAATACGCTTGCGGCGTTTCAATATCGGGCTGGCCAATGTTGAGATGATAAATCTTTGTGCCACGCTTCTTTGCCTCTACCTGATAAGGATAGAATTTGCGGATGGGCGAAAGATTGCATTTCTGCACTTTGCTGGAGAACTTCATGGAAAACCTCCTGATGTATTAATTGGGCTTTCAGGCCCAAAAGGAAAGCATAAATCGGTTCAGGAGCCCGACGAAGCGGGCTTGGGCAGGCTGGGGGCGCCGGTGCCGACAGTTTTTTTCTGGGTGACCGCGTTGTAGGTTTCAGAATACAGGGTTTCCGTGGATTCCAAAACGCCGTTCCGGTAAAGGTCACGGTAAGCGGTGACCTTATAGCCACTGCGCGCAGTAACGGTAATCTCTTCATACCCGGTAGGCCAGGTTGGTTCTTCTGTGACGATGGGCTCGCCGGGCGAAAGCTCCTCATCCACCACACCGCGCACCTCATAAGTTACCCCTTCAGGCAGCGGTTCGCCGTAGATGTGAACAGTCATGGTATATTCCTCCTGATCGCAATAGGCGAAAATGTATAGGGGCGCACCTGTGTTGTTCACAAAATTGAGGCTTTTGCCGCGTTCAATCGTGCCTGTGACGGTTGAATCAAGCCCCTTGTCCACATAGCTGGAAGGCCAGGAATGGTGCCGCCGTTCCGTGATGGAGATTCCTTCGACATCCTGCGCAAGGATTTCCTCCAATGTGGAACCGCGCTGCATGGAGGCTCCCGCGCGCAGCAACGCGTTATACAAGGTAGTGCTGACCTGGCAGATGCCGCCGCCGGCCTGATCCTCATAGCGTTCACCGCTTACGATGCCGGGTGCGAGAGGCCAACCGCCTTCCTCCGTGCGCGGGCCGATGAATGCATTAAAATTGAATTCTTCGCCGGGCTCAACCTTTGCACCATTGAGAAGCGTGGCGGCCTTTTGAATGTTTCCAACGCGCTTTTCGTTGCGCGCGGCACGGCTGCCGCCAAAGCTTGTTTGGAATTCGGAGCGGAATTGCGTAACAAGTTTCAATTCTTCCACCGTGCGGGTGGGGGGGACATATTCCAAATCCGGCGTAAGCGTGGCGGAATATTGCCCTTGGGCCATCAGCGCAAGAATCTCTTCAAACAGTGCCTCCTGGTTAAGCATGTAGCCGTCCGCTCCTTCGGCATAAGTGAAGGCAGGGGAAGCGGCTGCTGTAACCGGAATTGCGGAAGGCTCCACAGGCGCGGTGTCCACTGCAGTGCCAATCGCGCAAAGGCGAGCCATCAACGTTTCATGATCCGGCACGAGCACGGCAGAAAAGCTCCGGCCGGTTTCCCGCACCTCGTCCGCAAGCGCGTTGTTTTGCAGCAATGTGCCGGTTTTGCCAAGCAGAATCGCCTCGTCAAGCACTTCGGAAAGCGTAGTAACAGGCGCCATGTCGGCAGCGGTCAGAACCCACAGCGCCGTGCCATGGCGTACGGTGATGTTTACGGAAGAAAGTGCGGCATCAAGTTCTGCCTGCACAGCCGATTGCGCTTCTTTACGCGTCATGCCTGAAACGTTCACGCCATTGATGGTGATGCCTTTCAAAAAGACGCCTTCGGTTCTGAGCGCAGCAATCTGAGCTTCACTGGGCTTTTCCACAAAAAGATGCAACACAAACAGGACTGCCGAAATCAACAGCAGGCCGAAAAAAACGAGTTTTGTGATATTCACGAGCCGCCTCAGGCGCTGATGCGCGTGCTTTGCGCGGCTTTGCGGCCCCTTCCCGGCGCGCATGCCGGTGGGGTGGGGGTGCTTTTCCATTGCGTTCATACCTCCATGAAATTATACAACAACTTGACACTTTGGGCAACATCCCACTCGGGAATATATCCGCATGGCGACGATTGTTCACAAATTCCGGCGCTTGTTAGAAATGGAAAAAAAGAGTATACTATAATTGAATAAATATGGGGCTTCCTGCTCCGTTGCATAAAACGAATGGTTTTAAGAAAGTGAGGCTGTCATTTGGCGTCTAAATCAAAAGCAAAGCTGAAAATTATCCCGCTCGGCGGCGTGGGTGAGATCGGCAAGAACATGACCGTGATCGAATACGGAAAGGATATCGTAGTAGTGGATTGCGGCCTGATTTTTCCGGATGAAGATATGCCCGGCATTGACCTTGTGATTCCGGACATGACGTATCTGGAAAAAAATGCGGAAAAGCTCCGGGGGATTCTCATTACGCATGGCCATGAGGATCACATCGGCGCAGTTCCTTATGCGCTGAAAAAATTTCAAACGCCGGTGTTCGGCACGCGCCTCACGATGGCGCTCATTGAACACAAGCTTGACGAAGCAAAAGTCCGCAATGCCGACTTGCGCTGCATTGCTCCGGGGGATAAGGTGCAGCTTGGCTGCTTTACGGTAGAATTCATCAAAACCAGCCATTCCATTGCGGGAGCGGTTGCGCTTGCAATCATTACGCCGGTTGGCACGCTGATCCATACCGGCGATTTCAAGGTGGACTATACGCCGCTCGACGGAGAACCCATTGATGTGGCGCGTTTTGCGCATTACGGCGCAAAAGGGGTGCTCGCGCTGATGAGCGATTCCACAAACGCGGAGCTTTCCGGGCATACGCAGTCTGAACGCGAGATCGGAAAGACCTTTGAACACTATTTTGAGATTGCGAAGGGCCGCGTAATTGTGGCTACATTTGCCTCCAACATTTACCGCATCCAGCAGATTGCGGATGTTGCGATTGCACATGGGCGTGTGATCTGCTTCCAGGGGCGCAGCATGGTGAACATTGCAAAGGTAGCAAGCGAACTTGGGTACCTTAACATCCCTGTGGAGAAGATTGTGGAGGTGGAAAAACTCCGCAGGATTGATGATGAAAAGGTATGCGTCATTACGACCGGAAGCCAGGGCGAGCCCATGAGCGGCCTGTTCCGCATGGCAAATGCCTCCCACCGGCTTAACATTGGGAAAGGGGACACGGTTATTATCTCCGCCTCGTCCATCCCAGGCAATGAGATTGCCGTTTCGCGCGTGATCAACCAGCTCTACCAAAAAGGGGCGAAGGTTGTGTACGACCGCATGGCGGATGTGCATGTTTCCGGCCACGCGCGGCGCGAGGAGCTCCGCCTGATGTTTACGCTCACCAAGCCAAAATATTTCATCCCCGTGCATGGCGAGGCACGCCACCTTTATCAACACGCCGAACTTGCGGAGGAGATGGGAGTCCCGGCGGATAACATCGTGGTTTCCGAAATCGGGAGCGTTGTCGAACTTACGCGAAACGACATCCGGCTGAACGGTTCGGTGCCTTCCGGAAGCGTGATGATCGACGGAAACAGCGTCGGGGAGATCGGAGACGTTGTGCTGCGCGACCGCAAACTGCTTGCGGAGGAGGGCCTTTTTACGGTGGTGATCCTGCTCAAAAAGAAAACAGGGGAGCTGGCGGCTCCGGCAGAGGTCATTTCCCGCGGGTTTGTATACCTGAAAAGTTCCGAGGAACTGGTAAAGGAGGCGCGCGCGCTCGTAACGGAGCTCGCCGCGCAATTCCAAACGGCGCATCGTTCGGAATGGTCTTCCATCAAAAACAACATCCGTTCGTCGCTTAAAAGCTTTTTGTATAATAAAACCAAGCGTACGCCGATGATTTTCCCGATTATCATCGAGATCGATTAAGGCGGGGCCGAAAGAGAAAACAGAAGGAGGAAATCCATGATTTACGACAAGGCAAGAGAGCTTTCCAAAATGTTGGCGGAGAGCGAGGAATACAAAACCTATAAACAAACGCAGGAAAAGGCGTTTGCAAATGAAACGACAAAGGCGCTCATCAAAGAATACCACCAGCTTCAAATGCAGGCACAGGCCGCGATGGTGCAGGGAAAGAAGGATGATGCCTGCATGGAGCGCCTGCAGAAAATCGGCGAGGTACTCCAGCTCAACCGGGACGCTTCGGAGTATCTGCTCGCTGAATACCGCCTGAATGTGATGCTGGGCGATGTTTACAAGATCCTTGCGGAGGCGATTGATATTGACCTCGGCATGTTGGAAGGATAGCTATGGAGCACGGCAACGGCGGAGCGCGCCGCGACAATCCGGACATGAAACGCATGTGGCGGCGCATGCGGCCGCTCATCGTGTTTCTGCTGAGCCTCGGGATTTGCCTTACGCTGCTCTTTGTGGGGGCAAAGGTCGCTTTCGAGAAGCTGTTTGCGCCGGTGGATGCGAATGATGCTACGCCCATCACGGTTACAATCCCTTCAAATTCCGGCGCTTCACGCATTGCGAAGCTCCTCTATGAGGCAGGGGGGACGGACGCGGAAGGGAACCAGCTTCCAGGCCTGATTTCAAGCAAGACCGTATTTAAGATCTATGCGGATTTCACAGGCAAAACGAGCAAGCTCAAAGCAGGCACCTATGTGCTTTCACGCAACATGAGCGTGGGACAGATTCTCGATATCGTCTGCAAGGGCAATCCGCCGCGCACCACCACGCGCCTCACGATTTCGGAAGGCACAACGGTGGAGGGCATAGCGGAAAAGCTCGTCTCGCTGGGTGTGCTCCCCAACACGGAGGAGTTCCTTGCGCTGTGCAAAACCGGGGAGGCGTTTGACTACTCGTTCCTGACGGCCATTGAACAAAACCCGGCGCAGGCGCGCAATTACCTGCTGGAAGGGTACCTGTTCCCGGACACCTATGAAATCTATACCGATGAGTCCGCAAAATCCATCATTACGCGGTTGCTCCTGCGCTTCCGCAACGTGTTCAACGATGAATACACCGCCCGCGCAAAAGAGCTTGGCATGACGATGGACGAGGTTATTACCCTCGCTTCCCTGATCGAAAAGGAGGCGAAGGTGGAAAGCGATTTTGCCAAGGTTTCGGCCGTGTTCCACAACCGCCTGAACGAAGGGATGAAGCTGCAGTCCGACGCGCCGCTTAAGTACATTTTTAACGTTTCCGGAACGTTGACCTATACGGAGGAGCAGATGCGGGATCCTTCCCTTTATAACACGCATGTGCATGATGGGTTGCCGCTCGGCCCTATCTGCAACCCGGGCGAACGCGCGATCCGCGCGGCGCTTTACCCCAACGAGGATTATGTTTCCGAAGGGTTCCTGTATTTCTGCCTGATGGATGCGACAACGGGCGAAAACGCCTATGCGAAAACGCTTGAGGAACACAATGCCAACGTGGAACGGTACAGGGATTCATGGAATACAGCGCAATAAAAAAAGAAAGAAAAACAGTCCTGCCGGAGTTGCTTGCTCCGGCAGGCAATATGGAACGGCTCGTGACGGCGCTGCGCTTTGGTGCGGACGCCGTCTATCTCGGTGCGGAGGCGATGAGCCTTAGAAACTATGCGGACAACTTCACTGCGGATGGCCTCAGTGAGGCTTGCGCTTATGCGCATGCGCGCGGCAAGCGCGTTTATGTTGCCTGCAATGCGTTTGCACGCGATACGGACCTTCGAGCGCTGCCGGCGCTTCTGCGGCAGATCCGCGCTGCGGGGGCGGATGCGCTCATTGTCAACGATGCGGGCGTGATCCGGGTTGCACGGGACACCGTGCCGGAATTGCCGCTGCACCTGAGCACGCAGGCCAATACGCTCAATGCCGAGGCCGCTATGTTCTGGCACGAGGCGGGAATCTGCCGTATCGTGCTTGCGCGGGAGCTTTCACTTGCAGAAATAAAGGAGATGCGCGCCGCGCTGCCGGATGCGCTGGAGTTGGAGATTTTTGTGCATGGCGCAATGTGCGTTTCCTACTCCGGCCGGTGCCTGCTCAGCAACTATATCGCGGGGCGGGATTCCAACCGGGGAGAATGCGCACAGCCTTGCCGCTGGACGTATGAATTGCGGGAACGTGGGCACAACGGCGCGTATTTTGGGATTGAGCAGGATGCGCTTGGCACCTATATCCTGAACGCGCGCGATATGAACCTCATTGAGCACCTACCTGCTGTCATCGAAACGGGCGCGTGCAGCCTGAAGATCGAAGGACGGATGAAATCAATCGCTTATGTGGCAACGGTTGTAAACGCATATCGCATGGCCCTTGACCGCTATGCGGCCGCGCCGGATGAACCTCTGCCGGCCGAACTTTCAAAGGAGCTTGACTATGCGAGCCACCGGCCGTACACGACGGGCTTCTCCTTCGGAGACCCGGGCGCGGCGGGGCAGGCCCCGCAGATTGCGGACTATGTGTCTGAAGCGCAGATCAGCGCCGTCGTGCTTTCCTACGATGCGCAAGCGCAGACTGCTTATGTTGAACAGAGAAACCGTTTTGCTGACGGCGATGTGCTTTCCATCCTTTCTCCGGGTGATATTTCGCGCACATTTACCGTCCGCAGCATCCGCAACGAGGCGGGGGAAACGCAACAGACTGCACCGCATCCAAAACAGCGCCTCCACATTGGCTGCATTGAGCCGGTGCAGGCGGGAGATATTCTGCGGAAAATAAGGGGCCATTAGGAAAAAGCAACAGGGGACGGCGCAAATTATGCTGCCGTCCCCTGTTGGCTTTTGAAAGCGAATTCGCCTAAAGCGCCAGAACCATCATAAGGCAGGGGCAGGATTCGCCCCAAAGCGGCAGGCATTCCAGCGGGCGGAAGCCCATCGCCTCATAGAAGCGGCGCGTTTTTTCGTACCCCTCGTCCGGGAAGGATGCATCCAGCGTCTTTACCTGCAAAAACTCGCAGCCCTGCGCTTTGCACCATGCATGGCAGCGCGAAAGGAGTGCACGCCCCGCGCCGCAGCGGTGGTGCTCGGGCAGAACGCCCATCACGTAAACTTCCGCAGCATAATGCGTGTTGCGCTTTATGGCCAGAAACCCAATGGGCACTCTGTCCGAGTATGCCACAAAGAACGGCATATGTTTGCTTTCCCGGATATATTTTGCCGTGGATTCCGGAATGCCGAACCAGGCAGGGAGCGCGGAAAGAATCTCGGTTGCGATTTGCTCCTTGCTCTCTTCACACTCCAGAATACGGATCGTGAGCGCCTGCGAGTTCATGCGATCCGCTCAATAATTGCGGCACAGGCAGCATCCATGCTCATCTCGCCGCTTTTGATGAGAAGATCATGCGGCTCTGCATCGAACATACCGTGCTTTTTTTCAAGCATTGCCGCAAGCGGTGGGGGAAGCTTGCCGCCCGTGCGCCGGGCAAAGCGTTCCTGAATGACGGGAAGCTCTGCCGTGACGAGTATTCGCAGTGCGCCTGCCGGCAAGAAAGCAAGGTGTTCCTTCTCGCTGATGACATAAATGAACGGCTCCGCATCCGGCTTCATATGCGCTGCAAGGAGCGTGCAAAATGCCTGCCGGGCGTCCCCCTCGCCTTTTGCAAGGCGAAGATAGTCTTTCCCTGAAAACACCAAAGCTCCCAGCTTCTCTTTTAACATGCCCGCAAGGGTGGATTTCCCGGTGCAGCTTTCCCCAATCAAAGCGATGACCATAAATCCCTCCTGAATTTAATATACGCAATTACAGTATACCACGCACACCGCTTCGGCGCAAACGCAGGGATTCCTCGTAAATGCGCGCGATGTCATGCAGCATGGACACATGGCCGAAATCCGGGGTATACACCAGATTCACTTCGCGGATCATGCCGAGGTTTTCAACCGGAAGCAGGCGGATCTTGCCCTTGCTGGCCTCGTCATAGCAGGCGCTTTTTGCGAGGATGGAAACCCCGAAACCGCGCCGGATCAAATCCTTAATGGTGGCGATGTTATCAACTTCGAGAATGATGTTGAATTCATCAATGGACATACCGTTGCTCTCAAGGTGGGAAACGAACAGATTGCGCGTCCCGGAACTTGGCAGGCGCAGAATCAGGTTTTCCTTTTTCAGTTCATCCAATGTGACGCTGCTTTTCTGCGCAAGCGGGCTTTCGTTAGCGACTGCGAGCACGAGGCAGTCTGTATCAATCAAAATGGAATTGAAAGAGGCATCGTGCACTTTTCCTTCTACAATCGCGATGTCGATTTCGTAGGTTTTTAGCTTTTCATAAAGATTATTTATGGTATCAGTAAGGATTGTTAGGCGCACGCCGGGGGTTTCGCTGCAATATTGCGCAAGCACTTCCGCAATCAGGTTGCTTTCCGCGGTATGCGTGATGCCAACGGAAAGGCGCATCGCGCGCAACGGATAATCCCTCAGGCTTTGCCGGAGGTTTTGGTACAGCATACGCATGCGTTTGGCACACCCTAAAACGAGTTCCCCTTCGCCTGTGAGCCGGAGCTGGCCTTCGCTGCGGTTAAAAATGCGCACGCCAAGCTCTTTTTCCAATTGCTTCACATGCTGGCTTACCGCCGGCTGCGTCAGAGAAAGAGATTTTGCCGCCTGCGTAAAGCTTCCGGCTTCAGCTACGCGTAAGAGCGTTTCAAGCTTGGGATCGATCATGACAAATACTCTCCATACATATATAATAATAATTTATACAGGCAAATATAATTATTATTTTACATTATGTCTAATGTTCCATATACTATACCACAACAAATTCGGTAAGGCAAACGGTTTGGGAAGGAGGCGCATGGGATGCGCAAAGCAATTGAGCAGATTTATGCGCAGATGGGAGAAGCCACGAGGGTGCTTTTGGTGCTTTCCATCATTTTGTTTGCAGGTTTCTTGGTTACACGCCTCACAAAAAAATTACATTTCCCCGATGTGAGCGGGTATATTCTTGCGGGTATCCTGATTGGCCCATGCTGCCTTTGCCTTGTGCCGGAACCGATGCTTGCGCGGATGGGCTTTATCAGTGATATCGCGCTTGCTTTCATCGCATTTGGCGTCGGACGCTTTTTTAAAAAGGACGTTCTGAAGAATACGGGCATAGGCGTTGCCGTATTGACGCTGTTTGAGGCTTTGGCAGCTGGTATTTTGGTTGCGCTTGTGCTGCGCTTTCTGTTCGCTCTGCCATGGGCGCTTACCGTGCTGCTTGGCGCAATTGCAACGGCTACCGCACCCGCGAGCACAATGATGACCATTCGCCAATACGGGGCGAAAGGCAAGTTTATAGATACGCTTTTGCAAGTGGTTGCACTTGACGATGCAGTATGCCTCCTGGTATTCAGCGCAGCTGCCGCAGCCGTATCAGCGGGGGGCGTGAAGGGGCTTTGTGCATGGGCATTTGCAAGGCCGATCGCGTACAATGCGGGTGCGTTGCTGTTAGGCGCCTTATGCGGTTTGCTGCTAAGCAAGCTGCTCAGCCCAAAGCGCAGCCGGGACAACCGGTTGATCCTTGCGGTGGCCATGCTTCTCATGTTATCCGGCGTTTGTGCGGCTTTTGCTGTCTCTCCGCTGCTCTCTTGCATGGTGTTTGGGGCAGTCTATGTGAACGTCACAAAGGATGAGGGATTGTTTGAACAAATAAACGATTTTGCTCCGCCCATTACATCCATGTTTTTCGTGGTTTCGGGCATGAGCCTTTCGCTTCCCGCGCTTGGCACAGCGGGAGCTGTTGGAGCGGTTTACGTGATCGTGCGCATTGTGGGAAAATACTTTGGAGCGTACTATGGCGCTGCCGTTACGAGGCAAAACCAAGTGGTGAAACGCTATTTGGGGCTGGCATTGATCCCGCAGGCAGGCGTAGCCATCGGCCTTGCATTTCTTGCGAAGCGGATTCTGCCGGAAGAAATGGGAGATATTCTGCTTGCAATCATTCTTTCATCCTCCGTATTATATGAGCTCGTTGGGCCATGGTGCGCAAAAAAGGCAATTATCCTTTCCGGTTCCCTGCCCGGCTGCTTAAAGGAACACGGAAAAAAACAGGAAACGGGCGGGCCGGAAGAAACCGGGAGCGAGGGAAAGTCTGCCGCACACAATGGCGCACCGCACGGAACGGTGCTATAATACAAACAAGAAACATGAGAGATGGAGGAACGGATATGAAACTGGCAAATGCGCTGACCGAGCGGGCGGAGCTGCAAACCAGGGTACGTCAGTTGGAAAGCCGGCTGATGAACAATGCTCAGGTGCAGGAAGGGGAGCGCCCGGCGGAGGAGCCGGCAGCCCTTTTGGAAGCGCTTGATGCGGCTTATGCCGCGCTTGAATCGCTCATTGCACGCATCAACCTTACCAACAGCGCAACGTATGTCCAAGGGGAAAGCCTGACCGCGCTTCTTGCGCGCCGGGATTGCCTCGCTGGAAAAATCGGCGTGCTGCGCACGTTTTGCGACAATGCGAGCGCGCTTGTAACGCGGCGCACAATCGGTGAAATCCGCATCAAAAGCACGGTGGATGTGGCGGCAATGCAGAAGCAAATCGATGTGCTATCCAAGGAACTGCGCGAGCTTGACGCCGTTATTCAGGAGAAAAACTGGACCACGGAACTTCTGGAATCATTTTAAAACAAAATCCGGCCGGAAAGCGTGTAACGGAAGGAAGCGGGTGCGATCTCAGCCGCTTGAGAAGGAAGCGGCACAGATGGTAGCGCGCGGGGACGCGCGGGGTTCAAATCCCCGAAGCAATGTGATCCCGGCATCGTAACATCTGCAAAAATTACGTTTATTGTTTTTACCGCAGCGCCGGTCCTGCCGTGAGGGTGGGTCGCGGGCACTTCCCGGCGAAAAAAGGGTGATGCATCAGAAGACGCATCACCCTTTCGTGTTCGTACCAAATGGCGGCAGGGAAATCACAGCGTAAAACCAAATCCGATGGCGCTGACCGAGTTTGCACGTTCGGCCAGCGAATCAAGCGGCAGGCCGTGCATTTGCACCACAAAGTTTTTGGATTCCTCCCCTTCAAGAAGCGTATTCTTTGTAAAATACCACGCCCCGAGGAACGTTCCTTCGGCATCATAGAAGCCGATATGGATGATGTTCATTTCACAACCCAATGCGCCTGCGCAAGTGATGCGGCCGGAAAGGGTGGTGAAGTTGGGGTAATTATCCGCAAGGTAGAGGCGATCCACAAGGAGCAATGTGCGTGCGGCCTCTGCGCGGTGCGGGGTAAGCGAAACGGAAAGAGAAACCTCCATTCCGGCGGAAAGCGCGGTTTCCGAAGCCTGAGGGACCCAAGCCGTCAGGAAAGAGGTTTCACCAGGCATCAGCACGGCGTATTCAGCAAGCGTCGGCACAAAGCTGTGCTCAAAGGTTTCGCCACCGGCAGTAAAGGTGAAAACGGCAGATTGGATGGTGATGGGGCAATCGCCCGTGTTGGTATAGGCTGCTGCGCCATAAAGCGTGATGCCTTCCGTGCCGTTATATACGGCCGCAGCCGTATCATCCACACGCGCGGCCGGAGTTTTTCCGTTCTCAGCGTTGAACGCAGCGGCGTCTGAACCTACGCTGTCCGCTCCGGAAAGCGCAGGGGAAGCACCAACATCCACGAGCGGAGTGGATGGCGCATCCGATCCGCAGGCAGAGAGGGCAAAAAGCAGTGCCGATATAATAAAAAATGCGAGTAGGCGTTTCATATGCGCATTATATCACAGGTATGTCAAACCGTCTATAATGACGGGCAGGGGAGATATTGAAATTCACAAATTGGCAATCTTGGCCGTATGTGTTAAAATAGTATCGGTAAAAATAGGCATAGTATTGTTTTTTGGGAGGATAGATCAAAATGGCGAAAAAGACCGTTATGGATGTTGACGTGAAAGGCAAGCGTGTATTGGTCCGCGTGGACTACAATGTGCCGCTTAACGATGCGGGCGAGGTCGCGGATGACAAGCGAATCACAGCGTCTCTGCCCACGGTAAACTACCTGCTTGAACACGGGGCGCGCGTGATTCTCTGCTCTCACCTCGGCCGCCCGAAGGGTGAGCCCAAGCCGGAGTTTTCCCTGAAGCCCGTAGCGGTGCGTTTGGCGCAGCTCCTTCCTAACGTAAAGATCGGCTTTGCGGAGGACTGTATCGGCCCGGAGGCCAAAAGAAAGGCTATGGCGCTTAACGATGGTGAGATCCTGCTTTTGGAAAATCTGCGGTTCCACAAAGAGGAGGAAAAGAACGACTCCGCATTTGCAAAGGAGCTTGCTTCTCTTGCAGAGCTCTATGTTTCAGACGCATTCGGCACCGTGCACCGTGCGCATGCCTCCACGGCGGGCGTTGCGGCCTACCTTCCCGCCGTTGCCGGCTTCCTGATTGGCAAAGAGCTTTCCATCATGGGTGATGCGCTGGAAAAGCCGGAACGCCCGTTCGTTGCGATTCTCGGCGGTGCAAAGGTGGCGGATAAAATCGGCGTCATCAAGAATCTGCTGCAGAAGTGCGATACGCTTATCATCGGCGGGGGCATGGCGTACACGTTTTTCAAGGCAATGGGATATGAAATCGGCGATTCTCTGCTCGATGCGGACAGCATCGGGCTTGCAGGCGAGCTGATGGCGGAAGCAAAAGAGCGGGGCGTAAAGCTGCTGCTGCCGGTGGATACCGTTGTGGCGGACAACTTCTCTGCGGACGCGCAGCACAAAACCGTAAAGTCGAACGCAATCCCGGCGGGCTGGCAGGGGCTTGATATCGGCGAGGAAACACGCCGCCTCTTTGCGGAGGAAATCAAAAAAGCGAAAACCGTTATTTGGAACGGCCCGATGGGCGTGTTTGAGTTCCCTGCGTTTGCAAAAGGCACGGCCGCTGTGGCAGAGGCCTGTGCAGAATGCGGAGGCACGACGATCATCGGCGGCGGCGATTCTGCTTCTGCGGTAAAAAAACTTGGCTTTGCGGACAGGATGACGCATATTTCCACGGGCGGCGGCGCAAGCCTTGAATTCCTGGAGGGAAAGATTCTTCCCGGTGTAGCCGCACTGAACGACAAATAAGCTTTCGAAATAAAAGGAGAAAGAAGTATGGAACGCAAACCCATCATTGCGGGAAACTGGAAAATGAACATGACGCCCGCAGAGGCAAAAGAACTGATTGCGGCGTTAATCCCCCTTGTGGCGGATGCGGCGTGCGATGTTGTCATCTGCACGCCGTTTGTTGATCTCCCTGTTGCGGTGGAACTGACAAAGGGTACGAATCTCTTTGTCGGCGCGCAGAATATTCACTGGGCGGAAAAAGGTGCATACACGGGCGAGATCAGTGCGGCAATGCTCAAGTGCATAGGCGTTGCGTATGCAATCGTCGGACACAGCGAACGCAGGCAGTATTTTGGAGAAACGGATGAAACCGTGAACGGGCGCGCAAAGGCTGCCATTGCAGCCGGCATTACGCCCATCATCTGCGTAGGCGAATCCCTTGCCCAGCGCGAAGCGGGCGAGACGGAACAGGTCGTTTCCGGCCAAACGGAGGCTGCACTTTCCGGCATCGCGGCGGGGGATGTAAAACGGCTTGTAATCGCCTATGAACCCATCTGGGCAATCGGAACCGGGAAAACCGCAACGAAGGAGCAGGCCAATGAAACGATTGCCTGCATCCGCAAAACGGTGGAACGGCTCTATTGCCCCGGAACGGCGGAAGCTGTGCGCATCCAGTATGGCGGCAGCATGAACCCGAAGAACGCGTCCGAACTGATGGCCATGCCGGAGATAGACGGCGGCCTGATCGGCGGTGCAAGCTTGAAGGCGGAGGATTTCGCTAAGGTTGTGAACTACCGAGGGGCGAAATGAAACAGATTACTGCATTAATTATTCTCGACGGCTTTGGCTGCCGGGAGAACGCCGATGGAAACGCGATCCGTGCGGACGGTGTAAAGCATATCCGGGAGCTTTGGAATGCATACCCGCATACGCAGATTGAAGCATCCGGAAACGCGGTCGGCCTTCCTGCCGGCCAGATGGGCAATTCCGAGGTTGGCCACCTGAACATCGGCGCAGGGCGGGTGGTTTATCAGGAACTGACGCGCATTACAAAGTCCATTGAAGATGGAGATTTTTTCTCCAACGAAGCTTTCCTTGGAGCAGTGGAAAACTGCAAAAAGCATAACAGCGCCCTGCATCTATATGGCCTTTGCAGCGATGGAGGCGTACACAGCCACTTAACGCATCTTTATGCGTTGGTAAAACTCGCGCGCGAAAACGGCCTGAAAAACGTATTCATCCACTGCTTCATGGATGGGCGCGATGTGCCGCCTGAAAGCGGCAAGGGATATATCCATGCGCTGCAAAACGAGTTAAAAGCGCTTGGCTGCGGTAAAATTGCGACCGTGATGGGGCGTTATTACGCAATGGACCGGGACAACCGCTTTGAACGCGTGGAAAAAGCATATGCGGCGCTCGTTTATGGCGAAGGCGTTCAAGCGGAGGATCCCGAGGCGGCAATGCAAGCCTCCTACGATGCGGGTGTGACGGATGAATTTGTCGTTCCTGTGGTCATTACAGAAAACGGCGCGCCGGTTGGCACGGTTCGGGCGAATGACAGCGTGATCTTCTTCAATTTCCGGCCAGACCGGGCAAGGGAGATTACCCGTGCGTTTATCCTGCCAGAGTTCGATGGCTTTGACCGCAAAAAAGGGTTCTTCCCGCTGCACTATGTTTGCATGACGCAATATGATAAGACCTTTGGTGCACGCGTGCATGTGGCGTTCAAGCCGGAGCGCCTTTCCAACACCTTCGGCGTATATATTTCTTCGATGAATAAAACGCAGCTACGCATTGCGGAAACGGAGAAATACGCGCATGTAACGTTCTTTTTTAACGGCGGGGTGGAAGCGCCCAATCCGGGCGAAGACCGCGTGCTGATCCCGTCCCCCAAGGTTGCGACCTATGACCTCAAGCCTGAAATGAGCGCATACGAGGTAACGGTGGAGGCCGTAAAGCGCATCGAAAGCGGCAAATATGATGTGATGATCCTGAATTTCGCAAATCCGGATATGGTCGGCCATACGGGCGTGATGGAGGCTGCCGTGAAGGCGGTGCATGCGGTGGACGAATGCGCGGCGGAGGTGGTCTCTGCCATCCTTAAAGCAGGGGGGCGTGCCATCGTCACGGCAGACCACGGCAACTGCGAGCAGATGGTTGGGCCGGATGGAGAGCCCTTTACCGCGCATACTACGAACCCGGTGCCGCTTATTATTGTGGATGATATGCGGAAAGAGGCAAAGCTCCGCGCAGGCGGAAGGCTGTGCGATCTTGCGCCCACGCTGCTTGCGCTGATGGGGTTGCCTGTCCCGGAGGAGATGTCGGGCAGGAGTCTCCTTGAACCGTGAGCTTAGATTGCCGAAAAAGTCAAAATGCGTGCAAAACCATGCGGATGCGGTGAAAATGCTTGCGCTTTCGGCATCCGCATGGTATAATGCCCCTTGCAGTCAATTAGGAGGTTGTATATATTATGGAAACGTTAGGAATAATCGTTAACATAGTCCTCATTCTTGCTTCCGTGGCGTTAATCGCCGTGGTTTTGATGCAGCAGACCAAGAGCGCGGGCCTTGGCGGCGCCTTCGGCGGCGATACCGCTTCGTTCACCGCGCGCGGCCGCAGGGCCAGCAGGGAAGCTAAGCTTCAGAAGATCACCATCGTATTGGGCGCTGTTATCGGCGTGTTGGCGATTGCGATGATGATCATCGGCTGAGTTACCTCACGATTTCTTGGGTGTGCCTGCATTTTGCCGGCACACTTTTTTGCGTTGAAACGCGCGAAAGCGGGAAACCTCTGATACTGAAAAAAGAAGGTGAAAGGAAACGAAGGAAAACGAAATGGAAAACAGAGTGATCGAAGCGCTCCGCCGCGAAGGAAAACCGCTTGCGCCGGAAACGCTTTTAGAAGAATTTGAGGCGGAGGAGCGCGATGCAGCCGCGATGGCTGTGGAACGCCTGCTTTCTGAAAGCAGGCTGATTCTGACGCGTAAACGCAAATTGGCGCTGCCGGAACAGACGGGGCTCGTCTATGGGCGCATGCAGGGTAATGCCCGCGGATATGGCTTCTTTATCCCGGAGGATGGCAGCCCCGATATGTTCGTGCCTGCGGATGCGATGCACGGCGCAATGCATGGCGACAAGGTTTGGGTAAGGCCAACGGAGACGGTCAGCCGCAACGGCAGCGCGGAAGCGGAGGTTATGCTGATCGCTGTGCGTGCGCAGAGCGCTGTTGTGGGCACGTTTGAACAAAGCCACGGTGCGCCCGGCGGGTACGTGATTCCGGACGATACGCGGCTCTATATGGATGTGCTGGTGTATGAGGCGGCAACAGGAGGCGCAAAGCATGGCGATAAGGTTGTCACAAAGATTACGCAGTATCCGGACGGCCGCCGCCCGTTGATGGGAGAAATTACCGAGGTGCTTGGCGGGAAGGATGAGGCAGGGACGGACATCCTTTCTGTGATTCGCCGTCTGGATTTGCCCGAAACGTTTACAAAAGCATCGATCCGCCAGGCACGCAGCCTGAACAAACCGGTCGATGCGGATACGGTTGCGCGGCGTGAGGATCTGCGGAACCTGCCAACTATTACCATCGATGGTGCAGATGCGAAGGACCTTGACGATGCTGTCTCCCTTATAAAGCTCAAGGATGGGTGGCTGCTTGGCGTGCATATTGCGGATGTGAGCCATTATGTGCAGCCCGGAACAGCGCTTGATGCGGATGCTTACAAGCGCGGCACGAGCGTGTATTTCCCGGACCGGGTTCTTCCTATGTTTCCGCCGGATGTGAGCAACGGAGTCTGCTCGCTCAACGAAGGTACGGAAAAGCTTACGCTCTCCTGCTTTATGGAGATCGGGAAAAACGGCAAGGTAACGGCACACCGCTTTTCGGAAACCGTGATCAAGACGGCACATCGCATGACATATGACGACGTAAATGCGATTTTTGACGGCAATACTGCACTGCGCAAAAAATATGCGGATGTTGTTCCGATGCTGGAGGAAATGCGCACAGTAATGGAACTTTTGAATGCGCAGCGGGTGAAGCGGGGCAGCATCGACTTTGATTTGGACGAAGCGGCAATCACGCTCAATCCTGCGGGCAAACCAACGGATGTTTCCATTGCATCACGCGGTGTTTCCAACCGCATGATTGAAGAGTTTATGCTGATTGCAAATGAAACCGTTGCACAGCACGTGTTTGAACTGGGGATGCCGCTCGTTTACCGCGTGCATGAAACGCCGGACAAAACAAAGCTTGCGGATCTCAATACATTTCTTAACACGCTTGGTTACGGCATTAAGAACATTGGCAATGTGAAACCTCAGACGTTTCAGAAGATCCTGCAAAAAGCAAAGGGAACAAAAGAAGAAAACGTTATAAGCCGCGTGGTGCTACGCTCCATGCGCAAGGCACGGTACGCGCCGGAATGTCTGGGGCACTTTGGCCTTGCTGCACCGTGCTATTGTCATTTTACCTCCCCCATCCGCCGCTATCCGGACCTGATGGTACATCGGATGCTGCGCGAGCTCCTGCGCGGAGAGATGACAAAAGAACGTATTGCACGTTATGAAGAGACGCTGGAAGAGATCGCCCGCCATTGCTCGGAGCGGGAGATCGCAGCCATGGAGGCTGAACGTGCGGCGGATGATTTAAAGAAGTGCGAATACATGCAATCGCGCATCGGCACGGTCGAAACGGGGATTATTTCGGGGGTTGCGCAGTATGGTTTTTTTGTGCAGCTGGGCAACACGGTTGAGGGAATGGTGCGCGTGACCTCTATCGCAGGGGATTTTTATGTTTGCGATGCGAAGAATTATCGCATGGTGGGCAGGAATTCAAAGCGCGTGTTCCGGCTCGGCGACCTTGTACGCGTGCGTGTAGCAGGGGTGGATTTGGAAAACAGCAACGTGGACTTTGAATTGGTCCCGAGTGCAAACGGCGGCGCACCCAAGCCAAAGAACGGGGAGGAAAAACCGAAGGCGGCGGAGGAGAAACCGAAGCCTGCGGATGGCAAACAGCCGTCAAAGCGGCGCCGGCGTGCAAAGAACCCGGGGAAAGTTGCAAAGGATCCAGAGAAATAGTATAATATAGACCGCATTATGGAAGGGGGGAAGACATTGCCGGTCAAGAAGGGCGTGCGGCAAATTGCGGAAAACCGCAAAGCGAGGCACGAGTATTTCATTGAAGACACATACGAATGCGGTTTGGCGCTTGTCGGCACCGAAGTGAAAAGTATTCGTGCAGGCAAGGTGAACCTGAAAGACTCCTATGCACAGGTAAAAAATGGCGAGGCGTTTCTCATTGGCATGCATGTAAGCCCCTATGAGCAGGGGAACATTTTCAACGCCGATCCGTTCCGCCAAAGAAAACTATTGCTGCATAAACAGGAGATCCGCAAACTCCAGTCCCTTGCACAGGTGGAGGGGTATAGCCTGATTCCGCTCAGGCTTTACCTGAGGGACGGCCTTGTGAAGCTGGAACTTGCCGTTGCCAAGGGCAAAAAGCTTTATGACAAACGCCATGATCTTGCGGAGCGCGATGCCAAGCGCGACATCGAGCGCCGGATGAAGAATGTGGATTGAGCATTTTGCGTTGTTTATGATATAATATAAGCACAGCGCAGCAAATGCGCAGCCACAGGATGCCGCAGGGTACGGCGGCATCCTGTATGGGGCCGTAAATGGTTTCGACGGGGATCGCTGAAGCCGGATAAGCGAGCCGAAGCCCCGCGCTTCGTTAAAAGCGGGAAATTAAAAAACAACTGACGAATCTAATTTCGTACCCGTCGCTGCTTAAGCAGTGACCGTCCGTCCCCGGTTGCCCACGACCGGGATCACGGGCGTCATCAATGTGGGGAACCAGCCTGCATAAGCTTTGCCGCAGGTGGGATCTTATGAAGCTACTAAAATCCTGACCCTGCCGCTGGGGGCCGGATGGAGGGAACGCTAAAGCATCGGCTACGCTCGTAGAAAGTCTTGTGGACGGGTCTTCGGACAGGAGTTCGACTCTCCTCGGCTCCACCATTAAAATAAAAGATTATCCGAACCTTAGACCAATCGGTCAAGGGTTCGGTTTTCTTTTGTTCATCGAAGATATCATCTTATAGTCATCCGTCCTTCTATTTCGCGTTCTGCGGTTCAAAACAGGAGTAACTACCCCTGTTTTGGAAAACAAAATTCCGCAGTCGATAAATTATACCACCAGCAGTATTGGAATGATTTTAGGAGGTATTTGACATGAATGGAATGGTATCCTGTGAGTACAACATGGACAGCGGCTGTATAGAACTCAAATTCGTTGACGGTACGGAAATCGCTATTGACTGTACCGCCGTAGAAAACCTTACAGCCGACAATATGTATGAGCGTTTGGAGCTTGATTATCTAATCTACAATGACCCGCTCGCTTATGCGGACTTGATCCTGAATGGCAACCCGGAAACATATCTGAAAGCCGTTACAGTATGCAAACCATTTGAGAACTAAAAAGAACAGGGCGAGGTCGGAATTGCTTCCGGCTTCGCCCTTTCCATTACACCGCTTTGCGGTTTTGGTGTCTTGTGTCTTCAGCGTCTTTCTTTTCTTTCCACGCCGCCAGTTCTGCCTGTCCTTCAGGACTGTCATAGTACTGCTGGATCATCGGCAGCAGACAGCGGGCAATGCGCTCAATGGCATAATCAGGAATCTCCATGCCACTGCTCGTCTTTCCGCTGAATTCAACCATGCGTTTGCATTTTCTCCTTTCCGGGATTTATACCTCCTCTGTATTTTGAAAAGAAAATGCAGCCGCATAATAAGCCCCTGGCTTCGTTTGCGTCTGCATGGTGTCTTGTGTCTTACGTTTGTATTTTAATAATACACGAAACCAGTCAATGTGTCAAGAAAACGATCTCCAGCTAAAAACCGCTAAGTTGACAATTCAACAGGTATGTCTTTAGGAATTGGCGTAAATCTTATCTGCTTGCCCAATACACAAAGTGGAGACTCAACTTTTGGTTAAATATCATTCATAACGTTCAAATAAGACCTCAACAACATCAAAGATGTCCTCTGTGTCCCTTATAAGCCTCATGCCTTTGCTAATTACTCCAATTTCTTCTGTTTCACCAATCACCAAACTTGGAATCCCAGAACTCAAATCCGGAGCTTTATCATCAAAACTGATTTTGATCGGTTCAAGAGTGATAGTCGAATCCTTTTTTGAAAAAGGATATCTATAGCGGGTGGATGAAAAGTCTTTTTTGTCAATCTTTGAGAGAACTCGCATACAGAGCTGACGGTCAGAATCATCCATCTGAAGTTTATGTTCTTGGCATAACTGTTGATAGTATTCCCAAAGAGCTTTTACGGAATGGACAGTATTCATTTTCCCAACTGGCGTTTTAATCTCGCTGATTTTAAGAAAACTATTATCTTTTCTCAACTCGCAAACGATAAGCCCTTTCAGCTGAAGTTCTATGGTATGGCGTAATAAATAAGAAATCGGATTGTATAAATATGGTGCACTCACGATTTGCGTCCATAGAGTTACTGCAGCAATATGGTATTCGAAAGCCATATCGTAGAAAGCCTTAACTTGCTTATGCAACACAAGCTCCTTTCAGACACTATCTTTCCTGGAGTATACTCCCCGTCAACAGTCAACTTTTTGAATATGATATGACTGTGGTTCAATAAGCCATTGGCAATTCTCCATGATTTCCTGTGCAGGATTGTTTACAATCTCTGGGGAGTAGCCATTATCAGAGATTTTCGTCAAATCAACCAAGTATAAATAGTAATTGGTTCCCAACAATTTCGCTACCGCATATTCGTTTTTAGACCAGAAAAATCCTGTTGTAGATATAGCTTTGACCTCGATAAAACGATTGGATACCACTGCCTCAGGGGTGTTGACTGACACAATATCATATCCGGCGGATACATCAATATCAGATATCCGCTTTACCTTTGTACCATCGGCGATTCCAAGCCTTCTCTTCTCATATTCTACAACAAATAACTCAGCTATTTCTCCGGCACGCTCATTGTTTTCAAGCTGTTCTTTTAGTTTTTCTAACGACATTAGCTTCCGTTTTGCTTTACAGTGTTTGGCAATCAAAAGTTCATAATCTGAGGAAATATAAAACCGAGAACCTTGCGCATCCCTTAGCGGAAGAAGAAAATGCTGGCTTATCAAGACATTCCGAACGCTTGACAGTGAAAGAGGAAACAGTTCGTTTTTGAAAGAAAAACTGCATTGGAGCGAATCATAGGAAAACATTGTTGAGTCAAAAACGCCTTCAGAAAAGAGTAAATTAACCGAAGACGTAACCAATTTCGTGTTCAATACGTCTTTATCGTGTAACATTTCCCCTATGGATGGTACAACGGAAATGGCATCCTCCTCCAAATGAATCCACCCAAAAGCGAGACAATATTCAATCAAATCCCTGACAGACAGATAACGTTTTCCTGGGGCATGGGCGCATATTACTTCTGCGTCATGAACCTTAATTTGACTATTGCCAATTACATCACACAGAAAGAACAGCAACCCATCCTTGCCACCGTGATAGTTAAGATTTTTTAGTTCGTCTAACATAATCTCTTATCAACGCCTTTATATCTTCATCACCCAAATCTTCAGAAATATTGTTAAAGAGCGGAATTGGCATACTCTCCATGATTTCTGTCATTCTCATTTCTTTTTCTGTTAATCTGGCATCAATGGTTTCATCTATCGTATCTTGGGATAAAACATAGTAGTAGTTGGTAACCGTTCCAGCCATTAAGCCATATCGGTGAATTCGATCCTTTGACTGAACAAAGTGTGCCGCATTAAACGACCTCTCAATGTATATCGCATTATGACAAGCTTTGTGCAGGGAAATCGATTCAGCTACAGCAAAGGGATTTGCAATAATGACTTTGAATGGACAATCAGGCTCTTGGAATGCTTTTACTATTTTCTCCCTCGTGAGAATGAATTCGTCTTCATCAATTCCGTCACGCTCAACAGGAGTTGCTCCGTACAATTCCTGACATAATATCCCCTCATTTTCAAGGAAGCGTTTCAGCCTGTGTATTGTATGAATAAATGTTGCCCAAATAACTACTTTCCCGTTTTCTGCAAGTATACTATCAACGATTTTTTTAACGGCTATATATTTTGCCGGTGTTTCACTATCCTCATAATCAAGGATTGATTTTAGCACATCAGAATCATCAATTGCCTGATATGCCTCTACCGGAAGGTCTTCATCTTCAAAGAAGTCCCGTAAAGGTGCACGAAGCATTGCAGGATCTGAAGCGGCTTGCATCAATCGGATAGTACGCGCTTGAGCTAATGCTGCTTTGAAACGAGATGTCGTATCCATCGCACCGTCAGCCATAAACTCATCCATATACTTTTTTTCAATGAAATCATATATGCGCTGCTGTAATGGCCCCATTGGAACAGATACCGGGGGATGAACAGTGGCCGGAGGGATATTCAAATCACTTTTCCGAATGCGAATAAAGAAAGGCGAAATATTGTCGATTAGGCGAGCCACCCTTGCCGTGTCTCCTGTTGCAGTAATGTCTCGCAGCTGATTGACTTCAAATCCCATGACATTTTTGTTAGGCCAAATGAACTTGAACATATTATAAATATCCTCATATCCATTTGGAGCGGGAGTACCAGTCAATACGATTCGAGATTTGCTGTATTTTGACATCTCCAATACTGCCTGAGCAATGATGCCTCCTGATGAATTTTTGGCTTTATGAGCCTCATCCAAAACAACCATGACCCGATTTGTTCTCAAGAAAAATCCAATTTCTTTCTGAAGAGAAATCAATGAAGCATAGGAAATCAAGGTTAATTCAAAGGGGTGTTTCGAAATCAAATAATCTTGCTTATCAGCCTTATCTACACCGCCAACCAGTCGTTTTGAGTGTGGAGTTCTTCCAAAGCATTCTTCAAATTCTGTTTCCCATGGGCCAAATGAACTTAATGGCCCAACAATAAGGAGCTGATCAACATGCTTCGGATTATCTTCGGGTAAGTTGTGTAAATAAGCATAAGCTCCATATACAATGCTTGTCTTTCCCGCTCCAGGGACCGAAAAATTGCAAGCATTCTGGGAAAAAGCCATATGATACGCGGAGAGCAACTGTAATGGATATAAAGACCGCGAAGGTAAGTTCTCAGCGACAGATTTTGTGAACTCTGCAAATTCCTCTGTATCACACTCGTTATTTCGAATATTCAGAGCCTTTTCGGAGAATTCTTTAAAGCGCCGCTCCTCTTCATAATAATCTATAATTACTTGTTCGGTGCTCTTGCTCTGGTCTTCGATGAAGCCATATTTAGCTAACATGGAACTGATATTTGACATCACCGCGTATGGTTCGCTGTCTCCAACGGGAATGACTATCCGTTCAGCCTCTACGGTCGGATTCAAATAATCCCGAGCATACCTCCAAGCAAAGCGATGCTTTTGTAAGGCCTTTATATCTCCAAGAAGATATATTTCATTTTTTGAAGGATCGAAATCGATAGAGATATTTGCCATGATGCTCATCTCCGCTCCAGTTTTTTCTTCATCTCCCAAGTGATTTTATTGATTTCTTTCACCATCTCTTCGATGTGAGGATCGTCTGTAAAACTATCCTGATCACAGTCTACAGCTCTAAGGGCACTAAGCGCTCGTTCAATAAGATCAGCTGGTTTGTTTGCATCACGTTTATCTTCTAAACGCCGTGAGAAACGGTTCAGATTGCCTTTCAGATGCCCTTTAGCCTGATCAACCCATTCGTTATCTCTTTGCTTGAGCAAGAGGCTCAAATCTTCACCGGGGCAACGTTGCCGTAATTCATCAACTGTTTCTTCGTCAGTTGGTGTATTATCTTGATGCTGTTTTAAGAAGTCACTCCAAAGATCTTTAAAGAAGAATATGCTTCCTTCTTTTCCTGTCTTTGCAATATCACGGAATTCCTTTCCTTCGTAGCGTGCTCTTATGTAATCAAAACAAACTAACTTAAGGTCTGATATGTCGGAATCTGTATAATTCCAATCCACATTGCGAACATTAGCTCCACGTTTAGAATAGGAATCCAAATAGTTTTCCAAGTCAACGAATGGGCCTTCTGTTTTTTCAAGACGCGTATAGATTCCATCGTAATCATATTCTTGTAGATACTCTTCCATAAGCGTTAGAATTTCAAGCCATTGTTTTATCTGACTTTCTTTCTCGCTCATAAACTCTGCAATCTGCTTTTCTGTAAACCCAAGACGCTTCAGTTCTTTGCACTTTAAATACTTTTCTATCGGATTATAATCTAACTTATCATCCTCTCCCATTTGATAGATAGTCTCAAGCTGTTGAATGTCTTTTTCTTCTGCATCATCCGGGAGAATAATCGCAAGGAAATATTGGCATTTTTCAACTTCAGCATAAGAATAGCCGTATTCTTCATGCTTATGGAACAACCGATTCAAAAGCATGGCTCGACGGTTGCCATCGACAATAATACCGTCCGAGGTCACAATACCGTACCTCTGCTGGCCAATTTTCAATAAGCTTTCCATTGTAGTTTTATTGCGATCGACCTTTGATTCGTACAAGAAGGTTTCAATGATTTCCCGATCGGAATCTAATTCCGCATTCAATTCACCATTCTGTTTCTCATACGAAAGAACATCGGAGCCGATTCTGCCGTTGTACTTGTTATAAATGAGATAATCTAAAGGAATTCTCCATACGATTTCTGTCCTCGTAGTCCCTTTATAGCGCAGGGGTATTCCTGTCATAGCTTGATTTAACTGACTGGTCTTTATTTCTTCCAGTTTTGCTTTTCTTGTAGCAGCATCCATTATTTCGACCCTCCCATAAAATCAACAATGGCTGTTAGAATGTAGTAGCCAATTACAATAGCAAGTGGTAAAGAAAAAGGTTCTTCCCCAATGACGACCACTTCTGTTTGTTCTTTTGGCGTAAGTAGCATATCAATATATTCTCTAATACTATCTAAAAGTTCGTATGGGCCTTCCCAAGGAGTAGGTTTTCTCTGCTCGGATGTCATACAATACACTTTTTGGAATGAATCCATGTCAGTGATGGTCGGTTTTATTCTTAACAAATAATCCCGAAGACTCTCATGGTACTTCTCTGGAATTTCTTTTATTTTCAGAGCAGGGGTATATTTTTTAGCTTTCTCTTTCCCTTGACTATAGTGTATTTCAGCATCCCACTTAAAAATCTTCTGAGTAAAGTCAGAATGATAATTTGTTAATTCCACACGGTATGCATCTATTATCAAATACGGAATATGATACTTGAATTTTGCAACATCGCGCCGCGGTTTTTCAGCTCGGATAGCAAATTTTCTACCATTCAAATCGACAAATCTAATATCCTTATCATGCTTAATCTGAGGGTAATGATTTGGCATAGATATTTGCTCTGCTTTAGCTATAGCTTTTGCAAGTGCATAGGACATTTTAGGTGGTACCGCATTACCAACAAGAGTATGCTTGATTCCTTTTGATTCGCCATAAAACCAATAGTCAATGGGAAAGCTCATCATGCAAGCTGCTTCTCTTACTGTTGGCAAGCGATAACTGTTTTCCCCATATCCAAGTATCATTGCTTCCCGTGCGCTGGCGGTCATAGTTGCCATAACAGTCCTTGCGGGTTTATTTAGGTTTTCAGGGAAAGACATTTTTCCCATATACCCTTTATCTTGTTTTAACCGTTTGGCTGTTTTACACTCAAACTCAGCAAGTTCATAGATATAATGCTGATCTGTTACTTGCTGTGCTTCCAGCTTAAGGTCTGGATAATTGATATCTGTAATCAGATTGTTATCCGTTCTCAATGGGTTTCCAAGCGAATCAAGAACTTGTTTCAAGGTTGTCACATTGTTATCGGTTTTTACTCTAATAGGCTCTGGAAATTCTCCACAGAGGTAGCGTTCCCTATTTGTAGGAGCTCCAAAATATTTTGCATTATATTTTCCCGATGCACCATCATGAGGTCTTAAAACGAAATCGCCTTCAAGTCCTAAGTCAGCAGCAGAATACTCTTCTTTAATATACTGCTTTACCGCTGGCACATTTTCCAGTATCCAATATTTTAAGACTGATCCTTGTTTGAATTTTTTACGGGAGATTATTCTTAAGTAGGCTTCAATTAGCTGAATACCAATTGATTTATCAGCATTTCCAGACTTATTGGAATGGGAAAATGACTGACACGGTGGCGATCCGATAATAACCTCACTATCAGGCACTAACGCTTCAAATTCGTCATCTGGAAGTTCAGATATCCGAATAACATCGTCTTGTATTACATTGACACCGGGCTTATTGCCTTTGTATGTTTTTACGGCAGGTCCCCATTTATCGACAGCAAATACTATTTCAAATCCGGCTTGACGGAATCCCTCTGAAAAGCCACCGCCGCCACAGAAAAAATCAGCAACTCTCATTTCATAGACCTCTTTGTCTTTATCTTTAACTCAATTCTTAATCATTGGGTTGTTTTCTATATTTTCCACTCTTTATTCGAGCGTCAACCGGCTTTTTCGCATCTTCAGGTATCAACCACATATTTCCGGCTCGTTGAACATTTGGGATACGCCCCTCAGCACAAAGTGTTCCTATTCTCCTGGCTGAGATATTCCATTTTTTACTAATCTCTGTTGTAGAGACATATTTCATCTAAACATCCTCCGTCAAAACTACGGTATAACAGGATACAATTATTCATTTATATTATATTCCAAAACCGGAATAATATCAAGATGGCAAATGTCATAAATCGACATGGAATTAAGCTTTTTCGCGTCTTTCTTGGTCAAAGGATGAGCAGGCGAAATGTGAGTTCATACTTATTTGGCAAGCAATGCATGTGTACGTACAAACCGCACATTGATTGCCGCGTGATACTCACTTGGCAAGCAATGCACTTGTGTACACAAATGCTAAAAGCAGGAGCAATTTCCCTGACCGGAAAGCTCCTGTTTTGCTTGTTGAGGCTATGCCCCAAACCCCTTATTGATCGCAGACTTCTTCTGCGGCTGCGCACCGTTCCGGCGCTTTCTTCTGTTGCGAAAAATCTATTTTAGAATTGGGTGTTAACATCAAGTAATAATTGACTTTTCGAGAGGTATCCGTTATACTTGCAATAGAACAGCATGGAGGATTGACGATGAAAATTATCGGTGAACGCCTGCGTGAGCTTCGGGGATCAGTTCAGCTTTCACAGGCAAAGATGGGCAAGACTTTTGGTGTTGGACAGTCCAGCATTTACAAATATGAAAACGATGAATCCACGGTTCCGGCTGAGATTCTGATGAAGTATGCGGAGTATTTCGATGTCTCTTTGGACTACATTTTCGGAAGAACAGATAACCCGCATGGGCTGTATCTGGAGAACAAGCCGAAAATCGAAAAGAGTTATCCGGAGATGGACAAATTTATCGAGATGTGCTTTGAATCCGGTACACCCATGAACGAAAGGCTAAAAGATACCCTCAAACAGATGATGCGGGAAGATGTCAGCGAATACAAATAACATTCGGCATGGAGGATATAGAAATGTCTGAGAATGAAAAAATAGAATTGTACGAAGACCAGCCCATCCGCACCGCATGGAATGAAACGGAAGAAGAATGGTACTTCTCTATTGTCGATGTAGTCGGTGTTTTGACAGATCAGCCGGACATCCGTCATGCAGCAAAATATTGGAGCGTTCTGAAAACACGCCTAAAAAAGGAAGGCAGTGAGTTGACTACAAAATGTAGTCAACTGAAAATGCTTTCCGCAGACGGAAAACGATACAACACCGATGTTGCTACTACGGAACAGCTTCTTCGTATCATTCAATCTATCCCATCCAAAAAGGCCGAGCCTTTCAAAATGTGGTTGGCGCAGGTCGGACGCGAGCGGATTGAAGAAACGATTGATCCGGAGATTACAATCGAGCGTGCACTTGAAACCTATCTGATAAAAAGGTTATTCCCGTGAATGGATCAATCAGCGCTTACAGGCAATTCAGGTTCGCAAAGAACTGACCGATGAATGGCAGAACCGTGGTGTTAAGGAAGGCGTGGAATACGCGATCCTGACTGATGAAATCACGAGAGCCTGGTCGGGTATGTCCACCCGGCAGTACAAGAATCTAAAAGGCTTAAAAAAAGAAAATCTGCGGGATAACATGTCCACACTGGAGCTTGTTCTGAATATGCTTGCCGAAGCTACCACGACCGAGCTTTCAAAAACACATGAGCCGCAGGGGCTTGAAGAAAACAAGAGCATTGCCCGTCAGGGCGGAAAGATTGCCGGGAATGCCAGAAAAGAAATTGAACAGAGTACCGGCAAGCCTGTCATCACATCGAAAAAGGCAGCGGAACTGAATGCCGTTGTAACAAAGCTGATCGAGAACAGCGACGACAAAGAGTCTTGAAACTGTTGTTTCAGAGGATTGGGGAAAGGAGTGTGAGAAATGAAAGCTGTCATCTACGCGCGCTACTCTTCTGACAACCAGCGTGAAGAATCCATAGAAGGACAGATTCGTGAGTGTACAGAGTATGCAAACCGCAACGGCATGACCATTCTCCGCAGCTATATCGACCGCGCCTTATCTGCAAGAACCGCTGACCGCCCTGAGTTTCAGAACATGATCCGGGACAGTGAAAAAGGCTTGTTTGATATTGTCCTTGTCTGGAAGATCGACCGCTTTTCCCGCGACCGATATGACAGCGCCCATTACAAGCATCTGCTGAAAAAGAACGGAGTAAAAGTCGTTTCAGCTAAAGAGAACATTTCCGATGGGCCTGAAGGGATCATCCTTGAATCCATGCTTGAAGGATATGCGGAATACTACTCAGCGGAGCTTTCGGAAAAAATCCATCGCGGGCAGAGAGAAAACGCGTTGAAAGGCAGAAACAACGGTGGTGGTATCCCGCTTGGCTATTTGCTTGGTAGCGACCAGAAGCTCGTGATCGATCCTGTTACCGCTCCTCTTGTCGAAGAAATATTCAGACGGTATGCCGACGGAGAGACTGTTCGCAGCATCGTTGAAGATTTCAATAACCGCGGATTGAAAACAAAGCACGGACATCTTTTTTCAATGAACAGTTTCAATCGCATTCTGAAGAACAGAAAATACATCGGAGAATTTCAATATCAAGATATTGTGATACCCGGCGGTGTCCCCGCCATTGTTTCGGAAGATCTGTTCTATCGGGTGCAGGAACGACTCGAAAAGAATAAACGAGCTCCGGCAATGGCAAAAGCGGATGCGGATTATCTGCTCACCACAAAACTTTTCTGCGGAATGTGCGAGCGGATGATGGTCGGTGAAAGCGGCACAAGCCACACCGGAGATAAGCACTATTATTACAAGTGCGCCGGAGCAAAACGAACAAAGGACTGCAAGAAGAAATCCGTCAAGAAGGAATGGATTGAAAAAGCAGTCGTAGTGCTGACCGTAAACCGCGTCTTGAAAGATGATGAAATCAGCCGCATAGCTGACAGCATTATTGCCTTGCAGGAAAGTGAAGACACCACCATCCCTGCATTGAAAAAACAACTTGCCGATACGGAGCGCGGCATCGAAAATATGCTTAATGCCATTCAGCAGGGTATCCTTACATCTTCCACTAAAGAGCGTCTGGAAACCCTCGAAAGGCAGAAAGAGAGTCTGCAAACTGCTATTGCTCAGGCAGAATTACAGAAGCCGAAGTATACGAAAGAACAGATTGTGAGCTGGATAAACCAGTTCAAATACGGAGACGCGGACAGCATCGAGTATCAGAAACATATCATCGATACCTTTGTCAACGCAATCTATCTTTTTGACGACAAGATCGTCATCACCTACAATTTCAAAGGCGGCACAGAGACAATAACCATGAAGGATATTGAGGCTGCCTATGGTTCGGATATGACTTTGATGTCTCCACCAAATGGACATTGCACGAACACCTATTACTTCCGCGGCGGCTTCGCCGTGCTGGTGTGGCTGTAATGTCAACACGAAAACAGAGGGTCAAGATTTTGTGTCTTGACCCTCTGTTTTGTGTACTGCCTCATTGATGAATGGACAAGTCTCTGGTATAATCTGTTGTACCGGGATGCGAAGGAGGAAACAGCATGAGCAAATACGACCCACTCTGGGAATATATTCGCAAGAATGAACCGAAAATGATTACGTTTGACGAGGTGGAGGCCGTGTGCGGCATTCCCCTCGACCATGCGTTCCTCACCTTTAAAAAGGAGCTTCCCGCGTATGGCTTCCGGGTGGGGAAGATCTCCATAAAAGAACAAACCATACGGATCGAAAAGCTATGAAGGGTTTTCAGCGAGACAATCCATATTTCTCCCTCTGCGGCCTCAACTGCAAGCTGTGCCCGATGAATCTCTCCGGGCACTGCGGCGGCTGCGGCTTTGGCAATCAATCCTGTGCCATCGCCCGCTGCAGTCTGGCGCACGGCGGCATTGAATTTTGCTGTGAGTGCCGAGAATATCCCTGTGCGCGATATGATCACATCGACGAATACGACTCCTTCATCACCCACCGACATCAGAAGACGGACATGGAAAAAATGCGGCAAATCGGCGAGGACGCCTACAACGCCGAACAGATCGAAAAGATGGCGATCCTAGATAAGCTGCTGTCGGAGCACAACGATGGCCGGAGGAAGACGCTGTACTGCACCGCCGTCAATCTAATGGAGTTGGAGGATCTGCGCCGTATCATGGAGCAGGCCGACGGAAGGACACCGGGAGAGATCGCCGACGCGTTGCGGGAGCAGGCGGGCGATCTGCGGTTGAGGAGGAAATCATGAAATATGTCAGCACATTGCTTGCCGTCCGGAATATGGCGCGCAGCAGGCAGTTTTATCACGATGTTCTTGGCTTGAATGTGACCGCCGATTTTGGCGCGAACGTGGTGCTGGAAGGCGTAAAACTTGTGGTTGGCGACAAGTGTCTGGGTATGCTGGAAGCTGTGGGAGAAGTGTTTCCCGAGGCCAAATACCAGCGCTGTACAGTCCATTTTTACCGCAATGTGTTTTCCGTCGTTCCTCATTCTAAGGTGAAGCTGGTGGCTAAGATGCTCAAGGCGATCCACGCCTAGGAAAGCAAAAAAGCGGCCAGAGAAAAAGCCAAAGCTGTGGTTGCTCAGCTGAGAGAAATGAAGCTGAAGGAAGCCGCCAGGAAGGTGGAGGACAGTGTTGAGGAGACGCTGACTTACTGTGATTTCCCCTATGAGCACTGGACCCGGATCCGCACCAACAATGTGATTGAGCGACTGAACCGGGAGATCCGCCGCAGGACCCGCGTGGTAGGTACGTTCCCGGACGGCAACTCTGCCCTGATGCTGGTCTGTGCCCGGCTGCGCCATGTGGCTGGCACGCAGTGGGGCAACAAAAAGTACATGAATATGAAGCACTTGGAGGCGGTTCTGGATGACGCCTCTATTGCCGGCTGACTTCATTCAGCCGGAGTCTGCAAACCAATTTGCGCATAAACCTTGACACGACCAGCTGAATGGGGGGATATTTTGAAAAAACGCCTGAATTTCAAAATACGGAACGCAAACAGCGGTGTTTTGCAGAAAGCCTGCGAAACACCGCTGCCGGAAACTTAAACATCCGTATGTCTGCTCATTTACGGGGTGAAAAGGAAATATTCTGGCCGGACATCGAAATTGCCATTGTTTACAAAGACGATTTTTTTGCTGAATGCAATTGCCCGTTCGATCAATGCTTCTTGCGCCGCCTTATCGAAGCCCAAGATGCCAAGATGGATCCGGTTGTAAATATTGATGATGCCTTCCGTGGAAATGGTAGAAGCATTATTGATCTTCGCTCCGAACAGCTTATGTTCAACGCTGGTGATCGCTATGCTGTAAAGGCGCATCTCTTCCTCGGAGTAATTCAAGCCAAGGTAGGCGCATTCTTTGCACAAATCCCGATAAACAGGGGATTCTTCCACATTTTCCACCATGATTCTGCCGTGCACTTCTTCCATAAAGAAACGCTCAAAATTCCTATTGCTGAAAAGGGTGTTGAACAATATCCGTCCCTGTGTAATACTCTTAAAAATTACATCCGGCTCATCCTTGAAATACAGCTCATTTACCGCAGCATAAAAAGCATTGGTAAACCGGCGGGAGATTAAAAGCGCAATCGCCTGCTTGGTGCCGAAATAATGATGGATTAACCCCCGGTTAACCCCTGCGAGATTGGCCAATTCCTGCTGTGTCGTCTGCCGGATTCCTTGGGAATAAAAGAGGATTTCCGCGCTGGATATAATTTTATTTTGGGTAATATCACTTTTTTTTGTCATGCCGTCCTCAACTCTAACCACGTTTTATTTATGTTCGTTTATAGTATAACACAGTGAGAAGACGGGATGCAACATCTCAAACATCCATAAAGTTGAAATTTATAATTTGGGGTATGGAGAAGGCGTGTTCAATATTATTGAAATTGACCGGGCTCATAACTGCGCATATAATATTTATCATAAGCTAAAAAATTTTAGGAGGTAACGTATGAAATTACATATTATAAACCCCAACACTTCACAGCGCATGACGGAGATGATTCGCAGCTCAGCTGAACAAGCGGCTGCATTTGGAACGGAGATCGTATGCGAAGGCCTGCGCAGAGGCCCGGAATATGCCGACTGCGCATATGACGGTGTGATTGTAAGCCACGAGCTGGTTCAGATGGTTCAAGCCGATATGCGTATGACGGCTGGATATGATGCATATGTTGTGGCATCGTTTGCCGATCCTGCGCTTGATGCCCTGCGCGAGCTCACTGATAAGCCGGTTGTGGGCATCGCAGAGTCGGCACTGCATTTTGCTTCTTTTTTAGGGTACAAATTCGCAGTCATCAACACCTTGCCCCGGCTAGAGCGAACCTTTGAGGATGAGGTGAGGCGCGCGGGCGCATCGGATAGGCTTGCGGCTGTGAGCTTCCGCCGTATCGCGTTTCCAGTTTCCTTGAAAGCACGGAGGATGCCAAGGCAATGCTGGTGAAAACGGCCCGCGAGGCAATTGAACAGGACGGGGCGGAAGTAATTATTCTTGCAGGTGGAATGCTTGCGGGATACGCAGGGTTTCTTTCCGCGACGATCGGAGCACCGGTGCTTGATGGCGTTAAATGTGCTGTAAAAATGGCGGAAGCACTGGCCGCACTGGGCCTGACAACCAGCAAAATAAAAACCTATGCATGGCCCGATGCAAAAAAAGCCTACATAAAGTAGTGATACTTGGCCTATCCACCCGCAGGTGTAACTGCCTGCAGGCGGATACATATGCAATAATAAGCGATTTGAATGGATGATAAATAAATTAGCAGTTGACAATTTATTAGAACTCAGGTATTCTTTAAAAAATTATATTGATTTAGATTTACAGTATCTTAACTAACTTGATGACGGGTAAAAATAGAGAAGGGATCAGCTTACGAAGTAAGTTTATCCCATAATAATATATAATATATAATTTGGTATATGTGCTGCAAAACGGCATGCAATATACAAATACCATTTTGAATGATGGAGGATGACGAAATGAAAGCCAAGAGACTACTCTCGATGATCGCGCTGGTTCTCGCGTTGGCGATGTGCTTTGCTGCATGTGGCGAGCCGAGCGAAGCTCCCGACACAACCGCAACTCCAACTGACAACCCTGGAACGCAATCCGGCGCAGAGAATGCCGGGGATTCTGGCAAGGAGTATGACGACACCATCACGATAGATATGAATAGTGAAGTCACAAATTTCGATCCCGCTTACCTTGCCGGTGTGACCACCAGCCGTGTTGCATGCTTCATGATGGATCACCTTTGCTATATGGATCATGACGGCAACATCATCCCGCGCGTTGCGGAAAGCTGGGAAGCCAATGAGGATGCAACCGTGTGGACGTTCCATCTCCGCAAAGATGTGAAATGGCACGACGGCACGCCGCTTGTGGCTGCGGACTTGAAGTACAACTTCGACAGGATCATCAACCCTGATGTGGCTGCACTGCGCGCAGGCGACTTGGCATGCGTTGATTCTGTGGAAGCGCCGGACGATTACACCGTTGTGTTCAAACTTAATACCCCCGTTGCTGCATTCATTACCAAATGCCTTCTCATCAACCCCGGCCTGCTGGCGCAGCCCAAAGCGCTTGAAGAATATGGCGAAAGCTATTCTGACCACGTGGTAGGCACCGGCCCCTACAAATTGGTTGAATGGATCCCCGGCGAAAAGGTCCGCATGGAAGCGAATCCGGATTTCTACCTTGGCGAACCGGCTACCAAATATATCGAATTCAGGCTGATCCCGGATCCCATGACTGCGCTGATCGAGCTGGAGCAAGGCAACATCGACTTTCTGTTCAACATCCCGAGCACGGAAATGGCGGCGTTTGAAAACAACGAGGACATCGTTCTTGAACGCGCAAAGGACTTCGGCGTATGCTGGATCTTCCTGAACGTTGCCATGGATCCCTGCAACGACATCAACGTCCGCAAAGCCATCGCGCATGCGATCGACTATGAAACCATTTACCAGACGATGCTGACCGACTTTGGCTTGCTGGCGGACAGCTACCTGCCCAACCACAACTGGGCCTATACGCCGGATACGCTCAAGTACAACTATGACCCCGAGTATGCAAAGCAGTGCCTCGCCGATTCCGGCTGGACGGATACCGACGGCGACGGCCTTGTGGATAAGGACGGCCAGACGCTCAAGCTTGAGATCGGCTGCACCAAGCGCGAGTCCGACAACGTGATGCTGGAGGCTGCGCAGAACTACCTCCGCCAGGTCGGGATCGACGTTTCCATGGCTGTGTTGGAGAACGCTGCTTATAACGAGCGCCTGCATGGCGCAGACTTCCAGGCCTATGTGCTCAATATCTCCCAGGATTCCCCCGAACCCGCGCTGCTCATCGACTTCTCCTTCCCGACCTGGGCAGGATACAACAAGTTCGGTTATGATAACCCGCGGGTCGACGAGCTGGTGCTTGCCGCAAACAGCACGGGCGATCAGGAGGAGCGCAAGGAACTCTACATTGAGATCCAGAAGATCATCAAGGAAGATTACGTCAGCCTGCCTTTCTATTCCCGTTATGCGCAGGTGGGCGTAAGCGCCAAGGTTGAAGGGTTCACCCACAGCGCCGCAATCTTTGATTTACAGGATGTGCGGGTTGCAAAATGATCTGCGCCGCGAAGTGCGGCGGAAATTCTTCTGATCCTTAGCTCAAAGGCTACGGCTGCGCCTGCGCAGACACGCTCAATGTGCCTCGCGGGCGCAGCCAAAGCAATGTTCAAGGTAGGTATCATATGCTTAACTTTATTATTAAAAGGCTGCTGACCTCCATCCTCGTTATTATCGGCGTAACGATCGTGATTTTCAGCCTTGTGCACATGGCACCGGGCGACCCGGTACAGATGATGGCGGGCCTCGATGCAAAAGAGGAAGATATAGAGGCGTTCCGTGCCAAAATGGGTATGGACAAGCCGCTTATCGTACAGTACTTCAATTACGTAAAGGGCCTTTTGCACCTTGATCTTGGAAAGTCCATCATCACAAATAAGAACATATCGGACGAAATCTTTTTCCGCTTTCGGAATACGGCGGAGCTGGCAGTTGCCGGCATGCTGATCTCGTCCGTTTTCGGTATCATCAGCGGTATCATTGCCGCCGTAAACCGGGACAGGTGGTTGGATAAAACGCTGATGTCGCTCTCCATTACCGGCATTTCCATGCCGTCGTTTCTGCTGGCACTGCTGCTGATGCTGCTGCTCGTTTCCCAATGGCATCTGTTGCCGGCATCCGGCAGGGAAGGCTCGCCGTTTACGGCCGAGGGCTTCAAGTACATCATTCTGCCCGCGCTCACGCTCGGCATCTCGGGTACGGCAAGCATCGCGCGCCTTACCCGCTCGTCCGTTGTGGCCGTCCTGAACGAGGAGTTCGTGATGACGCTCAAGGCGAAGGGCCTCCGGCGCAAAATGATCCTGTTCAAGCACATCCTGCGCAACGCGAGCCTTCCGATCCTTACGATGATCGGCCTTGACTTCGGCTACCTGCTTGGCGGCGCCGTTGTTACGGAAACGATCTTTGCATGGCCCGGCATCGGAAAATATGCGATGGACGCGATTTCACAAAACGATTTTCCGGCGGTACAGGGCGCTGTGTTGATCCTTTCCATGATGTTCATGCTGATCAACCTGGTGGTAGACCTGCTTTACGGCGTGCTGGATCCGCGCGTCTCGCTCGAATAAGGGAGGCGAAACAATGCAATCCAAAGCTTTGAAAAAAATCATCAAGAACCCAACGGCCATGGTGTGCATGGCGCTGTTGCTCGTAATCATCCTTGCCTGCACGTTCTGCAAAGTGCTGGCGCCTTACGGATTTGATGATCAGGAGCTTGCAAACCGCCTGCAGGGCCCGTCCGCAGCCCACATTTTCGGCACGGACGAATACGGCCGCGACGTGTTTTCGCGCGTGCTTTACGGAGGACAGAACTCCATCGTGATCGGCTTTGCCGCGGTGGTCCTTTCCATCGTCATCGGCGGAACGCTCGGCATGCTTGCGGGGTATTTCAAAAAAGCGGAAGCCATCATCATGCGCCTGATCGACATTCAGATCGCCATCCCCGGCATCCTGTTTGCAATCGTGATCGTTGCAACGCTGGGCGATTCGCTGATCAACGTGGTATTCAGCGTTGCGATTTTCTCCATTCCGACCATGACCCGCGTGGTGCGTTCCGAGGTGCTTTCACTTAAAAAAAGCGAATTTGTGCAGGCTGCGAAAACATATGGTTTGCCGGATTATCGCATCATCTTTGTTCACATCCTGCCCAACATCGTACACACCATGATCGTGCTTGCGACGATGCGCTTTGCAAGCAGCGTGCTTACTTGCGCTACGCTGAGCTTCCTTGGCCTCGGCGTGAAGCCGCCGATGGCGGACTGGGGCTCCATGATCAGCAACGGCAGGTTGTATATCCGCTCGGCCTGGTGGCTCATCGTGTTCCCGGGTGCGGCGCTGCTGCTGCTCACGCTCGTGGTAAACCTTTTGGGCGATGCGCTGCGCGACGCACTGGACCCCAAAGTGCAGTGAAGGCATTTGCCTGAAAAGTTACGATTTTGAAAGGATCAATAGCTAAAGTATGAGGATAGATACCCTGATTATCAATGCGGATACGCTCACCATGGCTGGGAAAGGCGTAGGATATGAGGACAACTGCGCAGTCGCCATAGATGCGGGCAAGATCATTGCCGTTGTGCCGATGGCGGATGCGGGCGCATATGAAGCAGAAGAAATAATTGATGCAACGAATAGGCTCGTTCTTCCAGGCCTGGTGGATGGGCATATGCATGCTTCGCTGAACCTGTTCCGCGGGCTTGCGCAGGATACCAAGGATTGGATGATGCGCGGGCAGAAGCCATATTCTTCCCGCATGGAACCGGAAAACTGCCTGCCTGCATCCGACGTAAATATGTTGGAAGCGCTTGCTGCGGGCACAACGACCTTCGGAGAGTATTCTTTCCCGGAAATGATCGGGCATCAGGCTGAGTTCCTGGATAAGCTTGGTGCACGCGGCAATCTCACGCTCACCATCCGCGGCACGTCCCGCCAAATGGCGAAGGGCGATATCAACGACCTGTACGTGTTTGACGATGACATGGCGCGTCAGAAACTGAACGACAACCTTGCTCTGTATGACGCATGGCATGGAAAACATGGACGGTTTACGGTGTGTCTTGGCCCGCAGGGGCCAGACTTCATGAGCAGGGAAATGCTCCTTGAATGCAAGCGGGCGGCGGCCGAGCGCAACATGATGCTGCATGTTCACTTAGCGCAAGGGAAGCGCGAAACCATTCAGATGATGAAGCGCTACAACAAGCGTTCCATTCCGTTTATGGAGGAGCTGGGCTATCTGGACGACAAGCTGATTGCCGCGCATATTACCGATGCGACGGATGAAGAAGCGCGTTTGCTTGCAAAGCGCGGCGCTTCCATGGTGCTCTGCTCCGGCAGCATCGGCATTATTGACGGAGAAGTTCCCCCGGCATGGGAATTCATGCAGGCTGGAGGTTACACGGCGCTTGGCACCGATCAGGCTTCCGGCAACAACTGCAATCAGATTATCAACGAAATGAAGCTTACGGCTTTGTTTAACAAAATCAAGTACATGGATCCGGAGGTAATGCCTGCCTGGCGCGTGCTGCGCATGGCAACCATAGACGGCGCAAAAGCGCTCGGCCTCGCGGACCGCATCGGTTCCATTGAACCGGGCAAGGAGGCGGATATCATCTTCATCGACCTCCGTGCAAAGACGATGATGCCGGTGGTGAAGCACCCGGTCAGAAATTATGTTCCAAACCTTGTATACTCTGCGCGTGGAAACGAAGTGTGCCGTGTAATGGTGGCGGGGCGGACGCTGTATTTGGACGGAAGGTATCTGACGGTGGATGAAGAAGCTCTCATGAACGAATTCGCGCAGAGCAGCCGGGAATATTTCTCGCGATTCCCGCTGGAAGCGGTGAAGGATACCGTAGGGTATGACCTTCAGCAGAACGACAGATTGTAGGAGCGATCGTATGGCTGAAAGATTATTGGACGTTTCGGGCCTTAAAAAGTATTATCCCATCAAGAAAAACCTCTTGGGAAAGCCCGGCGCATATGTTAAAGCGGTAAACGGCGTTGATTTCTTCATAAATAAGGGCGAAACGCTTGGCCTTGTGGGCGAATCCGGCTGCGGAAAATCCACGGTGGGCAAGTGCATCATCGGCCTTGAAGCGATCACAGAAGGCAGCATAACTATGGATGGGCTTGAAATCAGCGCCATGAAGGAGCAGGAGCGCCGCCATATCCGCAAGGATATTCAAATGGTGTTCCAGAACCCGTATGCTTCACTGAACCAGAGGCGCAACATCCTGCAGATTATTGACGAACCCATGCAGGTAAACCTCGACCTGTCGCGTACCGAGCGCGTTGCGCGCACAAAGGAGCTTCTGCGCATGGTCGGCCTGCGCGATGAGTACTGCTCCCGCCATCCGCATGAGTTTTCCGGCGGCCAGCGGCAGCGCATCGCCATTGCACGCGCATTATCGGTGAACCCGCGCCTTGTGATTGCGGACGAGGCGGTGTCGGAGCTGGATGTTTCAATTCAGTCGCAGGTCATCAACCTGTTCCGCGAGCTGCAGCAAAAGCTTGAGCTGACCTATCTTTTCATTTCCCACAACCTTTGTGTCGTTAAGTATATCAGCGACCGGATCGGCGTGATGTACTTGGGCGAACTTGTGGAGGTTGCGGAAACGGAAGAGCTGTTCCGGAACCCATGCCATCCGTACACGAAATCGCTGCTTTCGGCGATCCCCCTTGCGGATGTAAGCGAAGGGGAAGAGCAGCGCAGGCAGGAGCGCATCATCCTCAAGGGAGATGTGCCGAGCCCCGCAAACCCGCCGAGCGGTTGCTATTTCCACACCAGATGCCCTGTGGCCAAGGAAATTTGCCGTCAGGAGAAGCCCTGCCGCATGGAAGTTGCACCCGGGCATACCGTAGCCTGCCATCTGTTCAGCGAGGGGGTGTGAACGCGTGAAAAACATATTGCAGATCGAAAACCTGAGTATCAGCTTCCGCACGGATGAAGGTACTTTCAATATGATCAAGGACCTTTCCTATTCGGTCGGGGAAGGTGAGATCGTGGGCATCGTGGGCGAGTCGGGCTGTGGAAAGACCATCTCATCCCTCTGCACGATGGGACTGCTTCCTTCAAACGCCATTGTGGAAAACGGGCACGTGATCCTGAATGAGGAGGAGGACCTGCTCACCTATAACGACAACAAAATGAGCCACATCCGCGGAAAGAAGGTCTCCATGATCTTTCAGGAGCCGATGAAGGCTCTCGACCCGGTGTTCACCATCGGAAACCAGATGGAGGAGACCGTGCGCCGGCACAACAAGGGCGTCAAAAAAGCGGAAGCGCGTGCCCGCTGCCTGGAAATGCTGAAAAAGGTAGAGATTGCAAACCCGGAGCATGTGCTCAAGTGCTATCCGCACGAGCTTTCCGGCGGCATGAAACAGCGCATCATCATTGCGATGGCGCTTATCTGCGAACCCATGCTCCTGATTGCGGACGAACCGACTACGGCGCTTGACGTCACGATTCAGGCGCAGATTCTGGAGCTGATGCAGAACATCCGTAAGATCACGAATGCATCTATCATTTTTATCACGCATGACCTCGGCGTAATTGCCAACCTCTGTGACCGCGTGCTGGTGATGTACGCTGGGCAGGTCGTAGAAGCGGCCGACAAAAAGACGCTCTTTCTTTCCCCAAAACACCCCTATACCCGCGGCCTCTTAGGTTCACTGCCCAGGTTGGACGAGGACAGGGAAACGTTGGATTCCATCCCGGGGAGCATCCCTCTGCCTAAGGATTTCCCGGCGGGATGCCGCTTCCCCACGCGCTGTGAACACGCGTCGGAGCAGTGCGCGGCATCGGAGCCGGGCTGCTATATGTGCGGCGGCTCTTTGGTGAAGTGCTGGCGCTATGCGGAAAACAAAACTGAAAAGGAGAATGAGCAATGAAACGCATCTGCGTGACCGGGTTCGACCCAGTTAGAAGCCTCGGCGACGAAAAGAATCCTTCCTATGAGCTCATCCGCGATTTCCCGCGGGAATTCATGGGATATGAAGTGATGACCTTTGAGGTGCCAACCGCTTTTGACCGCAACCGCGCAGCGGTGGCCTCCATCATCCAAGAGAATAAACCGGACATCTTTCTGGGCCTTGGCCTGAGCGGAAGCAGGTTTGAAATCACACTCGAAAACGTGGGCATCAATTTCCGCGATGCGGGATACATGAAGGATAACGACGGGATGATCCTTCACCATGAGCCGATTTATGCGGACGGTGCGGGCGGTTACATTTCCCCCATGCCCGTTCAGAAGGTGGTGGCTCGTGCACAGGCGGAAGGCATCCAGATGGCGGAATCCTATTACTGCGGCACTTACTGCTGCAATCAGGTGCTCTACAACGGCCTTTACCACAGGGACAAATTCTTCCCGAACATGCTTGCGGGTTTCCTGCATGTGCCGTATTTCCCTGAGCTTGTGATCGGCCGCAAGTCTGCGCCTTCCATGCCGCGGGAGAAATCGGCTCGTGCGCTTGAGATCCTGCTGGAAGAGTGCGTGGAAGCGCTGAAATAAACTGAATCGGAAAAAGGAAAGCGACAGCCGAAAAACGGCGGAAAGGGATATCTGTATATGAAGACAAAGAACTGGCCGGAAGGCGTGCAATGCGGTGTTGCGATCACGTTTGACCTTGATGCGGAAACCTTCTGGTTTTCCCGCACCATGGACAGCATGGCAAGCCCCAATCTGATGGCGGAAGGCGCTTATGGCCCCAAGGTTGCTGTGCCCCGCATTCTGGACATGCTGGACAGGCTTGAGCTGAAGGCGACGTTCTTTATTCCGGGCTGGGTCATCGAGCATCATACCGAAACCTGTCGCGAGATTGTGCGCCGCGGGCATGAAATCGGCTATCACGGCTATCTGCATGAAAAAGCATACTTCGTTGAGCAGGAAAATGAGCTGATTGCAAAGGCGAAAAAGATCATGAAGGATCTACTCGGCGTGGAGCCCGTCGGCCACCGCACGCCGGAAGCCGAACTGACAAAGGAGACGATCAGAACCATCATCGACAACGGGTTTGAATATTCCACCAACACAATGGACCGGGATTGCCCATACCTGCACGAACTGGAAGAAGGCAGGAAGATCGTGGAGCTTCCCTTCAACTGGCTTTATGATGATTCCTCCCACTTTTTCTTTACGCTGCAAACTCCGGAACGCCGCAGAATCTGTGCGCCGAGCACGGTGTATGAAATCTGGCGGACAGAATTTGACGGGCTGTATGAAGAAGGCGGCTTGTATCCGTTTGTGCTGCACCCGCAGATCATCGGCCGCGTGAGCCGTGTGAAGATGCTTGAAGACCTGCTCACCTATATGAAGAGCCGGCCCGGTACGCTTATTGGCCCGGGAAAGGTGATTGCAGACGCGGCGCGCAAGGCGCTGATGCCGGAAGCATAAGCATGCGGATGAGGGACGGTAGATGTTCGATATTGTAATTTACAACGGATTTCATATTACGATGGAGGGCAAGGGCCTCGGCGTAATCGAAGAAGGAGGCCTTGCTATTCAGGATGGAAAGATTGCTGCGGTTGGCACGGCGGAGGAAATGCGCCGCGCTGACGCAAGGCGTAAGATCGACGCAAGCGGCATGGCTGTTCTGCCGGGCCTGATCGACGCGCACGTCCACACCGGCTTCGGCCTGCTGCGAGGCCTTTCTCAGGACATCGGCTCCTGGATGCAGCGCGGGCTTTGGCCGTTTTATGATGAATTGGATCGGGAAGGTGCGGCGATCGGCTCCCGCCTTGCAATTCTTGAGGCCATGAAAGCAGGCACCACCACCTTCAATGACTTTTTCGGCAACATGGCAGATCTTGCCCGCAACCATGTATCCATGGGGACACGCGCCATCGTGACCGAGATGATCAATGAAATGCTCAAAAAGCTTACCGACAACAAAACGGGGCTTTATGCGTTCGACCCTGTGGTGGGCGAAGAAAAATTCAACCGCGCTCTTGCGCTTTACGATGCGTTTGAAGGCGCGGAAAACGGCAGAATTACCGTGGGCTTCGGCGTACAGGCAATGGATATGCTTTCCACGGAGCTGCTGTGCCGCATGTACCGCGAGGCGCGCAGCCGCAACAAGAAGTTCATGCTCCACTTGGAGCAGGGAGACCGGGAGATCGACCAGATGCAGCGCCGCTACGGCAAACGCTCCATCGCATATCTGGAAGAACTCGGGATGCTGGATGAAAACCTGCTTGCGGTGCATCTTACGGAATCCTCGGGCGAAGATGCGAAATACCTTGCCGGAAAGGGAGCTTCGCTTTTGCACTGCGCAGGCACCATCGGCCTGATCGACGGCATCAACCCGCCCATCGGAGAATACCTTGCGGCAGGCGGCAGCGTGGCGCTTGGGTCGGATCATGTGCCGGGAAACAACTGCAGCAATATGTTCAACGAAATGAAGCTGACTGCGCTTTTGAACAAGAACAAATACCGCGATCCGAGCGTGTTCCCCGCATGGCAGATGCTGCGCCTCTGCACCGTGGATGCGGCGCGCGTGCTCGGCATGGAAAACGAGATCGGTTCCCTGCGCGAAGGGAAAAAGGCGGACGTGATTCTCATCGACCTCAACCAGCCCAGCCTTGCGCCGGTGATCACCTATCCGTTCCGCAACCTTGTGGCAAACCTTGTTTACTCCGCGCGGGGCAGCGAGGTGCGCACTTCCATTATCGATGGCAACATTGTGATGGAAAACGGTGTGGTGACGACGGTGGACGAAGCGGCTATTGTGCGTGAAGCCAACGAGGCAGCCAGGGAGCTTGCGCAACGCGGCGCAAAGCGCGTGGAGCCGGATTCCGAAATGCTTGCCATGTACCATGCGGGCAATCTGTAACGCAGCCATTAAAAGGAGAAACCAATGTTTGACATAATCATAAAAGAAAGGCGGAAAAATCATCGACGGAACCGGGGGGGACGCTTACGTTGCCGACCTTGGAATCCGCGGCGAACGCATTGAAACCATCGGCAACCTTGCAGACGCAGAGGTGAAAATGGTGATCGACGGAGCCGGTTTGACCGTAACTCCGGGCTTTATCGATGCGCATTCCCACGGAGATGGCACGATCCTGCTTTACCCTAATGCGGAAAGCGCGGTGCGCCAAGGCATCACAACGTTCGTGGGCGGCCAGTGCGGCGATTCGCCCGCACCCCGGAGCGACAAGTATTATATGCGCCATTTCTGGGAGTACGACGCGTGGTATGAGATTGACCATCACACGTTTTACGCCGATTTTGTGCAGCCCAAACAGAAGGCGCTGGAGGTGCTGGAGCCGCGCTACAACGTGAAGTTTGACTTTTCCACGTTTGACGGCTATCTTTCCAAGCTGGAAAACATGGGCATTTCGGCGAACTTCGTCCCGCTTCTCGGCCACGGCACCATCCGCGCGCACAGCATGGGACCCAAGGATGCAAACCGCATCCCCTCCGCCGATGAGATGAAGCAGATGAAGGCTTATCTGAAAGACGCCATGGAAAGCGGCGCGTGGGGCATTTCAACCGGGCTTGACTATGTGCCGAGCGCATATGCGAAAACACCGGAGATTGTGGAGCTTGTCCGCGAGCTGAAGCCGTATGACGCATATTATAACACGCATTGGCGCAAGACCGGCCTGCGCATGAAGGTACCCGGACACCATTATGCCATCGACGGCATTCGGGAAGCATGTGAGATCGGCCTCCAAACCGGCGTAAAGACCCAGCTTTCCCATTTGAGCAGCGGGTATTCCATCACACCCATGCCGGATCCTGAGCTTGACGCGGCGGCGGCGCGCGCAACGCTTCGCGTATTCGACGCCTACCGGGAGCAGGGAGCGCAGCTTGCCTTTGACGTGATCCCCAACACCAGCGGCGGCTTCCAGTGCATCCCGTACCTTGTGATGTATTTCGTGCCGTGGGTGCGCATGAGCGGCGGCGTGGAGCACTTCATTGAAAACCTGCAATCTTTCGATTACCGCGAGGAGTTCCATGAGTATATCATGAGCGGCAAGTGGTACATGGTGAGCCCGGTGCGCAATGCGGAGTGGGACAAGATGATATATGTTACCTGCGCAAAGGATGCATCGCTTGCAGGCAAGTCCTTAAGAGAAATCACGCGGGAGCGCGGCGGGAGCAACAGCGTGGATACCGTCATCGATCTTCTGATTGAAGATCCGCTCATCAAGGTCATGCAGAACAGGCACATTGAAGGCTCCGTGCAGGAATTCCTGAACCATGAATCCGCCATGGGCTGCATCGACAGCTATGTTTACGATGACGTGGGCCCCTTCGGTGTAGGACAGGCGGTTCCGGAGATCCTGCCGCATCCGAATGCATATTGCGGTTTCATCAAGTATATCAAGGCGTTCGGGCAGCCGCGGCTGGAGGATACCATCCATAAGATCACCGGTGTTACGGCGCAGTGGCTCGGCATGGAAAAGCGCGGCACGCTGAAAGAAGGCAACTTTGCGGATGTGGTGGTGTTTGATGAGAAGACGCTTGAACCCAATGAAAACCACATTGAGCCGCGCCAGAAGCCTAAGGGCATCCGTTTCGTATTCGTAAACGGAAAGCTTACCGTGCAGGATGGCGAGCATACGGGCGCACGCAGCGGTGCGGTGCTGCGCTTCAACAAGAAAGAGCTGTTCCGCTAAGGCGGCATACATTTTACCCAAAAACGGAAGGAGTTCATTATGGCTGCAACGAAAAAACAATTCGACATTGAGGCGCTTCCCGGCGAGCGCTGGTTCCCTCTGGAAACCTCCTTTGAAGAGGACATGAAGGAATATTGGGGCGATTGGGGCGTTTGCTCCGAAGTGGATACGCTTAAGGACGTGCTGATGCGCCGCCCCGGGCAGGAAATCGACAATTTTGACTGGGCGGCAGCCCGCTTTAAGTGTGCGATCGACCCGGAACGCTTCCGTGCGCAGCACGATGCGCTCGCACAGGTATACCGCGATCACGGCGTCCGCGTGCACTATGTGGAAGAGCAGCGCACAGACAAACCGAACGCCCTGTTCATGCGCGACCTGTGCTTCATGACGCCGGAAGGCGCGATCGTTACCCGCCCCGCCATGGAAGCGCGCCGCGGCGAGGAAAAGGCTGTGGCGAAAGCGCTTGCAAACCTGGGGGTGCCGATCGTGCGCACCATTACGGGCAGCGCTACGTTTGAAGGCGCAATGTGCATGTGGATTGACCGCAAAACCGTTGTTCTTGCTTCCGGCGTGCGCACCAACCGCGAAGGATACGAGATGATGGAATACGAGCTGCGCCGCATGGGCGTGATGGAGATCCTGCATATGCAGATCCCCTATGGCCATGCGCACATTGACGGCAACCTGAACTTTGCCAGCCACGAGGTTGCGGCAATCCATCCGGCGCAGGTGCCATACGATGTATGCGACGCTCTGAAGAAGAAGGGCTTTAAACTGATCGAATGCCCCTCTCGCCTGGAAGCCAAGGAAACCTTTGGCATCAACTTCGTTGCCATTAAGCCCGGCCTTATCGTGATGCCTGCGGGCAATGAAAGATTACAGGAACTTCTTGAGCAAAACGGCATTGAGGTAATTGCCGTGGAGCTTGACGAAATCATGAAAGGGTATGGCGCGATTCATTGCTGCACCGCGTTCCTGAAGCGGGAAAGCAACTGATATAAGCAGACCAAGGCATCTGCGGGAGCAATTTCCACGACTGCACTGTGAAAGCTGCCGACGCTGAGCGTTTGGCAGAGGGCGGGCGCGGGGATTGCTCCGGCATTTCAGGTATGGCCGGCACCGGCAGCGAAGCGCGTGTTCCTTCCGATGCTTATGCTTCGGGGGCGGCTTTAAAGCGTTGCTGCGCAAGGAGGGCTGCCCCGATTAAACCGGCTTTGTTGCCGTGGCGGGCGGGGAGCAATGGCGCATGAAAGCCCGGCGCAATGCGCTGCTGCATATGGGAGCGAATCAGCGCAAGAATGCGCGCATCTTCAATGAAACCGCCGCCAATCACGACTGCTGCCGGATCAAATATATGAATCAGCGATGCAAGCCCTTCTGCCACGGCGTCTGCCCAGGCGGCGATGTGCGGAGCAACATCGGGGCGTTCCATTGCAGCAGCAATCTTACGGCCGTTGCTGAGCGCACAGTCAACTTTACGCATGCGCGTTACAAGCGCCGAAACGCTTGCAACATTTTCGTAATATTGTCCGCCGGTATACATCATTCCAAACTCTCCGGCAGACCAGTTCGCGCCGTGGTATACCTGCCCGCCACGCACAATTGCGCCGCCGATGCAAGTCCCGTAAGTCAGGCAAATTAAATCGCCGTTTTCGGGAACGGGACAGGCCTGTGCTTCTGCAAACGCCATGCAATTTACATCGTTTTCCACGGCAACCGGAACACCAAAGCACGAAAACGTTTCTTTAAGGTTTGTGCCGGTATAGCCGGCAATAACGTGCGGCGGGTCGTAAATAATCTCGCCACTCGTGCAGTTCACCTGGCCCCGCGTGCAAATGCCGAGCGCATCCGCCGGGCCAAGAGCCGCCGCCGCTTTTCGCACCCGGTTCATAAGCCGTTCAGCGCCTTCCGGGCCATTGGTTGGGAATTCGCTTACGGCGTGCAAGGCATTGCTTTCCCAAACACCGTATTTTACAAACGTGCCTCCGATATCAAAAACGTTGATTTTCACTTCAAATCCCTCCGTGTTCCTTCGTATCTGCACACAAAGAGTATATCACGCCGCAAATAAAATTTCATCATGTTATTAAATGAATGAGATAAGCGATTGACAAACAATATATTATGGTGATATAGTTTATTAACACGATGTTAGATATTGCGGAACAAAAGCGTGAAACAGGCTGTGATTTTGATTTGCGGATACAGAATCCGCAGGAAATACCAAAAACTAAAAAACGGAGAGGAAGAAACATGATGAAGAAAATCCTTTCGCTTGTGCTTTGCCTTGCAATGGCCATCAGCGTTGCAGGCTGCGCGCAGCCGGGCAACAGTGATCCCGAACCTGTGACAACGCCGGATGGCGGCAACACGCCAGCTACGACGGATGAACCCAGCGCAACAGAGAACCCGGAAGAAAGCCCCTATGTGGAAGACGCAACGTTCCGCTATCTTTATGCTTCCGAAATCAGCACGATGAACTATCTCGAAACAGGCACCACTGCCGATTTCAAGCCGGCTGCCAACTTTGTTGATACGCTGATTGAGTATGACGAATATGGCGTAGTCAAACCCTGCCTTGCAACGTCATGGGAAGTTTCGGACGACGGTTTGGTGTGGACGCTTCACCTGCGCGAAGGCGTGAAGTGGTACACTTATGAACTTGACGAGTATGCCGAAACCACAGCGGACGATTTTGTGTTTGGCCTTGAGTGGATTCTCAATCCCGCGAACGAATCCTCCAACGTCGATATCGTATGCAGCGTTATCAAAAACGCGAGAGAGTATTTTGACGGTACCATTACCGATTTTTCAGAGGTCGGTGTGAAGGCGCTTGATGCGTATACGCTTCAGTATACGCTGAAAGACACCTGCCCGTACTTCCTCTCCATGCTGACCTATGTCGCATTCATGCCCGCAAACCGCGCGTTTGCCGCGGAGTGTGCAGAGTACTACGGCACATCCAACGACACCATCCTTTACAACGGCGCATATTATTGCACCAGCTGGGAGCCCCAGAGCGAACTTGTAATGGAACGCAACGACAATTACTGGGACCGCGAGAACGTTTCCATCAAGACCGTGTCGGGCAAATACAACGCTGAAGCCGAAGCGCTTGCGCCGGAAATGTATCTGCGCGGCGAGATTGATGAAGCGCAGATTCCTGTTGAGATTCTCGACAGCTGGATGAAGGACGAAAGCAAAAACCAAATCGTGCGTCCCAACCGGCCGACCTATGATGCGATGTGGTGGTTCTTCGATTTCGATCCGCATTTCGACGAGCCCTACGACAGCGAAAACTTCAAGCTTGCCGTCAATAACCGGGCATTCCGCCTGTCTATCGTTTACGGCATCGACCGAGTGAAGGCGATGACATGCTATGATCCGTACAGCCCGGAAGAATACCTGATGAATACCGTCACCCCGCCGAACTTTGTTGCGGTGGATGGCAAGGAATATACGCAGACCGGAGAGCTGGAAACGGTGAGCGGGCAGGATTGGTTCCAGAGCGAGACCGCGCTAAAATACAAGGAGCAGGCGGTTGCAGAGCTCACGACTGCCGGATGCAAATTCCCCATTGTGATTCCGTATTACTATCGTGTGGATCAGGCGAATCAGGATCTGGTTGCACAGGTGATCGAGCAGCAGCTCGAAGGCCTCCTTGGCGCGGAATACATTGACATCGTCACCATCGCCGGTCCCGCCAACAACTACATCACCGAAGTGCGCAAGGCCGGTAAATACGGCCTGATGGAAGAAGGCTGGGGCCCGGACTTCGCGGACCCGGTAACCTATGCGGATCCGTGGGGGCTGAGCTGGAGCTACAACAACCGCTCCATGTGCACGCAGGAAGATTATTTGACCGGTTATGTCTACACACAGGAAGACTATGACAACGGCGTAATTGACGATGAAGCTTACATCGGACAGCCGCAGCAGATTTATGACAAGATGATTCAGAAAGCGACGGCTGAGAAGGTTGATCTGGCCAAGCGCTACGAACTGTTTGCAAAAGCGGAAGCGTGGCTGATCAATGAGGGAATCGTGGTTCCGTTCCGCGTGTTCTCCAACGGCTATGTTGCAAGCAAGCTTACCGTGTTTGACGGAGAATATTCCTCCTTCGGCGTTTCCGTGTGGCGCTACAAGGGAAAACATGTGCTCAAAGAAGCCATGAGCCTTGAGCAATATCAGGAACAATATGCGCAATGGAAGCTGGACCGCGAGGCTGCGCTTGCGGCGGCCGAACAATAACGGCAGGTTGAGCCGGCTCCCAAATTAAGCAAATCGGGCGTGGGGTGCTTTCGCCCCACGCTCCGCTTTTACCGCTGGTTGGCACGCCGCAGTCAAACCAAAGGCACGGGTAAAAAAACGGAAAGGAGCCGCGGCCTGATTAAGAAGGGAAGGCCGCAGTGATTCTGAATGCTGGAATACATTGCAAAACGCACACTGGGCGCCGTTGTATCGTTGTTTATCGTGATTACGCTGATTTTCCTCCTTCTTCGCATGATGCCGATGGAAGGATATTTCGGCGCGGAATACGACAAGCTCAGCGAGGAAACGCGCGCCAGCATGCTCGCAGAAAAAGGCTTGGACAAACCGGTTCTGACGCAGCTTGTTGAATTTTATAAGAACTTATTGAAAGGCGATCTTGGAAAATCGTGGATTTACAGGCCAAACTATCCAATCGCAAAAATTCTTGAAAAAAAGATTCCGTATTCGCTTAAAATCGGGCTGATCTCCATGGCGGTGTCGCTCTTGGTCGGCATCCCGCTCGGCGCGATGATGGCCCGCTTTAAAGGCAAGCTCGGCGATAAAATCGGCACTGCTTTTATCGCCATTGTCGAAGCTCTGCCGACAGCTGTGCTGATGCTGTTCGTCCAGCTTTATTTTTCAAGCTGGTTTAACTTGTCCCTTTTGTTTGATAAGGGCAACCCTTCCACGTGGATTCTGCCGATCCTGTCCATCTCGCTGTTGAGCATCTGTACCTATGCGATGTGGATGCGCCGCTACATGATCGACAATATCAACATGGATTATGTAAAGCTTGCGCGCGCTAAAGGTGTCCGCGGTGGCAGAATTATGTTCCTGCATGTATTTAAGAACGCGTTTGTTCCCATGGCGCAGTTTTTGCCGGGTTCGGTGCTTTCAACGATCATCGGCTCTATTTATGTGGAACATCTTTACTCAATTCCCGGTACAGGCGGCCTGTTGATCGATGTAATACAACGGCAGGATAATACGATGGTGCAAACCCTTGTGCTGCTTTATGCCGCAATCGGAATCATCGGCATGTTCCTGGGCGATCTCCTTATGGCGCTGCTTGATCCGCGCATCAGCTTTGTGAAGAAAGGGGATGACCGCTAATGGCTGCAAAAAAACCGTTGTTTAACCGCCAAATGCGCCGCATCAGCGAGCTCGATGCAAATATTCAGGCCGGCTTGGCGCGGGAGGAAGCCGAACGCGCGAAACAGGCTGAGGCGGAAATCGAAACCGTTGATTATACGCCGGAACAGATCGCGGCGCTTGATCCGGCGCTGTTTGAGCCGGCCGGGTTCAACGAGGAGGATGCGGAGCGCACGGGCTATTCCAATTATTCCTATTGGGCGAGCACATTCAAAAATTTCTGGCGCAACAAGGTCGCGCGCGTGTTGATCATTGCGCTGATCGCAGTGCTGCTGTTCGCATTTCTTCAACCAATTTTCCCAGGACAGCATGACCCTGTAACGATCAATAATGATCCTGAGACGGGAATCCAGCTGATGAATCTGGCGCCCTCTTCGGAATATTGGTTTGGTACGAACGCAATTGGTCAGGACCTTTGGGCGCGCGTTTGGGCAGGTACCCGCGTTTCAGTGTTCATCGGCCTTGTGGTTGCGCTCAGCGACCTTGTGGTAGGCGTGATCATTGGCATGATCTGGGGCTATGTGCGGAAGGTGGACAAAGTGATGACTGAGATTTACAACGTCATCAGCAACGTGCCGCAGACGCTTATCCTGATCCTCGTAAGCTATATCCTGCGCCCGAGCATCACCACGATCATCATTTCGATGTGCATGGTGGGGTGGATGGCGATGGCGCGCTTTATCCGCAATCAGGTTGTGATTTTCCGGGACCGCGATTTCAACCTTGCCTCGCGTTGCCTCGGCACAAGCACGTTCCGCATTATTACGAAAAACCTGCTGCCGCAAATGGTTTCGGTCATCATGCTGCAGACGGCGCTCGCCATCCCGGGCGCAATCGGAGACGAGGTGTTCCTTACCTATATCGGGCTGGGGCTTCCCACTTCTCAGGCTTCCCTGGGTAACCTGGTGGAAGCGGGGCGCGTTCTCATGATGCAGAAAGAGCTGCGGTATCAGCTTATTTTCCCCGCGGCTGTCGTTGCATTCATCACGATTGCATTCTATATCATCGGCAACGCGTTCTCCGATGCTGCCGACCCGAAAAACCACGTGTAAAGGAGAGCGGCTATGGAAAACAGGGAAATCATTCTTTCGGTCAAAAACCTGAATGTGCGGTTCAGCCTGCGCGGAAAAAGCCTGCATGCGATCCGGGGCGTTTCGCTTGATGTGTTTAAGGGCGAAAGCCTTGCGATCGTGGGGGAATCCGGCAGCGGCAAATCCGTGCTTACAAAGAACTTTATCGGCCTTTTGGATAAGAACGGGCGGATCGATTCCGGTGAAATCCTGTATGCGGGAATGGATCTTGCAAAATTCACGACAGAAAAAGAGTGGGCAAAGATTCGCGGCAAGAAGATTGCCATGGTGATGCAGGATCCGATGACAAGCCTGAACCCGCTCAAAACCATCGGTTGGCAGATCAGTGAAGCGCTGATTCTCAACCGCGGCATGAAGCGGGCGGAAGCAAAAGCGGCTGCCATAGACATCCTGAAGGACGTTGGAATCAATGAGCCGCAGCGGCGGTATCGGCAATATCCGCATGAGTTTTCCGGCGGAATGCGCCAGCGCGTTGTGATTGCCATTGCGGTTGCGTGCGGCCCGGAAATTTTGATCTGCGACGAACCCACGACGGCGCTTGACGTCACCATTCAATCGCAGATTCTGGGGCTCATAAAAACGCTGTGCCGTAAATATGAAATGACGACGATTTACATTACGCATGACCTTGGCGTAGTGGCGAACGTGGCGGACCGCATTGCGGTCATGTATGCCGGGGACATCGTGGAAATCGGCACGGCGGACGAGGTGTTCTTCAACCCGCAGCATCCATATACCTGGGCGTTGCTCTCAAGCCTTCCGCAGCTTGGGGAGAAGGGGAAGGAGCTTTATTCAATCAAAGGCACGCCGCCCAAGCTGTTTGGCGTTATAAAGGGTGACGCGTTTGCCCCGCGCAATCCGCAGGCACTCAAGATAGATTATCTCGTTCGGCCGCCTTATTTTGAGGTGTCGCCAACGCATAAGGCGAGAACGTGGCTCCTGGACCCGCGCGCGCCAAAGATTGAGCCGCCTGAGATTATCAAACGGCTGCATGATCTGGAACAAGAAGGAGAGGCGGGTGAGGCGGATGAGTAAGTGGACGGAAGCGCGCGCACGTACGCCGCTTGTAAGCGTACGCAACATTGATGTGACGTTCGGAAACGGCAGAAATGCGTTTAAAGCGGTGGACAACGTCAGCTTTGACATCTACCGCGGCGAAACTTTTGGGCTGGTTGGAGAATCAGGGAGTGGAAAAACCACGATCGGCCGTGCTATAATCCGAATTAACAAGGTTTCTGCCGGCGATATCCTATATGAGGGAAAACGCATCTCCGGGAAGATCGACCGGGAGTGCGACCGGGAAGTCATCAGGAACATCCAGATGATCTTTCAAGATCCGATGGCAAGCCTGAACGAGCGTGCAAAAATTGATTATATCATAAGCGAAGGGCTTATGAGCGTAAACCACGGCATGAGCGCCGCGGAGCGCAAGGAAAAGGTGGAGCAGGCTTTGCTTGATGTGGGCCTGCTGCCGGAGTTTGCAAGCCGTTTCCCACACGAGTTTTCCGGCGGCCAACGCCAGCGTATCGGCATTGCACGCTGCCTTGTAATGAACCCTTCGTTCATCATTGCCGATGAGCCGATCAGCGCGCTGGATGTCTCCATTCGCGCACAAGTGCTCAACCTGCTTTCGCGCCTGCAACAAGAGCGCGGCCTGACTTATTTGTTCATTGCCCATGACCTTAGCGTCATGCGTTTTATCACAAACCGCATCGCAGTCATCTACAAGGGGGTAATTGTGGAGCTTGCGGAAACGGAAGAGCTGTTCCGGCATCCGCTGCATCCTTATACAAAGGTGCTCCTTTCCGCAGTGCCGGTGCCCAATCCCCGTGTGGAACGGAAAAAGAAGGTGCTGGTATACGATCCCGGCTGCCATCATTATTCAGATGGAGAGAGACCCGTTTGGGCAGAGGTTGTCCCGGGCCATTTTGTACGCGGCAGCGAACGGGAACTTGACGCGTACAGCGAGGAACGTGACAAATAAGGAATTTGGATGGAGGAAGCAATGTATCAGGCGGTTCCCAGGTCGCAGGCGGATCTGAAATACCATAACCTTAAGCTGATTTTCGATCTCGTAAAGCGGGAAGGGCCGGTATCCCGCGCTGCGCTTGCAAAGCGCACGGGGCTTAGTGCAACAAGCATGACGCGCATCGTGAATGAGCTCCTGAAAATCGGCGTGATTGCAGAGCACTCCATCGCATCTGTGGGAACGTCCGGCCGGCCGAGCACACTGCTTGAAATCCGTTCGGGCGCGGCTTACTGCCTCTGTATGGATGCGATGCCGAACATGAGCAAGGTGACGCTTGTGGATTTGGCCGCAAGGAATGTAGCCTACCGTGAGCTTTACATGGCAGAAGGAGCGCCGTTCTGCCAAACGGCTGAGGAACTTCGGAAAATGCTGCCGGAGCTTTGCCGCGATGCAGGCGTTTCGCCGGAATGCGTGGCCTGCTGCGGCATCAGCATCTCCGGGCATGTTCTTGAAACGGGGCGCATTTCAGCATCAAGCCAATTGCAATGGGCGGATGTAGATGGCGTGGGCATTCTTGAAAGCACGCTTGATATGCCGGCTTTTGTGGAAAACGACTGTAAGGCAGCCCTGCTCGGAGAACAGCATTTGCTTTCCTGCGCCGGAGAGAGCACGGAAAACATCGCTTATTTAAAGCTTGGCTGGGCAGGTGTAGGCAGCGCTGCGATTGTAGATGGAAGGCTTCTTCGGGGAAGCCGCAACGCGGCGGGCGAGATTGGTCACTTTAATGCCGGTTTGGAAGGAATGTGTGCCGAGAAATGCGAGTACCGGGGCAGTTTCGAGCGGACGATCAGCGAATCCGCTGTGATTGAACGTGCGAAGGAGATTGACCCCGCTTACGGGTCGCTTGCAAGCATTAATGAAGGCCTGAAAGCGGGTGATGCGCGGCTTCAGGCGATGCTGCAGGAAGTCGGCGAATATATTGCGATTGCCATCAGCGATATTTCCTGCGCATATAACCCGGATACGATCGTGCTGGGCGGCAACCTGATTGCAAGCTGCACAGGGTGCTACCACACCGTGATGCAGTTTGTAAAGAAGCGCCTGACGCGCTCCGTACAGCCGAATCTGGCGGTTCGCCTTACAAAAATGGGCTCAAATGCGAGCCTTTATGGCATGAGCTGCATCGCTGTAGAACAGGCGATTCAGCGGTTGCTGCAAAAGTCTGACACGGGGATTTGAACGAATGAGGATTATAAAAAAGGAAACCTACGAGGAACTCAGCAGATGTGCAGCGGACATGATTCTTGCTGCGGTGCGGGAAAAGCCGGAGTGTGTGCTGGGCCTTGCAACGGGAAGCACGCCCATCGGAACCTATGATTGCCTTGCCGCTGCATGCCGGGAGGGAAAGGCAACGTTCCGGCAGGCGAAGACCATCAATCTGGACGAATATACCGGTTTGGGTGAAAACGATCCGCAAAGTTACCGCTTTTTTATGGAAGAGCACCTGTTCCGGCACATTGATATCAGACGGGAGAACACCCATATCCCAAACGGGTTGGCGCCGGATGCCGCGGAAGAATGCAAACGATATGAGGCGCTGTACGAGCGGCTCGGCGGAATTGACCTTCAACTGCTCGGTATTGGCCAAAACGGGCATATTGGGTTCAATGAGCCGTCCCGTGCGCTGGAGGCCGGAACGCATGTGGTGGAGCTCAGCGAAAGCACGCGCATTGCAAACAGCCGGAATTTTGCGAGCCTTTCCGCCGTGCCGCACGGCGCGATTACACTTGGCATGGGCGGCATCCTTAAAGCAAGGCGCATTCTGCTGCTTGCATCCGGCGAACAGAAAAAAGAAGCGTTGCGCAAGGCGGTTCACGGAAAAGTCGATCCGGAAGTGCCTGCGAGCTTTTTGCAGCTGCATCCGGATGTAACCGTAATCTGCGATTTTTCTCTTACGTTGTAATGAAGCAAAATGGAGCATGGAGGATACTATGGAGAAACAACTGAAAATCTTAAGCATCGGCGCACACCCGGATGATGCGGACACCTATTCGGGAGGACTGCTTTCCAAGCTGCGCGACGCCGGCTGGCTGGTGCGCCTGCTGTCGGTTACAGACGGCAGCGCCGGCACATACCACATGGACGAAAGTGCGGAAGAGCTAAAGCTCAAGCGCCGCAGCGAAGCTGCGGCGAGCGGCCGTCTGCTTGGCGGGCGGTATGACGTGCTGGATTATCCGGACGGCAGGCTGGAGGTCACGCTTGCGGCCCGCGAACATCTGATCCGCTATATCCGCCGCTTTCGGCCGGATGTCATCATCACCAACCGTCCGAACGATTATCATGCAGATCACCGCAATGTCTCGCTTCTGGTGCAGGATGTATCCTTCCTGCTGACGGTTCCGCACATCTGTGCGGATACACCGTATCTCACACATACGCCTGCCATTCTGTTTTGGGCGGATGATTTTAAAAAGCCGTATGCACACATAGCGGATGTGGTTGTTCCGGTTTCCGATGCGCGCGTGGACTTTAAAGTGAAGATCGCTTGCTGCCATGAATGCCAGTATTTCGATTGGATGCATTGGCCGGATCATGTTGAGCGGATCGCATGGCCGCGTGAAAAGCAGATCGTAGACCTTGCGGAGCGGTATCACCGCGCGGGCAGGGCGCAGTGCGAAGAGCAGAAGGAGAAGCTGGCTGAAAAGTATGGCGCGGAGGCGGAGAAGATCCGCAACCTTGAAACGTATGAAATCAGCGAATACGGCGGTGCAATTCCGGAAGAATTTCTGCGCGTTGCGGAATGCATAGAATGATCTCCAATTGTAAAACTGGGATAAATGGAGCCTTCCGTTTTTACGGGAGGCTCCGTTTCCATAAAATACCGAAAAAGGAGGCGCTTCTTACCGCTTAAAACCGCATGCCATTATCAAACGATGGGCAAATCAGATGCATAACACAGCCGCGCAACATACTATGCAGCATAGCGGAATGCAGCGCGCTGCATTTCAGTATAGATCAAAAAGGGAGAATTGTGTATGAACCAAACATGTCAATATGTTACCTCCTCCCTGGAGCTGCATTTGTTTTTTGCAAGAATTATGAAAGAACATGCGCTGTTCCTGGAAGCAGGCTTTACGCCCGTAAATGCACCGCTCGCGCAGGAAGCGGAGCGGCTAAAGGTGGAATTTGAAGCGTTGCTGCTGCGGGCCGTTCGCCTAGCGGATCATGGCATCATCCGTTGCAAGGTGCTTCGTTCGGGCGAAATCATAACCGAATTTACGGCGCGGGCAGAGCAACAAACGCAGCGCCTTACCGGCATTGCAATCAGCAAAGAGATTACGCAGTTGGAAACCGCGCTCACCTGCGGAAAGGATACAGACCCAAAACCGGAATTTGTGCGTGAAATCAGGGAACTCAACCAAAAAGCGCTCAGGCTTGTGGGCAGCTTGATTCGTTTTAAAGAGCGCATCATTGCAAACGTGGATTCATGCCGGATGTTTACCATGAATTACCCGCTGCTGATAAAGCACATTCTGCGCGAGGCAAAGCTATACCAAAGCTATCTTGTGCAGTTGGAGAGCGGAAAACCGGCGGATGACCGCTTTATGCGGCAAACGGAGCAGTTCTGGAATCGCATCATGATGGAACATGCGTTGTTTATCCGAGGGCTGCTGGATCCGACGGAGGAGGCGCTGATCAAGGCATCCAACGATTTCGCAAAGGACTATGCCAAGCTTTTGGAAGTCTCATCCGCACGCAATGAGCTTGCAAACAAAAATACAGCGGAGGCTTCCCTGCGCGAAACGCTCCAGTTCCGGGACTTTAAGGCTGCGGGTGCCAAAGGCATCCTGAACTGCGAAGTACAATCCATTATTTTGCCTTTGCTGGCCGACCATGTGCTGCGGGAGGCCAATCACTACATCCGCCTGTTGAGCAAATAAGGCTCAAAACGAAAAAGGAAGCTATGCTGTGCGGGAGAGCGCAGCCGGTCCTGCCTGCAGTAAGTGAAGCTGTTGGGAATATACTCACATGGCATCCTGATTTGGCGTAAGCGCAAAGCACATGCCATGTGCAGGATCGATTGCGCCACGGTTGAATTTCCTGGGAGGGACCCGTTGAAATCCCGCTGAATCTGTGATATGCTTTAAACAGAAAGATAGGCGATGACGGAGCAAAAGCGCCGTTTGTCCGCCCCAGAGAGGGCCAGAGAGCTGAAAGTGGCCTGCGGAAGGGCGGTGCGTAAAGTTCGCTCCCAAGCCGCGCCGGGGAAGCCTGCATGTTTGCAGGTGTGTAGTCGGCGCCGGGTAAGCCCGTTACAGCGGAAAAGGCCTCGTGGCAGCGGGGCGAATTAGGGTGGTACCACGAGCGCGCCTTCGTCCCTTCGGCGAGGCGCGCCTATTTTATTTCATCATTCGGAGGTTCTGTTATGAACGATGCATTGCAAAAGATCAGGCAGGAAACGCTCGACCGCCTGAAGGAAGTGCGGGAAGAAAAAGAGCTTGAGGCGCTCAACGTTTCCGTGCTTGGGCGCAACGGTGCGCTGACGGAAATCCTGCGCACCATGGGAAAGCTTGACAAAGAGCAGCGAGCGAAGCTAGGCCAGGCTTCCAACGCCGTAAAAAAGGAACTGGAAGAAGCCATTGGCGCGCGCCGCGAGAAGATTGCGGAGCTGATGCTTGAACGCCGCTTTGAAAAGGAAGCGCTGGATGTGACGGAGCCCGGGAAACGAAAGCTGCCCGCAGGGCATCTGCATCCGATGACCAAAACCTACCGCGAGATCCGGAATGCGCTCATCGGCATGGGCTTTACCACCTTTGGCGGCCCTGAGGTGGAGTATGACGATTATAACTTCACCAAGCTCAACCTGCCGCTCGACCATCCGGCGCGCGACATGCAGGACACGTTTTACATCAACGACCGCGTGGTGCTGCGCACGCATACTTCCCCCTGTGAAGCGCGTGCGCTCATGAACCTCAAACCGCCGTTCCGGCTTGTCATGCCGGGCCGCGTGTTCCGCGTGGACGAGGTGGATGCAAGCCACAGCCCGGTATTCATGCAGATGGAAGGCTTTGTGGTCGATCATGACATTACGCTTGCAGATTTGAAGGGGACGCTTGACACGTTCGTGCATGCCGTGTTCGGCGAGGACGTGCGCACGCGCTTCCGCCCAAGCTATTTCCCGTTCACGGAGCCTTCGGCCGAGGTGGACATTTCCTGTTCCATCTGCGGAGGAAAAGGGTGCCGCGTGTGCAAGGGAACGGGCTGGATCGAAATCCTGGGCTGCGGTGTAACCAATCCGCACGAGCTTGAAAACTGCGGGCTTGATCCGCGGGAATGGAAGGCCATCGCCTTTGGCATCGGCGTGGATCGTGTGACGAGCTTGAAATACGGCATCACGGATATCCGCCTTGAGTACGAAAACGACGCGCGCTTCCTGCGCCAATTCTAAGGGAGGGATTGCGATATGAAACTGCCGCTTAGCTGGTTGAAGGACTATGTGGAATGGAACGTTACGCCCGCTGAATTTGTGGAGCGCATGATGTGGCGCGGGTTTGAGACGGCCGATATTTTAGAGGAAATGCCCGGCGTATCCGGTGTTGTGGTGGGGCGCATCAATGCGCTTGAAAAGCACCCCAACGCGGACAAGCTGCAGATCTGCTCCATTGATGTGGGCGGGGAAGCCCCCCTTTGCATCGTGACGGGCGCAACAAACGTGTTTGAAGGCGCGCTTGTGCCCGTGGCGATGGATGGCGCGAAACTTGTTGGCGGGATCACCATCAAGCCCACGAACATGCGCGGCGTGGAAAGCGCAGGCATGCTTTGCTCCGGCAAGGAGCTGGGGCTGACCGAAGCGGACTATCCGGGTGCGGAATTCAACGGAATCATGATCCTGCATGAGGAACATCCGCTGGGCCAGCGCATTCAGGATGCCGTCGGCATGAACGACATCATTTTTGACATTGAGCTCACGCCGAACCGTGCGGATTGCCAGAGTATCATCGGCATCTGTCGTGAGGCTGCGGCGGCGCTCGGCCAGAAGTTTCAGGAACCGGTCATCCGCCCGGTAGCGGGCGAAGGAGACGCTTCGGATTACGCATCTGTGAGCGTGAAAAATGCGGAGCTATGCCCGCGCTATTCCGCACGCGTGGTCACGGACCTCGTCATTGAGCCTTCCCCGAAGTGGATGCAGCGGAGGCTCCGGGCAGTCGGCATGCGCCCGATCAACAACATTGTGGACATCACGAACTATGTTCTTGTGGAATATGGCCACCCGATGCATGCGTTTGACCTTGCCTGCGTGGCGGAGGGGCACATCATCGTGCGCAACGCCCGGGAAAACGAAACGGTCGTAACGCTTGACGGCAAGGAGCGTGCGGTCACGCCGGAAATGCTCCTCATCGCAGACCCGGAAAAGGGCGTCGGCATCGCGGGCGTGATGGGCGGCGAGAATTCCGAAATCACAGCGGCCACCAAGGCGACGCTGTTTGAAGCGGCTGCCTTCAAAGGAAGCAATATCCGCGCCACAACGCGCAAGCTCCGCCATGTAACGGATGCGGCTGCACGCTTCATCAAGGGCGTGGAGCCTGTGAACGCCTACCTTGCGCTTGCGCGTGCCATCGAGCTTGTGGACGACCTCCACGCAGGCAAGGTGATCGGCGAGGCAATCGATGTTTGTGCGGCGGATATCTCTCCCCGTGTGATCGATGTGGACTACGCGCATGTAAACAAGATTTTAAATACGGATATCACGCCGGAGGACATGGTGAAAATGCTCGCCACCATCAATATCCCCTCCGAGGTGTGCGGCGACAAGCTGCGCGTGGATGTACCGCATTACCGCACGGATATCGAAAGCGGCATTGAGGCGGATTGGGACATTGCGGAGGAAGTAGGCCGCATTTACGGCTACGACAACATCCCGCCCACGCTGATGCGCGGCAACACCTTCCGCGGAAGGATCGGGGACGATCTAAAAGATGAAGACGCCATTAAAGACCTGCTTGTTGCACAGGGATGCTGCGAGATGTATAATTACAATTTCACCGGCCCCGCTGCGCTCGATGCCTTACGCATCCCCGAAGGCGATGAGAAGCGCCTTGCAGTGAAACTTCTGAACCCATTCGGTGAGGACCAAAGCCTGATGCGCACAACGCTGCTTGCAGGCGCGCTCGATTCGCTCGCGCGCAACTTCAGCCGCAAGACGGGGCAAACGCGTTTCTTTGAGGTCGGGAACGTCCACTTTGACAACAACGCGGATCTTCCGGAAGAACGCAAGCTGCTTGGCGTTGCCTTCAGCGGCGCGGGCGAGGATTTCTTCACGCTCAAGGGCAGCCTTGAAGCGTTGCTTGCGTCCTTCAACATGCATGAACGCTGCACGTTTGTGCCCGGCGGCGGAGAATGCTTCCAACCCGGGCAGAAGGCGCTCCTGCTTGCGGACGGCGAACCGATCGGTGAGCTCGGCGCGATTCACCCCAAGGTGCAAAAGGCATGGGGGATCCCTGAAAAGGTTTACTATGCGGAGATCAATGTGGAAAAGCTACGCGCGCACAAAGGAGGAAAACGCACGTATGAGCCCCTGCCGCGCTTCCCCAAGGTTCCGCGCGACATCGCGGTTGTGGTCGATGAAACCGTAAGCGCAGCCGCGGTGAAGGAAGCGATTGAACAGGCGCCTGCAGCGGTTGCAATCGGAGACGTGGAGCTGTTCGATGTTTACCGCGGCGCAGGAATTCCCGCAGGAAAAAAGAGCATGGCTTATTCGTTTGCGCTTTCCGCAAGCGATCATACGCTCAATGATGACGAAATCCAGCAGGCAATGAAATGCGTCATTGAGGCCTTGGCAGCGCGCCTTGGCGCACAGCTTCGTGCATAACTGCAATCAATTTTTAGGAGGAAACGGAATGCTGGCGATCCTGATCTACATTTGCGCCGTCTGGATGATCGGAAAGGGCGCACTGATGCTGTATGGGAAGTACGTTCCCGTTACCGCCCGCACGGCCATTGAGGACGAAAATGACAAACGGGCATGGTGCCGGGAGAACGGGATTATCAACATCGTATGGGGTGTGGACTTTGCGTTCTATGCGACCGGCACGCTGCTTGAAGTCGGTAAGGTGCTAGGGCTTTTGTGGCTCATAATCGCCGTCGCTGTTGGAATCGTATGCTGTGTAGCAACATATAAGAGCAACCAGAAGTATTTTCAATAATCAGGAACTGGAAGGCG
>ENA-UOJO01000168-UOJO01000168.1-human-gut-metagenome-genome-assembly--contig:-P57-NODE-168-length-108894-cov-12.645531_pt1 | contig 108894 bp, 92 predicted proteins | sample MGYA00242351_ERZ723898 | MGnify/ENA metagenome assembly ERZ723898 | reverse complement strand
ATGTGCAGGACCTTTGCCAATGCTCTTAAAATTAAATAAGAAGGATTCATTTTCCACTTTTCGATATTGGCGATTTGCTTTACAGAAACATGGCTCAGATCAGAAAGCTCCTGTTGTGTTAGCTCTTTATTCTTTCGGGCTTCCCGCATTTTTAGCCATAAAGCAGTTAAATCATCAATCGGCATAATCATTCACCTCAATAATGTTGTATCGTTCCGGTTTGTGCAAAGGAATAATCTTATTATGCCTGATGAACGGTATGATTATGCTGATTTTTGTAGAATAATAGATAGGGATAAACTTGTATTCTTCGAGAAGACGAAATATAATATTTTAGGAGGTGCAAAATGGACTACATAACATTAAAAGAGGCAAGCCAAAAATGGAATGTTACGCCGCGCCAGATAAATTATTTGTGTACATCTGGGCGCATCCCCGGTGCTGTAAAAATGGCGACGATTTGGCTTATTCCTAAAAATGCAGAGAAGCCAGTAGACAGGCGGAGAAAAGAAAACAAATCTCAGTGAGGTTTCTGTGACATTTGGGTGATACACTGAAAATGAAGAGATACAATGAAAACAATCATATTATTCCGCAATATATGCTTATGAGGATCTTGAACTTCACAGGTGAACAGCAGAAGAAATAAATAATTATTCTTCGCCACATTCAGTTGCGTGACCGTCAGGCACATATATTGTATAATCACTGTTGAAAGGAGGAACAGGAATGCTTGATTTAGTAAAAATCGGAAAGAAAATCCTTTTATGCCGGTGTGCCATGGGCATGACGCAGGATATGCTCGCGCAGAGACTCTATGTGTCGAGGCAGGCAGTGTCAAGCTGGGAGATGGGAACAAGAGCGCCGTCGCTCGACAGTCTGGTGGAGCTGTCGGGGCTTCTTCAGATAGGTGTTGATGAACTGCTGTGCATAAATGGCAACGACAATGGGGATATTGACCCGGATAATATATTTGCCGACAGGAGCAGGGAATATGTACTCAAGCTTATGACGACAGGACAGTTTCCAATAGCTGTCGACCGGGTGTTTTATCAGTTGTCGCCCGATGAGAGAATGAGGGTTCTGCAGAGCATGAAGAACAGGCATTGTAAGATTGACCACGATTTGTTTGTCAAGCTGACTGTTGCGGAACAGCAGTTGGTTAGAAGAGGAGGATTCGATTATGAAGATTAATTTAAAAAAGATGCTTCCGTATTTTGAAGATGAGGAGCTTATGGAGATATATGAAAAAATTGCGGAGAGTCCGGACGGAGAGTTTGAGGGGGTTACGGTACATGATATACTCACGCTTATTGATGATGTGGACGAGCTGTTTTTCAGGGCTGTTGAAATGGGAAAGGATATATCGGAATATCTGCCGTATGTGTCGGACGAGGGCTTTCACAAGCTGATTGAGGGCTGCGTGAATGATAAATATGACGTAAATCTTGATGACGTATATCCATTTCTTCCGGAGGAGGAGCTGAAGCTGCTCTTGAAGAAACTGTTAAACAAATAAATTTATAAAACAATTAGCTTTATAAAACAATTAACTTTATAACACAATTTACTTTATAAAACAAATTAGTTTGTATAAATTTTGGGATTGGTATAAAATAGTGGTACAAAACAAAATACAGCCATAAGGAGGAACCTCATTATGATAAAATTCAGGGACGGCTTTTATGCCGACGTGCGTACCGAAGATCGCAGCCATACCACGATTTCGTACAAAGCGGGCATTCTTGAGGAAATGAGAACGCGTGTGGAGTGCAGGGCATTTTTGAGGGTGTATGACGGCAGGATGTGGTATTATGCATCGGTGACGGATTTGGAGAATTTACAGAAAACGCTGGACGGTCTTTATGATGCCGCCACGCCGAATGCTCAGATTTTGGATGACCAGGTTGTACGCCTTTTTGAGCGCAACAAGGATACGCTGATGTGTTTTGCGGACTGCTCCGTGAGGGATATTCCGGCGAAGGAAAAACAGAATCTTTTGTTGTCGTATCTGCCATTGCTGTCCGAGGATAGCTGTGTCTCAATGCCGCAGGGCACATACCTTGACCGCAACAGTCTGTTCCATTTTCAGTCAAGCCTTGGTGCGGATATCACATATGATTATCAGACCTGCGGATTATCCTTTTACTGCGATATGACAGAAGGAGAAAAGAAATTTTCCGGGCACTGGCAGAAGGGCTGTACACATTTTGACGAATTGAAGGGATTGGACGATGAAATTCGTAGCTCAATGACAGAGCAGACAGCGTTCATGCGTAATTCCGTTCCTGTGGTTTCGGGCAGGTATCCTGTGGTTCTTTCTCCGGAGGCGGCAGGCGTGTTTGCACATGAGTCCTTCGGACATAAGTCTGAATCGGATTTCATGCTCTCCGATGAAACCATGCGCGATGAATGGCAGCTAGGGAAAAAAGTGGGTTCGCCTATTTTGTCCATTGCCGAGAGCGGATTGGTTCTGGGATGTGGTTATGTACCGTATGATGATGAGGGCACACGCGCCCGCAAGAATTATCTGATTAAGGACGGAGTATTGGCTGGAAGGCTGCACAGCGCCCAGACCGCAGCAGCACTTGACGAAGCTCTGACAGGCAATGCCCGCGCAATCGACTGTACCTTTGAGCCAATCGTGCGTATGACTACTACATATATTGAGGGCGGAGACCTGGATTTTGACCAGCTTATTGCGCCTATAAAGAAGGGATATTTTATAAAGACAATCAGCCACGGAAGCGGCATGAGCACCTTTACGATAGCACCGAGTCTTGCTTATGAGATAGTTGACGGCAGGCTTGGGCAGCCTGTACAGATAAGTGTGCTGACGGGGTCTGTTTTTGAAACACTTGGCCTGATTGACGGACTGACACGCGATGTGAAGCTGCTGTCATTTGTGACCGGCGGCTGTGGAAAGATGGAGCAGATGAATCTGCCTGTTGGCTTTGGCGGGCCTTATGTCCGTGTTTCATCAATGAATGTACAGTGAGGTGATTAGCATGCAAAAAGAGTTTATTATTAAAACAAGTCGTTCCGTCACACTTAATGTAACTGGCGGCAAAATCGACAGCTTCCGCGAAAAGGAGGAGACGACGGGCACAGTCCGCGTGTATGAAAACGGATGCATCGGCATTGCCGGGTGTCTTGGAACACCGGACGAGCAGAAATTGACAGAAAAAGCCATGGAGGCTCTCACACTTGGTATTCCGTATCCATGCAAGCTGGACGGAGCCCTGGAGCAGGAAAGCCTGCATGAGGAGGAAATTATTCACGTGTCTGATTTTATTCCTACAATGCAGAGTTTTCTGGATCGCCTTGGTGAGGTCTGTCCGAAGTTTGCTTTTTCAAATAAAATCAGCCTGAATTACCAGAAGACCGAGTATCGCAATTCGTTGGGACGGCATCTGACAAGTGCTGAACGCAATGTGAGTATCAGTTTACTTGCACAAAACAGAGGCTCAGGCAATTTGTTTGACACTGTGTTCAGTTACAAGGGAAATCATTTTGATGCTGATGAGCTGCTCTCGCGGTTTAAAAAAGAATATGATGCGTTTTATATACCTGCCGATATTGCTTCCGGAAGATATCCTGTTGTGATGGATACCGCCGATTTGTTCGGCACATTTTTGCAGCATTTTGTGGCGGAGATGTATGTTTCAGGAGCATCGCTGCTTAGCGGTAAGCTGGGACAGAAGGCATTTTCGGACAAGCTTTCATTCAAAAACGATATGAATCCTGCGACAAACTCGGGAGTTTGTTTTTTTGATGATGAAGGGTGCGTAGCGCCTGACCTGCGTCCGACGCTGATTGACAAAGGAACCTTGACAGGAGTCCTGACCACAAAGAAATCATCGGCTCAATTTAATCTGCCTGACCTGGGAACGGCAGTTGCCGGTTACGACGGTGTTCCGGGTCTTGGCTTTAATCGGTTTTACATAGAACCGACTGCTCCTGCCTTAAGCGCGCTAGTTCCTGGAAAGGCTGTGTATGTTGTTGTGACCTCGGGAGGTGATGTCACACCGGGAGGTCATTTTGCTGCACCTGTACAGATGGCATATCTTATGGAAAACGGCAGGCTTATCGGACGGCTTCCTGACCTGAATATCAGCGGCAATTTCTATGAGCTACTCGGCGATGACTATATTGGTGCCGTTACGGGAGCCCCGGACCCTGACAGCATGCTGTGTGCGGTGACTATGGAGGTACAAAAATAAATACCCGTGGTGATATTTTATATAATTGGTGTAAAATTATTATATATTCACGTTTGTGATTATATATAGAGTGCTTTGATGCGTATCTGGAATTTGCACATAAAAATGAAATATAACAACAGATAGAATAAAATAAGAGAAATACGAAAAAAATATAACAGGCCTGCCTGCAATGGATTGTTCTTTCGATTCAGTCCATCGCAGACAAGCCTGTTGTTATATATTACTTCCTGTAACTGTTTAATATATACAGCAGAAATGACGGATAATTTTTATGCTGGTTCTCTAGTCACGGCCAAAAATATCGCGGGTATATACCTTGTTGCTGACATCATCAAGGCACGGAGAATATCTGTTAGCTATTATGGCGTTAGAAATGGTTTTAAATTCATTCAGGTTATTTATAACTTTGCAGTCTGAGAAAATCGAACCATCCGGAAGCGTCGGCTCATATATTATAATAGAGGCTCCTTTGGCTTTTAGTTGTTTCATTACTCCCTGAATTGCAGACTGTCTAAAGTTGTCGGAATTGCTTTTCATGGTCAGACGGTATACTCCTATTATAATTTCTTTTCCGGATGAGCCGTCTGCTGCATCAGTCTCTGCGAGTTCCATGACGCGGTCTGCAATATAAGTCTTTCTTGTGTGGTTGGATTCGACAATTGCTGTAATCATATTTTGTGGTATATCCTGAAAGTTGGCGAGCAGCTGTTTTGTGTCCTTCGGGAGACAGTATCCGCCATATCCGAATGATGGATTGTTATAATGTGTTCCTATACGCGGGTCGAGACATATACCATTTATTATGTCGGCAGAGTTAAGACCCTTGGATTCGGCATAGGTATCAAGCTCATTAAAGTAGGAGACACGGAGTGCCAGATAGGTATTGGCAAAAAGCTTCACAGCCTCAGCTTCTGTAAAGCCCATAAAGAGAGTGTCGATGTTGTCCTTGAGTGCGCCCTGTTTTAGCAATGCTGCAAAAAGATGGGCTTTATCTTCACATGTGCTGTCACATGAAACTATTATCCGTGATGGATACAGGTTGTCATACAGTGCTTTTGATTCTCTTAAAAATTCAGGACTGAATATGATATTATTTGTGTGGTATTTTTTTCGGATACCTTCGGTATAGCCTACAGGTATTGTCGATTTTATAACAATAGCAGCATCGGGATTGATTTTAAGCACAAGCTCAAGAATTGATTCTACGGCTGAGCAGTCAAAGAAATTACTGCTGCTGTCATAGTCCGTGGAGGCCGCTATTATGATGAAGTCGGCATTCTTATATGCGGAGACGGCATCAGTGGAAGCAGTAAGATCCAGTTCTTTTTCCGATAAATATTTTTCAATATAATCATCATGTATAGGAGACCGGCGGTTGTTAATCAGCTCTACCTTCTCAGGAACAATGTCCACAGCTGTGACGTGGTTGTGCTGTGCGAGCAGCACAGCAAGTGATAGACCGACATATCCGGTACCTGCAATTGCAATATTGTACTTATGGTTGTTAATATAGTCTGAAGTGAATTTTTTCATAATAGCAATCCTCCATATATATCCAATTGTTAAGATGATAACAAGCTCCTCCTGAAAAGTCAATGTTCAATAATTTCATGAGAGCCTGCCGCACACATTAAAGGTGCCGGGGCTGCCACTGCTGCAGGATGTTTCGATAAAGCATAGTGTGCTTTATTCTTGGCTAACTGCGTTTTTTATGGTATACTCTATAAAGTGCAGAAGCATATCAGCATTTGGTTATATATTATAGAAAATTTATGGTCGAGGTAGAACATGAAAAGAATTCTTGTAGCAGGTGGAGCCGGATTCATTGGTTCGAATCTTTGCAGGCGCTTAATTGATGATGGAGATGCATATGTTATATGCTGTGATAATCTTTACACGGGGAGCAGGGCTAATATAGAGAAGCTGTCAGGGTGTGACAGGTTCGAGTTCATTGAGCATGATATAACGGAGCCGCTTGACATAGATGGTATAGACGAGATTTATAATCTTGCCTGTCCGGCAAGTCCTAAGCACTATCAGAAGTCACCGGTATATACGATAAAAACCAATGTGTTAGGAATAATTAATCTGCTTGAGCTTGCAGTTAAAAATAATGCTAAGCTTATGCAGTTTTCAACAAGCGAGGTGTATGGAAATCCTCTTGAGCATCCTCAGACAGAGAGATATTTTGGCAACGTGAATCCTATAGGAATAAGATCATGCTATGATGAGGGCAAGAGATGCGCAGAGACCTTATGCTTTGACTATATGAGGGAATATGGTGCACGTATAAAGGTTATAAGAATTTTCAATACCTATGGACCGAATATGTCGATGGATGACGGTCGTGTTGTTTCCAATTTTATCGTGCAGGCTCTGAACGGAGAGAATATAACAATATATGGTGACGGAAGCCAGACACGTTCTTTCTGCTATGTGGATGATCTGGTTGAGGGAATTGTGAGAGTAATGGCGACCGGTGATGAGGTACATGGTCCGGTTAATCTTGGAAATCCTGAGGAATTCACTATAAAAGAGCTTGCGGATATGGTTGTGTCCATGATAGATACGGACTCAAGGATAGAGTATGTTGAACTTCCAAGTGATGACCCTGTAAGACGTCGTCCGGATATTTCGCTGGCAGCAAGGATAGCAGATGGCTGGAAGCCGGAGGTTCATTTATCAGAGGGAATTACCAATACAATAAAGTATTTTAAAGATATTTTGTAAAAGCAGGTGATGCCGGCAGGCTGCATGTATTTAATCACGTTGCAACGGAGCCTGCGGTCTGACCGGTGTGAAGGCTGCTTTCTATCTATAAAATCTGATATATCATTATTTTTGCAATACACGAAATTCGGTTGGTGTAATTCCCTCCGATTTCTTGAAAAGTGAACAAAAGTAGCTCAGGTCATTAAAGCCTGTGCTCGCTGCAATCTCCTTCAGGGTCATTTCTTTTGACGATAGAAGGAGATTTTTTGCTTTACTTATGCGGTAGCTGTTGATGTATTCAACAGGCCGCAGCTGGTAGGTTTTTTTGAACAGGCGGCACAGCTGCTGCGGTGACATATGTGCAATATCCGAGAGTGCGGTTAGCGGGATGTCGTCCGGATAATGCTCCTCTATATATGCGATGACCTCGGACAGCCGGACAGCCTTTGTGTCATGCAGTTTCACATTTTCCCTGTTATCGCAGATGCATTCAGGATACTCAAGCAGAAAGTGGTATAGCTGCAGAGCTACATCGTTGTTGTTGAGCAGTCCGCTCTGTCCGGCAGATGCGTAAAGGGTGTTGAAAAGATACATCAGGCGGTCGAATGAGCGGATATAGAACAGCTTGTGCGTTGTGAAGCCGGCAAGCTGTGGGAGCATATCACATCCGGCACCGGAAAAACGCACCCAGTAGGTCGACCATGGCTCCCTGATGGCATGGTATTCGTGTGCGGCATCAGGCTTTAGCAGGACACCCATACCTGCGGTAATGTGATATTCGTGCCCATCAACTGTGAACAGCCCTTCACCGGCTATGCAGTAGAGAAGCTGGTAGTCAGGGAGTCCATCCGGTCTGACGCAGGGATGCTGGTTTACCAGCGAGCCGATGTGTACGAGGTAAAATGGGTAATCAGGGAGTTTAATTGTATTTATCAGGAAAAGCATTTTATCAGTAATATCTATATTCTTCATCATGTTCAAATCCTTATATAACAGCAAAATTCTTAGATTGAAAAAAACGTGATTGTGTATATTATGAAATTACAGGGCGGCGGCAATATATTTTAATACGCAATCGGAAATGGGGTGTCTTTGTTTAACATGTTATATCAAAAAAACAGCAATTACAAGGGATATAAAATAAAAGGTTATATTTTAGGTGATTATGAAATTAAGTAGCAATAGCGGCTTCAGGCAATAAAAGCATTAAGGAGAAATTTTTAATTAATTTGATTTTGCTGCCAAAATACGTTATATATGCCAAGCTTATAGAATATGTTTTGCGGGTCCAAGGTTTAAAAGTCCAATCGTGCAGGCACGAACGGCTTTCTGACCTTTTGACCCTGATATCATATATAAAATGGAGGAGGAAATATGAAGCGGAAAACATGCCTCAACAATGGCTGGCAGTTCCTTGAAAAGGAATACAGCGAAGAAAATCTACAATGTCCGGATGGGGAGTATATGCCGGTAAGGCTCCCGCACGATTACCTGATTTATGATGTGAGGAATCTGTACAGGGACTCTGTCGGCTGGTATAGGAGGAAGCTCATGTATGTGCCGGATGGGCTTGAGAGGGTGCTCTTTTTTGAAGGGATTTATATGGATTCGGAGGTGTTTGTAAACGGCAGGTCGGCAGGAACCTGGAAGTACGGCTATTCATCCTTTGAGGTGGATATAACACCATACCTTGAGGCGGGCGAGAATGAGCTTCTGGTCAGGGTTGTGCACCGGTCGCCGAACAGCAGGTGGTATTCGGGTGCAGGTATATACAGGAGTGTCTATCTGATAGAGCGCGAAAGCACGCACATAGCGTCATCAGGACTGTACATAACGCCGGTGAAGCGAGCGGCTTCAGATACATGGGATGTGGAAGTCGAGGTGGAGGCTGTGCATGGTGCAGATGATGAAAAGCCGTTTGATTCTATAAGATATATCATCACGCAGAAGAACGGAAAACATGATATGCAGAGCAATGAGGAGGATTCTTTATGTATTATATTTAACCAGCTAATCGGTGAAAAAAGCAATATATACCGCCACACCTTTGAAATCACAGCCCCAAAGCTATGGGACATCTATTGCGGAAATCTCTATGAACTCAGGGCGGAGCTTATTAAGGCGGGAGAGGTTTTTGACTATGAACAGTCGGTGTTCGGCTTCAGGACAATAGAGATAGATTCCGATAAGGGTTTCTTATTAAATGGAAGACATGTGAAGATAAAGGGCTCCTGCGAGCACCACGGCTTTGGCTGTCTGGGGGCGGCTGTCAACAAGTCGGCGGTGAGAAGAAAGCTTGAGGGTCTGAAACGGATGGGCGTAAATGCCATAAGGACAGCACACAATATGCCTTCTGTTGAGTTTATGGAGCTGGCTGATGAGATGGGCTTTCTTGTCGATTCAGAGGCATTTGACATGTGGGGGCACACTAAGACAAAGTATGACTACGGAAGATTTTTTGCGGAGAGTGCGAAGAAAGATGTGGAGAGCTGGATAAGGCGCGACAGGAACCACCCAAGTATTATCATGTGGAGCGTCGGAAACGAGATATATGATATGCATGCGGGGGACGAAGGGCTGGCGGAGCTTGTCATGCTGTTGGGGGAGGTTAAAAAGCATGACCCGAAAAAACACGCTTTCACTACCTTTGCCTCTAACTACATGAGATGGGAAAACACGCAGAAATGTGCCGGTCTGGTCGACGCTGTGGGCTACAACTATGGTGAATATCTCTACGAGGAGCACCATGCAAAGCATCCGGACTGGGTGATATACGGAAGTGAAACGTCATCAATGCTTGCGAGCAGGGGAGTATATCATTTTCCTATAGAGACAAGTACCTTATGCGATACAGATGAGCAGTGTTCGGCGCTTGGCAACTGCAGTGCGGGATGGGGTGCGCACAGCTATACGGACAATATAATAGCGGACAGGGATGCCGGTTTCAGCCTGGGACAGTTTATCTGGGCGGGAGTGGATTACTTTGGCGAGCCGACACCGTACCACACGCGCAACAGCTACTTCGGGCAGATGGACACGGCAGGGTTTGAGAAGGATTCCTACTATATTTATCAGGCGGAATGGACATCATTTAAGGAAAACCCGATGGTTCATGTTTTCCCTCACTGGGACTTCAATCCGGGGCAGGTGGTCGACGTGTGCGTGTGCTCCAATGCTCCTATAGTGGAACTGTTTGTAAATGGAATGAGTATGGGAAGAAAAGTAATTGACCATGCGCATGGCACGGAGCTTGTGCCGCACTGGAAGGTGCCTTATGAAAAGGGATATGTCGAGGCTGTCGCGTATGATGAAGCCGGAAATGAGCTTGCAAGGCAGATGAGACACTCATTTTCCGATGCGGACAGACTTGTACTTGAGGCGGACAGGCGGCAGATGGAAAATCGATATGGTGAGCTGATTTTTGTGGAGATAGGTGCGCTTGATAAGGACGGTTATACAGTAGATAATGCCAACAACCACGTTGAGATAAAGGTGACGGGAGCAGGGAGGCTTGTCGGGCTTGACAATGGCGACAGCACGGATTTTGACCAGGTCAAGACTTCTTCGAGGAGACTTTTTGGCGGAAAGCTGCTGGCGGTCATCGCGCCTGTTGAAGGTGTGACCGGAAAGATAACTGTGACAGCGGATGCAGAAGGGCTTTGGGCTGCTTCAATTGATTTATGCGTTACAGATGATAAAAATATGCGTGACGAATATTTAGTACAGAGCTGTATATGCACCGACAAAAATAATATGGCAGAGGATATGTCAGGAAACAGTTTTCAGCTTTCCGAAGACGCTGAGAAGCGAAATCATACCCGCAATGCCGATGGGCTGATGGATTCGGTATATTCAGAAAATGAAGGAATGGAATCTTCAATAAAGAAAACAGATATTTCAGTAGATGAGAATGACGTTTTGATAGATAAAAAAGGTATTTCAGCAGATAAGAAAGGCTCTTCAATAGAAAAAACAGACAGAGTAATAGGTACGGCAGATACCTTGGCAAGTGAAATACCGATAAGAAAGGTCGAGCTTACAGCAGAGACATTCACATTGAGTGCGGACAAGAGCTCAGTCAAGGTACACTGGAAGCTTTATCCTGAGAATGCCACATACAGGGATTTGAAATGGAGCATAACAGATACTACGGGTATAGCAATCAAATCGGCGACGGTGACTCAACATGGTGAGCCGGATGAAGTTATTATTAAAACGGAGACTGGGAAAGCACCGGATAAAATGGAGGCTGCGGAAGCACAGGTTAAAATGGAAGCCGTGGCTATGCTTAGCGAGGGCTATGTAACTGTGAAAGCTGCCGGTGACGGAAGCTTTTATTTAAGGTGCGATGCTTACAATGGAAGGACGGCGGCTGGTGTAAGGTCAAGCCTTGAATTTACGGCGGCTGGAATCGGGCCGGCATACCTTGACCCTTATGAGCCTGTGAGTGCGGGACTCTGCCTTGAAAGACCGCATGGACTGAGCGAGGGGGTTGGGCACGGAGTAAGATTTCTGGGGAAGGAAAAGACAAAAATCAGCTTTGGCGCAATGGATTTCGGTGTGAACGGCTCAGAGCAGCTACAGATGTATCTCTTTAAGTATTATCCGGGAGCGGTGAAATTCAGAATATATCTTGACGATGACAGCAAGAATATTCTGGACGCGGAGTTTGATGAGAGTGCCGGCTGGCTTGAGTTTAAGAAAGCAGAGTACAGGCTCTCGGAAAGAATAAAGGGCATACACCGTATCAGCATTGAGAGCGAGGATAATTTCCAGCTCAACAGCTTCTCATTTGTGCCTGTCCTTCACGGCTTTGACCGTATAAATGCCGCAGATTATGATGAGATTTTCGGTGACAGCTACAAGGTGGATGGCACGGCTGTAACAGGCATAGGAAACAATGTGTCAATCATCTACAGGCGCCTCAATATGGGTGCACAGTCCGCAGATAAAATAAAAATCTGTGGAAGGACTGCAAATGCCAAGGATTCAATCCGGTTAAAAATAGACTGTGCCGGAACGGAGCGGACGGAACTGATTGAATTTGAAGAGAGTGCAGCTTACGTAGAACGTGAGTTTAATATTGCACCTGTCGGAGGGGAGATAACGGTGACCCTCCTGTACCTTCCGGGCTGCAATTTCGACCTAGAGTGGTTTAGATTTTTACATGAATAAAAAACAGGTGTCAAGACAGATTTGAAGATATACATTTTTGTATGAGTCAATCTGTTTTGACACCATAGTTTTCAGGTTCTACAGTGAATATGTCATCGCTTTCACGGAACTTACGCGCGCTTCACAAAAAATATTTTTGCGGCAAAATAGTAAATACCGTTATCTCTTCCACAGAACTTATGAACATCCCATAAAGGAACCGCTTTCGCAGTCCTACAGCAGATGTGCCCTCATTTCCTCCGGTGAGAGTGGTGAAAGGTCCGCAGGCGCTACATCGAATACTGTCTTGCAGCCGCTTATTCCGCGCTTGTTCATGCGGTAAGCTGCCCTTGCGTAAGCGACAAGCACACAGGATGTGAACTCAGGGTTGGAGTCGAGCTTTAAGCTGTACTCAATCACATGGTTGTGCTCACCATTTAAGCCGGTCTTTCCGGTGCGGAGAACGAAGCCGCCATGAGGAATGCCTGCGTGATCGCGCTTTAATTCCTCCTCAGATATAAAGTGGACTGTGGTGTCATAGTCTGCGAAGTAGTTAGGCATTGTCTTGATTGCTGTCTCGATTGCTGCCTTGTCTGCACCCTCCTCAGCTACAACGAAGCACTCTCTTGTGTGCTTTTCCCTTGTGGTGAGTTCAGGATTCCTGCAGGCGCGAACGGCTTCAAGAGCGGACTCAACAGGGATTGTATACTGCTTGGCATCCTTGACACCCGGTATTCTTCTGATTGCATCCGAGTGTCCCTGGCTTACGCCCTTGCCCCAGAAGGTGTAGTCATTTCCATCGCGGAGGATTGCGTTGGCATAGAGACGGTTGAGTGAGAACATACCCGGGTCCCAGCCTACGGATATCATAGCGATATGACCGCTTTCGGTGGCAGCGGCATCAACATTTGCGAAATGCTCAGGGATACGTGCGTGTGTGTCGAAGCTGTCAACAACATTAAAATATTTCGCATACTCAGGTGTCTGCTTAGGAAGGTCTGTTGCAGAGCCGCCGCAGAGCATGAGGACGTCAAGCTTATCCTTCATTTCAGGGAGCATGTCTGCCGGATAGACAGGTACATTTGTCGCAGGTGTAACAGTCTCAGGGTTTCTTCTTGTGAAGATTCCTACAAGCTCCATATCATCATTCTGTCTTATGGCACATTCAATGCCGCGTCCAAGGTTTCCATAACCCAAGATACCTATTCTGATTGTCATATATTTTCTCCTTGATAATAAAATTATGCTGTGGTCTTATGTATTTCCACAACCTGTAACCTCAAAGTGCTTTAATATTATAACGTATTGATGTCAAAAATGCAATTAAAGTTAGACTAATCTAACAAAAAATTCATCAAGACATATTGCCAAGCGGAGAGAATGGAACTATAAGAATTATCTTTTATAGATTTGATGGAAATTTCGGGTAATACAGGTTGCGAGTAGTGCATATTTAGTGGGTTCATGCATAATATTTTAATTGTATATTTTGGCGCAATGCAATATAATAATCTATGTATGTATTTTTATGTGTACGTGAATTGTGAGTTTGGTATCAGAACATGCCGTGTATACTTGGATGTGTATAACGTATTATGTTTATGTATATCACGACTTTTGGGAGAAGCTTAGATGTTCTTAGAACATCTTGCTTCGGACAATGGAGCTGATATACATAAACATAATACGTTATACACTCACAGATTGGATTTGCATGTTTTGACACCAAAATCATAAGCAAATGAATTGTGATATCAGATTGGAGAATCATTATGTCATGGATTGAGAATATGAGCATAAATATATTTCCGATGGTTCTTGCCATGGTTGTTTTTGTCAGCAACAGATTTAAGTTTGGAAAGACAATCAGTGCAAGAGTATTCGACCTGATCATTGTGTTTGATTTTTTCCTCATGCTTGTAGATATCGTAGGGGTTGCCGTGACTGATGCCATGTTTACCGGCATTGCCGGGAGTGTGTGGATTATAAATGTTGTAAGAATGCTTCTCACGGTGCTGCTTACAGGTACCTGGTTTATATATGTATGCCTGAAAATATCAATGGATGGTGCGGACAGAAGAGTGTGGGCTGCGGTGTATGCCTCATTATCGCTGATGGCAATAGTATGCTTTGTGGTGCTGCTTATACCGCATAGTTATCTGGGTACTTATGGACTTCAGAATGCAGGAAGAGGGCTGAGGATATGCTATCGCGTAATCAGTTATTATGGTATCGCTATGTTTGCATGCAGTGCGGCGGTAGCAGTGTATGGGATTGTGCACGAAAGAGATAAAGAGCTTAGAAGATTGTGTATATATCTTATGCTGTTTAGTGCACTGCCTGTTTTGGGAGTGGTTCTCCAGAGCATTAACCAGAACTTGAGAACTTCTTCACCATGCCTTTCGCTGGCGGTTCTGTATGTGTATTTGACAATGCAGAACAAGAAGGTCATAACGGACGGACTTACCGGGATAAATAATAGACGTGAGCTGGACGCTTACCTTGAGAGAAGGCTGAAGCAGCGGACAGAATGGGGAATGCTACTCATAGATGTGGATGATTTTAAGAAGATAAATGATACAATAGGACATAAAATAGGAGACGAGGCATTATGGCATGTCGCTGATATTCTTCGTACTGAATTTTCGGGGGACGGCTGCTTTGTGGCAAGATACGGAGGGGATGAATTTGTTATATGCGGCGAATGGAAGAACAGGGCTGAGTTAGAGCAGTGCATTGCATCAATTCAGAAGAGAGTGGACAGCTTTAATATGGAAAAGGAAAGGAATTATAAGCTTTCACTGAGCGTTGGAGCGGCATTGTGGAGCGAGTGTGCAGACAGTGAAGCATCTATAGTTGAACTTGCCGATAGGAGCATGTATAAGCAGAAACAGATACATAAGGAACGGAGGAACGCCGGTAGTGAGCAATATAGTATATATTCAGGTTAGCATATTCCCTATAGCAGCACTGCTTGCGGTTATGGATAATCTTAAGCGCGATATGTCATTTTCATGGAGACGCCGCTGCCTTGAAAGCATAATGAAGCTCATGGTGTGTATAATGATATTTAATGTAGTGTGCTGGTGCCTGAACGGACGGGAGGGGAGCTTAGCCAAGGGCATACTGTGGGTCGGAAACACGGCATATTATGTATTTATGCTGTATATGGCATTTCTATGGTTTCTGTATGTGTATGATAAAGTGACGAACGGAAATGGACAGATGGGAATATCCATGTTTGTGAAGGCTGTTCCGCTTGTTGTAAGTATTGGCATATTGGCGGCCGGAGTGGTAAGACCGCTGGTATTTTATATAGACGATGAAAATCTATATCAGCGCGGACCTCTTCATTTTATAAGTACAGTTGTTGCCGCAGGGTATATTTCTGCGGCATGTATTCTGGCATTTGTGGGTATGCTTAGGACTCAGGAACGAGAAGAGAAAAGACAGTATGGATATCTGGTGTTATTTGGTGTGTTCCCTCTGATTGGTGGTATTGTTCAGATGCTTCTGTATGGCACTGATCTTTTATGGCCTATGACGAGTGTGGCACTTGTGATGGTGTATATTAATATCCAGCAGCAGAATGTCAGCCGTGACAGCATGACAGGGCTTAATAACAGGCGAAGGCTTGACCAGTATATAGATGTGCTTTCCAAGGAACATATTAAGGAGCCGTTATGCTACAGTATAATGGACATCGATTATTTCAAGGAAATCAATGATAATTTTGGACATCAGACAGGTGATAAGGTGCTGTGTCTTGTGGCGGCTGCACTTAAAAAAGTGTATGGAAATACCAGAAGCTTTATCGCAAGGTATGGAGGAGACGAATTCGTGATAATATCACGCGGATTTGACAGGGAGCAGGCAGAGCACTATCGCGGAAGGCTTGAGAGAATGCTTAAGGATATAGAATGTGTGGAGTTAGAGAACGGGGGACTGGAGATAAGTATGGGCTGCGCGCATTACGGCGAAGAAGGCTGTAAGCAGGTTCGGGATATGCTGGAGCTTGCGGATATGCGTATGTATGAGATAAAAAATGAGCACCATAATAACAATGCTGCTTTAAAGTGGCAGAAAAGAGGATAAAAATGGCAGAGGAATTACTTTTCAGAAAAGATGTAAAGAAGGAACTTACATGGGATTTGTCACTCATATATAAGGATGAGGATGCTCTTATGGCTGATGCAGCGAGGCTGGAGAGCCTTACAGCACAGCTTGAGAAAGATTATAAAGGCAGGCTTGACAGTGCAGACAGGATAAATGAATGTCTTGATAAATTGCGCGAAATATATGGAATAGTGACATTGGTTGGAAATTATTGTGAGCTTGCAACGTCGGTGGATTATTATGATACACATAATATGGAGCTTGCAGGCAGGATGAACCGCAGGATTTCAGAGTGCATGAGTTCATTAAGCTTTATAGACAGTGAATTGTCAGCTAAGAGCGATGAACTGATCAACGAGGCAGCACAGGCTTCAAAGGAGAATGCCAATTACTTAAAAGAAGTGCTAAGGGAAAAGCCGCACCTCTTAAGCCCTGAGACGGAGAAGGTGCTCAAGGCTCTGTCACAGACAACAGGAGCACCTTATGAGATATATAATACAGCCAAGCTTGCGGATATGAAATTCCCGGACTTTGAGGTTGATGGGAAGAAGTATCCTCTGGGATACTCACTCTTTGAGGATGATTATGAGTATGATGAGAGAACGGATGTCAGAAGAGCTGCATTTGCCGCATTTTCAGCTAAGCTTCATGATTATGAGAATGTGACCGCGGCAGCTTACAACACGGCTGTGCAGTATGAGAAGACTATGTCCGATTTAAGAGGCTTTGACAATGTGTTTGACAGCCTGCTTTTTGGGCAGCATGTTGATAGGACGCTTTATAACAGACAGATTGACCTCATTATGGATAAGCTTGCGCCGCACATGAGAAAATATGCGAAGCTTCTCGGAAGGGTTCATAAGCTTGACAAGGTTACATATGCGGATTTGAAGCTTCCTGTTGACCCGGAGTATTCACCTAAGCTCACAATCGAGGAATCCAAGGACTATGTCACAAAGGGACTTTCCATCCTTGGAGAGGACTATGTGAATATGGTGGAGAGAGCCTACACAGAGCGCTGGTTTGATTTTGCACAGAATCAGGGAAAATCGACAGGTGGTTTCTGTGCCAGTCCTTACGGAAAGAATTCGTTCATACTTCTTAGCTGGAACGGAAGAATGTCCGATGTGTTTACCATAGCGCATGAGCTTGGACATGCCGGACATTTTAAGGCATGCAATGCCGCCCAGTCGATTTTTGACACAGATGTATCTACATACTTTGTTGAGAGCCCGTCTACAATGAACGAGCTGCTGCTTGGACATTATCTGTTAAAGACGAGTGATGATAAGCGTTTCCGCCGCTGGGTACTTTCTAACATGATTGGAAATACCTATTATCACAACTTTGTAACACATCTTCTTGAGGCTGCATATCAGAGAGAGGTATATAAAAAGGTTGAGGATGGCGCAGGTGTTCAGGCTGAGACGTTGAGTGCGATAATGAAGGATGTGCTTACTAAGTTCTGGGGTGATGCGGTTGAGCTCACGGATGGTGCAGAGCTTACATGGATGAGACAGCCTCATTATTATATGGGGTTATACTCATATACTTACAGTGCGGGACTTACGATTGCAACGCAGGTATGTAAGAGAATAGAGAATGAGGGCCGGACAGCGGTGGATGACTGGAAGAGAGTTCTTAAGGCAGGCGGAACAAAGACTCCTGTTGAGCTTGCTGCCGTGGCAGGAATTGACATAACAACAGATGCACCTTTGCTTGATACGATTGAGACTATAGGTGCGATGATTGATGAGATATGTGAGCTCACGGATGAGCTTGAGGATAAGTAGGACGGTGATCAGGAAAGGAGACGTGTGTTGTGGATAAGGAGCAGCTTGCGCTTGATATAATTGAAAGACTTAAAAAAGAATATCCGGATGCCGGATGTTCGTTGGAATACAGCGAAGCGTGGAAGCTTCTTGTCAGCGTGCGCCTTGCGGCTCAGTGCACTGATGCGAGGGTGAATGTGGTCGTTCGGGAGTTGTACGCACATTACCCGGATGTAAATGCACTTGCGGATGCACCGGTTGAGGAGCTTGAGAAGCTCGTAAGACCTTGTGGACTTGGCAACAGCAAGGCAAGGGATATAAGTGCCTGTATGAGGATGCTGCGGGATAAGTACAATGGTCAGGTTCCGGAGGATTTCGACAAGCTTATGGAGCTTCCGGGAGTTGGAAGAAAGAGCGCGAACCTTATTATGGGCGATGTATTTGGCAGACCTGCAATAGTTACCGACACGCATTGCATCCGTCTGGTAAACCGCATGGGTCTTGTGGACGGAATAAAGGAGCCGAAGAAGGTTGAGATGGAGCTGTGGAAGATAATACCTCCTGAGGAGGGGAATGATTTCTGCCACAGGCTTGTAGAGCACGGAAGGGCGGTGTGCACGGCACGGACGAAGCCGTACTGCGATAAGTGCTGCCTTAAAGACATTTGCACGAAAAATATATAATAGGTAACTGCGTAACCAAGTGTGTAATTATCGTACGTTGTGTACCGGTAAAATTATACAACTGTTTACCGGCAGCTTCGGGTTTCGCAATTACTAAAATAGTATAATTTTGAGAGGTGGATATATGTCAGGTGTGGAGTCGCGTGGCATGCCGGTACAGAAGCCGCACGCGGGTGGAAAGGATTTCTCAAAAGGGAAAATATGGAGCAATATAATGGTTCAGGCTGTGCCACTTATACTGGCACAGCTTGTGCAGCTTTTATACAATGTCGTTGATAGAATATATATAGGACATCTTCCGGGAGCGGACAGTCTTGCTCTTACAGGTGTGGGGCTTGCATTTCCACTTACAACGCTTATTGCTGCATTCACGAATCTGTTCGGGATGGGCGGCGCACCGCTGTTTTCCATAGAGCGCGGTGCAGGGAATGATGAGAAGGCGGAAAGGATACTTGGAAACACTTTTTCAATGCTTTTTGCAAGTTCATTTATAATATTTATCCTGTGCTATGTATTCAGAAAACCTGTGCTGTATCTTTTTGGCGCGAGTGATGCCTCGTATGTATACGCTGACGAATATTTAAAAATATATCTTCTGGGCACGACATTCACTATGCTTGCGACAGGAATGAATGGATTTATAAATGCTCAGGGGTTCCCACGGACAGGAATGATGACAACACTTATAGGAGCTGTGCTTAATCTGCTTTTAGACCCACTGTTTATTTTTGTGCTTCACATGGGGGTCGGTGGGGCGGCACTTGCAACAATTATAAGTCAGGGCATATCGGCAGCATGGGTTCTGAGATTCCTTATAAGCAGAAGAGGAAGGGCTGCATATCATATAAGACTGTCCTGCCTTAGACCGGATTTAAAGCTTGTGGGGGATATAACCGCACTCGGAATGGCTGGATTTATCATGCAGGGGACGAACTGTCTGGTTCAGGTGGTCTGCAACGCGACGCTCAAGGTATTCGGCGGTGATTTGTATGTCGGGATAATGACGGTCATCAATTCGGTGCGTGAGATAATGTCGCTTCCGGTCAGCGGACTTACCAGCGGTTCACAGCCGGTGTTAGGATATAACTACGGAGCGAAAAAATATGACAGGGTGAGGAGCGGAATTAAATTCACGTCGGCGATAGGAATAGGCTACACGGCACTTGCATGGATTATAGTTCTTCTTATTCCGCAGCAGCTGATGGGAATATTTACAGATGATTCCCAGACAATAATATATGGAGCAGAGGCACTTAAGACATACTTCTTCGGTTTTGTATTTATGTCATTTATGTTTACCGGGCAGTCGACATTTACCGCACTTGGATATTCAAAGCATGCCATATTCTTCTCACTTTTAAGAAAAGTGATTATCGTCACACCGCTTGCAATAATTCTGCCGCGAATAGGGTTTGGAGTGATGGGAGTATTTCTGTCAGAGCCGGTATCCAATGTGATTGGTGGACTTGCAAGCTTCCTAACCATGTATTTTACCGTATATAGGAAGCTGAAACCGCAGAATACAGCTTTGCCGGAGAGATGACGGACTAATTGAAAACAGCTGCTTATCCGGAAATTTGAGTTTCGCAATTATCTGAAAGCAGTTTATCAAAAAAAGGTGAATGCCGCACAGGAAAGTGACGACATTCACCTTTTTCGATTAGTCTACATCCACAACACGGATCATGTTGGTTGCGCCTGCAATTCTGAGAGGGAAACCGGCAACGATGACAACGCGGTTGCCGGATTTAATGACACCGGCGGTCTTACACTTATTGATTACCTCGTTGATAAGAGCTTCACCATCCTCCTGCTCTGTGATAAGAACAGGTGTAACTCCCCACATGAGAGAGGTCTCACGGCACACGCGCTCATTGGTTGAGCAGCCGATAATATTTATGTTAGGACGGAAACCGGATACCTTGCGGATTGTGCTTCCGCTTAAGGAAACCGGAATAATGGCATCAGCATTGATTACGCTTGCGATAGAGCATGCAGCACATGCGATTGAGGAGGCCAGGTTGCTTCCGTTGTAGGTTATCTCGAATTTACCGGTAGTTGTAGTCTTTTCAATCTCATGGCAGATTCTGCTCATAGTCTTAACTGCTTCTACAGGGTAGTCGCCGGCAGCACTCTCACCTGAGAGCATTACGGCTGATGTCTGGTCAAAGATTGCATTCGCAACATCATTGACCTCTGCACGGGTAGGGCGGGGATTATGAGTCATGCTCTCAAGCATCTGTGTTGCTACGATTACGAACTTACCTGACTTAAGGCACTTGCTTATCATATCCTTCTGTACAACAGGAACCTTTTCAAAAGGAATTTCAACACCCATATCTCCTCTTGCTACCATGATTCCGTCAGCAACATCGATAATTGCATCGAGATTCTCAACACCCTCCTGGCTCTCAATCTTGGCAATGAGCTTGGAGGTATTGTTATTCTCCTTCTGAAGTCGGCGGACTTCAAGAACATCCTCTGCACAGCGGACGAAGCTGAGTGCGAAGAAGTCAAATCCGGTCTTCATGGCAAATTCCAAATCCCTCCTGTCAACATCGCTGAGGAACGGAAGTGATAAATGAACCCCTGGAACATTGATAGCCTTGCGGTCTGATATTATGCCGCCATTGATGACACGGCATACAATATCTGTGTCATCAATCTTCTCAACCTTGAGTTCAATAAGACCATCATTTACAAGTATGCTTGTACCTATCTGGACATCATTGATAAGATTTTTATATGAAATTGAGCCTATAGTATTATTACCAAGAACTTCCTTTGTGGTGAGTGTAAATAAGTCACCATCGTTAATGGTCACCTTGCCGCCTTCAAAGAGACGGAAACGAATTTCAGGACCTTTTGAATCGAAGAGAGTAGCTACCGGAAGCTTAAGCTCATCACGAACCTTCACAACGCGGTTATATCTGCCTAAGTGTTCCTCATAGCTTCCGTGTGAAAAGTTAAAACGTGCAACATTCATGCCGTTTTCCATCATTTTTCTGAGAGTCTCCTCATTATCACATGCCGGACCCATGGTACACACTAATCTTGTCTTCTTTAACATTAAAAATAAATCCTCCTTATTAAACTGTCCCGGCTATTATAACATAACAGACACTAAAATGAAAGCGCATTCATGTTTCTTTGCATTATCTTTACCTTACTGTTTCATGCTTAAGTTTTTTCATGGCGAATTTTTCATGGTACATCATTTTGTCCGCACGTCTCAGCGTATCACCGATATCATAGTCCTCGTCAGCGTTGTACATCTCGCAGCCGCATGCTATATGCAGCGGAAAGCTGTCCGGATGTGCAGCATTATAATCTGCGAGCAGCCTTTTAAAGCTTTTGATACAGTCGCGGCACTTGTCAATGGATATGCCGTCTAATAGAGCGCAGAATTCATCACCACCCATTCGGTAGCAGTTACCGAAGCCTCCGAAGACTTTTTTTATCAGCCCGGCACTCTCAATAATATATGAGTCACCATGGTCGTGCCCGAGGCTGTCATTACATTGCTTGAGGTTGTTAAGGTCGAACATGACAATTATATGTCCCTCTGGCTTGAAATTGCTGCTGCCGGTATATTCTGCATAAGCAGTTCTGTTAAAAAGCCCGGTGAGCTGGTCATGATAGGCCATTTCCTCGAAGGCTTTTGCCTGACTTCCAATCTCCATAAGTGCCTTGGCTTCTTTAAGCGAGGCCATTCCAAGTGCAATTATATAGAATAGAAGACATGTGATTCCAAGAAATGACGGAAAGGCACCATTTGTCAGGTAGTAGGCAAGTATGTCGGCTGACAGCCCGACAAGGCAGGCAAATGAGCATATAAATGAAAGCTTGATTTTAGGGTTCCATCCGTAACAGGTTACTTCTCTGTAATACATAATGAACACCACAGGGATATTAGAGAGCATCACGGCATGCACAAGCCAGAGAGTATCACGTATATCCGCAACGGCATTTATCTGCAGCACCATAATTATGACCAATACAAGAAGGTTAAATATGCAGGGTACATTCCACAGAGGATTGTCTTTTTCCGTAAATGAGTTTCTCAAAAAGCTTATGAAGGGAATACTCATCATCAGCAGACAGGAGTAGGCTGTGTATGATATCAATACCGGGTTTTTTACAATTGTGGACGTATAGTCAAGGTCCATAAACTTCCATACGCCGATAAGGATGGAAAAGAAGCCTATCATAATCAGACTCTTATCAATATGTCTGTTTCTTGAGTTTATAAGTGTAAAAATTATGAAGAATAAGCCTGCAAGCACCGCGATGAAGCATGTAAAATATATAATAATGTAACGGACCAGCAGGTGTTCATATATCCTGAATTGTGAACCAAGATAAAAATTAGGATTGGTGTTAACCATGCTTTTATAAAGCGGTGTAAGGACAACTCTGACTGTCTTTCCTGCATCGTCGTTACAGACAGGAATCACACACCAGTTAGCACCGGTGGTTTTTATAAATGAACTCTCATCCGGTGAGAGCGAATATATAAGCTCAGAATCGAAGTATACTTCGACCTTTTCATGTTTTACGAAAAAGATAAGATTGGAATTGTTAGCCGGAAGAGCCGGCAGTGGAAAAGACAGCTCATTATATAGCTTTAAAGGGGCATTATCGTCAGTCTCTGTCCTGAAGGTATCTGCTGTAATGACGCAGTATGAATCAGTTGGTCTGGCGGCTGATATGTTTATATGGAAACGTGAGCCGATATATGCGAGCATACATATCAGAGCAAGGAGACAGGTACCGTAAGCAGTGTATATTATATATTTTATTTTCTCATTATTTTTTTCTTTCAATGCAGCCTCCTATGGATATATTTATTATCGAATGCTATTGGCAGAGCCGGTGAAAATCATCGGTTAAGCCTTCGTGTCTTATTTTAAACATATAAAGTAATTATATCATTGAACTGGCAGAAATAAAATACATTTTTTATACGTGGGCGGTTTTCAGGTTATATACTTGTACATTAAATCAGCATGTTTTGCCATCAACATCATTACTTTAAAGTATATCTGAAAATATTTAAAAATATTTTTAAATACTTATTGAAAATTCTATAAATAAATGATATAAAGTATTTAAAGAAAATTTTAAATAGCAATGTTCTATGAAAGGGAGGTGCGTAAGATGGCAGTGTCGGAAATATTTAAAGTGCTGTCCGAGCCTCTGCGCAGACAGGTACTTGAGTTACTGAAGGGAGGAAGAAGGTCGGCGGGTGAGCTTGCAAAGGCACTTGACATGTCACCGGCGGCACTATCGTATCATCTGAGGCTGCTCAAGGAGGCAGGGCTGGTAATGGAGTACAAGGAGAAGAATTTCGTGTATTATTCTCTGGATATGACGGTGTTCGATGAGATGATTATGTGGTTTAAGGGTTTTACCGGTGACAGGAAGGAAGAGGCGGGACAGGCGAAGGCAGGCAAATGTGAAAATTAGTCCAGCGGACATCAGGGAAACGAAAAAGTCTGCACAGTGAATAGAAAAAAGGAGGATCAATATTATGAATAATTGTAAAAAATATTACACATGGCTTATGGCATTGACAGCAGCAGCGTTTATAATCACAGCGGTATGTATTCAGTTCATGGCGGATTCTGTGCCTATGCATTATAATTTTCATGGAGAGATTGACCGCTATGGTTCAAAAAATGAGAATTTTATCTTTCCGTGCTTTATAGCGGTATTTAATATTTTCTGGGTTATTTTTATGAATGTGTTTGGCAGAAGGGCGGACAGGGCACAGGAGGAGAAGGCGCGCGTTGAGGCGGCAGGCAACCTCAAGGTGCTTGGATTTACAGCGATAGGGACAACTATAATGTTTATTATAATTCAATTTGTGATGTTGCTTGTGGACATCAATGCCTCCGAGGGACAGGACAGAATGCCCATTGATATAAATGTGATTTCCAATTGCTGCCTTGGATTGATATTCATTGTGATAGGTAATATTATTCCAAAGTGCAAGCGCAACAGCGTGATAGGGGTCAGAACCTCATGGAGTATGGACAATGACACTACATGGGAGCTGTCAAACAGACTTGGAGGCAGGCTGATAATGATATGCGGTGTTCTTACTATTATAGAGACAATCGTTGTCAAAGGCTTTGCCTCCACGGCCATAATGCTGGTGCTTATCATTGCAATGTCGGCATTGATGATATACTATTCCTATGTTTTTTACAAAAAATATGGCAATAATGCTAAAAAACATCAATAATATTGATTAAGTTTGTACATTGCCAATGTATTATGCGCGTGTTAAGATATCTACATAAGTTTAGAAGTATGGAGGTATTCGGCATGAACACAGAGAAATATCAGAGAGCGTATTTTCTGCCGCCACAGATGAGTTATGACTGGGTGAAAAAGGATTATATAGATAAGGCACCTATATGGTGCAGCGTTGACCTAAGAGATGGAAATCAGGCACTTATCGAGCCTATGAGCCTTGAGGAGAAGTTAGACTTCTTCAAGATGCTTGTGGATATCGGCTTCAAGGAGATTGAGGTAGGATTTCCTGCAGCGTCCGACACGGAGTACAACTTTATGCGTGCACTTATCGAGCGCAACATGATTCCGGAGGATGTTACGGTTCAGGTGCTCACACAGGCAAGAGAGCATATTATAAAAAAGACCTTTGATGCGGTAAAGGGCGCACCTCATGCCATCATCCATCTTTACAACTCCACATCCGTTGCCCAGCGTGAGCAGGTATTTAAAAAGAGCAAGGAAGAGGTTAAGAAGCTTGCTGTTGATGGAGCAATGCTTTTAAAGAAGCTTGCCGCGGAGACGGACGGCAGCTTTACATTCGAGTATTCACCTGAGAGCTTCCCGGGAACTGAGGTTGACTATGCACTTGAGGTGTGCAATGCAGTTTTGGATGTATGGAAACCGACAGCGGACAATAAGGCAATCATCAACATACCTACAACAGTGCAGATTGCCATGCCTCATGTATTTGCTTCACAGATAGAGTATTTAAGCCGCAACATGAAATATCGTGAGAATGTCGTGCTCAGTGTACACCCACACAATGACCGCGGCTGCGGAATCTCCGATGCGGAGCTTGGTGTACTTGCCGGAGCTGACAGAGTGGAGGGAACGCTCTTCGGAAATGGTGAGCGTACAGGTAATGTCGATATTGTGACGCTTGCGATGAACATGGTTTCAATGGGCGTTGAGCCGGGACTTGATTTTTCACATATCATGGATATAAGAAAGAAATATGAGCAGTACACAGGCATGCGTGTATATGAGCGCTCACCTTATGCAGGTGACCTTGTATTTACCGCATTCTCAGGCTCACATCAGGATGCCATTTCCAAGGGCATGGACTGGTGGGAGAAGGGCAGGTCGGGCGGTAAGTGGACTGTTCCGTATCTTCCGATTGATCCTATGGATGTCGGCAGGGAATATGAGTCGGATGTCATCCGTATCAACAGCCAGTCGGGTAAGGGAGGAGTATCCTACATTCTCAAGCAGAATTTCGGTATTTCCATACCGGATAAGATGAAGGAGGAGGTAGGCTATCTTGTAAAGGGTGTTTCAGACCGCAAGCACAAGGAGCTTACACCGTCGGTTGTATATCAGATATTTGAAGATAATTACATAGGACAGACGGATGTGTTCTCTGTTCCGGAGTGCCACTTCAAGCAGGAGGATGGAATCTGGGCGACTGTCACAATACAGCAGGGCAAGGAGAAACGCATTGTCGAGACAGGTGGAAACGGACGTCTTGATGCGGTGAGCAACGCACTTAAGATGTATTTTGGCATAAGCTATGAGCTGGCCGCATACGAGGAGCATGCTATTTCCAAGGGCTCATCCTCAAAGGCTGCTTCCTATGTGGGAGTGCTCTGTAAGGATAAGATGTACTGGGGCGTAGGTCTTGACGAGGATATAATCAAGGCTTCCATATCAGCACTTGTGGCAGCAGTCAACAAGCTTGCCAAGGATACTAATGTGAAAGAGGGCAGGGAGGAGCGCATTGTCGATATCCTCAACTTCATCCAGAACCATTATACGGATGTATCACTTGATGAGCTTGCTGAGAACTTCAATCTCTCGAAGCCATACCTTTCCAAGTATATTAAGGAGAAGTCGGGAATGACATTCCAGGATGCGGTAAAGAAGGCAAGAATGAAGAAGGCGAAGGTTCTTCTGCGCGAGTCCAACCAGAATGTCGAGACAATCGCCGCAAGCGTCGGCTATGAGAACGTGGAGCATTTCAACAGACTTTTCAAGAAGGAATATGCCATGACACCGCTTCAGTACCGCAATGCCAAGAATCAGGAAGAATAAATTTATATTGAATTTTTATCCCGTAGGAAAGACAGATAAATGATTTGTTTATTTGAATATCCTTCGGGATATTTTTATGTAAAGTACATTTTATTGGACACATAAAATGATATATTGTTTATAACATATGATTGAAGTTTTATTTAAGAAATTAATGCAATGAAAGCATTGTTAAAATTATTGTTATTTTGTAAATCTTGTTCCTAAATAGAATACAGAATATATGGAGGTACAGGGATGTATATTGCACATAAGGATGGAGAAAGAGAACAATCAATTGTTGAACATTTAAGTGGAACGGCAAGTTTATCTGAGAAATTTGCAGCCAGCTTTGGGAAAGACGACTGGGGTTATTGCTGTGGGATGCTTCATGATATTGGAAAATATTCTGAAGAATTTCAGAAAAAAATTGAGGGAAACTTGAATACCATGGTTGATCATGCAACAGCGGGGGCTCAGTTATGTAAGCAGTTAGGTGGATACTATCAGTTTTTGAGTTATTGTATTGCAGGGCATCATGCCGGACTGCCCGATTATGGTAATACATCAATTGCTTCAAGTCTTTGTGGAAGACTGGAAAAGAAAGTGTGTGATTACACAGCTTTCAAAAGTGAAATAGATATTCCAAAGCTTAATACACCTCCAATTGACGTAAAAAGGTGCAACAATCTTGATTTTTCACTAAGCACGTTTATAAGGCTGATATATTCCTGTCTTGTTGATGCGGACTTTTTGGACACAGAAACATTTATGAACAATGGAAATGATGAAAGAGAAGCCGGAGATACTGTAGAAGTTCTTTGGAGTAAACTGGAAAAATATATACATGAAAATTTATCATTGGAAAATACGGATTTAGGTACTGTCAACGGAAGAAGAACAGAAATTTTAAAAAATTGCATTTCCGAGGCTGAGAAACCCAAGGGATTTTTTAAACTTACAGTGCCTACTGGGGGTGGAAAGACAATCGCTTCGTTGGCGTTTGTCTTAAACCATGCAAGGCTGAAAGGTATGAACCGTGTTATATATGTCATTCCTTATACAAGTGATAGTTAGGAAATATGATTTTTGGCAATTTGTTGTTGCATATTATCAATCTGCTTTTTAAGTTCTGCATTTTCCAATAATATAGATTTTAGCGTATTATCTTTTTGCTTAAGAGAAGATTCTGAGCTGGACAGCTTCTGCGTCATTTGTATGTATTCGTACATAAAGCTGGGAAAATATTTCTGAAGTACTAATTCTTCTATTTTTTTATATGTGTCGGAAGATGGTGAAATTGTACCCTGATGTTGATATAAAATTCGATTTATGCTGACACTTCGAATATCATTAAGTTTTAAAACTGAATCATGATTTATAAATGAAAAATCGGTATACTTTAATAAATACATATCACTTTTGGAATCGGGAAAATCTTTTGGATGGTAGACATTGGTATGCTTGGCGGGGTTATATGAAAATATGGGGAGAACATAGAGTAATTTCTGTTTTACTCCGATTACCAGACCTCTGTGTTCGTAAGACATTTCGGGTTGAAAATTTTTGCCAAATTCAAATTGGTATATTTCACCTTTTTTGATTGTTCTAAATTGATATGGTTTTAAACGTTTATCCACCCAACGATAATCAGATTTGGAAAAGCGTTCGAGTTCATCTGCACTGAAAACATCGGAAATAACTGCATCAGTGGTTTTGTTCTGAGCTTTTAAGTATTCTTTCAAATGGTAGTACTCCTTAGTTATTTAATAAAAAAGGGTACGGTGCTAACCATACCCTGCTCTGGATTTCCAGAGAGACCTCGTCGGTCAAACTATCCTTTAAAAGTGGTCTCGTCGACCAAAAACACTTGCCAATAAGTGTAAATAAATATACATATATTATATATGTTGATGCTAAAAAAATATACTGGTAAATTAGACAAAATAAAAAAAATAATTTATTAATATTGCACATGGGAGTAAAAAACGTGATATATAATAGCCTAAAGTATTAAGAATGTATAAAATGTAACATCCGTTACTGGATAAAAAACACGTATCTTGTTACAATATACACATAAGATGAAAAATGCAAAAACAAGGAGGCAAAATCCTCTCCCCGCATGAGCATAGCGTATAAATACGCATTAGGATTTTTGCTTCGCAAAAACAAGGAGGCAAAATCCTCTCCTCGCACGAGCTCGGATTTTTGCTTCGCAAAAACAAGGAGGATTTAAAATATGGCAGCATTACACATTACAAGTGACAACTACGAGAGCGAAGTGCTTAATTCAGACAAGCCGGTGCTTCTTGATTTCTGGGCTTCATGGTGTGGACCATGCCAGATGCTCCTGCCGGTTATCGAAGAACTCTCGAATGAGGTTACGGATGCTAAGATATGCAAGATTAACGTTGACGAGGAGTCTTCACTGGCTGAGAAGTATGGCGTTATGTCAATTCCTACACTCGTAGTGGTTAAGGATGGCAAGACGGTCAGCACGAGCGTTGGCGTACAGCCGAAGGACAAGATTCTTGAGATGTTAAAATAATTCATCAGGAATTCGGCAAAAGTCATATAAGCTTATGCTATAAAGAAAAAAGTAATAAAGACCACACGGGGTGATTCCCTGATGTGGTCTTTGCTTTTATTTAAGTATTTTCGCTGTGCGTTTATTTACCAGTCTGAAGAATATAAGTGTAATCAGAAGTGATGTGGCTTCGGCGATAGGGAAGGTGAGCCATACAAGCCATAGTTTATCGAGGGATTTTATAGCGATAAGCGAAAAGGCGTAGGCTACAGGAAGCACGAACAGACACTGTCTGCACACTGATATAATTAAGGATGCAAGACCGCCCTCCATTGCCTGGAATATTCCCTGAAATGCTACATTTGCACCTGCGAACATAAAGCTGAGTGAAATGACACGGATTGCACTTATGCACATCTGCATTGTCTCGCCCGACAGTCCGAAAACCTTAGAAAGCGGGGCGGCAAAGATTTCAAGGCAGACCATTCCTATGAACATAATAATTAACGTGTAGATAAGTCCGAAACGTATTCCCTCGTGTACACGCTTGCGGCTGCCAAGACCATAGTTGAATGAGACAATTGGCGTGATGGCATCTCTGAGTCCGAAGGCGGCGAATAATATGAACTGCTGAATTTTGTAGTACAGTCCGTATGCAGTTACGGCGTTTTCGCTCACCCTTACAAGTATGAGGTTCAGACCGTAGGTCATAAATGACATAAGAGCCTGTGCGATGATTGCTGGAAGTCCGATAGAGTATATTTCCTTTATGATTTTCATGTCAGGGCGGAGATATTCTGCTCCGTTGGATATTTCCTTGTTAATTGTGAAGTGGAAAATAACTGCAATTCCGAGAGAGATGAGCTGACCTATCACGGTAGCGTAGGCAGCTCCGGCTACACCGAGCTTAGGGAATATACCTATTCCGTATATGAGAAGCGGGTCTAGTATAATATTGGCAACGGCACCGCTTATCTGGGCAATGGTCGAGTACAGTGATTTTCCGGTGGACTGCAGAAGCTTTTCAAACATCGAGAAAAATACAATTCCGGGGGAGATTATGCTGCATATACGAAGATACTGTATTGCCATCGCTTTAATCTGCTGATTGCTTGTCTGCGTTGACACGTAGCCGTTTACCCCGAATATTCCAAAGCACAAAAATACAAGATATATCACAGCACCGAGAAAAATAGCATTTCCGGCGGTCTGGTTGACTTTTTTTCGATTACCCTGTCCGAGACTTTTGGAGAGAAGTGCACCTGTACCGACTCCGGTTCCTATGCTGATTGCCACCATGAGCATCTGAACAGGAAATGCGAGTGTGAGTGCGTTGAGGGCTGCTTCACCGCTGTCTGCCATATTGGAGACAAACGCACTGTCGACAATGTTATAGAGTGCCTGAAGCATCATTGACAAAATCATGGGTATTCCCATGGAGAGCATAAGTCTGCCGACCGGGGCAGTGCCCATCTTGTTCTCCTTGATATTTTTTTCGGATAAATTTTCATCCATTAGATTTTCCTCCGTTTTACATATTTGAGCAAAAGAAAAAGGCGTAAACCCATAATCTGGTTTTACGCCTTTGGCTACTCGATAATTAGGATTCTATCATATACAATTTTAAAAAGTCAAGTAAAAATTTATACCTCAAAGAGAAGGTCGCCATAAGTAGGTATCGGCCAGAAGTCCTTGTCAACAAGCATTTCAAGCCTATCGGCAGGAGCACGAAGAGCAGCCATATCGGACATAATTGTGTCATGATAGTAAATGGCTGTGCATTTAGCACATTCCTTCTCACCGTTAGCCTGATCAGCCTTGAGCTTTTCAAGAGCGGCATTCATAGCCTTGAGCTCAACTGTAACTGCCTCAAGTCTTTCCTTCTGAACACTTGCGTCACAGCCTACAGCCTCTACGGAAGCGATAGAGTTAGCAAGCTCAGTCGTGTAGCTGATGACAGCAGGAAGAATCTGCTTTGATGCCATGCTTATCATTGTGAGAGCCTCTATGTTGATGTACTTGGTGTATGTCTCGTATGTAATCTCCTCACGGGATTCAAGCTCAGCCTTTGTGAAGATGCCGAATTTCTCAAATAATGCTACAGCCTTATCTGTTGTGAGAGCACTTGCAGCGTCTACCATGGACTTGATATTAGGAAGTCCTCTTCTCTCAGCCTCAGCTACCCACTCATCTGAGTAACCGTTACCGTTGAAGACAATTCTCTTATGCTCAGTCATGTACTTCTTGATTAACTCATGAACATCCTTGTCGAAATCGTCGGACTTTTCAAGAATATCTGCAGCCTCACAGAATGCCTCCGCAACAATTGCGTTGAGAACTGTGTTAGGGCTTGCGATTGAATCGGCGGAGCCAACCATACGGAACTCGAACTTGTTACCTGTAAAAGCAAAAGGTGAAGTTCTGTTTCTGTCGGTAGCATCCTTTGCAAAATCAGGAAGTGTTGAAACACCTGTGAGAAGCTTGCCGCCCTCAATGCTGTGTGTAGCTGTACCTGTCTCTATAATCTGGTTAACAACATCCTCAAGCTGGTCGCCAAGGAACATTGAAATAATTGCAGGAGGTGCCTCGTTAGCTCCAAGTCTGTGATCGTTTCCTACATCGGAAGCGGACTGGCGGAGCAGGTCAGCGTGTATATCGACTGCCTTCATTATGCAGGCAAGTACAAGCAGGAACTGAAGGTTCTCGTTAGGTGTATCACCCGGGTCGATGAGGTTGACACCATTATCCGTAACGATGGACCAGTTGTCATGCTTACCTGAACCATTGACACCTGCAAATGGCTTCTCATGGAGAAGACATGCAAGACCATGACGTGTGGCAACCTTCTTCATAACATCCATAACAAGCTGGTTGTGGTCAACTGCGACATTGGCTGTCTCATATATAGGAGCAAGCTCATGCTGTGCAGGGGCAACCTCGTTATGCTGTGTCTTAGATGTTACGCCAAGCTTCCAGAGTTCAATGTTGATGTCCTTCATATAAGCGCCGATTCTTTCCTTGATAGAACCGAAGTAGTGGTCCTCAAGCTCCTGACCCTTAGGAGCAGGTGCGCCGAAGAGAGTACGTCCGGTATAGATTAAATCCTTTCTTTCAAGGTACTTTTCTCTGTCAACAATAAAGTACTCCTGCTCAGGACCGACAGATGCTGTAACCTTGGTAGCCTCTGTGTTTCCGAAAAGTCTTACAATACGAAGAGCCTGCTGGCTTACTGCTTCCATGGAACGAAGGAGAGGAGTCTTCTTATCAAGAGCCTCACCCTTATAGGAACAGAAAGCTGTAGGGATACAGAGGATGGCACCTGTTGCATCCTCCTTAACGAATGCAGGTGATGTGCAGTCCCAAGCCGTATAGCCTCTGGCTTCAAATGTAGCTCTTAAGCCGCCTGACGGAAAAGAAGAAGCATCAGGCTCACCCTTTATAAGCTCCTTGCCGGAGAACTCCATAATCATCTTGCCGTCTGCATCAGGATGTGTGACGAAGGCATCATGCTTCTCAGCTGTGATACCTGTGAGTGGCTGGAACCAGTGGGTATAGTGTGTTGCACCCTTTTCGACTGCCCAGTCCTTCATAGCCTTTGCGATAACATCGGCATCGGAAATTGACAGCTCGCCACCCTTGTTCATAACATTCATGAGATTTGCAAATACCTTCTTAGGAAGGCGCTCTCTCATCTTACCAACTGTGAATACATTTTCGCCAAAAATTTCTTCTACATTGATATTGCTCATTCTTTTCCATTCCTTTCATGCTATAAATTTTTCGTGGTGATTATGCATCAGGATGTACAGTGGATTGTATTTTATCCGAACTATATGTCTGTTATTTATATCTATAATTAGACATATATGCATAAAAAAAGGGCATTCCAAATAAACGGAACGCCCTTGTTCACTCACACGAATATATGACCTTGTTCCCTAAATATTGGCTTTAGTATTACAAGACATCATTTATGTTAATAAAATAAACTATAACTCACAAAATTGCAAGCCCTTTTTTAAAAAAAACTTATTTTTTTTATTCAGCCTTGCCAACTGAGCCGAATAACTCCATCTTCTCTTTTACAGTTTCCTTAATTGCTGCTGCACCAGGAGCTAAAAGCTTACGAGGGTCGAAGCCCTTGCCCTCTAAGTCCTTGCCTGCCTCAATGTACTTACGTGTAGCATCTGCGAAGGATAACTGGCACTCTGTATTTACGTTAATCTTGGCAACACCAAGAGAGATAGCCTTCTTAATCATATCAGCAGGGATGCCTGTACCACCGTGAAGAACAAGTGGCATATCACCTGTAAGCTCCTTAACGGCTGCAAGTGTCTCGAAGCTGAGTCCCTTCCAGTTAGCAGGGTACTTACCGTGAATGTTACCGATACCTGCTGCAAGCATTGTTACGCCAAGGTCTGCAATAGCCTTACACTCGTTAGGGTCTGCACACTCACCCATACCGATTACGCCGTCTTCCTCACCGCCGATAGAACCAACCTCAGCCTCAAGGGACATATTGTGCTCAGCACAAATCTTAACTAATTCCTTAGTCTTTGCAATGTTCTCCTCGATAGGGTAGTGGGAACCATCGAACATGATTGATGAGAAACCTGCCTCTACACACTTAAGGCATCCTTCGTATGAGCCGTGGTCTAAGTGAAGAGCAACAGGAACAGTGATGTTGAGCTCTTCCATCATTCCGTTAACCATGCCGACTACGGTCTTGTAGCCTGCCATATATTTTCCGGCACCTTCGGAAACACCGAGGATAACAGGGGAATTAAGCTCCTGAGCTGTTGTAAGGATAGCCTTAGTCCACTCAAGGTTATTAATATTAAACTGACCAACTGCATAATGACCGGCAACTGCCTTTTCAAGCATTTCTTTAGCTGTAACTAACATAAGAATACCTCCGATATTGTTATTATTTTGACAATATTATAACACATAAAGCAAAAAAGGGAATAGGCAAAATTATAAAAGTTTTATTTACTTTATTTGCTACCTTATAGATTTATCTATGGCGAATATCTTTTGACTTATAATATCGTAATTTTACTGCATTACCAAGATAGAATTTAAAACAGCTTAAAGAAGAATAAAGATTTTTGGAGGAAAACACATGGGTACAGCGATAGGAGCAAGGAACAATACAGAAAGTGAAAAGAAAATAAGTTTTATAAGTGAAGCACATGAGAGCTTCTTTTATGAGAAGCTTTCACAGGTGCGTTATAAGGATGAGTATCATATTGCATTGGTATACTGCTTAGGAATAAATGCAGATACCAGACAGCACATAGACAGGATTTATGATTTTAAAAGCGGCTTGGTTAAACCGGCATGTATACATGAAGGTTGGGTGACAAGCGGAAGTGCCAGGGTGATAAGAATGGCTTTTAATCTGTATTGTGATGGAATGCCCAGTGTTAAATGCACAAGGCAGAAAATAGAGGAATGCCAGAATTATAGTGTGAGTGAGTTGTTTTGCTGTTCGTATGCGCCTTTCTTCTGGCAGGCGATACAGCTCCGGTATCCGGAGTATGTTACATATAATAAAAAATTATATGCAATGCTGGGAGGGAGAGATTAATTATGTTGAAGATCAGATTAATGGGTACACGAGAAGATATTGCGTTTTTTCAGCGGCTTGTACAGAACATGCCGGAATTCAGCGTAATGAGTGTTTCTGATGTTTATTCTAATAGTGGTACCAACCGGTTTTTTAGATGTTATATTGACATAGAAAAATGTGTGAGAGGATGTGATACGTGTGAAGGGAAGTGAAAAGAGAGAGGTAAAAATAACATGTCGAATTACTAAATCTGTAGAGAGAATGCTCAATACCTATGAAGGAGAGAGCATTGGGGACAAGATTTGCGCAATGACAAAAATTGCACAGCAACTGAACACACATGGATTATTAGAGGATAGGTTAAAGTTGATGAAAGAAATAGAAAATTTGAATGACACAATGCAGCTGGTAAATAAATTATGTAATAATCTTGAAAGCATGAATAAGCGGTATCTGGAAGAACTGCTTGAAAAGGATCGCAAAATTATAAGTATGAGTGTCGCAGAGGATGGCTACATCGCTGATGAAAATATAATTAAGAAAATGCTGCGTTTAAATGAGCTTACAGGAGTTGATAACAGCGTAGCGGATGTGCATAGGCTTTATGAGAGTAAGGGCTATGCAAATGATGAAATAAGAGAGTGTGTAGAGGAACTGGCTGAGGCATTTAAAGAACAGGAAATTAAAGAGCAGGAAAACAGTGGACATGAAGTTATAATTGAAAACATGAATGTTGAGGGATGATGAACATGGGAGAAGGATTTGTTTTTGACTACTATTACGGAATTGAAGCGGAACAGTTTTCATTTTACCGTGTTCCGCGTCTGTTAATTAAGGACAAGCGGTTCAAAGGGCTTAGCAGCGATGCTAAGCTCCTGTATGGACTTATGCTGGATAGAATGTCGCTATCAGTAAAAAACAGATGGTTTGATGAGGATAACAGAGCTTACATCTATTATACAGTTGAGGAAATCATGAATGATCTAGGGTGCTCTCATGGAACCTGCACCAAGATTATGTCTGAACTTGATAATAGAAAAGGCATTGGGCTTATTGAGAAGAAAAGGCAGGGATTAGGAAGACCTGATATTATTTATGTAAAAAATTTTGTCACAGCATGTGCTTCTGGCCCTATTGAGGATGACGAAAGAAAGTCTGATAATACCGATGTTTTCACAGAAGTACAAAATTTGGATTTCAGGATTTCCAAAAATCAAACTTCCAGAAATCCAAAAGGCAGACTTCCAGAAATCCAAAATTTAGACTTCTGCAAATCCAATAATCGGACTTCTGGAAATCCAAAATCTAGATTTCTGGAGGTTCAAAATTTGGACTCTAGTTATACTAATATTAATTATACTGATATTAATAATATTAATCCATCTATCCATCTATCAGATAATACAGATAATAACAGCAATGACAGAATTTCGGAAATTAAAAATCGGATTGACATATCGGGTGAACTCAGTTCGCCTCTGCATAATGACAAATTACAAGTGAACTCAGTTCACCTCTGCGATAAAAATATACCTCAAGTGAGCTCTGTCCATAGTATCGATGATGTAGAAGCGTACATAGAGCAGATTAAGCAGAATATCAGATATGATTATCATATCCAGCATGATACAGGTCAGGATAGGGAGCTGTATGATGAACTGTATGAGCTTATTTGTGATACCGTTTGTGTCAGTAGAAAGACTATAAAAATAGGTGGCGAGAATTACCCTTATGCGCTTGTCAAGGCAAAATTCCTGAAGCTTAATGACAGCCATCTTGAGTATGTCATAATCTCAATGCAAAATGTGACTACAAAAATAAAGAATATTCGCGCTTATTTACTGACAGCGCTCTATTTTGCGCCAAACACAAAAAATCATTTTTACAAGCAGGAGGTTCAGTATGATATGTTTGGCGGAGGCTGGGAAGAGAGGGGAATTGTATGAGAAACATTAATTTTTGGGGTGAGAATTTATCGGTGGATGAGTATGTTAAAGCGGAAATATGTAAGAATGCGGGGACTCAGAGCTTAGCATTTAAAGAGCAGCTTGTTTTATTATGCAATTCTGCCGGTATTGAGTGTGATGAAAAAAAGAAAAAAGAAGAAGTGTTTGAACTGCTTATCAATAATGGCTTTGAATATAAGCAATTGGCTGAAATGTTTGGAGTAGGAGTTAGCAGCCAGGTATATCAGGCTGCTTTTAATATTACACATAAAGACATAAAACGTCTGGAAAAAAACGGTATCCTAAAAAAAGTAGGCGAATATAGATTTCGCGCTTTCGGGAGATATAATTATGCGCCATTGTATGATGTTTATCAATATGCTCAAATGACAGATGAAGCTATGGGTGACATGCTTAAGAAATAATCTAAACGGAGGAATCGTATATAAATTCAAGGTAATGTTTTTTCTTTCATATTGACATACTCCGTGTTATAATTATTATGGTAACGAAATGACAAAAGCATTATATGTATATGTGTGGGAAGAAAAGTAAGGCACTATATAAAATTTAAAAGTTTAACAAAACAGTCTTATGGGAAATATGACAGAAGAATACAAATATTTTTTAGGAGGTTTAGATATGACAGATTATGAGGTTGTAAAAGAGATAGAAGTACTTAGGGAGTTTGCTGCCGGGATATGTGCAGATTTAATCAGATATAAAGAAAACAATCCGGATGATAAATTTGCTGAAGCGATTTCAGATGAGGTTTGCAAATTGTATAATGGCGTATATAAAATTGATACATTAAAACAGGCATATATTGTAAGGGGAAAGCTTCAGATGGTAAATGAGACATTGAAAAAGCTGGTAGCATGCAGGGGATAGATGTATGGAAGATTTTACAGAATATACGATGCATGAGTTCAATAGACGTTATCAGAAAATTAAACAGATTGCAGTTGATCAAAAAGAACCAGTAGAAAAGCCGGAAGCTGTTATTTTGGGTGGACAGCCAGGTGCTGGAAAGTCAAGCATGATAAAACATTTTGAAAGCTTAATAGCTGATAAGGGCACCGCGGTCATTTCTGGGGATGATTTTAGAAAGCTGCACCCTCATTTCGACCATCTATATGCTCAATACGGTGATGATTATGTGAATTATACACAGAAGTTTTCGTCGCAGGTAATAGAAAGACTGATAGATGAGCTTTCAAGAGAAAAATATAATCTTATCATTGAAGGTACACTTAGAACATCTGCTGTGCCAATAAGAACAGCAGAGCTGTTAAAGAGCAGAGGATATCATGTGGAGCTTGCTGTTATGGCTGTGCCCCCGATACTGTCATATGTTGGTACGATTGAACGGTATGAGAGAATGAAAGAAATTGGTACTACACCAAGAATGACAACAAAGCTGCAGCATGACAATACAGTTAATGCTATTGTCGAGAGTATTGAGAAGGTATATAAGTCGGGCGTGTTTGATGATATTTCTCTTCAAAACAGAAAATCAGAATGTTTATACCGAATGACTGATACTCCCGATATACATCCCGGTACAGTGCTGCAGCATGAACATAACAGGAACATTACGGCAGAGGAAAGCAGTTATCTTGATAATGTCGTAGAATATATTGAGGATAGGTGGAATGAGCATAGTGGTGTTTCAGCAGACGAACCGGAAGTTTTAACTGAAATGCGTGTGCAGGTGGCATATGCTCAGTTCAAGACGGCTCTTAGTGAAAATGGACTTCGTCTAACTGAAGCTGTATTGGATAATTTAAGTGAACTGGTCAAGTCTACCGGCAGGATATGGAAGCTTGAGGATATTGCACAAGCCTACACAAAAGGTGGAAATATAAATCAATATATATCGGAAATTGGAAATGAACTTAAAAATCAGCAGCTGGAAATGATGGAGACACAACCGGAAATATGAGATTATATAAGATACAAAAAGTACTTTTTTTATGCCTTTTGAAAGTAGACAAAATGCTTATTTTGTCCACTTTTGATACAAGGACATCTTACATAAAATGCTAGAAAAATGCAAGAAAAAATTTAATTTATTTTAATGAAGTTTATATATAAGCAACAAAATGACATGAGGAATATTTAAAATGCAAAATGAAGAAGTAAAAAAAATTTTGGATTATTGGACTGCGTTGGAGATGTTAATACCGAATCCATTTCCGGATGTTAGGACTGAAGAAAGTGATAAAATAATACATAGGTTAATATGTGATAAAATTACAAAGGGCAAAAAAATATCGGATATTCTTAAAAAAGATAGGGAGACCTATGCCACGCATGTTGAAATCAGCGGTGATATTGATATATGCTACGGAAAATTTGAAATTCAGAATATATACGATTTATTATGTAGTAAGCTGCATGTTGAAGATACAGAAACTGATATAAAGAATGGTTTTGTGTGTCTGTTTGCTTTAAAAATAACGCGTCACGGAAATTATATTGAAGAAAGCTTTGATATATCACCGTTTATATGGGCGGTTAATGAGTGCATCAATAATGAGTCCATTAATGTAAAGGAAATGCAGCCATCGGAGCTGTATCGTTTAAAAATGGATTATGAAAATTATCTGAGGCGCGAAGAGATATCAATAGAAAGCAGAATAGAACATATATATGATGAACTTACCGGAAGACTATGTGGGTTTATCCAGAGAGAAGAAATTGTTCGTGCTGATATGGGAATTATGATATATGATAGAATCAGGAACGATAGAAATAACAATGGATACAATGCAGATAGCGTAGACTACACAAATCTTCAACAGAGCCACATTATAAAAGATCTTGAAATGGTAAGTAGCCATATTGATGGTAATAATGATATAGTCCAGTATATTACAGCATTAAAAATAAATGAGGAACACTTAAATATCAAGGATGATTTTGAATTGATAAAGGATGCGAGTTGTCCGGAGTTATATTCACTTGGAAAGTGGCCATCGAGATACAATCCTGCCTTAATGCAACAGATTGCAATAAACATTGCAAACGTAAATAGCAATAATGACACAGACATTGACGCACAGACTATTTTTTCAGTGAATGGTCCTCCTGGGACTGGAAAGACTACATTGCTCAAGGAGGTTATAGTCGATAATATTGTTAACAGGGCAATGCGGCTTACAGAATATAGAAGTGCTGATGACGCTTTCACAGAGTGTAAATTAAATGGTAAATATGACCAATATACTACAAAGTACTTTAAACCGGATGAATCACTTGATGATTTTATAATGCTGGTAGCGTCATCAAATAATAATGCAGTAGAAAATATAACCAAAGAGCTGCCTAAAGCAAGTGATGTGGTTGCGGGCAAAACTATGACAGGTTTATTTGATACAGGAATACTGGAACAAGTCAGGGATGATGGGAGTACAGATTATAAAAAAGAAAATAATCTTCAGGAAATTTATTTTACAGATTTAGCACAGAAAATTTTTGGAAACGATTCCTGGGGCTTGATATCAGTACCGCTTGGCAATAGAAAGAACATAAAAAGGTTTTGCGATGATGTATTAAAAAATATAATATATACAGATAATGAAAGCATACGTTCTAATTACCTCAAATTTCAGGAGGCAAAGGACAGATTTATAAAGCAGTTGAATGAAGTAAATGTTTATAAAGATGAGATAGTCAGTCTTGTACCGTATGAGGAAAAGATAGCGGAGAAATTGAAAGAACTTGAAGGTCGGATTGATGAATTGAGCAAAAAGAGGAAAAATGCGGAAAACGAGTTAAATGATATCGATAATTTACTTACGGATGCAGCTTCAAAGCTTGGAAATGTGCAACAGCAGGAGGAGCAGTTAAAAAATCAATGCTTTGAGCTGGAAGAAGTGGTAAAAAAATTGAGGGAGGAAATAATACAGTGGGAAGGCAAGCTGAAATTATGGGAACGCTTGTGGCCGAAGCGTTTTCATAGCGAAAAGCATGTATATATAGCCGAACTGTCAGATAAAAAAACATTGAAGGTACAGGAACTGGAGGAGCATAACCAGCAGCTCATGGTGCTCAGAGCTACTTTGGGTGAAGCTGATAAGAGTTATAGCGACATTTTGGCTAAATCAGAAAAAAAGAAAGACGAATTAAAAGAGATATGTGAAAAATTAGATTCGGCAATGCAGGAAAAAGAGATATGTAATAAGAATATGGAAATGCTCCACGAAAAGCATGAGATTTTAGGAATTAAAACATTGTCGGAAATTTCGCCCGATAACATATTGGAAAAGGATGTACAGGAATCGTCATTTTATACAAGTAAAAGATATGATGAGGCACGAGAAAAACTGTTTTACGAAGCATTGCAGCTCCATAAGTGGTTTGTCATGTCATCGACCGCGATGTTTACTAATTTTCGCCTCCTTGCGAAGATATGGCAGGCAGTAAATGACACGAATAATAAGCCTTATGAATTTGAAATCGGAGATAAAAGGGAGGCTTTTACGTCAGCATTTAAAAGTTTATTCCTATTGACGCCGGTTATATCCACTACATTTGCTGCTGTTCAGAGTTTGCTTAATGTTGTTACAACTCCAAAGAGCTTAGGGACGCTTATAATAGATGAGGCAGGTCAGGCAGCACCTCAATTGGCAGTAGGAGCGCTGTGGAGATGTAAGAAAGCATTAGTTGTGGGTGATCCAAAGCAGATTCAGCCTGTAGTTACAATTCCGGATTGTATATATAATATTGTTGGTGATGGTGTAGACTTAGAATATCACAATAAAGCAATATCAATACAAACTTTTGCTGATAGATTAAATAAATATGGTGGAAAAGTAGAAACATGCCATGCTGGAGAAAAGGCATTGGCATGGGTTGGCTGTCCATTAATTGTACATAGGCGTTGTATAGAGCCAATGTTTTCTATATCCAATGAAATAGCATATAATTGGACTATGATTAACGCAACAGCACAACCTAAAGAGGATGTAAAGGCAACCTTATTGTATGAAGACTCCAAGTGGTTCCAGGTTACCGGTTCGGAAAAAGGTAATAAGAACCATTATGTAAGAGAACAGGGAATAAAGGCCCTTAGCATGGTGATAGAAAGTTTGCATAAGCAGGAGATTTTGCCTGATATATACATTATTTCACCATTTAAGAGTGTTGCCGACGAGATGAAAAAATTACTGAGACAATCTGATGAAATATGCCAATATAAATATCATGATGATTGGATTAAGTCGCATTGCGGTACTGTGCATACATTTCAGGGTAAGGGAGCAAACGAAGTTATCTTCTTACTAGGCTGCGACGAAAACTCAATTGGAGCTGTCAACTGGGTGAATGATAATATAGTAAATGTTGCAGTAACGCGGGCGAAATACAGATTATATGTCATTGGTGATTATGATGTATGGAAGTGCTCAAGAAATTTTCAAATTATAAAAAAATACATAGATATATACAGAGCAGGAGATGAGGTGAACTGAGTTCACCTCATCTCCTGTTTAAAATAAATCCAGTTCAGATATTTCAACAAGCAGTGAGAGTGCTTTATCAAGCTTTGCTGAATCGCAGGATAGCTTAGAAGCGGAGTATTCTGTGGCTTCTTTGATAAAACGTGAAGATAGACTAACTAAAGAATCGTATGTGATTTTTAGACTTCTTTTAGCTAGCATTTGCGATTTTAGTTCGGAATTTTCGGTTAATATAGTTTTTTGCTGTGATTTCAGGTCATCAATTTGTTTTTTTAATTTAATAACTTCATCATTATTATCACCGGTCGAGTTATGGGGGGATGATAAATTTTCAATTGCAGCTTCCTGTATTTTAATCTGTTGATTAAGTTCCTGGTTGCTTTGAATAAGTTCATTTATCTGTCGGGTACTCAGGTCTTCATGTGTTTTGAAAATCTGATATATCTGCTTCTGGTCATCGGGTGTGAGCTGTGCGTAACCGGATGCGCTTGATAATGTGATATTGTTGTTGATAAATAAGCTTCGCAATTCAGGAATGAGGTTTTCAATAGAGTTGTACTTTGCCACCTGGCGGGGACTGATATTGAGGTTTTCGGCTATTTCACTATTTACGTTTATTTTATCAGAATGGTTGAGTGCTGCATTTTTAGCGTCATACAATTGTTTGAGCCTTGCTATAGCCTGAGCTGTTCTTGCCGGATTTTTTGCTCTTATCTCTTCGTTCGTAATATATAAACGGATTTCGCTGTCTATGACGCTTGTGGGTATAGTTGACAAGTCAGTGTCACCAGATACATCATACTCAATTCCATCTTCTAAATAAATTACCCTACATGGAAATCCTTTTTCATAAGGAGCTACATTCTTCATATATAAGTCATAATCCGGATAATCTGTATTGCCGGAATACTTGTCAATCAGCATATTGAGAGCTGTGGCACGGCGGTGACCGGTCTCAATTATGTATATATCCTCTTCGCTTTCATAAACAACTACGAGGTTTTGCTGCAAGCCGAACTCTAAAATTGATTTTGCAAGAGAGTCTATATCCTCAATAGGATAGCTGTTCTTTTTATTCATGCGAATCCGGCTGCGGGGAACCAGCTTAATCTCAAACGGATTTTTATCATTATTATCAAGACGTTGCACTATGGAGGCAACAGTGCCGGCGTTGGTGCCCTGTTCGCCGGAAACGGCCACAGGTTGAGCTGCTGGATTAGTCAGCTGAAAATTAAACTTTTGTTTTGCCATATTGTTATATCCTTTCTGTAGATGAGGTGAACTGAGTTCACCTGAAATGTTTTCATGTGTGAGTGAGGTGAACTCAGTTCACCTCATACCTTATGCGCCTATTGAGCGGCGGAGCATTGCAGATGTTTTATCATCGAGTATGCCAAGTTCAAGGATTAAATTGCTGTAATCAAAAACGGCATTGGTATTAGGGCAATACTCAAGCAGCGGGGTAAAATTAGTTTCCAGTTCGCTGATGTGAATATCTTTTCTAATTGGTGTTTCATAAAAACGTCCGCCAAGCTCATCGGTATAATTGGACTTGAGTGCTTTATATATATTCGTATTTATTTCCGCCTGGGTAATAAAAGCACCGCCAAATTTAATACTTTCAATATCATGTTCATCTTTTATGTACAGCAATGTATCGATGGTTTCTCGAAGCCCTTTGTAAGAAAATCCTTCAAGCCTTACAGGCACAATGACGAGGTCGGAGATAAAAAGACTGTTGACTGTAAGAATGTCATTTGCAGGGGCATTGTCTATTAGAATAAAATCGTAACTATCACGAATGAGTGAAAGAGCTCTTTTTAAGATAACATTGTTGTTTCCGGTTTCATTTTTAGCAATATTTAGCTGCGTATTTTTGTGTCGTTTACTTGATGGTATGATATCAAGATTAGGCACTGACGTGTGCCTGATAAGTTTAGTAACATTTCCAAGGTCACGATATCTGTACTTAAAAAGCTCCGCTATATTGGGATGTTCAGGAATGACAAGTCCCTCTATTACATCCTGGCTATCTTCCTCATATTGACCTAACATCATAGATAGATTTGATTGTGAATCGAGGTCTACAATTAATACATGCTTTCCAAGATAGGCGAGCAGCTGAGCAATTATACCTGTAGAGGTAGTTTTGCCTACCCCTCCCTTATTATTGATGATTGAAATTACTTTACACATTTTATTTATCCTCCAATTAGGTAAGTTATTTAGAGGTAATTACCGGTAATGTGTTCTCTATATTTATATTATATCGTAAGATAGTATCCATGTCTATAAAAATAGTGTCGGCATTTGCTATAAAATTGTCGACATTATTTAAAAGCCTAAAATAATGAATTGTGAATAGGGGGAGGTGAAATGAGTTCATCTGAGAAGCCGCGGGAAAGTAGAGGTGAACTGAGTTCACCTGAGGAGCCGCGGGAAAGTAGAGGTGAACTGAGTTCACCTGGGAAGTCGTCGGAAAGTAGAGATGAACTGAGTTCACCTGAGGAGCCGTGGAAAAGCAGAGGTGAACTGAGTTCACCTGAGGAGCCGCCGGGAAGTAGAGGTGAACTGAGTTCACCTGAGAAGCAGCCGGAAAGTAGAGGTGAACTGAGTTCACCTGAGGAGCAGCGGAAAAGTAGAGGTGAACTGAGTTCACCTGAGGAGCCGCGGGAAAGCAGAGGTGAACTGAGTTCACCTGAGGAATTGCGGGAAAGCAGAGGTGAACTGAGTTCACTTGAGGCTCCGCGGGAAAGCAGAGGTGAACCGAGTTCACTTGAGAAGCTGCGGGAAAGTAGAGGTGAACTGAGTTCACCTGGGAAGTCGTCGGAAAGTAGAGATGAACTGAGTTCACCTGAGAAGCAGCCGGGAAGTAGAGGTGAACTGAGTTCACCTGATAAGCATAAATAAACTCTTGTGTTGAGAATTGTGCTGCTTTTAGTTGGGTAAAGCATATTTTATTTTTTGCGCTATGTGAGTATACCACACGGCATTCATTCGTTCCTATCAAAAAGCGATAGGGCTCATGAATGCATCCCCATACCGAAGGGATGGCATGGGGCAGGAATAGGGCGATGAACGCCGCCTATACGGATTGCTGGCAAAGCCAGCAACCAAGGGCATTTCAGAGGTGATGCATTTGCGTATTTCAGGTGTGATATCGTGCATCACTTTATGTCAAAAACTGGTGCAGATAGCGTATTTATTGAATAAAATGTGATGAAATAGCAATAATATTAGCATATAAGATATCGCTATAACCTTGTGAGAGGGTAAAGAGAAGTTTGAATAAGATAAACTAATACAGAGGATATGTGTTATGTTTATAGTGAATGAATATTTTCATAAAAAAAGGGAATACTTGCTTTTGGCTGGTGCATATGCTATAATGGCATTAGCTAAAAAGGATATAGTACCATGAGTACACAAAGCGAAAGCCCCGGAGCGCCATCTCCGGGGCTTTCTTTAGGCTAGTTGTCACTGTCGCTTCCGTCTAACCATTTGCAGAGATAGTAGCTAACTACACCTGCCATGACGGAAACCAAAAAGGATATAATAATTTCCACGAGTACACCCCCTTTCTGTTGCCAGATTGGGTGCGACAACGATAATCATTATATCATAAAAATGTAGAAAGTTACAATACACATAAGCGTGTTGAGATGAACTGAGTTCACCTCAACACGTTTATTAATGCTCAAAATCCGGTGAGGAATGTTCCTTGCTTTTCTTATATGCATCAATACGTGCTTCCTTTGAGGTCGGTTTTGAATGAATGAGCAGCAGATGATTTTGATTGCGGCGGTCACTTAATGCACTCAGAAAATGATATGCCAGTGAAAATGAAGCTGATATTGCCATAGAGTGCTTCATGTTGTTGTAAAATTCGATGGTTTTCTTTGCATGCTCATTTCCATTGGCTACGGCGTCATTCAGGTATTTTAAGCCAAGTGCTTCGTCTTTATCTACACCATGGCCAAAAAGATAGATTGAGCCAAGCCTTGACATTGAATAGGAGTCGGAATCATTCTTAATACAGTCTTTATAAAGCTGAATGGCTTTTGTAATATTATACCGGCTATGTGTGGAATCGGCATAGAAATCGGCAAGGGTGACTTTGGCAAAGCTATTCCCTCCATCGATTGCATTGTTGAGATAATGCAATCCTAATTCAATATCTTTTTCAACACCTTTACCTTTGAGGTACAAAGAACCTAGTTTAAACATAGCCATGGAATCGGCATTAGTCTCAATGCATTCTTTATATATATCAATTGCTTTGTCTATGTCATATATTTTATCATTTTTCTGATTGGCGTATAAATCCGCCATCGCTATTTTTAAATAGGAAGGGGCATGAGATTCTCCGGTTTCGGAATCGGTATACTCATTGTATGCTTTGATATAATACTGTTCTGCACGCACCGGATCATAATGTGGGCTTGTTTTGTCAGAACATGTTTTTCCAAGAGCATAGTATGCATTCTTATTTTTGCATTCAGCAGATTTCATAAAATATTTATAGGCCAGCTCAACATCCCTTTCACAACCCTTCCCCTCATAATACAACTTTCCGATTTTATATAATATACTCCCATCAAGATTAGTATCATTGTCCTTTTCACTGAGAAAGCCATCAAGTGCAGTCCGGTAGAAAATATGTATGTCATTTTGGGTGGATCTATATGGGAATATAGGTCTTTCAAGATGTTTTGCATATTCATAAGCCGCGTAAGGGTTTTTACTGCTCGCACTTTTAAGCAGCTCAAGGGATTTTGCATATAGTTCAGGTGTGAGAGGAGTGGTTTTCTCACTCAGGTAAATATTGGCAAGGGCGTATTGGGCATATGCATTATCATTAAGGCAATTTTTATAATATGATATTGCATCATTATAATTGATTTCACAACCAAGACCGCGCTCACTCATTTTGCCAAGGTGGTAGCTTAGAAAGCTTTCCTGTTGTTCCGGTGTAAGCACAGATTTTTCATTATCCCCCTTTTTATGCTCTTTATGATTTGAAATATAAAGTTCCGGATGTTCGAAAATGTTTTTAAAGTTATTATATGACAACGTATAGAGCTTATCGGATATTTCCTTATCATAAATGGGATAGGATTTGCTGTTGTATAATCGTGCAAGTAAATATGTTGCTGGCAGGTATCCTTGATTGTGATACGATATAATGGCATCAAGAATAATGTTAAACTGATTGGCATAATCAGGATTTTCTTTATCAAGAGAGTAAAGCGCGCTACGTGTTCCCTTAAAAGCAGCAGTCCATTCTAATTTAGGCTGCTTAACATTATCACATATTTTTCCATTGATGAGGTGAACTGAGTTCACCTGAGAGCTGTCCTCATCGTAGAGGTGAACTGAGTTCACCTGAGAGCTGTCCTCATCGTAGAGATGAACTGAGTTCACCTGAGAGCTGTCCTCATCGTAGAGGTGAACTGAGTTCACTTGAAGATTGTCATTATGCAGAGGTGAACTCAGTTCACCCGACAAGTTCTTTTTTTGAATAAGTGAAAGAGTGATGGCAGATTTAAGGATTGAATTCGCAAGTCTTTTCCGGATATCTTCATCAGCAACGGTTTGGTTTGTAGCTTGATGGTTAGTGCTTCCTGAATAGGTGGTTGATATATCGGAGACGGCTTTCATATATGCGGTATACTCTTTATTAACTGCCGGAATCTGTATAACATCTTCCACAACCTTATCGACAAGTATTTTGCATTTAGGCGGAAGAAGTTTATATTTTAAACTTCCCCTGCCGGGAAGGGAATTAACCAGTTCAATCAGATCTGAGGACATGTGCTGAAGCTGCTGTTGTGTTATGCGCTCAGGAATATGGTTAAAATCAATGTCAAGACTATTCATAAAGGAACGTGCTGCACCGATGGTTGCGTCACGATACTGATTTTTTTCCGGGAGAAACATTTCGCGTTCGGCTTTAAACATTTGTCCGGAAAGGAATTCACGTATTTCATTCTGTTTTGATACATGAATATATGATGACATGACCTTGCCGTCTGTCCGCCAGAATGTATAGTGACAGTGTGGGTGCCCCTGCTCCATGTGAACTGCGGCACACCATTTAAGCGCAGTTAAGGGAATTCCCAAGCTGTTTCCGACATCATTCATAACAGAGTGCATGTATTTGACCCAGGCATCTTTTTGGTTATACCCAAGCGCTACAGCATCTTCTTCGGACAATGATACAATGCCTCTATAGACATTTACACCGGCATCGGTTACATCTCTTACCTCGTGAGCCACTTCGGTGATGTTGTTAAATTCAAAATTGCCAAACAAGCCTTGACTGTTCTGGCGTTTGGCAATGTAATAAATGTATTGGGAGTTGGCAGACGGTTCGTCAGGTGTAATATCTTCTTCGGTAATAGCAGTGAGCTCATCAAGCTTAACATCTGTGAGGTCTACACCGGGGCGTGTGCCTATATATACAATATAGTTCAGATTTTTGAGCGCTGCATGTGATTTATTGGGATTGTAGCAGCGGATTTTAGACATTAAAATATTGTGTGGCATTATAAGTCCTTTCTTAGTTATAATTGGGGATTGACAAATTAGGTATAATGTGGTATACAATAGCTAACTGATAGATGCTTCTCCTTTGGGCAATTGGAGCCCTCTAGATCGAAGCATATATCAGTTTTGTTTTATCAAGGTTCAAGGGTAGCAGCAACATCGTCACATCGAACCAGTTCCTGCTCCTTAAGTTCGTTGCCGATAGCGTTTATATAGGGATTTTGGCTGCCGGTAATATATTCCTTGCTTATATCATCAAGGGTTGCATTATGATATTTTTTATAGTACAGCAAATGTTTGTAATTATTTATTAATTTCTCAGTTTGATTAAAGCAGCTGCTTTCTAGATCAGATAAAAAGTGTGACAGAGAATTTTTATATTTATCGGAGTTCAATATCTGTTTGACATTATCAATAGAATATGGTATGCTGTCATCATAGCTGATATATGTTTCTTCTTTGGGCAATTGGAGCCCTCTAGATCGAAGCATAATATCAGCTTTTTCTTTGTTTGCTGCAATGAGATTGTTTTGAGTAAGCTGCGAAGATATATAATTATATATGCGATTCTTACCATATAGGCTGCTTATCCTGTTTACCGTATGCTGGTGATTGATTTGCTCCAGCGCAACAGCAACCATGACACCATGCCCGGAGCTGTCCTGAAGGTCGGTTATACAGATGAGAGAATGTTTCTCAGAATTTCTAAATATCATCACCGGGTTCTCAAGCTGAAATGGAAGCTGCTCAATAATATTTCTATCGAGAAGGTGCCCGTGGTATATATCATCGGGCGAGCCAATACATTTATTAAGGGTTTTTATGTTTATTGTGAGTTCCAGGCTGCTGTCTGCTCCGGAGATTGCAAGAGCATTGGTTGTCATGCCAATGACAATAGGCTGTGTACGGTCGATTGTACCATTATAATATTTTTCAATCTGTTCCATGTAAGCAGTATACCTGCCTTTCAGGATTAGTTCTTGATTATCATTCATATAATTATTCCTCATCCGAAACTCTGCTTTTCGTATATCGAACCCCTTTTTTACGTGCATCTTCATAAACTGCGGCAACATCCTCCTGCAGCTCTACAGGAACAAAGCGTGCGATGGCTTCTGCGGTCAGATATGCCGCGGCTGAGGCCTGTATGCATGTCTTGGCAGACAATGCGGCAAGACGTTCTATTGACGGCTGCATTACGATCCTTAACTGTTCCCTTATGATGGCGCTTATGTAATTTATATTTGATTCTGATAAGTTTCCATTAAGCCCGGCTTCCGTGTACCGGCGCACAGTTTCCGATATTGATATATGATTTTTGTCTGATATATTTTTTAAAAGCTTATATGTTTCACTGTCAAAGGTGACGGTAATGCGCACTCTGTCCATATTCAATGTGTTCTCCCTCCGGTTATGTCTGTAGGTTAGTTTTCTATTCTTCTTTTAGGGCAAGAGCAAGCTTGTCATACATGCTGTCCTGCTGTCTTGTTGTGTATTTCATATATATAGTTGTTGTTCCAATACGTTTATGTCCCAGCCACCACTGGATATCCTTTGTGTCAAATCCATATTCGGCCAGTTCTATTGCCCGTGTATGACGGAGAACATGAAAGTGCTGTTTGCTTGCCGGAATATCGGCGCGCATGCAGTGATACTTCATGATCTTATCAAGACTTTTTCGTGACAATGCAGTGCCTTTCTGGCTTACGAAAAGGTATTCAGATTCCTTATATTGTGTATCACGGATATTCAGATAATCATTGATGGCAGCCTGCACGCGTGGGTCAATGATTCGTATTGTATTGTCATTGCCTTTTTTTAGTCTTGTGCAGTAGATACTTGATTGGAGAGTATCATAATCATCCATTTTTAAAAGACACACCTCTGTGGCTCTTAATCCGCAATATTCAGCCAGATATATAATTGCGCGGTTCCTTACCGCGTGCCGGCGCTCATCGGTGTCAACTGAACCGAACAGGCGCCCTTTTTCTTCCTGTTTAAGAAATTTAATTGTACTCAATTTATCACCTCGTAAATTTGTAAAAAGTGGACAAAATAAGCATTTTGTCCCCAAAGAAGGGAGGCACATTGAATAGGGATGGAACGAAGGGGAAAAAGAGAAAAATCAGATGGCTTTTGTCATCAGCTCTTTTCATCCTGCTAATCAGCCCATGGCTGGGCTATCTGCTGACGCAGTTTTTAAACGCTGCGGCAAGTGGTAGTATCAACCATACAATTTTAGATGTCAATTACTTTCATGCTTTATGTAGTCAAAAAAATGGAAGTACGGCAACCTTTAGTGTAGTAACAGGTGTTTTAATGTCCTGTGTGGTTGCATTGATTACCACAGACAGGACATCGAAGCTATCATCTGTCGGAATGATGAAGGTGACAGATGATATATCAATTCCGGTTTCGGCCGGAAATGGCCAGCACGGAAGTGAACGGTTTCTGACAGAAAAGGAAAAACGCGATTTGTATGCCGTTTACACACCGGGAGAAAAATTTACCAGGAAAGCAGGCCTCGTTATCAATTATGAAAAGATAGGAAGAAAGGAGCGGTTTTATTACATAAAAGATGATCTGCATTCAATGGTTATAGGAACAACCGGTGCAGGAAAAGACAGAAGGGTAATGTTAACCACGCTGTTTCTCCAGATTATGTCGGGAGTGTCGATTGCACTCTCAGACGTCAAGGGAGACATGTACTGTTATACCTCAGATTTTGCAAGAAAAAATGGATATGATGTTGCAGTGCTTGATTTAAGACAGCCGGAGAAGAGTGACAGATATAACTTTCTCCAGCCGATACTTAATGCGCTGGCTGAAGGAAATACGCCAAAGGCAATAGATGCTACCTGGGACTTGGTATCAGTGCTTGTCGGGCAACAGAAGGGAGAACCCCTCTGGTATAACGGGGAGACAGCGACGATTGCCGCAGCAATCCTCTGCGTATGCCTGGAAGCTCCGCCGGAATATCGCAACATGGCTAATGTCTATTATTTTATTGCATATATGTGTAAGTCAGATATGTATGGACAGATGCTGCTTAATGAATATCTGAATAATCTTGATGATGACCATCCTGCAAAGGGAGTGTTTGCGATGGCTCAGATCGCAGCTTCCAAGACGAGGTCATCATTTTTCACATCGGCATTAGGAACGCTTAGATTATTTACCAATCCTAATATTGCAGCTATGACATCTGTAAGCGATTTTGACTTAAAAGATATAGGCAGGGAAAAAACCATTCTGTACATGATTGTACCGGATGATAAAAAAACTCTATATCCGCTTGTTTCAATTATGGTGACACAGTTATACAGTCAGCAGATTGAATTGGCGAATGAGCATGGACAGAGACTTCCGGTAGATACGGATTATGACCTGAACGAACTTGGAAATTTCCCAACCATTCCGTGTCTTGGGAATATTCTGTCGGCTGGAAGAAGCCGTGGAATAAGGGTTAATGCTGTGATACAGGACATTCAGCAGATGGAAAAGAATTATAAAGAGGACTTCAAGAATATAAAGACTAACTGTCAGATAAAGCTGTATCTGAAGTCTGATGACCCGGATACGCTCAAGATGATTTCGGAATCTCTTGGCAATTATACAGTCAAGAGTGTAGGAGCCTCAAATAGTGTGAGCACAGACAGAACCAATGGTGGTAATTTCTCTAATTCTTCAAATCTCGGAGGTAGAAAGCTTCTTGAACCGGCTGAGGTAGGGAGAATTAATTCACCGTATGCCATATGTCTGATGACAGGTCATTACGGTGCGGTGAACAAACTTCCGGATATAAGTGAAACCTGCGTAAATAAAGAGTTCGGCATGGGCAATAGGCAGGAGAACATAGAACTTATTCAAAAAGTTGAAAAATCCAGGGAGGTCAGAGAACTTCCAAAAACAATCCCATTGTGGGGGATATGGAACACAATAAAAAATGAGCCGGATGATGGAACTCAGATAAAAAAGAAAAGAGTGTCATTCCTTAAGGGTGATGAGGAGTGACGGAAAGGATGAAGATATGATTTTGGCAAATAAAATACTGCAATCAGCGTTTTTTCAAAATTTAAAAACATTGGTTACAGATTCAAAGGAGGCACTGTTGGCATTTGAAGGAGTGTTTGTAATACTCCTGATAATCTGGCAGCTGCTTGCAATGCAGGGTGCTACGGCATCACTTGATGACAATGCAGCGCAATCAGCGACTCAGAAATATATTAAAAGAATTAAAATCATCGTTATAGTGGGTGTGATTATATTGTGTGCCACGGCATTATTTACACTGATTTTGAGTTATTTCAAATAAGGGGAATATGTATGAACATGATTCTGGCTGCTGTATGGCCGTTTAACAAAATACAGGAGTGGTTTGAAGAGGTTGTTACAAGCATAATAAATGGAATTATATTTTTGGTAGAGGAAGCCTTTGATAAAGGAAATTTGACCATGAACAGTAGAATAATGGTTCAAGCGTATGAAGCAACGCAGAAGATTTCATTAATTTTAATTATAGTTCTATCACTGAAGCACATTCTTGAAACTTACATATTGGAATTAGATGGTGATTCCGACTCGGATCCCCTGCTTGTGCTTGTGAGAAATTCTAAAGCAATGCTGGTGATAAGTGCAGGTGCACTTATCACAAATCTTCTCGTAAAATGGAGCGATAGCTTGTGCAGTTATATCACAGATTCAGTAACATACTCATTTAATGCTGCCGGGCTCGCAACTGCCCTTATTGCCAATATTAAATTCGGATGGTTCTCGTTGGTTTTCGTGATTGTTTTTGCGGTTATAGTGCTTATTTGTTGTTTGGTTGCATTGATAAGAGGCGTTGAACTGGGACTTATGAAAATCTTATTGCCTATAATGGCATGCAATCTTACGTCTACAAAACAGGATAGGTGGAATGATTTTTTTGCTTCATTTATTGTGGTCGCGTTCGGCTACATAGTACAGATGATCCTGTTTAAGCTTGCAATGACGTATGCAATTGAAGGTGATCCGCTTGCACTTTTGAAATCACTTGTATGTTTATTTTTCTTTATAAAAACACCTAACTGGCTTCAGAAGTTTGCATACAGCTCAGGCCTAAAGGACACCGCGCGGAGCGGAATGTATTTAGGAATGATGATGGGGAGACGTTTATGATTTTACTTGATGTGACGTATACATCATTCGGGCAGGATATTATGGCAGTGACCAATCAACTGGTCATTGTCATCTGCGTGGGGGTGGCTCTTAAGATAATTCAGACATTATATGCTCTGGCAGGCGAGAGTATCACAGTAGACAAGGCAAAAAATAAAATTAAGCAGCTTTTTAAGGTAATAATAATATCCGTGTCATTATTTGAGTTGACAGATACCATTGTAAATGGATATCTGCTCAGCCGGGTAGACCAGAATCAAAGCTCAATAGCTCTGGTCAATATATTCAGGTACATGGTTGTTTTATTTAAAGATCTTATAGGAGCAGCTACGGTAATGTCCGGCTCCATATCAGTGGTTTTGCTGATTATTAAACTGATGGAAATTCAGAAAGCCTCAGAGAACGATATTGCGGAGTTAAAAAAACAAGCAGTAAGAATCATTAAGATAGGAGTGCTGATAACTTTAACATTGGGAATAGTTACAATGCTGTGTGACCATCTTGGAGTCCGCTTAGGTTAGGGTAAAAAGGGTGAAAGATTATGAATGACAATGACAAAAAACTTTACATTCCGGTGAATGTACTTGAGACAAAGGATATCATCCCCGGAATCGGAGGAAAAGAGCTTGCTGCTATAGGAATTACAGCCGTTGTGGGTGTGATTATAAGCATAATAGTATATGCCGTAAATAACAATATGCTTACATGCCTTATGATTATCGCCTTTGCAGGCTCGGCTGCGTTTATTGCGGTGCGCCGCGATAATCATAACGAAAACATGATTGACAAGATATTACAGATTTACAGATATTCTAGTGCACAAAAACGGTTTGAGTACGAATATATGGGGATTAAATCACCATGGGAGGATGGACAATGAACAAAGTTATTTTGATGGGCAGATTGACAAGGGATCCGGATGTGCGTGTGACTGCCGGCGAAAAGCAGATGACTATTTCAAGATATACACTTGCAGTCGACCGCAGGAGAAAAAGTGATAACGGAGAGCAGACAGCAGATTTCATATCCTGTGTTGCATTTGACCGTTCGGCTGAGTTCGCTGAGAAGTATTTTCATCAGGGTATGAGGGTTTTGATCACCGGGCATATCCAGACAGGAAGCTACACCAATAAAGAAGGTCAGAAGGTTTATACGACAGATGTGGTTATTGAAGATCAGGAATTTGCAGACAGTAAAGCAGGTACCGTTCCTCCGGCTGCTGTTTCACCCGATGGATTTATGAATCTGCCTGAAGGAGTTGAAGATGAGGGACTGCCATTTAGTTCATAGGAATTTAAGAAATACGGGAAAAAGAGACAAAAACAATGTTCCGGTTTATGAAGGCGATGTACTGAAAAGCCGGCTTGATAATCTGTTTCCTGAGAATGTCACTGTGGAAACAGTTATCTGGATTAACAATCGCTTCCTTCTGGTTCAGGATGGTTGCGAACCGGATGAGATATTTGATGGTGATATCGAGATGTCTGAGGTTATTGAAAATGTTATATGTAAGGAGCTGATCAGATGACGGCAAATGAATTTACTGGAGTTAAGGATATAAGGGGATGTTTTTTATATAGAACGGACGGATACATCATGTCATATCTGAGAGTGTACTTTCTCAATCTTGATCTTTTAAGTGAAGCAGACAGGCATGCCAAGACAGAAGTACTCACACGTTCCTTTGAGAGTGAGAAGAAGAACTTTGTATATGAGGCTTATCCGCGGGAGATTGATCTTGACAAGTATAAAAATGAGCTTAAGGACAGATACAAGGAGGAACTAAACCATATCGGGAAGAGACATATTCTTACCATTATGTTAAATGAAGCTATTGAGCTTGCAAGCAATGGTGAGAACTTTGAACATGTCCACTTCATAAAGTTGTGGACATCACCCGGCAGGAACAGGCTTGATTCCGAGAAAGAGTTAAAGGATCGATTATCGGATTTCCAGAAGCGATATGCGGCAGTCGGTGTACGAACAGAGATTTTGGGAGAACAGGAAATTATTAAAATGTGTGCGCTGTACGGAAATGCCGTGCAGGCTGTATATGATGTTCCTGTAAATAATTTGATTTATGAACAGATAGGAAGGTTGTAATGATGCAGATTTTTGCCAAAAAGAAAAATACAGCAACAGGATCCGTGGAACTGAAGGAAACATCAGATTTAAACGAGCACATTTTGAACATAATTACTCCTTCAGGAATAGATTATGACAACACACATGCCAATATAGGCGAAAATGTGGGAAAGATTTACTGCATATCAAGATATCCGGCCGAAAATATCAAATATGGCTGGCTGGCGGCACTCTGCCAGCTTGAAGGAACCATAACATCAATAGAGTTCAGGCGGACTGATGCAGATAATCTCATTGATGTTTACAACAAAAAAATAGCACAGCTGAAGGGAGACCGAACAACAGCAAAGGTTGAATCTGATAAGCAGTTGATTGACAAGGCAATTAAGGACCTGGAGGGCTTGATTCAGAAGATAGCTGTCCAGAAGGAACCCGTGGGCTATGTAAATATAATGCTTTACATACGCCACACAGATGGACGCATGCTTGAGGACAGAATAAAGCGCGTATCCGGTGCTGTGGCAGTTGCTCAATGTAAACTGCTCAACCTTAAGTATAAACAGCTGCAGGCAATGAAATGTATGGCACCATATGGAATCCCTTCACAGCAGGTTGCCCGTATGGGTGAGCGCAACATGCCGATATCAACATTTCTTGGAGGATTTCCCATGGCGAATGCCGGCATAAATGACCCGGGTGGATATTGGCTTGGCAGAACATCAAGAACAAATCGTGTTGTGATACTTAATCAGTGGATAAGAAGCAATGACAGGGTGAACAGCAACTGGTTTATAAGCGGTCTTCCCGGCTCGGGAAAATCAACAGCAATCAAGAAGATACAGACCTGTGAATATTCCTTTGGAACAAAAATAATTACTCTTGATCCGGAGGAGGAGTATGTTGACCTGGCTGCCCATCCGGATATAAACGGTGATGTCATTGACTGTGCCGGAGGTTCCACAGGACGCATCAATCCCCTGCAGGTGAAGTATTCTCCGAGAATAACAGAGGATGATCTCAATGACGGAGAGAATCTTAACGATTATATGGTTTACGATGAGGAGATGGGAATATCTGATCTTGCCCTTCATATTCAGAATCTGAGGGTCTTCTTTAAATTATACTTTGGTGCTGAGAGTTTCGATGCCGGAATAAAAACGGCATTGGAGGAATGCATTATTGAGGTATATCGTGATTTTCATATCACATGGGATACAGAGATTGCTTTTTTACAGCCGGAGGATTATCCGGTAATCCGTGATTTATATAATAAGGTTGAGGAAAAATCAAAAAAGCCGGACTTATCACAATATAAACAGTCGGTATATGACAGGCTTAAGGATTTGCTGTATTCAATAGCTTATGGTGCGGATCAGTTTATATGGAATGGACCGACAACCATAAATCCACAATCCGATTTTATTGTACTTAACTGCTCAAAGCTGCTTGAGCTTGATGAGAATGTCAAGAGAGCACAGTTTTTCAATCTCACAAGCTGGGCATGGCATGAGATGTCCAAGGACAGGAGCCAGAAAGTTATTTTCGGAATTGATGAAGGATATCTCTGTGTAGACCCGGATTATCCGGATTTAATGAAGTTCGTGAGGAATGTTTCAAAAAGAGACAGAAAATATGAGGCCGGACTTATGTTTATAACACATTCGGCAGTGGACGTTCTCGATCCTGCTGTAAAGAGGTTCGGACAGGCTATAATAGATAATTCATGCTACAGGTTCATTATGGGAACGGACGGCAAAAACCTTCAGGAGACGGTGGATTTGTTCAATCTGACGGAAGGGGAGCAGACAATACTTGCTTCAAAGAGCCGAGGAGTCGGAATATTATTTGCCGGCAGCGTGAGACTTGATATGAGGCTTGAGGTAAGCAACGAGATGCTTGAAATGTTCGGAAAGAGGGGCGGCAGATAGTGAAGAAAGCACTGATTGCAATTGTGCTTGTTGTGATGGCACCTTTCCTGCTGCTGGTTCCCGTGATAGGTGCTGCCTCATCTGTGGATGGCTTTTTTGATCCGGACAGTGGAGAGGATTTTGACGTGGAAAATTATAAAACATCGGATACTGTCCTTAAGATTACATCTTGGTATGAAGAATACATAAGCGAATATGAAAAACAACTGAATGACAGGAAAAAGGAAGTAGAAAAGGAACACACAACCACTGAGACTGTTCCAAAGGAAAAACCGCAGAATCCCTCAGAAGAGAAAGAGATTAAAACGGAATCACGGAAGGTAACAAAAAAGCCTCAGTTAATTGTAGGAAATAAAGACCGTGACCAAAAATCAGATGAAATGACATTATATGACCTGGATGAGCCGTCAACGAAACCCGGCGGACCGTCAGCAAAACCCGGCGGACCGCCAGCAAAACCCGGCGGTACATCAGCAAAACCCGGCGGTACATCAGGTGATAAAGGGAATGCTCAAGAAAGTGATGACGGCTCAGAGGGAGAAGACGGTGAGCAGGAAACGGAGACTCAGGAGACAGAGCAGAGGGAGGTATGCCATGTCAATGTCATCATTAAAATGGATGAATTTCCGGTAAGTGCTGTACTTGCATATTATCATGTGCGGGTAATAAAAAGTATGCTCGATGGAGATGGCATTAAACCACCTAAAAAGGATGATATAAAGGATATGCTTGCAGCCATGACGTCATGCACTGAAAAGCCGGATGATAATAGTGAGGATTATCATATCACCATGACCTTTAAATCATATAAAGAACTTCCGGGTGTGATGTTTACTAAATGGCAGTTATCTGAGGAGAAGCTGTCAGAATATACCGAACGCTACCTCAATGTAACAGAAATGGTGTCAGGCTGGATTGACGAGAATTTAAGTGCATTTGAGAAGGAGGACGCGGAGGAGAACACAGATGGAGAATAAACAGCATAATAAGAATTTAATGACAATAGTGGTGTGTGTGGCGCTTTCAATTGTCAGCCTCGTCATACAATATTTTTTTAAGGGTGGGATGTGAAGATGGTCTACTATATTACATCTCCGACATATCAGGCAGTAATTACATCAGTGCTCCATGAGACAGAACAGATTATCGCCGGCGGTGATAGCATATCGGAGATATATGTCAGCAAATACATAAAGGAACAGATTAATAATCTCTCAGGTGTGGACATGATGATTATTGATCTGTCATGTGTGCTTGATCTTGATACGGAAATTATATCAAGCCTTGAGACCGTAAAGGTTATGTATGGACAGATGAGAATAATTATTCTAGCAACGCAGCTTAGGACAGGAAGCGAACTTTTAATCAAATGTGTGCAGATGGGCATATATGACATCATTACTGCGACTGATTTTGTGGAGATTAAGGATGAGCTTACCGGATGTGTAACAGAAGGCAAGCAGTACAGGGATGCGCTAAGATATTTAAAGCCGCAGGATGATAAGACGGAAGGAAAACAGGTGCGTATTAAACAGAAGCAGAATGCCAATCGCGTGATGATTGGCTTTGCCGGAAGCCGGGCAAGAGTGGGGACAACCCATAATGCCATTGTCACTGCCAATACGCTGCGCCGCAGCGGCTACATGGTTGCACTGCTTGAGATGTCCTCTGCCCCGGTCTTTACAGACATAAAAGAATCCTATGATGAAGAGTCTGAGGATGCTCTTCATTTCTCTGTCAATGGAATAGATTATTATCCATCTGTGCAGGCAGCGGAGGTCAATTCAATAATGGCCAAGGCATATAACTTTCTTGTTATAGATTTTGGCAGCTTTGATGATATGGATGATATCACATTTAATAAATGTGAGGTTCCGGTAATTGTTGCCGGGAGTAAGCCATGGGAGCTTGATGCGCTTAATGCAGTTTTTTCAAGGGTAGTACATGAAAATCTTACAAGATATAATTTTCTATTCAACTTTACAGACGAAAAGTACCGGGATGATATAAAGAACGGAATGGCGGAGCTTAAGAATGTATTTTTTGCTCCGGTGACAATGGATCCTTTTACAGCGGTTGAGAATGGGCTGTGTGAACAGCTCTGCGGTGATTATTTTGATAGGAGCGAACAGCCGGACAAAAAGAAGAGGGGGGTATTTGGTGTATGGAAAAAGAAAAACAGATAGATGAATGTCTTGAGCTTATTAAGAAGATGTATTCCATCAATCAGGAAAGAGAGGAGCTGATTGAACAGCGGGCTGAAAAAGAGGCAGAGTTTAAGGCATATCTGCGTGAACAGGATAAGGCTATAGAAGCGGCAAAGGACAGATTCAATGTCATTGGCCGGACGGTTATAGATACGGATATTAAAAATACAGGTCATTTGCGGGATGAAGTGAAAAAATGCCTGGAGCTTCTCGGAGTTGAATTCAATGGGGATATGCCAATTACCGGAAATATACATAATGAACCATATAAAGGCTTCATATCAGGAGACAATAAAGAGGTGGGAACAAAAGTTGTTTATGGTGACAGCATAGATGCCGTTCTTGACAAAGCAGCAAGGATTTCAGACAAGATAAGTGCATATACCAATGTCAATATCGGGGTGCTCAATAAAACAGAAGGACAATATATTGATTTTCGTAAATTTGACATTGCCAAAAGATATGATATTTCCAACGTATATCTGACGCTGCCCCATGTTGATAAAGAAGAATATTCACAGATGATTAAAAGCCTGAAAGCAGAAGGCGCAAGGTTCAATTCATATATTAAGAAATGGTACATACCACATGAACTGTCACAGAAGGAATTCTTTCAGCCATACATATCGGAGTTGCCAAGGCAGCGCGATTATTCAAGACAGCGGCACTATACATCGCAGGAGCTTTCACTTGTATGTGGTTCAACAGGTAAAACCGTCAATGACATGCTTTCAAGGAATGACGGATATGTGAGGATTACTTACGAAGATAATGGCAGAGGGCGCATAGCACCTAAGGCAGAGTTTTGTGAGCATAAGACACCGGATGAGACGGAGCATGCCGGTAAATGGCTGTCAGACACGAATGTAAGGACAGTTCTGGTAGAAGGCAGGGAAATGAGCAAGGATATACTGTATGCCGGCAAAGGCTACAGGATAAATCCTGAGGATGAGATACCTAAGAAGACACCCTACGCGGCAATAACAGGCGAAGAGGATGCCGGCGGAAAATATTATACAATCTACGGAGTGCATGATATAAGCGGTATGATATGCCGCCTGTCACCAAGAAGATTTGATACAAGTGAGCAGGCTGAAAGCAATGTGCCGGATGGACATAAGCTGATTTCACCCGAAGAGCTGAAATCAGAAAGCAAATTATATGAGGATGTATGGTCAAAGCTGATTAAGGATGATATTGAAAACAGCGGTTATGGATATAGCTGTTATATGGTTAAGAATATCAAGCTTCTCAACTATGAGACCAATAAGTCATGGAGCCTTAAGGATATCAGTGCAGTATATAAACAGATAGATGGAGAAAAGCTGCCGGATGGCATAAGTGAACTTGCCGGAACCTATATAAAACGCATAGGCGATGAATGTGTGAATCTGCAGCGCATGGAGTTTCAGGCGGAGACATTTTGAAAAATTATATAAGGAAGGAGGGACTGCTTAAGTGAAAATGTCAAAGTTTTTTTCACAGGCGGAAGAACAAAAGCAATCAGAGATAACAAATCAGGAAAAAGAGTATGCTCTTCCGGAGAAAGAGATAACAGATAAGGTCATTGGATATTTTACATCCGGAAATAATATTGCAAGGCTTAACATGGTTGAGCGCGGAAACCTTGATAAAGAGAAATTCGCTGAGGAAGTAAAGGCATATATTAGGAATCGGTATACGTCAGATGATGATGAGAGCACAGCCAGAATTTATAAAGGGTTCAGCTCATTTATCTGGGGCTACTATATATTGGACCCGCTTATTGATGACCCGGACATATCGGATATAGTCATATATGACGCAGGCAGAATTTACATAAAGAAGCTTGGAATACGGTACAAAGCGGATATTGTGTTTAAGGATGAATCAGACTATGAGAGGTTCGTTGAACGCTGCAGCTTAAGAAACCATGTGAGCCTCAGCATGAACAACAGTGTTCAGAAGTGGACGGACTGGTCGAATGATAAGTACATATTACGTTTCACGGCAGTCACGAAGCTGCTTGCATCGAACAGGGTGACAACGATGCAGATGCGAAAGCACCCTAAGCAGAAGAAAACATTTGATACACTTATAGCCGAGGGAATGCTGACAAATGAGATGGCCGAGATAATTCAGAAGAAGCAGGCAGCCGGAGAAGGTTTCTTAATCTGCGGAAAAAATGCGGGAGGAAAAACAACACTTATAAACTCAATGATTGAGACAATACCTGAGCAGTATTCAATTTTCTGCGTTCAGGAGGCAGAGGAGCTTTTTTCGGCAAAGGAACGCAATTTTGGAGGATATCATATTATCGATGGACGCGGCGAAAATAAGATTAACTATTCGCTCGGTGACATGGTGACAGCGGCACAGACAATGGATATTGATGTGATAATACTTGGTGAGATTAAGGGTGCTGAGGCAAGACAGTTTTTAAGTGCTGCTCATACAGGTGCCATCTGTTATGCGTCGACCCATGCTGAGTCAGTTGAAGATGCATACATAAGACTATGTGATTATACCAGACGAGTGTCCGACATGACCAATGAAGAAATTTTGTATATGTTAAAGAGTCTTAAAAATGTCATTTTTATCAGGAAATACAGACTTATTGAAATGGCGGAGTGCATCTGGAACCCTGACAAGAAATGCCTTGATTTTAAATATCTTTGCAAAGATGGAAAGGCGGTGCATTGATGAAGCCTGTAATAATAGTCCTGCATTGCCTTATTCTGAGTGGAACTGCATTTATGGTGTTTGCGGCAATCCGGTATATGGCAGGCAGGAGACTGATAAAAAGCAGTCTTATAACAATATATGAAAAATTAAATTCAGCAGGAGAAAAAAGAAGGCTGTCAGAAAAGCAGATAATGCAGATGTACGGCACTGCTAATAAGAAGGGGCTGATTAACCACATGGATGAGAACTTACGATACAGTGGAATCCAGACCAAACATCCAATACTTACAACAGAGCTGTATCTTGTTATATCCGTGATTGTCATAACAATGAGTATTGTACTGGTATTTTTAATAGGAGGCAGCTTGATATATGGAGCTTTGGCTGCCTGTGTGACTGTTCTGGCAATGGAACTGTATTTTAACAGCTGTCGTCAGAGGAGGTACGAACAGGTTGAAGAAGAGCTTGTACCGTTTATCAATTCAATTGATGCTTACGCAGGTGCCACCGATGACATTATGAGCATTCTGGAAAAAAGTATACCTGTTATTACCGGTCCGCTAAAAGACGCGGTATTTTTCGCTGTGACACAGTCGAAAAGCTCCGGAAACAGTCCGGAGGTGCTAAGGCAGCTTGAAGACAGCATTGAGCACCCTTTTTTTAAGAAGCTTGTCAGAAACCTTGAGCTTTCTTCACGGCACAGTGCCAACTATAAAGACATCATAACAGAATGCCGCAGCCAGCTTGACGAGGCAACAAGAAATGCCAGGATGCTTGAGGAAATATACCGTAACGGAAGACATGACATAATCGTACTGATTATATGTGGGGTGCTGTGCGTTGTGATGGCACTTATCGGTATTCTTGATTATGATGTAATCCCGTTTTTCGTCAGCATGTGGGGCACGCCTGCCGGGAGAAGCATACTCGTGATGTGTGCCGCAGCACTTATGGCAGCATTTTACATAGCATTCATAGCATCACAGAAGCGGGGGCACGAATGAGCGAAATATTACGGTTTATCGACAATAATTATTTATATATGGTAACGGGAATAACCATTGTGTTATGCGTCCTTGTTTTTGTATTTATTCAAAGGTACATGTATGGAGCAATTCGCAGTACATACCAAAGGGCAAAGCTGCAGCTTGTCAATGCGATGCAGCATAATAAGAGTCACAGTGCATTATCGTACAATTATCAGGCACAGAGACTTAACAAGCTCGGGGTAACCTATTATACACGCGGTAAAGTTACGCCGCTGGTATATTTAACATATAAGATAGCTGCTCTTACAGCGGGGTTTATAATCGGAATGATGTTTAACTTTCCTCTGGGCATAGTATTAGCTTTCATTGGTTATATAATACCGGACAAGCTCATAGAGCAGCGAAATAAAGATGACAATAAAAAGATGCTCAGCAGCGTTATGAATATATATGATATTATGCTGCTTCAGATAAATTCAGGGGAGTACATCACCCATGTCCTTATAGATGCCTACCGGGTCACCACGCATCCAAGACTCAAGGCGGCACTCATGGAGCTTACAGGTGATATCGCCTCGACAAATAATCTGGTCCTGTCAATGGAGATGTTTGACAGCAAGTTCGACAACGATAATATCCACAATCTTGTTGTGCTTGTCAGACAGCTTTCAGATACCGGCTCAGTTGCCGGTCTGCTAAGTGACATAAAAAAACGTCTCGATAAGCTGCAGGAGAGCTATAACAGCAGTGAGCGTACAAGGATAAACAGGCTCATTGCTGTGAGTACGGCGGTCATAGCATTTGCCGCCATTGCCGTTTTAGGCTATGCATTCGTTCTCGGCATAGCGGATTCGGCTAAATTATTAACACGATAACATGTTTAGGGAGGAAAAGAAAAAGATGAGAAACGCTGCAGTGAATTTTAAGAATTACATTATGAGAAAGGAGGCAGAGGCTCTTGCACTGATATATGCTCCGAAGCTTAAGAAGCAGGGCAGTTCCATTGTTGGAGAAATTATTCTGATTGTGGTTGTTATAGCACTTGCCGTTGCATATAAGGCAGGGGCATTAACATTTCTGAATGACCTTTGGACGTTTGTCACTGCAAGTACCAAGTCGGCACTAAATTAAAATTATGATGAAAAAATTGTGGACTGTAAAAAAGAAGGGTGTTGGAAACTTTGTAAGCTGCATGGTTGCGCTGGTTTTACTTATGGCAATGATGATATTTTCTGTTACTACATACGCCAATCTCAATCTTGCAATTAAAAAGAGCAGGATAGAGCGGAGCTTTATGCTGCAGATGGAGGCTGAGGGGTATCTGTCTTTGTCAGCGAGGGATGCACTTACCCAGCAGCTTACGGACATGGGGGTTGAGCAGATATCATTTGCAGGTACTACATTGTCCCCGGCTGGATATGGCAATATTGTAACACTCTCAGTGACAGGGCGTATAAAGATGACAAACATTGTGGGAATGAAGAACCTGTTTGAGTTCATAAGGGGGGATGACACAAGTGATTTCAAGATTTATCAAAAATCCACGGCTAAATACTAAGGTGCCGTATTCACCAGTCCGGCTTATGTTTAATAAGAAAAGAGACGGTATTGCATTGCTGCCGATGGTGGCTGTGGTAATGGTCTTTCTTGTGCTGTTGTCCAACTTTATGTACCGCAGGGAGCTCATACAGATCAATTATGAAAAAATAGATACGTCACTTACGGATGCACTTCTTGCCGGCGGGGTAATTAATTACTCCGCATTTGGCAGGACAGGACAGGTGATGATACAGGAGGAGGGAGATGCTCCTTCTGCCATGGATTATTATTTCGCTAACTCATATAGGCTTTTCACCGAATGCCTGAAAGCCAGTCTGAGACTGGATGATGGCTATAATGCCACTGCTGATATCGGTATCATTGGGGCGGTCAGCATAAAGGGATTCAGGGTTTACAATTATTTTGAGGACGAAAATGGGTTTTACATAACGGAGATAGGTCTTGATAATGGGCGTGGGTATGCCATACGGCACAGCCTTAACGAACCGGTGTACGTCAATGCGAATGATTCCGTGATTGAAATTAAAGAGACATCTGTATACGGTCAAATTGGCTTCCGCTTCAGGCTTGCGTCACAGCCGTTATGGCTTCAAGGCATGCCGCCGGAGTATTTTGAAGATGATTACACACTCACGAGGCTTATCAGCATTGCAGACTAGATTCAGATTAAGAGGTATGAAGGATGAAAAATGTTGTTTACAAGAGAAAGAAAACACATGATGGCGGAGACGTGAAGGAGCCAAAGGGAATATCGGCAAAGGCTGTACTTTACGGCATCATAGTAACAGCAGTGCTGTATGTCCTGCTGATATTCATCGAGCGTTCAATCGTCAATGCTGATGATAAAACACAGGTATATGTTGCCGTTAAGGAGGTGCCTGACAACCTTGAGGTTACGGTGCTTAACATAGACGATTATTTCGCCATCGAGGACAGACCCGCATCGGTAATACCGGACGGCTGTATTACACATGATACACAGCTGGTCGGATATATAACAGACAGGACAATCAAGAAAAATGAGATTGTCACCGTAACAAGCCTTTCAACTGTCGATGACAGGATTAAGGGTATTGACAATCCAATCGAGGTATCAATCAATGCCTCCAGCCTGTCGCAGTTTGTAGGAGGTGTCCTGAGAACCGGAGATTTCATTAACATATGGTCTGTCAAGACGGATACGGTCAACGGCGAGAAGGTCACAGAGACAAAACAGATATGCAGCCACGCATACATAACAAGAACTTTCGGTTCTTCCGGAGAGACTGCGGCTGAGGGTGATTCAGAGATGGCAGCGATGATAATTAATATTATTATTCCGGCAGAGCAGGAGGAGGAATTTAATACGGCAGTCTCTGAGGGGACACTGCGTGTCGGAAGGTATCTTTATGATGTGGATGAAAGTATGGAGAATGTAACAGTGACAGATGACGAAGAATCATTAACTGATAGCAGCAAAGAACAGGATTATAGTGGTGTGACTGGGACAACTGAGGCAATGGAGACAACGGAAGAAACAACGGCATCAGATGATGGCATGCCGGATGGTAATGACGGCATGCAGGAATATGAGATGCCGTCAATTGATAAGAAAGTCCGATGAGGAGATATCTTATCAATACGGTGGTGGCAGTTGCTGCCATGATAATCCTGTCAAAAGCAGCAAAAAGAGAACTTATTGTAAAAAACAATATCTGTATGGCAGGGGCGGCTTCCGCACTTGCCGTGGGGAGTTTTATTTTTGATAAATATACAATGGTTTTATGGTCTGTGCTCGTCATGCAGTCATACACGGACATCACTGAGCAGCATCTGTACCTGATGCTGCCAAGGCTGCTGGCGGTTATGGAAGTGGCATATTGCCTTGTGCATAGGACATATCTTGATATACCATTGAGTGTAATGATATTTCCAGCCGTTTTGATAGCCGCAGCAATGCTGATACGGGCTTATACTATCGGGGACATGGAACTTCTTCTTATTATTATGCTTCACACATACAACCAGGGAATAAGTCCTAATGAGTATATGGTGAGTTATCTGTCTGTTACCGGTATGGTATTTGCTGTGTATATGATTGTTAAAAACGTGATAGGAATGATTAAGCACCGGGTTCCGGTTTGGAAGGGAGCATTCGCTCCGGCTATGACTGTTACATATTTTGTAATGTTTTTATGGAAGTATTTATCCTGAGGTGAACTCAGTTCACCTCTGCGTTTTGAATTATGCAGTGTATGGTTGCTGCAAGGGTTCCTTGACAACTGAATATTGATACGTCTTAAATTATAATAGGATATGGAGTAAAAAAGAGCATGTCAAAGTCATACATAAGAAAAAAAGCACCGTATTTCTACGATGCTTTTCTCCTGTCATACGAACCTCTTTCCTTTTGTATTTTTTAAGGCATACACAATTAGTCAGATTGTAATGTCACGATAAGGCTGGTGTTTGTAATGGACTTATTTTATTTGCTCAAGTTATCATTATACTACTTGATAGATTTTTGTCAAGCAAACTGATATAATGAAGAAGAGGTGATATGATGTTTAACAAGAATTTGTTCCTTTCATTATGAAAGATAAATGTGCAGAAGATAGTGAATATGAGGTTATAAAACGAAAAGTATATGTATAGAGGTGAAATAAATGGATTGTGCATTAAAACTAAATGCTTTGGTATATGATGAAATAAATTTCACTCGGTTAGGCATGCAAAATGAAAATGAATTAAAACTCATGCTTTCTGTGGGAGTTGGAACCAATAAAGATGATGAAAAATTAAAAAAGGTTTCAGTGAGAATTGATGGAGAAAAAAAGGAAGAGTATAACTTTACTGTTCAGGCTTCAGGTTTTTTTACATTAACAGAAGGTATGTCAATGGAGGAAGATAAGTTGTTACAGCAGAATGCGGTAGCCATAATTATGCCATACATTAGAAGTGAGGTTTCTATTTTGACTGCTCAGCCTGGAATGGATACAGTTGTTTTGCCTCCATTGAATACTGTAGAATTGCTAAATAAGTTAATATAATGTTTTATATCTAATTAAGGCGTATGTAAACAAAAAGCATACGTCTTTTTATTGGGGTTCTTTGTTAATAGATGAAATGTCGATAAAATAGTAAAAATGTTTATACTATTTATGTGGCGAAATCTGCGGCTATACGTTATAATATAAGCACAGAAGAAAATATAAATATTCTTAATGTAAAAGTAAGTGTTATATTAGGAAGGAATAGATTCAACTGCCTGAGCATTTTAAAATAGGTGGTTACCAGAATGATGCGGTACTGGAATGTTGGATATGAAAGGGGATAGGCTTATGAATAACTCGATTATATTTCTGGATACACCATTTGAAACAAAAGAAGCTGATTGGCTTTTTGAGAATACCGGAAGAATATCTGTAGCTTTAGACACGTACAAGAATGGAATTGTAAAAATTATAGCATATTCAGATAATGTTTCCGACAAGAAAGAATTATTTGCTTTAGCCAAGAAAAAACACGGTCATATCATTAGAAATATTTCTGAAAGGGGTGTTGACTATATTGATGAGAACATTTCTGTCATATATTCCAATAAAGCAGTGCTTTACAACAATTAGCCGCTACTGTATAATATGGGAGGTTTTGCAAGTGAATATTTTTATTAAGACTATTTTATGTATTGTTTTATCTGCGATAGCAGCACATAAGTTGTTTATAATCATTTGTGAAATAAAAATAGAAGAGCCTGCACCAAGGTATGTTTTTTTGGCGTAAAGTGATTTTGCCATTAATATTTTGCAGCCTTTTGTGTGTAATTATAGTATTAGGGATATAAAAACAAAATTGCTGAATATATTGGTGTCAATAAATAGATATTGACGAAGACACTATGGCTGAATATAATGTATATAGCGCATCAATAATCATGTTCGGTCTTTGGGTCACTTCAGTTATGAAGTGAATATTATTTTAAGGAGGGTATCCAAAATGAGAGATGTGTATGATTTTGCAAAGTTTTTCATAAAGAATGGTGCTGATTCCAGACCGAACACATATGATGGCAATATGAAATTGCAAAAATTATTAGTTTTGGCAGATTTTGCAAATATTGCAGAATATGGTGAACCATTGTTTAATGATCCGGTATTGGCTTTTACGAATGGATGTGTTATTGAAAAAGTCCGATTAAGATATAAGAATGACTATGCTGGCTTTAAAAGAGATAGTGAATTTTACCAGCCGGATTTTTCAGAGAAAGAGTATGAGGTACTGAATCTTGTAATGGAAATATTTGGTTGTGCTTCTGCTAAAGAATTGTCTGATATCAACCACACTTTTGATTTTTGGAAATTGGCATTTGAAAATGGTACTAGTAATACTGGTTATCATAATAAAGAGATGTCGGTTGTTGATATGATGTCACAGCATTCGGATTTAGAGAAAATGCGTGAAATAATCTCTGCTTACAGAGAAACATCTAGCGATGTAACCTCAAGTGAGACGATAAATGGTGTGACTTTTTATTTTGACGGTTTTTCATTGACAGACGATATGATTGACAGATTAGAAAGCTTTTCATTATCGGCTGATGATGACACATACAGTGTCTATCTGGATAATGGAAGGCTGGTGATTTATTGATGAATTTTGTTGAAGGTCAAGGTGTTCTTGGAAAGATAAGATTTGTTGATGGAGAATTTCCTTCATATGATAGAACTTATTTAATTGTCACTGTAGAACAAGATTATATGGAAGTGTTAAATGTTTCGTCTATAAAAGGGAAAGAGCGAAAACTTGCATTCTCATCGAATGAAAGATTAAGAACCTATGATCCTCCGTTTAAAAAGCCATCATTTGTAAAATTAGATTCGTTGACAAGAATCGAAAGCGCTGACTGGGGAAATCTACAAGTTTTGAATTCTGGACGAACTTTGGATGCTGCAGAGTTGGCGCGAATTAAAGGAATGCTACAATAATTAAATTAACAACAGTAAAACAGAAATCATGATTTGATTAATACCAGACAAATAAAGATTTTCTAATATCTAATTAAGGCGTATGTAAACAGATTGCATACGCCTTTTTATTTGTTAATAGATGAAATGTCGACAAAATAGCAAAAATGTATACACTATTTTTGTAGCGGAATTTGTAATTATACGTTATAATATACTCATAGAAGAAAATATACATAATGCGAAAGAAAGAAGGTATTAGATATGAGAAGATATAGCTTCAACCGCCTTATGACAGCCGCAGTCATAACATCCGTAACCCTTATGACCGCCGCCTGCAGCAAAACATTCGCCCCTGTAGATACCCTTCCTGTGGGTACGGAGCTGCCAGCCGACACATCGACAAGCACTGAGGCGGCATCCACAAAGCAGGACAGCACCACAAATAAGGGCGGCAATACTAAGGAAACTGGGACTACAAAGGAAAGTGGCAATGCCTCAAAGGATACCGGTACAGGCAAGGATACCGGCACAAAGGAATCTGATGCCACCGAAAAGTCCTGCGAAGGTGACATATCAGCCGAAGCCTCTAGGGATAGCGAAAAGACCACAAAGGCGGGCAGCGACAGCTCAGTGACAACAGCCGCAACAACTAATGCCGAGACCACAAAGGCAGCTGCAACCGTAACCGAGACCACAACATCAAAGGTAACGGAGTCCACAACAGCCGCAACACAGGCACCAACTGAAAAACAGACAGAGAAAGCTACCGAGAAGGTAACGGAAAGCACCACTCAGGCACCAACTGAGAAGGTTACTGAGAAGCAGACCGAGAAGGCTACTGAAAAGGCTACAGAGAAGGCCACTGAAAAGGCTACAGAGAAGGCTACACAGCCTGTTCACACCCACAGCTATGCAGAGACCGTCACAAAGCAGCCAACCTGCACAAGTGAAGGAATCAAGACCTTCAAGTGCTCATGCGGAGATTCATATACCGAGAGCATCCCAGCAGCCGGACATATCTTCGGAGCTTATACCTACAACAACGATGCGACCGAGCAGACAGACGGTACAGAGACTGCAGTATGCTCCATCTGTGGAGAGAAGAATACAAGAACTGCATCCGGTACTAAGCTGGCTCATGTACATAATTACACAGCCACAGTCACAAAAGCAGTCACCTGTGCAGAGGAAGGTGTTACAACCTACACATGTGCATGCGGTCACAGCTACACAGAGCCTATTGCCAAGACAGCACACAGCTTCGGGGAGTATGTCTATAACAATGATGCCACAACAGAGAAGGACGGCACCAAGACAGCAACCTGTTCAGTATGCGGCGTGACCGACACGGTGACTGCCGAGGGAACCAAGAAGTCGCTCCCTAGCTGGTATGATGAGCATCCGGATATCCCTCTTAATCAGACTAGGGGAAGTCAGCATGATGGGTCGCTGGAAGCATACTATACGGATTTCGATTGGACCGGTGCATCAATGGGGTGTCTGTCTTTTGGATACAGCGAAACATCTGTAACTGTAGGTAAGTATGCAGAGGGTTGGGTAATGCATGGTTATCTGTATTAGCAATTAGTCATAAGCAATTAAATATCATTCTATTAAAGACGTATGTAAATTTTATTACACACGTCTTTTTATTATGCGGAAATTTGTAAGGAGGAAATGTATGAATAAGAAAAGAAATTATCTTACAAAAGTTGTTGCTATTCTGCTTACTTGTATTTTATTTATTACAGGTATCAGAATAGAGATTGTTTCAGCGTTTTGGAACAAAGATGAAAACAATGATAACAGAAAAAATGCTATGGTAACTATGGAGCTGATGCATTGTTATCATAAAGATACACACTATGACAATAATGGAAGGCATATTTATAGTGAGAGTGTAATCAACGAGGATAAAGCTGGATGGTTAACTGATATAAAGAATAATCCTAAGAGAAAGCCAGTTAATACTGTAAGCATACGTCCAGGTGTTCTCGGTAACACTCAGGCAGGTCTTGAGTCCATTGATACCAACAAGTATTTCTATGAGTATTCGTTAACCTATGCGGAGTCGGAGCTGGTTGACTATGTTCTTATTACCCAGCCGGAGATTACACACTACAGTGACAGCGACAGACCTGCTAATCTCAGGGAAGAGCATGTAAGAATGTACTGGATTGGCAGCTATAATAAATCCATGACAGGAGTTACAGGTAAGTGGACTGAGAATGGATATGATGAAAATGATACAGACATTGGCTGGTGGGACTTCCTATATGAATCATTCCCTACAATCAATACCCAGTTATCGCATCAGACCTGGGAAACCATTGGTGACCATGAGGCTTTCCAGAACAACAAGTCTTTTGTGTTCACCAAGACCATGGGTGAGAACGGCATGGAGTTCATCTTTTTCCTTGAAGGAACCAAGACTTTGAATACAAATGACGGAAGCTTTTATGACATAACACAAGATGATAAATCAGAAGCGGCAGCTAACCATAGAGACCTGATAAGTACAGGCGTTACTCCAGGCTACGGACAGCATGTTAATGCCATCATCGGCATCGTGTTTTATAACACAGTACAGTTAAATGCCAACGGCGGAACACTTGCTGACAACTCAGTATATACATTGCATACTTATAAAGATAGCAAACAGGCGAAAGCTTACGTTTTACATGCAGATGGTTCGGGTAACTGGGTAGATGGTGCTGTAGATATATCTAATCCAAAGTATGGCAACGTTTCCGTCAAAGCTCCTACTCGCTATGGTTATAAGTTCTGTGGCTGGTATGCGGCTGAGACCGGTACAGATGGCAGCTTAAAATATGACACAAATGGAAACATAATCTGCACCGATGTTCCACTATATGATGTCAATGGAAAGGCGGTTCTCACCTATACTGACAACAGCGGGCAGACAAAGGCTTCACCTTACTTTGGCTCTAACGGAAACTGGATTTACAGGGGTAATGTCACAGCGGTGGCTAAGTGGGAGTATATGGGAGCGTATACAGTACATTTTGAAAAGAATGACAATGACAGCGGAAGCACAAGGGCAACAGGAAGCATGTCCGATGAGGTATTTACATACGATGAGAGTAAGGCACTCCCAGCAAACGGATTTTCAAGAGTTGGTTATACTTTCGCTGGCTGGAACAGAAGTGCCGACGGTACGGCAGACAATGGTTCTAACTACAGAGATAAGGCAGTTGTAAAGAACCTCACGCTCATCCCCGGCGGAACCGCCACACTGTACGCACAGTGGAAACCGCTTGAATACACGCTCACCTTCGATTACAGCAAGCCGGGCAATGCAACGGGAACCGTCACCGGAGCTGACGAAGCATCACGGAAGGTCACCTTTGACAGCAGCATCGGCAGACTTCCCGAGCCACAGCTCACAGGCTGGGTGTTCGAGGGCTGGTGCGTAGACGGCACGATAGTGAATGGAAGCTACACAGGCGGCACAAGGCTTAATGGTGATGATATATGGCATTATACAAGCGACAAGACAGCATTCGCAAAATGGACACCTGTCAAATACGAGGTGAGACTCCACAGCAGCGTGCCGACGGAAGCTCTTGGAACACTTGTAAAGCCTTCCGACAGTGGATTAACTGCTTCGGGATGGAAATGGAAGGAAAATGAGTACTACAGTGCAGTGTTTACCTACGATACAGAAAGCCTTCTTCCTGCCGCACAGGACACATACTCCATTGTCTACACCGCTGGCGGACAGGACACCACGGAATATGCCATAAGCGGCTGGTACAAAAACAGTCTTCTCTCCGACTATACAGGCGGCGGTGAAACCAGGAAATGGAACCTCTCAGCTGCCGGCGGAGCTGTAATTGACCTGTATCCATCATGGCGTGACACCTCCGCGCCCGTGATAGATGTTACCCCGGCACATACCGTAAATCCTGATGCGGACAATGATGCTGTAAGGAGCATCGACATAACCATAACCGTGACGGAGCACGGCTCAGGACTGAGGACGGACAACAGCTATGAGTACGGCTTCTCCGCTTCTGCCTCCGCCCTGCCTTCGGAATGGGAAAGCTACGGCAGTGCCGCCTCCCCTTCAGGCTTTACCACTTCACTTCCTGACCTTGGAGCCTCAATGGACGGATATTACTATCTGTGGGTGCGTCAGGTGATGGATAACAGCGGCAGCCTCTCCGTAAGCCCTTCCGCACTCGCAACAGTCAACAGCTGCCATGTGTACGGCATATATGTATTTGACAACACCGCCCCGCAGGGAACGGCAGACTATACGGAAAACAACCTCACCCTCGGTCTTTACAACGATTCCATAACGGATTCACCTTATGCCGTGATGACCATACATGATCCGCACGATGATATAGCCGGCATAGCCGGATATGCTCTCCGTATAAGCGATGCATCCGACCTGACAAACAGTGTTGACCATGCTTTCACACCTGATGACGGTTCAAGAACCTATATCTGCCGCTTTAACCTGTATGACAGCCTTCCGGATGCAGAGGACATCGAACAGGTCAGTATGTGTATAGTCTCAAAGGACAAGCTTGGCAATGAAGCCACTATTCCGATAACCCGGTATGATTTCGGAACCCTGCAGACTGGGGCGGATATACGTGCGGAGGATATAGGGTACAGGGATGTAGGAAATGCAGACGAATATGTATATGAAAGAGATAACTTCCGTGTGGAAGCATACATAGAAGCCGTAACCGGGGGCACGCAGTTCAAAGCGGGGCAATGGGGGATGGTGAGGATATATACATTCGGATATGTCGATGAGGTTGAGATTGATTTCGGTTCACTCATGAACTATTACAATCCGCAGTATGACAGGCTTCCTACACTTATAAAAACAACAATAGACAGCCGGTTGTCACTTATGCATAGACATGAATTTTCGGTACCACTTTACTGCACTGACAGCAGTTTTAATGATACAAAGGTTATAGGTTATAAGAAAGGGGGCATGGAGCAAAGATATGTTGTCTATAACGTAAAGGGCAGCATACTGGATGATATCAGGACAATATTGAAGTACAAAATTTATTAAAACACAGCGAAAGTGCCGGAGAGGAGAATGTATATGGATACAAAGGAATTTCGCAGGCAGATAGCGGAGAAATTCATTGATTCTTTAAAAGAAAATCCGGAACATTGGCAGAGACAGTGGTCTGTTTCCGGAGGCAGACCGGAAAATTGTGTATCACACACAGTCTATAGCGGAATTAACAGGTTCAACCTTACATTTGCTGCAATCCAGAAGAGCAGCGATGATATGAGATGGGCTACATTCAAGCAGATACAGCAGCAGGGGTGGCACCTGAAGAAAGGTGCCAGGGCAGAGATGGTTGAGTTCTGGCAGCCTTATGATAAATACACGCACAAGGTTGTGCCATGGGATGAGTATAACAATGCTGAAAATCCGGAGAATTATGGACTGCGCAGCAGATATCATATGGTGTTCAATGCAAAGGACATTGAAGGGATTCCACCGGAAGTAAAAGTACATAACAACATCACACAGAACGAGGCGATAGACAGGGTTATTGATGGCATGGCAATAAAGGTTTTAAATGACAGTTCGGACAAGGCATACTACAGTGTCACGAATGACGATATTCATCTTCCGCCAAAGGAAGTGTTTGATAATGACCATGCCTATAATTCAACACTTCTGCATGAGCTGTCACATGCAACAGGAGCAAAGAACAGGCTTGACCGTGTGCAGTCTGGAATCAGGAGCACATCAGACTATGCTGTTGAGGAACTTGTGGCAGAGATATCATCATGCTTTACCGGTGCTGATATCGGGCTGCAGTATGAGCCGGCAGAATTTAAGAATCATAAAGCCTATGTGCAGAGCTGGATAAGTGCGATAGAACAAAAGCAGGAAGTACTGTTTGAGGCTATCAGGCAGGCAGACAGGGCTGCAGATTATCTGCTTGAGAAGGGAGGGCTGCTTAAGGTGAATGAGACTGAAAATGAGAATGTAGAGGAGGTGATGGAGAACAGCACACAGTCTGTGGATAGTATGAGGACACCCGAAACTATTGTTATTAATAACGAACTTGAGATTGTCGAGCTTACAGGAAACCTTAAATTCAAAAACAGCGTTGGATATACAATGCCGGAAGGCTACTGCTTTATGCACCCTGATAAGGGGTACCTGGCATTTGCCGGAAATACCATGCCGTATATGCCTCTTGGTGGAAAAAATGCATTGCTTAATATACAGAAGGATGGAGGTTTTTTGAATTTTGACGATATGGCATGGGTTAAGCCGGTTGAAGAGCCGGTTGCGGTGCATAAGAGTGTTGAAGAAAAAGAGAAAGTTGGTGATAAAATAAATGAGTATATTGAGTGTATGGTAAAAAATAATGATATCAGCAGCACTAAAAATTTTTATAAATATCTTGATGAAAAAAGAGAAAACTTAGCTGATTTGCTGAAGTGGCGTTCGTTGGGCGGTACAATGCTTAATGAAAAGCTGCCTGAAGGGTATGAGCAGGCGTGCTTTGGGCTATTAAAGGAGTTTATGCCTGAAAAGGTTAATGATTTTGAGCTTTCAAAGGAGTGTTACAAAGCCTTTAAAAAGGATGTGGAGGTCAACGGCTATCAGCCAACGGCATATCTTATGTCAAACTACTATTATATGATGGAGAAAAGGGGAAGAGAGACTCCGGCAGCTCTGTCGGAAATCTCCAAGGAGTATCTTGAGGGCAGCTCAGATCCACTGGTTAATAACATAGGAAATGAACTCAAGGCGCAGGAGACTTTGCAGCTGCAGGAAATGGAGCAGTGCAGGTGATATGAGTGAGGTGAACTCAGTTCACCTCACGTAGATGAAAGTCCTGAAGTGAACTCAGTTCACTTCTGGAGGAAAGGGTATGAAATGTATAACACCAGATTTATCATGTCGGATGGCTCTGTAATATACCCGGCATATCTTGACAGGGAAGATAAAGAGAAGCTGCGCAGCCAGCAGGGAAAGCAGAGGGAGTATCTAAGATGTGGGTGCAGGCTTGATAAAAACCTATATTACAGACTTTCAGAGGATTTAAAATTCTATCCTGAACACAACAATTATGAACATGATAAGTATTGCTGCCGGTACCGTGAGAACGGCAGGAACCGGAGAATAACAGCGTATATGTATGATGATTCATCGGATGAGATAACAGCGTTCTGCAGTTTTAATCCAAGATCGTTCAGCGATGGAGAAAAAAACTATCCGGATGACAATGAACAGGAAGAGACATCAGAGGAATTGCCGGAGGGTGAAATCATAGTCGAAGGTGCTATGCCGGAAAAGGGTGATGTGAAGGAGAAGAAGGAGCCAAAGCTTGGAATGCCTGAGCTTATCAGGAGCCTTAATGTTGATACCTTTACGGATGCTGTAATGCATAACATAAAGCCCAAAAGCAGGGATTCATTTTCAAAGTCCGTTTACAAACGTATGAGGCATGTGCGGATAGCCAAGATGAAAAAGCCTATAGGTGAACTGTCACTTGAAACTGATGGTGTAAGATTTGTATATCTTAAATATGCTGATACCTACGAACAGACAGAAAAAGGCTATACAAAGTGCTATATAGATACGCTGGATTCCGATGGAAAAACATATAGAAATCTTGTACATCCGGATGCACTGAGAAAAGCGGTGAAGGCTTTTGTGAAGGCATACGGCATAGAGCCTGATGGAAATACGATGATTGCCGGCTTTCAATATGTTAAGAAGGGGCGCTCCGGGTATACCTACAGGATTATTGGAAGGCTGCATATATTTCAGGTATCAGGCAATGGCATATACAGCAGGACACTTGCTGAGCAGGGAATATACAACGCGCTGGAAGACATTGCATCGAAAAATAAAGATATATGGTATATGATTCCTCCGGAGGATCCGAATGTGGCTGCAATTGTTTATGTTGAAGGACAGCCTAAAAGCTTAGTCCTGGCAGTCCGCTCAAAAGCGGATCAGGTTATATCGTATGACACGGAGCAATATGTTCTTGGAGTTGCAGACAATCCGGATTTGGTAACTGCGGACAGCATAAGACAGTCTTTACAATGAATGTCAAATGCACTGAAACATGCATGAAATGGGGCTTTTCGCGGATGTCGACAATTTTGTAATAAATGTCGACACTATTATTGTAGCGTTTTCACACCAATTGTGCTATCATTAAATCACAAGGAAGGGGGACGGATATATGAATGTTTCAACAGATTGTGTTTTAGTGAACGAAATGCTACAGGATGAGCGCGATGAGCTCTATGAAAGACTTGTCCTGTTAAGGAAAAGGACAGGAATGTCGGTTAGGGAGTTTGCAGAGTTCGCGGGAATTCCGGAGAATACATATAGGACATACGAGGCAAAGAATCCAAGGTATCGTAATCACCTGAAGAGTTATGTTATAGACCTTTTAGAGTACAAGCTCACGATGGAAGGAAAGCTTCCTGGAACTAACGGCAATAATGTTATTGACTGGATGGAGAGAATCTATAACATGCTTGCAGTCAGCTATGAGTTCAGACCGGTGCGGAAAGTGAGCTTCATCGATGGCAGAACACAGGAAAAGGGGAATTAGTAAATGGCATCATTCTTAAATTCAATCGACGATGAAAAGAAAGCTGTTATGAAGATGGAAATACGCTATAAAAAGGCCGAAAGCGAAAGAGAGCAGTGTTCACTGAATAATCTGATTAAAGTAGTTGACGGAATATTTAAGGATTGTGGAATACCAAGGAAAGAAGGGAATCATGTGTATATTGGAAATGGTGATGAGCATGATTATGCACGGTTTGGAATGGTGTATGAGGCTTTGAATGGGTGGATTGCTTTTTTAAAAAGAGTAGAAATATGGAACTTTCATAATGAATATGGGGAATCAGAGGATTTTGCCACTTCATGCAAAGAGAAAGCAAGCATTTAATGACAGAAGCCAGAAAAGAGATGGCATAGGTTTTTTTATTTTCACGATACTTATTTTACATTTTATTTTTTTTGATATGGATAGATTTAGATAATGGAGATTTATTGAAAGGAGTTAATAATGTCGTCTAAAGCAGTTGAAATGGAATTAGGCAAAAAGAAAAAGCTATACGCACGTCCGGCAGATGCAAAAGAGATATTCAGCATGGGGGCTAACACCCTTATGAGAGAGGCTAAGGAGGCAAATGCGGTATATCGTGTTAAGGGAATGGTTCTAATTAACATCGAGGAAATGGACAGATATATTCATAGATTTGCTGACAGGTCATGATGGATGGCAGGGAGAAGAAAAGATTCAAGGGGGTATGCATTATATAAGGGAGAGTACGAAAGAAAAGATGGAAGCTATTGTTATCAGTATAAAGCTTCAGATGGCAGTAGACCATGCATATATGCGAATACGCTTGCTGAGTTAAGAGAGAAAGAGGATAAGATAAAAGGTCTTAAATATGATGGAGTTGACTACGCGACTATAAAGAGACTCACGGTTAATGATGTTGTCGACAAATACATATCAATCAAGTTCGCTCTTCGAGGTACAACCAATATGGTTTACACGGACATGTATGATAAGCATATACGAAAAAGCTTTGGCAAATATAGAGCTTTTGATGTAAAATATTCAGATGTAAAGTGTCTCTATTATAGAATTATAAAAGAAGGGGATATTGATGTTGGTACACTTAATGTTATAGACAGCATACTAAGACCAGCATACAGAATGGCGGTTCGAGACAGGGTGCTTAATTTTAACCCTATAGATGGAGTATATGGTGAGATTAAGAGAGAATGTAAATGGAAAAGTCAAAAGAGAGAGCCACTTACTGAGAGAGAACAACAGATTTTTTTCAAGTATCTTGAAGGAAGCGAAGTGTATCGACACTGGTATAATATTTTTGCAGTCATGGCTGGAACAGGCATGCGTGAGGGTGAAATTACAGGTTTGTTACGTGAATCGGTGGATTTTGATAAAAATATTATCATCGTCAAAGGTGCGTTGAAATATTATAAAAAAGATAAAGAGGGAAAATATAAACTTTATTTTGAGGAAACCAAGACACCAGCAGGGGATTATAGAATAATTCCAATGTTTGATTTTGTAAAAAATGCGATTCGTGATGAACTTGATATTCAGGAGCTTCTTGGTGGGTGTAAAGCGAATGTGGATGGTCATAAAGATTTTGTTTTTACTTCAAGGAATGGTATGCCATATACTGATCAGAACTTAAATTTGGCAATTAAAAGAATATGTGCTGCCTATAATCGAGAAGAAGAACAGACGGCCAGACTGGAAGGACGTGAGCCGGAGCCGCTTAATAAATTTACCTGTCACGTTCTGCGACATAGCTTTTGCACACGATTATGTGAAAATGATGTTAATATGAAGCTTGTACAGAAGATTATGGGACATTCCAAAATACAAACAACCATGAATTACTATGCAGACATAACAAGAGATAAAGAATTAGAACTATTTAAGGTATTGCCGGAAGTTATAAAAATCTAAAAAATAACTTGAATTGGGAGGTGGCGAGCAACTTAAGCGCCATGGATATAATTCTCCCCAAAGTTAAAACTTCGGGGAGTGTTTAAAATGCTTTATATTGCATACGGAAAAATTACTGCACAGCATAAAAAAGTGATGAAAAGTGGTGATATAAAATATAGTAAAACAGCTAAAAAAGGTTAAAATGTATCAATGAAACAATACTATAGTTAAAAAGTCAAAATTGACAATATTATAACACATAAAGTAAAAAAGGGAATAGGAAAAATTATAAAAACTGTGAGAATTTTATTTTGCGTTATATTTTAGTATTGTTTTGATTTTGTATGCCAGAGTGTCACTTACATCGTAAATAACGCAGCGCTTTTGAACGGAATTTCTCTTGTAGCCGAAGGCTGTTGTGTCGGTGTAGGTTGAGTTTGCACAGTAGAGTGGAACAAAAAATTCATGCAGGTATAGCTTCTCCCTTTCCGGTGGAACTATGTCGGTTCTGCTTAAATCAGGGTTGGTATCGTATGCAGGGAGTATGAATTTTTTTATGGAGCCGAAGTCGGCGGACACATTGTCCACATAGCCGAAAACATATATTCTTAGCTGCCCCTTGTGGCCACCCATAAATGTTGTACCCGAAGCCTTGTAGGAAATGTTTTCAATATATGCCTCAACGCGGAAATAGTCACGGATATATTTATATGATGTGGGAAGTGGAGGTGATGAAGCATCGGGAATGTCGGAAAGCTCCCTGTACCCTATATCCTCCGCCCGTATAGCCGCCCCGGTCTGCAGCGTGCCGAAATCATACCGGGTTATCGGAATAGTGGCTTCATTGCCAAGCTTGTCCTTTGAGACTATACACATCCTGACCTGTTCGATGTCCTCAGCATCCGGAAGGCTGTCATACAGGTTAAAGCGGCAGATGTAGGTTCCGGTGCCGTCATCAGGTGTGAAAGCAAGGTCAACGCTGTTTGACGGGTCGGCGGCATCGCTTATCCGGAGAACATATCCTTCTATGCCTGCTATGTCATCATGCGGGTCATGTATGGTCATCACGGCATAAGGCGAATCAGTGATCGTGTCATTGTAAAGACCGAGGGTAAGGTTATTCTCTGTGTATTCTGTCTTTCCGGACGGGGCGGTGTTGTCAAATACATATATGCCGTACACATGGCAGCTGTTGACGGTTGCGAGTGCGGAAGGGCTTACGGAGAGGCTGCCGCTGTTATCCATCACCTGGCGCACCCACAGGTAGTAACAGCCGTCCATTGAGGCACCAAGGTCCGGAAGTGAAGTGGTAAAGCCTGAAGGTGAGGAGGCGCTGCCGTAGCTTTCCCATTCCGAAGGCAGGGCGGAGGCAGAAGCGGAGAAGCCGTACTCATAGCTGTTGTCCGTCCTCAGTCCTGAGCCGTGCTCCGTCACGGTTATGGTTATGTCGATGCTCCTTACAGCATCATTGTCCGCATCAGGATTTACGGTATGTGCCGGGGTAACATCTATCACGGGCGCGGAGGTGTCACGCCATGATGGATACAGGTCAATTACAGCTCCGCCGGCAGCTGAGAGGTTCCATTTCCTGGTTTCACCGCCGCCTGTATAGTCGGAGAGAAGACTGTTTTTGTACCAGCCGCTTATGGCATATTCCGTGGTGTCCTGTCCGCCAGCGGTGTAGACAATGGAGTATGTGTCCTGTGCGGCAGGAAGAAGGCTTTCTGTATCGTAGGTAAACACTGCACTGTAGTACTCATTTTCCTTCCATTTCCACACTGAAGAAGTCAGTTCCCTGTCAGAAGGCTTAACAAGTGTTCCAAGAGCTTCCGCCGGCACGCTGCTGTGGAGTCTCACCTCGTATTTGACAGGTGTCCATTTTGCGGCAGCTGTCTTGCCGGAGGTATAATGCCAGATTTCATTGTCACCTATCTTTACGGATGTCCCATCTGCATTCTCTATATACCACCCTTCAAATACCCAGCCTGCAAGCTTTGGCTCAGGCAGCCTGCCTATACTTGCATCAAACGTGACTGTCCGTGACGCTTCGTCTGAATCCCTGAGAGTTCCGGTTGCATTGCCGGGTTTGTTATAATTGAATGTAAGTGTATAACTGCATGGTTTCCACTGTGCATGCAGTGTAACCAGACCATTCGGTATGAGGGTAAGGTTTTTGACAGCCGCACGGTCCGGATAGTTTCTTCCATTACCAGCTGTGCCGTCCACACTCTCATTCCATCCGTCAAAATAATAGCCTGTTCTTGAAAAGCCGTTTGACGGAAGAGTTTCACTCTTATCGTATGTAAACGTAACATCGGACATGCTTCCTGCCGCTCTTGTGCTGCCGCTGTCATTGTCATTCTTTTCAAAATGCACGGTGTAGCTGTTCGCGCTCCAGTGTGCAAACAGGGCAAGATTTCCAAGCCCTTTCCATACTGCATTGTCAGGGATGACCTCTCCTTTTGAATCTATCTTCACAAGAAAGAGCTTCTTAGCTGTATTTCCTACATTATCTGTAACAGTAATACAGTAAAACGCCGGACCTTCAGAGCCAAAGTAGTACTGCCTGCCTGATGTTATGTCACCGTTATCAAGCTGAATGCCGTTAAAGTCCGTAAGCACTGCACTTTTTATGCCGGAGTGTGCATCTGATATGTCAAAAGGGACGGCTGTTCCTTCGGGATACCAGCCGTAGGAACTTAACACTCCGCCCAAATCAGGGGCAGTGTTGTCAAAATAGTATGGCCCGAACCGGTGATAGTCAGCGTTAGACGATGACACGGACGTGTTGCCGGCTGCATCCTTCACATGCTTTACCCACAGATAGCAGGCTCCCGAAAGCGTGCTTCCTATGGTTACCGGAACACCACTCCGGTAGCTGCTCCATGAAGCACCTGAGGGTGGGGCGCTGCTGTCCGTGCCCAGGCAGTACTCATAGGTGTTATCAGTGGAAAGCAGTTCATTGTCTGTCACAGTTATGGTCACACCCAGTGACGTGGTGTACGATGAAGTGCTTTCCGGTGAGACATTTACTGCCGGAGGCGTGGCATCCTTCCATACCGCGTGGACCGTAATGCTGCCGGCATGGATCCATGCTGTGCTGTTTCCGCTTATGCTCCAGTAACTTCCGTCCACCGCATGTCCATCCGCGTTCCACACAGTGCCCCGGCTTCCCGCGGCATCAGATACCCAGCCTGCAAATATATAACCTGTTCTCACGGCTTTCACATTTCCTGAGATATCGTTATAGTCCGGTGAACCGTAGGTCACCGTGACGGACTGCACTGCCTGTCCGGAACCGTCCACGCAGCTTCCGCCGTTCGCATCAAATGTAACGGTGTACTTATTCGGCACTGCATTTGCCGTAAATGATACATCTGAGGCAGGCATGCTGAAGCGGTAACTGTTAGAGGAAGTATCAGCATAGCCTGTCCACTTATCCCATGAGTAGCCCTTTTTCACGGCGGCACTTATGGCCACGCTTTCGTTATAGGCATGGCTGCCGCCGCCTGATACACTGTCTATTCCGGTTCCGGCAATGAGCGTCACGCTCCACCTGTCCGCCTTCCACTGTGCAAAAAGCTTCAGCGTATCGCCGTGGGCTGAGGGCTTCGAGACAAACGTGGAGCCTGCCGGGTAAGAAGTTCCTGTCCCATCAGCAGATGTGTTCCAGCCGTTAAAGGAATGCCCTGTTTTCGTAAAGCCGTTTCCGGCAATGGTTACGGTACCGCCGTATTTTACCGGGGAACCGTCTGTTGAGCCGCCCGTGTTTCCGTTTCCTTCATACATCACATTCAGCTCATTGGTTTCATAATACACACTGGCATAAGTCCCTTCATCGGGCACCTTCCATGATGTCCGGTCAACAGACACATAATGGCAGTTGTCGAAGGTGGAATCCGCCGCATGGTCTGCAGCATTGAAGGTGCTGCCGTTCTTTACGGAGTAGGTCTTTGTCTTTGAATCATCCTTCACTCCGTCTTTATAAAAGTAGAGGGTCACATCCGTGTCTGCCGCTGTCCAGTATGCGTACACACTGATATTCGTTGTTCCTTTCCATACAGCCGTGCTTCCGTTTCCGCTCCAGTATGTTCCGTTTACGGCTTTTCCGTCTTTGTCATACACCTGCTCGCCTGTGCCGTTGGCGCCTGTATACCATCCGCCGAAGCTGTAACCGTCAAGCGTAGGGTTGTAAGAGCTTGCCACATTACAGTCACCGGTGCCATATACGGCAGTGCCGGTGAAAGTATTTCCTCCATTGTTTGGGTTGAAGGTGATGGTGTATTTGTTTGGAACCCACGCAGTAAAAGTAATGGTTTTTCCTTCATTCTTTAACTCATTCTCATGCCCATAGTAGCACACTGAATAGCCAAATGAACAGTTTCCACAATGAGAGCAATCATGTATATCATACACGTATATTGTGCCATCATCCGCTATAACCCCCCAGTAAGATTTATAGCTTATCATCCCGGCTCCGCAGCGACTACATCTGCCATTAGTAGAAGTTCTGGTTAACCTGTAAATTTTCTGTGTTGCTGATACTTTTGTATACCCGGGTTCATTGGCGTGCGGCAGCATGTTATCGTCTGTTATATTGCTGATATTTACATAGTCTGTAAGAGGCTTGCTGCCGAAAATATAAATTCCTTCATATCCGCTTCCATCAAACCACGCATATACACTTATGCCGGAAAGAATGGCAGCTGCTGAACCGACAACCATAACCGTTAGCACAAAAACCATCACATACGATATGAGTTTTTTAATTCCTTTCCTGATATTAAGCATGGAAAATCTCCTTTATATATTATGTACACAGACAGGATATCCGGAAATCTGTCCGCAGCTTTTAATGGCATGTTTCCATGGATATCCTGTGTTATTATGTTTTCTATTTCCTGTAATTCTCCGACCAGTAGCCGCCTTCATCCGTGTTGTATCCGTTGATGTCATACACCGCATGGCCTGTTCCATCCGGATTTGTTCCCCATCCGGTAAAGGTGTAGCCGGGACGGTACAGGTCTGTCTGTCCGTAAGCTTTGTTGTTCTTCGTGCTGTCATAGGTCACGCCAAGGCTCCTGCTGTCCTGAAGGCTGTCGGACGTCCAGTATCCGCCGTTTGCATTGAACGTGACTGTATAGCTGTCCGGGATAAACTGTGCGTACAGGATAAGGCTTGGTCCAATCCACCTGCTGTCATCGTCCCAGTATAGCCCTGACTCTTTCGCATAGGTGCTGCCGTAAACCCTGTTGCCTCTGGAGAGGGAATCATAATAGCCGGAGAAAGTATAACCTGTCTTTGACACTGCCGGGACATCTGTCCCCCAGGTGGTGTCATACTCATACCTGCCAAAGAATGCGGTGCTGCCGAAGTTTATGAACCTCAGCGTCCAGTCATCTGTGACATCCTTCATGCTGCCGTCAGTCATCGTGCCGCCGTTGCCGAAGAATGCAAGCTGCCTTGAATCATGCACCCATGCAGCCTTAAATGTGACCGTTCCGGCGCTGTATCTCAGGTTGCCGTAGGCAAGTGCCATGCCGTCAGCCTTTCCCGTGCCGACACCCGATTTTGTCTCAGCATAGGTATCACCGCTCGGAAGATAATGAAGTCCCTTGTCCATCCCTGATATTGTCCAGCCCGCGAAGGTGCAGCCGTTTCTGACAGGGTTATTTATTTCAAACACAGTGTAGGTTTCTGCAGAAGCCGGATAGCTGCCGCCGCTGTAAAAGCTGCCGCCGTTAAGCTCATAGTGTATGTCATATACTGCGTGGCTCCACTTTGCAGTAAAGAGCACCTTCTCAGCACTGTTGCACCTTAAGTTCATAAAGCTGGTTTCCTTAACTCCGGATGCAGCTGTTCCTGTAATGATGCTGTTTCCCGCTTTGTGGTCACAGTCATCACACATCCTTGTTATCTCCCATCCGGCAAAGTCACAGCCTTCCATTACAGGGTGGCTTACCGTGAAGCTTCTGTTATATTTTGCACTGTCCGGATGGCTCGCCCCTGCACCCCATGAGCCTCCCGAAAGCTCGTATAAGATTTCATATTCGGCAGGCATAAAGTATGCCGTGTACCTCCTGTTCCCGGAGCTGCCCTGCTGTATGGTGACGGACGGAAGCCTTTCCTGCAGCCCGGTGCCGCCCCATGAAGTGAAGTGGTAACCCTTTACGTCAGGATTATTGAGCGTAAATGCCGGAGTGTTCCTGTCATATCCGGAAGGATTCCCCGGGTCGCTTGCAGGCGTGAGCACGGCATTGCTCTCACTGTCCCTGTAATCGTATGCAATGCTGTAGCGGGTATCCTGCCACAAAGCAGTGAATGTGACGGTTCCGCCATTATCCGCCCTGAGACCTGTGACATTTATGCTGGTCTTACCCCTGCCGACACCACTGCTGCTTACAAGTCCCGTATCAGTAGTCTTTCCGTCAATGATGTGCACGTTCCCGTCCATGCCGGTTATGTCCCATCCCAGGAACGTGCTGCCGTCCCTTGTAGGGCTGTTTATGGTTATCTCTTTATAATAATTGATGTATTCTTTCGGGTTCTCGTGTGAAACCGAACCGCCGTCAAGGTTGTAATTTATCGTGTACCATGTAGGCTCCCACTGCGCGTAGAGTGTATCGTATGAGCCGTCATAGAGTGTGCCCGAATACACAGGGACGTTCACCTGCTTTTCCTCACCATTATCATCTATTATATTCGGCTTGGTCGACCACCCGTCGGAACGGATGCTTTCACTTGTGCTGGTGTTCAGCCTGTATCCTGTGAGTGTAGGTGCCGGCAGAGGACCGAGGGCTTCCATAAGCTGCACCGTTTTCGATGTAACACCGTTGCCTAGAATTACATATCCAAGCCTGCTTGTTGTTGCTGTCTTAGGCAGGTTGTAATCAAATGAAATCTTCATGTCTGCCTTAGACCACTTAGCATACAGTATCCTTGTCTCTGAATTTTCCGAGGATAACAAAGTCAACGGCTCCCCGGCACCTCCGACACGGCTGCCAAAGGTTCCACTATTACTGTCATAGGAATCATACCAACCCTCAAAGTTATAACCATCAGACTTGGTAGAAGGTAGTATCAGGCTGACATTATCATAGACTGCCGTGGCTGTGAGGGTATCTCCCTTTGCCGCATTGGGGTTAGAATACGTGTCGCCGCTGTCATACAGGGTACCACCAATCCTCCACCTAGAGAACGGAAAGCGTCCGATCACCGGCTGGATAACGCCGGCAGCCTGGTTTCCGTTGTTGGTGTATACTTTAAAGTCAACAATGTAGTCACTGCCTGTGATGTATGAGCTGTCGGCAAGCACTGTGTGCCCGGTGTTCACAGTAATCTCATCGTCTTCCGGCATGCTTATGTAATTGTTGGATTCACCCTTATCATAGTGCAGGGTGTAAAATCCAACCTCCTCCCACTTTGCGCAGGCTGTGACATTGCCCTTGTAAATCCATCTGCCGTTACTGTCAAAGTAAGGCGAGGCTTTCGTCTGTCCGCTGCTGTCCGTGTAGGTAAGTACAGCCCTGCCGTCCGTGTCATAGACCGGAACATCGGAGAGCTTTATTGTGCCGTCGCTCTTGTAAATGAAGTTTCCGGAGCCGTCAAGCTCAGGAGCATACCAGCCTAGGAAGGAGTAGCCCGGTCGGATCGGAGCTTTGACTGAGGCAGTACCGTATGGTGTGGCTGCCTGTGGTGCAGCAACATCAATATCGGAGTACCAACGCTCTTTTGACGGATCGTTATACCAGGTGAACAATTTGCCTTTATTGCTTCCATTGTACACTTGTATATCAGATACTGAACCAACTGCAAGTTCTCCACCATTAGCATCAAATTCAAGTGAATGGTAAAACACAAGACCGATGAGCGCATAGACATGTCCGCCGTAACCATCCGGCACACCGGTGTCCTGCTGGCCCCTGTGGTTATTTGCTGCGGCTGACTTATCATTCTTTGTTATATCATAGAAGCCTCCGTCTGCACCCACCATCTTTGTTCCCTCTAGGAGATAGAGAAACTGCTGTCCGTTCTCGCCATATTTCTGGGTCATGACAAAAGACTTCTTATCCTGGAATGCTTCATGGTCACCGACTGTCTCCCACGTCTGCTGACTGAGCGCATGATTTATGGTCGGATAACACATACCCTTGAAGTCAAACCAGCCAATGTCACCATCCGTTCCGGGTATCACATGTCCACTATCATTCGGGTCTTCGATGTACGCATCCTTAAGCTTCGTAATGGATTCATCGTACTCACCTACCCAGTACATCCTGACATGGTCCTCTCTAAGCCCCGGGTATTTGGCACGCTCACTGTCACTGTAGTGCGTAATCTCCGGCTGTGTTATGACAGCATAATCAACCTGCTCACTCTCGTCATAGGACATCTCATATTCATAGATGTACTTGTTAGCGTCAGGGAGTGCGGTGCCGGCGGCGGTGTCATTGTTGACACGAGGGGTACGTGTAATCGTCTTTACAGCAGACGACCCATTTTTATTATTTTCACTATCATCCTTCCATTCTTTTCTATCCTGCTTAATCGCCTCACTGCTTAGAACATGATTACCATTACTATCATAATGCTTTGAATACTCAGGGTCTTTTTTGTCTTTGTGGTAGCATTTCATAAGTTCAATGGTTATCGTTGCAGCTGGTCGATATGTTCCATCTTCAGGGTTGCCAATATTCCAGAATGCTGAAACATTCTCAATGCCAGCACCTGTCACCATAAGTACTACTGTAAGAAACAATGCGAGTATTCTTATTGTTGTTTTTCTTTTCCTTTTCATTGAATTATTCCTCCTTACTTTGAAATTTTTTGTTTGTCGTATAAAGTTTGTCATATAAGATATGACAGAAGTGTTTGACGCATAATAAAAAGACGTGTGTAAACTATTACATACGTCTTAAATACAAAAGAGCTATTTGATTTATTTAACTATTTATACAGATAGCCATGATATATATGACCTTCTGCATAAATTCCTACAAACTCCATAGTAGCATTATAATCGAAATACCAACAGCCATCTGCATATGAATCCCAATTAAATTGTCCCGGGTCAAAGTACGCCTCCAGCGACCCATCAATCTGCCCTCCCGTAGCCACATTCAGCGGTATCCCCGGGTGCTCGTCATACCAGCTAGGGAGCGACTTCTTGGTTCCCTCAGCGGTAACGGTATCAGTCGCACCGCATACGGAGCAGGTGGCTGTCTTGGTGCCGTCCTTCTCGGTAGTGGCATCGTCATTGTAGATGTAATCACCGAAGCTGTGTGCAACGACAGGAACCGCCTCTGTGTAGGAGCTGCCGCATGAGCAGGTGTAGGTCTTAACACCTTCCTCTGCACAGGTGGCTGCCTTTGTCACTGCGGCTGTGTAATTATGTACGTGCGCTATCTTGGTTCCGGCTGCCGTCCTTGTGTCCTTTGCACCACATATAGTGCAGGCTGCTGTCTCTGTGCCGTCCGCAGCTTCCGTGGCATCGTTGTTATAAACGTATGCTCCGAAGACATGTCCTGCTGCAGAAATCGTTTCGGTATAGGAATCACCACAGGAACACCTGAAGGTCTTAACCCCTTCTGCCGTGCAGGTTGGCTGCTTAGTGACTGTGGCGGTGTAGCTGTGGGCGTGTGCCTGTGTGGCAGGTTCGGTCGGCTTCTGGGCTGGGTACTCGGTTGGCTTCTCCGTCTGCTTCTCAGCAGCCTTCTCTGTCTGCTTCTCTGTTGCTTTCTCAGTTGGCGCCTGGGCTGCGGCTGTTGTGGACTCCGTTACCTTTGATGTTGTGGTCTCGGTTACGGTTGTAGCTGCCTTTGAGGTCTCGGCATTAGTTGTTGCGGCTGTTGTCACTGAGCTGTCGCTGCCCGCCTTTGTGGTCTTTTCGCTATCCCTAGAGGCTTCGGCTGATATGTCACCTTCGCAGGACTTTTCGGTGGCATCAGATTCCTTTGTGCCGGTATCCTTGCCTGTACCGGTATCCTTTGAGGCATTGCCACTTTCCTTTGTAGTCCCAGTTTCCTTAGTATTGCCGCCCTTATTTGTGGTGCTGTCCTGCTTTGTGGATGCCGCCTCAGTGCTTGTCGATGTGCCGGCTGGCATCTCCGTACCCACCGGAAGGGTATCTACAGGGGCGAATGTTTTGCTGCAGGCAGTGGCTGTGAGCAGTGTGGACGCTATCACGGCGGCTGTCATAAAGCTGTTAAATCTATGTTTTCTCATATATCTTTTCTCCGTTTCCGGGCTGTCCGGTGCAGAACATACAGGCGGTTGACCTGATTAGTGCACTTACAGCTCATCATTTGTTTTTTTTATAGATATATTGTAACCGATATTCTCATTTACAACAATATGCATTTATGTATGAATTTAAATTTTTCATTAATTCGGATTAGTGCATGTGGCATAAAATGAAATAGTTTTAATATCTTGACGTATTATTGTGATGTGGGGTTAAAACACGCCAGCTTAATATAATATGTTATACACGCTAAGCTTATAGAGTGTGTTTTGACTCCGACATCTTATTATTTAATTGTCAAAGAACCGTGAAAAGAGATATTAGCTAATATAGTGGTGTTACATGGTCGGAGTAGATTTTTGTACCTCATTGTGATATACTACCTGTGTTTTATTTTTTAGATAATATTATTGCCGGTTACGGCAGAATGAGAGGAAATTTATTGTGAGAGCATACGAACGTTTACTTAAATATGTTAGCTATGAAACAACATCTGATGAAAACAGTCAGACATGTCCAAGCTCGGCTAAGGAACTGGTACTAGCGGATGAGCTTGTCGAAGAGCTTAAGGCAATAGGTGTTGCGGACGCGCATGTGGACAAGGACGGCTATGTGTACGGAAGCATTCCGGCGACCAAGGGGGCAGAGAATGAGAAGACGATAGGTCTTATCGCACACATGGATACAGCACCGGCAATGTCGGGAGCAGATATCAAGCCGTGTATTATCAATGATTATGATGGAGCGGATATAGTTCTCAATGAGAAGCTTGGGGTGGTCATGGATACCGTTACATTTCCACAGCTTAGAAATTATGTCGGACAGGACCTTATAGTGACGGACGGAACCACACTCTTAGGGGCAGATGATAAGGCGGGTATCGCTGAGATTATGACGGCGGCGGCTCAGATTATAGAAGCTGATAAAGCCTGTGAAGGCAATACTGATGAGCATATTGCACATGGTAAAATCTGCATAGCGTTTACACCTGATGAGGAGATAGGAAGAGGAGCGGATAGGTTCAATGTTGAGAGCTTTGGTGCCGATTATGCGTATACGGTTGATGGCGGTATGCTGGGGGAGATAGAGTTCGAGAACTTCAATGCGGCATCTGCTAAGGTTCATATCAAGGGCGAGAATATTCATCCGGGTGAAGCTAAGAATAAGATGAAGAATGCTTCCTTACTTGCAATGGAGTTTAACTCCATGCTGCCTCCGGCAGAGATTCCGGCGCATACGGAAGGATATGAGGGCTTCTTCCACCTCTGCGGCATGAGCGGTGATGAGGAGAATGCGTATCTTGATTATATCGTGCGTGATCATAATATGGACAAGTTCCTTGAAAGAAAGGCGATGCTTGAACATATCACAGCATATCTTAATACAAAATACGGTGCCGGAACGGTTAACCTTGACATGAAGGATTCTTACTATAATATGAGGGAAAAGCTTGAGGCGGACATGTATATTGTGGACAGGGCAGTTGAGGCGATGAAGGAAAACGGTGTTGAGCCGATTATCCAGCCTATCCGCGGGGGTACCGATGGCGCACGTCTGTCATTCATGGGACTTCTGTGTCCGAATCTGAGCACAGGGGGACATAACTTCCATGGAAAGTATGAATATATCTGCATACAGTCGATGGATAAGATGGTAGAAATTATAAAGTCTATTGTCTGCAAAGTCAATTAGTTATGCTTTAAGATAACATAAACCAATGGAGAATATTTATGGGAAATATAAGAATTATAACGGACAGTGCTTCTGATATGCCTGTCGACTATAGAGAGGATGTGACGGTTGTACCGCTCCATGTGAGATTTGGTACGGAGGAATACCTTGATGGCGTGAATTTAAGTCATAGGGAATTTTACGAGAAGCTTATTGAGAATGAGGAGCTGCCTACAACGAGCCAGGTGGCACCATATGCTTTTGAGGATGTTTATGAAAAGGCCGGACAGGCGGGGGAGCAGGTTATAGTGATAACCATTTCAGGCAGGCTCTCAGGGACATACCAGAGTGCGTGTATTGCCGCTTCTGATTACGAGGACATGGTTCATGTGATTGACAGTGAGAATGTCACGGTAGGTGAGAGGGCGCTTGTCGAGTATGCCATAAGACTTAAGGATGCAGGCGCCGACATAGATACTATCGTAAATACGATTGACAGGGAGAAGAAGAATATTCATGTTGTCGGTCTTTTAGACACACTTGAATACCTTAAAAAGGGCGGACGTATATCAAAGACTGTTGCATTTGTGGGTGGAATGTTATCAATTAAGCCGGTTATTTCCATAGAAGCCGGTGAGGTTGCCATGCTCGGAAAGGCAAGGGGCTCTAAGCAGGGGAATAATCTCCTTGTACAGCAGATTGAGAAGGCGGGGGGAATAGATTTCTCCAAGCCGTTGTATCTTGGATATGCAGGCCTTGATGATACACTTTTACAAAAGTATATCACGGATAGCACACATCTGTGGAAGGAGCATGCAGACAGTCTGGATATAATGTCGGTCGGAGGAGCCATCGGAACACATGTGGGTCCGGGTGCCATTGCGGTTGCATTCTTTGCACTCTGATGTACGGATGCTTTGAAGGTGCAGAAAAAAGTCCCCCTCAGGCATTTTTCCGGTCAGGCAATGAGCTTGCCTTCAGGGTGCCGGTAAGGGGGACTTTATCGAAATTCTGATTTTAGTAAAAACGCGTTATTTTGGTAAAATCCAATTCTTCCTCAGCTTCCTGGGCAACGCGCTTGTTTGTGATGGCTATATGGTCGAGATATGTTATGAAAAGGTCGGATACATCAAGAGCATATTCCTCAGCAATCCTGTTGAGCTCAGGCATCATCAGGGTAGTATCAGGCACACCCGGCTGGTTAGCGCGTTCGCTCTCTACGAAGTCATCGATTCTTTTCATGAGTGCAATTTTTGTATTTGTATCGAGGTCTTTCATGGGTATTCCTTTCTAAAAAAGATAATAATAATATAGTATAGCACAGGAAAACGGAAAGTCAATCTATGCGAACGGAACCGCAACAACCATGATATGTCGGCGCGGTATACACTTAAAGCCGGATTACAGTATTAAAAAGATATATGGGATTTGATTATGAATAAGAAAAAATTTATTTGGAATATGTTGGGAAGCGGAATATACTCGCTGGCAACCGTTATTTTTGTCATGCTTGCCAAGAGGATTGTCGGTGAGGAGGCCGGAGCGAAGTTCTATATGGCATTCACAACCGGACAGATGCTTTTGACAATAGGATACTTTGAGATACGCCCATTTCAGGTGACGGATGTCAAGGGGCAGTACAGGGCGGAGGAGTATTTCGGCTTCAGAGGTTTAAGCTGTCTTGCAATGCTTATATGCGGTCTTGTTGTCGGTGTGGTGTATGTCGCGAATGGAAAAGCGGATGGGGCAGGTTTCGGACTTATCATGGCAATGTGTATGCTTAAGATGTTCGACGGTATTGCGGATGTGTTCGAGGGCGAATTTCAGCGCAATGACAGGATAGATATATCCGGTATGTCCATGACGTTCCGGACCATTGCGATAATGGCAGCGTTCTCTGCTGCGGCATGGATGACCAGGAATATATATATCGCCTCAGCAGCGGCAACAGTGGCAGGTCTTATAGGAGTTGTCTGTGTGGCGCTGGTATGGAGCAGAAGGTTCTCTGAGCTGTCCATATCTTTCGCGGCGGACAAGATGAAGTCGCTTTTTAAAAACACGGTTCTTCTGTTCATAGGCTCAGCAATGTGCATGTGGCTGTGGAACGGAACTAAGTATGTGGTAGAGTGGACGCTCACGGACAAGGAGACGCTTGTGTACGGCATAGTGTTCATGCCTACGATGGTGATTAATCTTGGAAGCAGCTTCGTGTTCAAGCCAATGCTCACCACGCTTGCAAGACATTACGAGGATAAGAACCTGAAAAAATTCGCAGGTCTTATGGGCACACTTGTCGCGATAGCCTGTGGGCTTACGATAGTGACATTTGCGGCGGGGGCATGGCTTGGGATACCTGTGCTTTCGTGGCTGTATGACATAGACCTTGCACCCTACAGGGCGGTCATGCTGATACTCATAGCGGCAGGCGGCTTCAATGCGGTGAGCATGCTTTTCTACTATGCGCTCACAGTTATGAGGCTTCTGAAGGAGATTTTTGCAGGCTACACCATCAGCTTTATCGTATCCATAGTGCTGCCTGTCATAATGGTGAAAAATATGGGAATTATGGGGGCAGGATGGTCATATCTCATTGTCATGCTGCTTCTTACGCTGCTGTTTGCGGGAATGTTTTATATAAGACTTATAAGTGAAAAAAGAAAATAAACCGAATACACCATAAAAAAGGAGGAGCCCTGATATATTATATCAGGGCTTATTATGAAAAAAATTCTTAAGTACTTGTGTTCCTTAATCATTTATCTTTATGTCACTTATTATATTGTTGATAAGTGAAGAAAACGTGATAATCCTGTTAATGTTTATTTAAATATAAATGAACGATTTATGAACACGGTACTTTTCATCCTCCATGATAATTGCACAACTTCAACACACAATAACCGCGTTGTGCAATTATCTATACACTACACGGTCTCAGGCTCAGGATATTCAACCCCGAAGGTGTCAACGGTAACGGACTCAATGCGCTGCTCCTCCATAGGGCGGTCGCTCCAGTCGGTAGGTGTCTCGGCAATTGCATTGACAACCTCCTGCCCCTCGATAACCTTGCCGAAGGCCGCATAAGCGCCGTCAAGATGAGGAGCTGCTGCATGCATGATGAAGAACTGTGAGCCTGCCGAGTCAGGGTTCATGGCGCGCGCCATCGAGAGAACACCCGGTGTGTGCTTTAAGTTGTTCTCAAAGCCGTTCTGTGAAAACTCACCCTTGATTGAGTAGCCCGGACCACCCATGCCTGTACCCTCAGGACATCCTCCCTGAATCATGAATCCGCTTATGATACGGTGGAAGATAAGACCATCGTAGAAGCCTTTATTTACGAGGCTGATGAAGTTGTTGACTGTATTAGGGGCAGTCTCCGGATAGAGCTCAGCCTTGATGGTGCCGCGTCCTGCGACTGTAAATGTAACTATTGGATTCTGTGACATTGTAAAATTCCTTTCTATGATTTAATATATATGATTATAACTTTATCGGAGTGTTTTAGTCAATGGACAAGTCTATGAATAATATTCATGTGTTCCACACAGTCGTGCTTGTGTTAAAGCAGATGAATGAGGACGTGGAAAAATATATTGAGACTTCGGCTTCGGAGGGGCTTAGGGTGGAGGTGTGCATAGAGACATCCGGGTCCGGAATGGAGTGTCTCCACGAATCAGAGAATTTATCGAAGATACTAAATAAATCAATTGAAAATAATGAGAAGCTTGATGCTGAAGGCATTAAAACAGCATCGGAGGATACCGCAAAGCCTATGGAGTGCAAAGAAGAAGCGCTGGGGCTTCTGGTGATAACGGATGACGATGAGGCAGCAGGGTATTTAGAGAAGCTTGGGGTGGCGGTGGCAGGCTATAGGGCACCGGGGCATGAATACGAGAGCTTTTCGGCAAAATATGTTGTTGAGGAGCTTTCAATGGTAGACGATGATTATTTTAATCTTATCTATATGAGGGCACATCATATCCCGGTGGAGATAGCCCGCACATCAAGAACCATAATCAGGGAGATGACGGAAAAAGACCTTCCGGATATGTATGAGCTGTATGCGGACCCTGCTGTGGCAAGGTGGACTGAGCCATTATATACTTATGAGGAGGAGCTGGAATTTACAAGGGCGTATATCGACAATATGTACACCTTTTACGGGTATGGTCTGTGGCTTGTATTTGACAGAACCTCGGGAGAGCTTATAGGGCGTGCCGGAATAAGCCGGAGAGTTATAGATGACAATGAATGCTGTGAGCTTGGCTATATCATAAAGGGAAACCGCCAGAGACAGGGGCTTGGGTATGAGGTGGGCAGCGAAATAGTAAAATATGCACGGGATACGCTTGGAATAGCTGAGCTATGGCTGTGTACAGAGAAAAAAAACACTGCCTCCCTAGCGCTCGCAGGTAAGCTTGGCTTCATGCTGTATGGAAGCAGTGTGTATGATACCGGAAACAAGGGAGCACAGCTGTATTATCTGTACAAAAAAGAGCTGTAATATACAGCCGAAGCATTCTATTTATAATCAAGAATATGTTCGAGGAAGGTTATACAGTTGTCCGGATTAGGGGCGTTTACAACAACAGAGAATATAGGATGTTCGATTCCTATTCCCAGCACATCTGTCATAAACGGAAGTCCGGCAAGGTCTATACCCACAACACGCTTAATTCCGCTCTCAGTATCGGTATAGTACACAAGCCTGTCGGAGACCTTATCAAGAAGCTCCGCCGGAAGAAATACGGACAAATCCTTTAAGTATTCAGATTTAGCCCACAGGTTCGTGAACACATCATCGCCGATATAGCAGTCGCTTGTCTGTGTGACAACCATTATATTGAGCTTCTCGGAAGATGTATAGGTTTCTTCGGTGAAGCGGTCAGGATTGATGGTGTAGTAACCATCAACCCTTACGCGGTTTTTCCTGCCGTCAATTCCAAGCCATTCTGTCAGAGAATTGTCGAGTATCTTCGTGTCATTCCTTAAATCCACGGAAATGCAGTTGACGTATGATACATAAAGGCTGGTGTTATAGTTGTTGGATATTATTGCCCTCACGATTGATACAATGGCGGCTATTCCGATGACTATGGCGAGTATCGGAACTTTATAGTAATCCCAGATATAGGATAGCTTTCCCTTTAGTCCTTTCTGATTCTTAATTTTTTCTCTTTCTTTTTTTACGCGCACAGAAAATTTATCTGTAAAACCTGAAGCCATGTCATTCTCCGTTTTATGTTATTTTAGAAACTGTTTCAAAATGAGTTTGGAAATGAGATTCAAACAGAAACTAATTTCGTATCATTATAGCATAATAAAGCATTATTGTAAGGACTTTTATTAAAATTTAATAATGATTAATTTGCTTTTTATATAGGCATACATTATAATATTTTTTAGGCTTTTGCCGTATTTTTTATATAAAGTGAGGTAGAGTATGAGCCGTATTTTCGACGTTGATAACGGTTTTTTCCGTTTTATGACAAGGGTTGCGGATGCCCTTATATTGAATCTGATTTTTCTCATTACGTGTATTCCTGTGGTGACGATAGGTGCCTCCTATACAGCGATGTATTATTATTGTCTCAAGGCGGTCAACAATGAGGAGGGATATATCTGGAAGAGCTATTGGAAGTCCTTCAAGACCAATTTTGTACAGGGATTTCTTTTTGAAGTAATTTTTGCAATAATAGGAATTATATTGTATATAGACATCAAGTATATGTATGTCAGGGCATTTGCTGCCGATGGTGCGTTTGGCTGGAAGCTTCTTTTCTTTATTGCGGTAGGTATGGCGGTGCTTGCGCTCATTACATTCATGTATGCATTCCCGATACTCTCACGTTTTGATAACAAGACCTTTACTATAATAAGGAATGCGGCACTTATGTCCATACGCCATTTTCCCCAGACAGTTCCGCTCCTGTTTATATTTGGAATCATGGCACTTATAGGGTGGTTTTTGATGCCGGTATCTATCTTTTTCATCTTCGGAGCATGGGTATACATAAGCTCCATATTTTTCTATAAGGTATTAGACAGATACATGCCTAAGGACGAGCATTATGACGAGGATTATTACCTTGGCACTGATGGAGTACAGACTGAGAATGAAAATGCGTCCGATGTTAACTCTTCGGATGAGCATGAGGCTGATACACGTTCGGAACAGAACAATGACTCTGCCTCCGATGGTAACGCAGGCAGCATGACTGATAATCAGAATTAAAATAATTGGCAGATATGATATTGCAGGCATGACAGCCTCTGAACTTAAAAAAATAAAATTTGGTGTTGACAATGAAAAGTATAGGTGCTATACTTCACCACATCAAGCAAAGGCGCTTTGGGTAGAACCCGAGGCGCCTTTTTTCGTTGCAGATTCACACCGGTTACTGCATGCGGAAAAAGAAAAGGAGGCTATTATGGAAGAAGTATTAAGCGAATTGTATGGAGTGTGGTTCCTTATAGGTGCTGCACTGGTATTCTGGATGCAGGCAGGTTTCGCAATGGTTGAGACCGGTTTCACCAGAGCCAAGAATGCAGGTAACATTCTTATGAAGAACCTGATGGATTTCTGTATTGGTACAGTTGTTTTCATCATTATTGGTTTCAGTCTTCTCTTAGGTGAGGATGTGGTTGGACTTATCGGAAAGCCGGGTTTTGATATATTTACATCCTATGAGAACTTCGACTGGTCCAATTTCGTCTTCAACCTTGTATTCTGCGCCACAACGGCAACTATCGTTTCCGGAGCGATGGCAGAGAGAACGAAGTTCCTTTCATATTGTGTATACTCAGCAGTTATTTCCGCACTTATCTATCCGATTGAAGCGCATTGGGTATGGGGCGGCGGCTGGCTTTCACAGATGGGCTTCCATGATTTTGCAGGTTCAACCTGTATTCACATGGTAGGCGGTACAGCAGCTATAATCGGTGCCAAGATACTTGGACCGCGTATTGGCAAGTTCACCAAAAATGAGAAGGGTGAGGTTGTCAAGGTAAATGCTTTCCCTGGCCACAATCTTCCTATCGGTGCACTTGGTGTATTCATTCTCTGGCTTGGCTGGTACGGATTTAACGGTGCGGCAGCTACATCGGTTGCAGAGCTTGGTTCAATCTTCGTGACAACAACAATCGCACCTGCAATTGCAACGGTTGTATGTATGATATTTACATGGGTCAAATATGGTAAGCCGGATGTTTCAATGTGTCTTAATGCTTCACTTGCAGGTCTGGTAGCAATCACGGCGGGGTGTGATGTGACAGACGCGTTAGGTGCCATAATAATAGGAGCTGTGTCAGGTGTTCTCGTGGTATTCGGTGTATGGCTTCTTGATTACAAGTTACATATTGATGACCCGGTTGGTGCGGTAGCAGTTCATTTCTTAAATGGTATCTGGGGTACAATTGCAGTAGGTCTTTTTGCCACAGACACTGCACCGGCTTTCGCAAGAGGCTTTGGCGATGGTGTCAACTTCGGCGCTAACCAGATTGCAGGAAAGGGTCTTTTCTATGGCGGCGGCTTTGGCCAGCTTGGACTCCAGCTTCTTGGAATGCTTGCGATTATTGCATTTGCCGGAGTTACACTTACGATTACCTTCCTTATTATAAAGGCGACTATCGGACTTCGTGTTTCTGAGGAAGAAGAAATTCTTGGACTTGACGCTACAGAGCATGGACTTCCATCCGCTTATGCAGGATTCAGCCTTATGGATATCTCCAATACAATGACAATGGAGGCAAATGAGAATACAGACCTTGGTGTGAGCGATTATGACAAAGCCTCCGATACGCAGAAAGCAGCGGCAGTCAAGGTTGTGGCTCCGTCTGTACCGGCATCGGATACGGGCATTTACAAGGTATCTATTATCACCAAGCTTGCAAGCTTCGAGAAGCTTAAGAAGGCGCTCAATGATCTCGGTGTTACAGGTATGACTATGACACAGGTTATGGGCTGTGGTATACAGAAGGGTGCAGGTGAGATGTACCGTGGAGCTGAGATTGATGCGACACTTCTTCCTAAGGTTAAGATTGAGGTTGTTGTAAGCAAGATTCCGGTTGCATCTGTTATTGAGACAACCAAGAAGGCACTCTATACAGGTCATATCGGTGATGGTAAGATTTTCGTATACAATGTCGATCAGGTTGTAAAGGTTCGTACAGGTGAGGAAGGCTTCGCAGCACTTCAGGATGTTGAATAAAGCAGCTTCATAAACCGGTTATCCGGTTTGACTATATTATATCTCCTTCAAAGATAAGTGATAAAATAAAACAGACCATGCGGCATTTGCTGTCATGGTCTGTTTTATTTTATAAGTATCCGTCAGGTTTTATAGCACTATTTATTGTAAACCCTTGTAATTGCCTGATAGAGCTTCACACTGTAATATAAGCAGAAGATAAAGGTTACCATTACGGTAATGCTTGGAATCAGCTTCTTTGAGAAGGTCACAACGCATACATAGTGAATCATTGACATGGCTCCGAGGAATATCCAAGGTGTGTTAAGACCGAGCTTTGTAAAATTGACCTTTGCCTTCTTGGCATCAAGAAGAACACCCTCGGTAAAATAGTGGGTCATATATATAAAGTAGATTGTTGAGATACCCATTGCAATAAGACCAACAACGGTTGAAGTGGATATTGCAAACATTCCTGTCTCAGGAACGAAAACAGAGAGCCTTAAAACGGCGTACGCAACGGTCATTTTTTTGAGTGATTTGTATGCGGTCTTAAAGTGATTATTCTCATCGTTCTGGAAGGCTCTTATTCCGATAAAAAGAAGTATTATGGATATAAGTCCTGACATTGGGAGAAGATAATCGAGGATATACAAAAGGAATGCGGCGATAACGTATTTTACCGCAAGATTTTTGTCCGGGTGCAGATATTTATCTGTCATTTGACGAAACCTCTCTTTCTTACAGTCTTTTAGCAGTATAACACATAATGCATAAAATGTATAATTAAAAAAACATTAAAAACTATTGCATAAATCCGGTATATTGTATACAATAAAAAAACGGAAAACCTAATATTATTCAGAAGGAGAATATCACATGAAGAAGAATTTTTTTAAGAGACTAAGTCTCGGGTGTGTGGTAGTAATGGTACTTTCTGCTGCACTGACAGGATGTGCGGGCGGCAAGAGAGGAGAGAAGCCTTCGGATAGTGTTTCCGAGACTACCGGAACAGCAGTGGCCGGTGGTGAAGTTGTTGTAGGAATACAGCAGGATATCGATAGTCTTGACCCACACTTAGCAGTAGCGGCAGGAACAGAAGAGATATTGTTTAACATTTTCGAGGGACTTGTGGTTCCGGATGAGAACGGAAATGTTATACCTGCGGTAGCAGAAAAGTATACCATGTCTGATGACGGACTTACCTATACCTTCAAGCTGAGGGATGGAATTAAGTTCTCTGATGGTACACCGGTGACTGCCGAGGACGTAAAATATTCTATTGAAAGATGCGCGGGGCTTCTCGACGGAACGCCTCTTGTTAAGGCACTTTCTATTGTTTCAGGTGTTGAAATTGTGGACCAGTCAACTATCAATATCGTACTCTCGGAGGCGAATTCGGAGATTATTTACTACCTTACGGCAGACATTATTCCGGCATCCTCGAGCGAAACAGGCGAGATTATAGGTACTGGTCCTTTTAAGTTGGAATCGTATGTCCCACAGGAGGGCATTGTACTAACAAGAAATGAGTATTATTGGCAGGAAGGACTTCCGTATCTTGACAAGGTCACATTTAAGATTGTGGCAAGTGCAGAGTCCGCAATGATGGAGCTTCAGGCGGGAAGCATTGACATTTATCCGTATCTTACGGATGATCAGGCAAATGAGCTTAAGAACAGCTTTAATATAGGAAGCAACGGCTCTAATGTCGTGCAGGGACTCTATCTTAACAATGCGGTTGCACCGTTTGATGATGTGCGGGTAAGACAGGCAGTCTCCTATGCGGTTGACAGGGACGCCATAAATGATTTTATTTTCGGAGGACGCGGTACAGTTATTGGTACAAGCATGGTTCCGGGGTATGAATGCTATGTAGATACAGGCTATGAGCATGATGTGGCGAAGGCTAAGGAGCTTCTTGCCGATGCGGGTTACCCGGATGGCTTTGATATGGAGATAACGGTTCCTTCTAACTATCAGATGCATGTTGATACGGCACAGGTTATAGTTGAACAGTTGAAGGAAGCAGGAATTACGGCTGCCATCAAGAAGGTGGACTGGTCAACATGGCTTGATGATGTATATAAGGGAAGAAATTTTGAGAGCACAGTCTGTGGAATTGCAGGCTCACTGACACCTAGCTATCTTCTTGTAAGGTATCAGTCTACAGCCAAGAATAACTTTGTCGGATACAGCAATGAAAATTACGATACATTATATAAGAAGATATCCACATCGCTTGACAGCGCGGAGATATTAGATGGCTACAGGCAGTTACAGACAATGCTCCATGATGATGCGGCGTCGGTCTACACTGTTGTTCCTCCTGTGCTTATTGCGATGAACAAGAAAATTGCAGGTTACAGATTCTATCCTATCTATGTGCAGGATATGAAGTATGTATACTGGACGGAGTAAATACAGAACATGAAATATATAATTAAGAAGCTTTTAACCTTAATACTCACCCTGTTTTTTATCTCGGTTCTGGTATTCCTGATTTTTCAGGTAATACCGGGTGATCCGGCGCTGTCCATTCTGGGGACAGAGGCTACAGAGGAACAGGTGGAGGCTCTGAGAGAACAATTAGGGCTTAATGACTCAATGCCGGAGAGATATTTTAATTGGTTTACAGGGGTGCTTACCGGCGATCTGGGTAGGAGCTACCGCTATCAGGAAAGCCTCAATGAGCAGATGGAGGTGAGCAGGCTCATTGCGGGTAAGCTTCCGGTAACCTTAACACTTGCGGGCCTGTCATTGCTTCTTATTATCATATTTTCAATTCCTATAGGAATATTGTGGGGCGGTACAAAAAGCCGCTTCATTGACGGCGCACTTAACGTGCTGTCCCAGTTTACCATGAGTGTGCCGTCATTTTTTCTGGGTATAATCATTATATATCTGTTTGGACTGATTATGAGATGGTTCACCCCGGGCGGATATATCAGCTATAAAGAGAATTTCCGGGGCTACATAAGATACATGCTTTTTCCGGCGATAACGGTTGCATTGCCGAAGGCTGCCATGACGGCGAAGTTTCTTCGCAACTCAATCATAACGCAGCTTAAGTCTGACTATGTGAGAACGGCATACAGCAAGGGTGCGCGCAGAATGAGGGTACTTTTCGTGCATGTGCTTAGAAATGCAATGATTCCGGTGGTGACCTTTATAGGTGTCATAGCGGCAGAGATTGCTGCAGGAAGCATTGTTGTCGAGCAGGTTTTCGGTCTGCCGGGGATTGGAAGGCTTTTGGTTTCGTCCATATCTACAAGGGATTACCCTGTTGTGCAGGCGCTGATGCTGTATATTGTTTTTGCCGTAGTTATTGTGTACTTCATCGTTGATGTTTTATACCGGTATATTGATCCGAGGGTGGAAGAACAGTGAGGTTTATGAAGAAAAACAAACATACAAATGCATATTTTATATCAGGTGCAGCTATCACTGTGCTGTTTATTATTTTGATGCTCATAGGACTCATACATACGCCCTATGATCCCAATGCCATGAATGGGGCAGAGAAGTTTTCTTCTCCGTCCTTTTCGCATATCATGGGAACGGATAATTTCGGAAGAGATATTTTCAGCCGCGTTCTTAAGGGTATAAGCATGACGGGGCTGGTTGCTGTATCGACTGTAGCAATCGGAGGAAGCATAGGAACGATAACCGGTGCCGTGACAGGGTATTATGGCGGGCTGGTGGATGAGATTGTGATGAGGATAAATGACGCACTTAACGGTTTTCCGAGCATTCTCATAGCACTCATAATCGTGAGCATAATAGGTCCGGGAAAGTATAATGTGATACTTGCTCTTGGTATTTTGTTCATACCGAGTTTTGCGCGTATTGTCAGAAGTGAATATATAAGCCTTAAAGAGCGGGACTTTGTGAAGAGTGCAAGGCTTATGGGTGCGGGAAATATGAGGATAATATTCAGACATATATTCCCTAACATACGCTCCACGCTGTTTGTCACGGTAACTATAGGCTTTAACAATGCCGTGCTTGCGGAGGCCGGCTTAAGCTATCTTGGTATAGGAATACAGCCTCCGGATGCGAGTCTTGGAAGCATGCTGTCGGATGCGCAGAGCTATCTGTTCACGGCTCCGTGGTATGCTGTTATGCCGGGAATGACCATAGTTTTCTTTGTACTGGGATTTTCGCTGCTTGCGGAGGGGATACGTATAGAGGCTGAGAGGGAACAAAACTAAGCCGGAAGGAGAGTATGTATGCTTGAAATAGAAAAACTTACAGTATGCTTCGGTGACAGATGTGTGCTTGACGATGTCTCAATGTCGGTAAAGCGTGGAGAAGTCCTTGGAATCGTGGGTGAATCAGGCTCGGGAAAGACTATGACTGTACTGTCGGTTATGGGGCTTTTAAACCCGCAGGCGCAGATAAAAGGGGGCAGTATAAGGCTTGATGGCAGGGAATTGGCAGGTCTTGACGAGCGTTCAATGTCGGACATAAGGGGAAAGGATATTGCGATGATATTTCAGGAGCCAATGACAAGCCTCAACCCATCCATGCGTATCGGCAGACAGCTTGGCGAGGCAGTGAGACTCCATGGAATACCGGGCAGCAGGAGCTCTGCGAAGGAGATTAAGAGCAGGGTCCTGGAAGCTCTCGTTGATGTAAAGCTGCCGGAACCGGAGCGTATATACGAAAGCTATCCGCATGAGCTGTCCGGCGGTATGCGCCAGAGAGTGATGATTGCCATGGGAACTATATGCAGACCGGGGTATCTTCTCTGCGATGAGCCGACAACGGCACTTGATGTCACAACACAGAAGGGTATTATTGAACTCATCCGGTGTATGAAGGATGAGCATGATATGGGAATCGTGTTTATAACGCATGACCTTAAGCTGCTTAAGAATTTTGCCGACAAGGTTATTGTTATGTGCCGCGGCAGGGTGGTCGAGAGCGGAACTGTTGAGGAGATTTTCACTTCGCCCAGAGATGAGTATACCAGAGGGCTTATTGCTGCGATTCCGGACAGGAGCAGGAGAATTGCCGGAGCACAGGATGTGCGTATGGACACAATATGATAACGGAGACAATATGGCTAATATATTAGAGGTTAAAAATCTTAATGCATATTATAAGACAAAATCAAAGTCGGTATTTGCACGTTCCGAGAAAAAACAGGTGCTCTTTGATATAAGCTTTGATGTTCGTGATGGCGAGATATTCGGAATAGTGGGGGAGTCCGGCTGTGGGAAATCCACATTGTCCAAGACTATTCTGGGGATGAATCCGCTCTATGACGGAAGTATTGTGCACAACAATAAGAAGCCCCAGATGATTTTTCAGGACCCATATTCTTCACTCAATCCGGCGTGGACTATCGGCAGAATTTTAAGGGAGCCTCTTTTACTGTCCGGTATCAGGGAAAGAAAAGAGCTTGATAAAAGGGTATCGGATATGCTGCACAAGGTTGGGCTTGACGAAAGCTATTCGTACAGACACCCATCCCAGCTCAGCGGAGGACAGCGCCAGAGAATAAGCATCGCGGCTGCACTTATAGCATGCCCTAAGCTGGTCATAGCAGATGAGCCATTGTCTGCGCTTGATGTCACGATTCAATCCCAGATTATGCAGCTTCTTATTGAACTTAAGAGGGAAATGGGACTTACCTATATTTTTATATCACATGATATTGATGTGGTATACCAGTTGTGTGACAGAATAATGGTCATGAAAGATGGTCGTGTTGTGGAAATCGGGGACACACAGGAGATATTTGATAACCCTAGGGAAGCATACACAAGGCAGCTTATAGAGGCATAATGTCCCATTTTATGGGGGTTCCGGCACTTTGAAATTTGCAGAATAGTATGAATAAAATATTTTTTAAAAAAAATTAAAAAAATTTCAAAAAAGTACTTGCATTTTTTGAAAACCTGATATATAATCAATATCGTTGTAGCGCAAGAGCGCAGTACACATTGGGCTATAGCCAAATGGTAAGGCACTGGACTCTGACTCCAGCATTTCCAGGTTCGAGCCCTGGTAGCCCAGCTAAAGGCATCACGTCAGCGTGGTGCCTTTGTTGCTATAACGCGTTCTAATACGCATGGCAGGTTATTGTAATAGTATGGAAACGTATCGAAGTGGCCATAACGAGCTTGACTCGAAATCAAGTTGTCGGGCAACCGGCACATGGGTTCGAATCCCATCGTCTCCGCTGACAAAAGAGGCTGTTACCTTCAGTAACAGCCCCTTTTCTTTCACTAATCTCTTTCATGGATTCCATAGGTAATCCACCGCTTCTCTTTTATTTAGATCAGTTTTCAACCACCAATAGCAATTGTATACACTTTTTTAAAGACTTCTTCCTCTTTCAGATGATTGATTCCCGGTTTATCTTTCAATTCACCTTCATACCCGAAATTATCACATCGTCCGCACCATGGTTCCAGACACACAAAAGGTGCTCCCGGTGCTGCCCAGATGCCGAAATTCGGAAAATCATCACATAAAACAGTGACATAGTCCGTCCCATCAGGCATCTCAATACCGGCTTTTTGGATCTGGCCGCCGTCAAATACAAGTGCATCCAGATCAAATAACGCCTTACTCAACGGATATTTGTGATCCGTCAGCGGCATTGTGTAAACCTTGTCCGGAAGTCCGGTGCCTGTGGCCATATCGATATGGATATATTTCAGTTCATTCTGATCATCTGCAAATTTCAATGCATAATCACTGTAAGCTGTTCCGGGAAGAACCGGAACATTAAATCCCGGATGTCCACCGATGGTAAAGTACATTTCATGATCACCGGTATTTTTTATCTGCCACTGGATCTCCACCTCAGCTCCCGTCAGCCGGTGTGTGATCAGCAATTCAAAGTCAAAAGGATAAACTTTTCTTGTTTCTTCATTTGATACAAAACGGTGAGTTACAGAATTCCCACTCTCTTCCATCCGTTCCAGCTCATAATCTCTGGCAAAACCATGCTGATCCTGAACATAATGTCTGCCCTGATACAGGTACTCGCCGCCATAATACTTACCCACATTTGGGAAAAGAATCGGTGCCTGACGTTTCCACCAGGTAGGATCTCCCTGCCAGATGATCTCACGCTTATACTTTTTGTCATACACGCTGACAAGCTCTGCACCCAGATCGTCAATTGTCACCGCCAAACGATCATTTTCCATTGTGAATCTTCCCATTGCTCTTCGCCTTCTCTTTCTATTTTTTAACCTGAGACCAATCGCCGGATTCGAATATCCTTCAGTCATCCGCTCTATGGCGGCCGGCCTTTTCCGGGTTTAAAGTCCTCTGACAGCCCATCTCAGCTTCGTGGAATGGGCACGACTGTTGCGTCTGCACTCTTCTGCTGATGGACGGATAACATCCTTTGCCGCATCACTGTATATACCGACTCTTACATTCTCTTTGAAAGATTTCTTCACCAATCTATCCTCACCGGAATGGAAGGTCAGCACAGCTGCTCTGCCTCCCGGATTCAGCACATCCGGCAATTTCTGGAGAAACGCTTCCAAAACCTCAAACTCGCTGTTCACATCAATCCTAAGTGCCTGAAATGTCCTGGCACAGGATTTCTTCACTGCTTCCTTGCGCTCCGCTGCCGGCACCTTCACCAATGCCTTTTCAATCAGTTCACGCAATCTGGCTGTCGTATCCACCGAATGTCCCTTCTTCAGTTCCTGCATCACCACTGCTGCGATCTCAGC
>ENA-UOJO01000166-UOJO01000166.1-human-gut-metagenome-genome-assembly--contig:-P57-NODE-166-length-109096-cov-75.416990_pt1 | contig 109096 bp, 78 predicted proteins | sample MGYA00242351_ERZ723898 | MGnify/ENA metagenome assembly ERZ723898 | reverse complement strand
GCGGGCATAGTGTGCAGAAGTCACCAACTCAATCGCGCGAAAGGGTCAAGGGAGGGGACTTCGTCCCGTTTCATTCTCCCTTGCAGGGTGCAGGGACAGCGTCCCTGCTGAGGTCAAGGGGCAACGCCCCTTGGGTCGCTTTTCTCTGTAAATCCGAACAAAAGACGAGAAAATCAGAAAAACATGTGGAAATGCGGCGCAAATTATGATATAATAGGAATGCTTGCCCCGAAAAAGGGGAAAAACGAGGAATCAAGGGAGGAAATTGATTCAATGGCTACTTCTAAGAACACAAGCGCGCTTGATCGTCACTTTGGCTACACCGCCAAGGGCAGCTCGTTCAAGACCGAATGCTTGGCGGGTCTGACGACCTTCTTTGCCATGGCGTATATCCTGATGGTCAATGCGGGCATGTTCTCCAGCATCCCCGGCGTGACTTACGGCGCGATTTACATCGCCACTGCCATCTCCGCTGTCATCGGCACGGTGGCAATTGGTCTGCTGGCGAACCTGCCGCTCGCGCAGGCGTCCGGCATGGGTCTGAATGCCTACTTCGTTTACACGGTCGTGCTGGGGCTGGGCTTCAGCTATGCCAACGCCCTCGTGCTGGTGCTTTTTGACGGTATTCTGTTCATCCTCCTGACCGTCACGGGTCTGCGCAAGCTCATCTTCCAAGCGATTCCGCAGGCGGTTCGCGTCGCGATTCCGGCGGGCATCGGTCTGTTCATCGCGTTCCTTGGCTTGCAGAATGCGGGCATCATCATTCCGAGCGCATCCACCGGCGTCACGCTGGCGTCCTTCAACCTGCTCGCGAATGGCTGGAACGTGGGCATCATGGCGATGATTGTGACCATCGTCGCGCTGCTGGCGATTGCCATCATGAGCCACCGCAACGTGAAAGGCTCCGTCCTGCTGGGCATTGTCGGCGGCACGGTGCTGTACTATGTGCTGGGTTTCCTGACGATTCCGAACTTCGGCGCGGACATCACGATGTCCAGCCCCTTCGCAGCGTTTGAGGAGTTCTTCTCCGGCGCGTTCGGCAAGGTCTTCACCGAGGGCTTCAACTTCGCGCCCTATGTTGAGGCGCATGGCGTGGCGAACACCGTCCTCACCATTGCGACAACCGCGCTGGCGTTCTGCATGGTGGATATGTTTGACACCATCGGCACGCTGTACGGCGCTTGCGCGCGCGGCAACATGCTGACCAAGGACGGCGAAGTGCCGAACATGGACAAGGCGATGCTGGCGGATGCGATTGCGACCACCACGGGTGCAATCTGCGGCACGTCCACGGTGACGACGTTCGTCGAATCCTCCTCTGGCGTGGCGGAGGGCGGCCGTACGGGTCTGTCCTCGATGGTGACGGCGCTGATGTTCCTTGTCGCCATGTTCCTCAGCCCGGTGGCGCAGCTTGTTCCCGGCTGCGCGACGGCGGCGGCGCTGATTTACGTCGGCGTGCTAATGATGAACTGCGTCAAGGACATTAAGTGGCTGGACGCGACGGAAGCTGTTCCGGCGTTCCTGACGCTGGCGATTATGCCCTTCGCGTACAACATTTCCTATGGCATTTGCTTCGGCCTGCTGTCCTATGTGGTGATTAACCTCTGCACGGGCAAGGCGAAGAACATCAAGGCCGGTACTTGGGTGATTACGGCGCTGTTTGTGGCGATGCTGCTGCTGACGCACTAATTGACAATCAGAAAGACCGCTGCATGAGATGTGCAGCGGTCTTTTTGCGTCTTGGTTTTTATGCAGACTGCGCGGTGTCCCCAATCAACACGCGGGTACTGCATGAGCGTGTCACCAACTCAATCGCGCGAAAGGGTCAAGGGACGAAGTCCCTTGTGGGGTCAAGGGGCAACGCCCCTTGGGTTCCCCCAATCAACACGCGGGTACTGCATGAGCGTGTCACCAACTCAATCGCGCGAAAGGGTCAAGGGACGAAGTCCCTTGTGGGGTCAAGGGGCAACGCCCCTTGGGTCTCCCCCTCTCACAGCTTCCCTTCGCGGTAGCGTTCTTCGGCTTCTGCCATGATTTTCTCGGTTGCGGAAACGCCGCAGCGGGATGCACCGGCGGCGCGGGCGGCGAGCACGGTGTCCAAGTCGCGGATACCGCCGGAACCCTTCACGCGCACATGGTCGGAAACGGACGCGCGCATCAGCTTCAGGTCGTCGATGGTGCAGCCCTTTGTGCCGTAGCCTGTGGACGTTTTGACGAAATCAGCACCCGCCGCTTCCGAAAGTTCACAGCAGCGCTTCTTCTGCGCGTCCGTCAGGTAGCACGTTTCCAGAATCACCTTGACAATCGCGTTCCGGCTGTGCGCAAGGTCGCAAATCTGCTTGATTTCATCCTGCACATACGCTTCGTTGCCGCGAATCATTTCGCCGATGTTGATGACCATGTCCAGCTCTTCGCAGCCCTGATCCAGCGCCAGACGCGCTTCGTCCACCTTAATCTGCGTGGCGTGTGCGCCGTGCGGGAAGCCGATGACGGTGCAGACCTTGACGTCGCTGCCGCGCAGCATTTCCGCCAAAATCGGCACATCGCAGGGACGTGCGCAGACGGAAGCGGTGTCGTACTTGAGCGCAAGCTCGCAGCCGCGGCGGATATCATCCTCCGTCAGGAAAGGCTGGAGCGTGCTGTGGTCGAGCATACGGGCAATATCATGAGGGGTCAAAGACATAAGTTGTGCCTCCTTTGTGACCTTTCGCATCATCGGAAAGGTGCATGGTTTATTTATTCGCCATTCACCGCTTGACTTCCTGCTTTTTGGGCGGTATAGTGTTGATAAAGACTTTCATTCTCACGAAAAAGGAGGAATTATCCATGCCGAATCCCTATCTGCCGCTGTGGGAGTACATTCCAGACGGCGAACCGCGCGTGTTTGGCAGCCGCGTGTATGTCTACGGCTCGCATGACCGAGTCGGGCACGACCAATTCTGCGATTATGTGCTGAAGTGCTGGTCCGCGCCTGTGGACGATCTCAATCACTGGACAGATCACGGCGTTATTTTCCGCACGCGCGACACGTTCGACCATCCCGCCGACACCGACTGGACGAAGGAACACAACGAGCTGTATGCCCCGGACGTGGTGGAGAAGGACGGAAAGTATTATCTTTTCGCCTACATCATCGGCGCGAAGGGGTGCGTCGCTGTGTCCGACCGTCCCGAAGGCCCGTTCACGCTGCTGGGGCGCTACAAGTATACGATTCCGGATTCTGTGTGCGTCAACGGCTGGTTCATCGACCCCGGTGTGCTGGTGGATGATGACGGGCAGGTGTATATCGCGTGCGGCTTTGAGCGCTCGTTCATCGCGAAGATTGACCCGCAGGACATGACGCATGTGCTGGATGGCACCTATCTGGAGCACATCATCCCCTGCGAAGTGACGGAAAACGGCGGATTCACCGATCCCGATTCCCGCTTCTATGAGGCGGCGTCGCTGCGTAAAATCGGGGATACTTACTACTTCATTTATTCCCCAAAGCGCGGCAGCCGCCTTGCCTACGCCACGTCCGACAAGCCGATGGGACCCTACACCTACCGCGGCTACATCGTCGATAACGGCGTGGATTACCCGGCAGGCAACAACCACGGGTCTATCTGCCGCATCGGGAATCAGTGGTACATCTTCTATCACCGCATGACGAATGGTTCGGTGATGAGCCGCCGCGCGTGCGTGGAAAAAATCGAGATTCTGCCGGACGGCACGATTCCGCCGGTGGAGATGACGTCGCTGGGCTTTTCGGATGCGCTGAATCCATATGAGGAGACGCCCGCGGAACTGGCGTGTGTGCTGAAGGGCGGCGCGCTGATTGCCGAGCGGACGCCGTTTGAGCGCGTCATCACGAACATTCAGGACGGCTGCGTTATGGGCTACAAGTATTTCGACTTCGGCGCGGATTACGGCAGCAAGACGATGCAGCTTTTCGCGGATGTGATGGGCTTCGGCTGCGCGTGCGACGTGCATGTGCGTTTGGACGCGGAGGATGGCGAGGAAATCGGCTGCTTCCACGTTGGGCGCGGCGCAGAGTGCATCAAGGCGCGCGTGAAGGCGGTCACGGGGCGGCACGCGCTCTACTTCGCCGTCACGACGCACTATTCCGGCTGGACGGGCGACTTCTTCGCCGGCCGCTGCCTGATGGAGTTCAAAAAGTTCGTGTTCATGAAGTAAGGTGGGGAGGCGCAAGGGGCTTTGCCCCTTGACCCCAGCAGGGACGCTGTCCCTGCACCCTGCAAGGGAGTTCCTCCCTTGACCCTTTTTCGCGATTGAGTTGGTCGCATTTTCATACAGTGTCCGCGTGTTTATCCATGCAAAATAAGACAGCCCTCCCTGCCGATTGACAGAGAGGGCTGTTTGTGGCTTATTGTGCGTCGTCGTGCGGTTCGCCGCCAACCGGGATGGCATCATCCGACAGTTCGGGCTTGTCCGCTTCGGCGGGTTCGGTTTCCTTCGGCGCTTCCGGTTCGTTCACGGGTTCGGGGTCAGCCGGGGCTTCGGGGGCTTCCGGCGTTTCAGGCGCTTCCGCAGTCGGCGCGTCAGCCGCTTCGGGCGTTTCCTTGCCCCAAATTTCCTGATAGTCCATTTCTTCCAGCTGATGGCGCAGTTCCGCGCGCTGTTCCGGCGTCAGCTTCGAGATGTCAATCTCGCCGCGCTTCATCAGCCCGTCGCAGAACTCCTGAAGCCGACGCTTGATGTCGTCCGCCGTGTCCTGGCTGTTCCGGACAGTTTCCTGCCCTTTTTCCACCAGCGAGCGCGCCAGATCGCCGCCCTTTTCCACCAGAGACGCTGCCGCGCCGATTCCGCCGTACATGACGTTTTTCACAAATTTCTCCAGATCAGGCATGTTCGTCACTCCTTTCGTTCCACCTGACATGCTCAGTATACCCCATTTTTCCTTTGAATCGCAAGGGAAACAGATTAGAATTTGCTAAAAAACGCATGTTGATGGTTACAACCGCAGTATGGCCGCTTCCACAAGCGTCTCCGCCGGTGTGTCGGGCGCGGAAAACCACCGCTGCCGATTTTCAGGCATCATTTGCTGCAGCGGCTTTTCTGCCCCGTCCGCCACGACAAAAATCGCCAGCTGCTCCCGTGCCTGCACTTGCATCAGCGCGTCGCAGAACGCCGGACATGCCAGCATTTCCAGTTCAATCCGGTCGATGAGGATAGGCGTGCGCGTGCTGAACGTTCCGCACAGCCCCGGTGCGGCGATTTCCTCCATCACCTGCGGCAGGAGCAGCCAGTCTTTTTCCGTCAGCCGGACGCGGCACAGCACGTCGTTCAGCCGCGGCTTCGGCGGTGGAAGCAGCAGGTGCAGCGCTTCGCCGCGCAGGCTGCCGCCAACGCGCACGGGGGTCAACCGGAAGCCGGAAAACGGCACATTCAGCGCGTTCATAAGCTGCGCGGCGCTTGCCGAAGCACCGTCTCCTGTCAGGTACAGCTGCTGCATCGGACGATTCCTCCATCATGGTCTTTTCGGGCACTAATTGACGAATTTTCTCCATGCTTTATTGTACCCGTTCGCATTCGTTTTGTCAAGCAGTGCATTTTTCCGCCGTATTTTCCGCGTGGGCAAAAAAACCGGAAAAGTACGGAAATACAAGGCTTTCAGCAGGATTTCCGCCGTTCAAAGTCGAATATCTTCCCTGTGCGTTTTCAAGCGCTGGAGAATTGTAAATAATCCGCCTGTTTGCTTGACACCGCCCTCGATTTGTAATACAATGTTAACAAACCATCTTTGCGCCTTGGCGCACGAACTTTGAGGTGAACCATTGATGAAGCACAGCTGGCATTGGATGCGGACTCTCCTGACGCTGACCCTCGTGCTGACGCTCTGCGGGCTGACTCCCGCCGCCGTCCCCGACGTGGGCTATGCGGAATCTGCTGCGGAAGGAACGACCGCCGCCGCCGCGTACGGCATGGCAACGGCGGATGATGTTATCGTCCGCAAGCAGCCGTCCACGAGCGCGAACTACTGGTTCCGCATCAATACGGGATTCGTCTGCGAAATCCTTGATACCGTCGTTCGCGGCGACACAACGTGGTATAAGGTCAACAGCACGCATCCGACCCCCAATGGGCGCACCTACATCGGCTATGTGCGCGCGTCGTTCTTCCGTCCGCTGACGGCGGAGGAAACAGAGGCGTACCTTGCCAACGGCCGCGTGAATGTGACGGCGACCCCTGCCCCCGCGCAGACACCCGCGCTCACGCTTCAGCCTTCGGCGGATGATGCCCTTGTGACCGCCACGCCTGCCAGCGGCAGCGATTTTCCGTTTGATACCAGCATCATGGGCGGTACAACGTCGACCCCGCTTGTCTCGCTGATTACGCCCACTCCGACGAACTCTCAAGTCACTTACGGTACAGGTGAAATCACCGCCAGCGGCACGAACTTCCGCGTTGCGCCAAGCCTGAGCGCTGGGGTCATCGGCAAGCTGAACAGCGGTACGGTGGTGACGCTGCTTACCATTCCGGATACAATTGACGAAAATCACTGGTATCAGATTCGCTACAACGGACAGGAAGGCTATATCCAGTCCAACTTTATCCGTGTGCTGACCGCGGCGGTGACGGCGACACCTCAGCCTTCCGTCTACGGCACGGTGAAGCTGCTGTATGACTCCGCGAACCTGCGCGACGCGCCCAACGGCACGACCCGCGCGCTCTGGCAGGGTAAGGGCTCGACGCTCTCCGTCGCTGGGGTTTCGCAGGATAAGGGCGGCTTCACCTGGTATCCGGTGTATTACGGCACGGACAACACAGTCTATTATGTCCGCTCGGACGTGGTGGAATACACGGCGGGCAGCGGCGTCATCAACACGCCCACGCCTACGCCTGCATCCGGCAGCGCTTACGGCTACGTCATCACCACGGCGGCAGGCGTCAACCTGCGCCTGAGCGCGGGCGGCGAAGTCATCGTGCAGGTTCCGCGCAATGTTGTGCTGACCTGCATCGGCGCGCCTGTCCAGACCTCTGGCAGCAGTTATCTGTGGTATTACGTCCGCTACAACAATCTGGCGGGATACATCCGCGGCGACTTCGTGCGCGTGTGCGACCAGAACGGCAATCCGCTGGGCGAAGCGACCGCTGCGCCTTCCGTTACAGCGACCCCTGTGGTCTATTCCGGCTATGTCAAGCTGACGAAAACCGGTGTCAACCTGCGTGTTTCCCCCGCGGGCAGGTCTCAGGGACAGTATGACATCGGGCTGATTCTCCCCATTGCGGGCGCGACGGTGTCCTCCGGGCGCTACCAGTGGTTCTGCGTCCGCACGCCCGACGGCAAGACCGGCTATGTGCGCTCTGATTGCGCTGTGCCGTGCGACCTGAACGGCAATCAGGTGACGGTCACGCCGACACCCGCGCCGACCACGACCACGAGCATCAGCACCTACGGCTATATTCAGATTACCAAGCCCAGCACGAATCTGCGCCGCACCATCGGCGGTGAAACCATCCACCAGCTGGCGAACGAGTCTGTCTGGCCGCTGATTGGCACAGTTATCACCACGAACGGCGTGACGTGGTATCCCGTCTCGGCGGACGGTTACACGGGCTTCGTGCGCGGCGACTGCGCCTACAAGCTCTCTGCCACGCAGGAAGCCAGTTACCTCGCGGGCAAGGGCATCCCGAAGGAAACGCCCGCGCCTACGGGCAGCATTCAGCAGACCAGTTATGTTCAGACGACGCTGGATTACGTCAACCTCCGCCAGACGGCCAGCCGCGACAGCAAGTCCGTCGCGAAGGTGCGCACGGGCACGGTGCTGGCGTTCAATGCCACGACCACGGCGGGCACGTCCACTTGGTACCGCGTTGTCTACAACTCCACGGAAGTGTGGGTGCTGGGCAGCTGCGTCAAGGTGATGACGCAGGCGGAATATCAGGAATGGCTGAACAAGAACCCCGGCGCGGCAACGCCTCAGCCTGACGCGGCGAAGGGCTACATCGTTACCACGCGTGACGGCGTGAACATCCGCGCCACCGCGAACGGCAGCAGCATTCTCACCCGCGTGAAGAAGGGAACGGTACTCCCGTACTACGCTGAGAATATCAAGGCGGGCAGCTATACATGGTATCTCATCCGTCTGAGCAATGGCACGGAAGGCTACATCCGCTCCGACATGGTAAGCAAGAGCAACAATAACGGCGGCGCCCTGCCGACCGCGACGCCCGCGCCCACCGGCAGTCCCACCACGAAGCCGAGCGCAACCTATACGACCCTGCGCCTTGGCTCGACGGGCGACGCTGTAACCCGCCTCGTGCAGGAGCTTATCAATCAGGGCTATTACACCGGCAGCGTCACGAACGTGTACACCTCCGCGGTTCAGGCGGCGGTTCGCGCCTTCCAGAGCGCCAAGGGCTTGACGGTGGATGGCATTGCGGGCAAGCAGACGCAGCACGCGCTGTTTGGCACGGTTGAACCCGGCGCGGACGACTACACGGACTACAACTTCCAGTTCTACCCGGCAGAGAAGATTGACTGGTACACAGGCGGCATCCAGCAGCTGTGGGCGAAGGGCGCCAGCTACAAGATTTACGACGTGCGAACCGGCATCGTTTGGTGGGCGCGCCGCTGGGCGGGTTACAGCCACGCGGACATTGAGCCCGTGACTGCCGCCGACACTGCGCGCCTGTGCCAGATTTACGGCGTGAACAACGCGCAGGAAATCTGGGATAAGAACCTGTGGCAGCGCCGTCCCTGCCTGATTACCATTGGCAACAGGACGTTCGCGTGCTCCTTGTTCGGTATGCCGCACAACCCTGACGGCGACACCATCCCGGACAACAACATGACGGGTCAGATTTGTATGCACTTCACGAATTCGAAGGGTCACGAATCCGGCAAGGTGGATACCTACCATCAGCAAGCCATTGAGTACGCATGGCAGAACTGCCCGGCAGGACACAAGTGACAAGGGGCGGCGCTGATTGACCTGTCCGCGCAATTTGCAGCGGCAGCAGAAGCGCAGAAAGCCATCCCAAAAGAAAAATGCGCCCGACGAGTGGAGGAACAATAATCCTCCATCCGCCGGGCGTTTTGTTATACCACAGCCATGCCCTTTTCTTCTGTCAGGCGAAGAATCGCGCTGTCAATGCACTGCCCAATCTGCGTGCAAAGCCCAACTTGCAGCGCTTCGTCCTCTGCCAGCGCATCCCGAATCGTCTGCGCCATCTTTTTCTGATTGCTGTCGCTGAGCAGCCGCTGTTCATTCGCCGTCTTCCGCAGAAGTTTGGGGATGTTCATCTGCCGCATCAGCGGACGGGTCAGCTTGTCCAGCGCAGGACGGCTGACGAACATGGCAATCAGCCCAATTGCCGCGCCGATGACCAGCCCCACCGGGCCGGACGCAATCAGCGCGATCCCGCCGCCGCCGCAGAGGTTCGCCGCCATCATCGCGACGATAATATCCAGCAGCACCTCCATCAGCGGCATTTCCGGCATCGGCAGATTGTCCCGCATCGGCAAAGTGCTCGTTGTCACCATGGCTTGCCGAATCTGCAAGCGCTGCACATCCACGCCATACTGCTCGCAAAGGCGGTTGAGGTCACGCTGCACGTCCATCAGAATGTTGTCCAGCCACGGCGAGACCACTTCTGACAGTGCTGCGCTCCATTCCGGTGACATCAGCAGCGATTCCGCCTGCTTCTGGCACGCATCTTCCATGTCGCCCAGTGTTGCCGTTTCGCCCTGCCGCCACTTTCGGTATTCCGGCACGAGCACGCTGTCCGTCAGTTGACGCGCCATAGCGTCGGAAAGCTGCTCCGTCAGCGCAGGCATAGCGGACTGCACCTTCTGCTCCACCGCATCGCTTTCCACATATGCCGCGGCATCCGCCTTCAGCCGCCTGACCATTTCGTCCACATGCCCCGCGTACGCCAATCCGCGCGCAATGTCAAATTCCGGCGTGGCGGAAACGTGCAGCACGCTGTCCGGGAATGTCTCACGGCAAAGCTGCTGGAAGAACGTCATCCGCGACGCGCCGCCTGTCAGCAGGACGACCTTCGGCGGACGCTGCGCCGTCATTTGCTGCGCCATCAGCAGACAGTTCATCATCCGGCTGCGGAAGGATTCACCCTCCAATAGCGGTGACGGGCGTTCGCACAGTTCCTCGACGATGGCGGCGCTGATGGTGAGGTTCAGCACATGCCGCCCTTCGCAGAAAATCGTCTCGCGCCTCGTCAGCTCTTCGCCTGTGCCGAGCGTGAAGAACTGCTCCTTGAGCCGCCGCGCGGACAGCATCATCCGGCTCTTCCACGCGCTTTTTTCGCGCAGGATTTCCCGCACAAGTTCCGCTTCCTCTGCGCACAGCGCGTCTACCGCCTGCTCCAGCAGCAGCTCATCCAGCATACCGCCGCCCAGCTGCACGCCCATTGTGCTGACGGCGTACTCCCGCCCGTCGCAGACATACGCTAAATCCATGGTGGAGGAGCCAAGGTCAATCACCAGCGCGCAGTCCATCAGCGCCCGGCGGAGCGTTTCGTCTTCTTCCGCTGTCGACGCGGACAGGAATGCCGCCCGCGATTCTGGCACGATGCGCACATTGGGCAGCCCCGCCGCCATCAACAGGGACGCATAGCGCGTGCGGTCGCTGTCCGCCCAATCCGCCGGACAGCCCACAATGAAACTGACGTCTTCCGTCTCCATGATATGGCGGACGACGCTGTGGTCTTGCAGGGCGGTCAGGACGCCTTTTGCGAAGGCGGCGACGGTCTGGTTGACGAAATCGCTGTTGGTGCGGAAGTTGCGCTTGAAGCAGACGCGGAGGTCTTCAGCCTGGGGGTTATCGCTGGCAAGTGCGCCAACGACGGGATGACCGTCATAGCGGGCGAGGGCGGTGATGAAGCTGTTGCGCCCGTGGACAGGGAGGATAATAGGAGCGATGTGCTGGTCGGAATAGAGGGCGACACAGCTTTCACCGTCGCCCAGGTCAAAGCCAAAATAACGCATAATTCACCTCACTGGATAGGGATAAGAAAATAAACACGCGGAAGAACTATGGTAGAGATGCCAACTCAATCGCGCGGAGGGGTCAAGGGGGGATCCCCCTTGCAGGGTCAAGGGGCAGCGCCCCTTGTGGGGTTTGGGGCAACGCCCCAACCGTTCCACGGGCGACCAATTCAAAGGGAAAAGCCAACAAAGGTGCAGGCAGCGAAGCGTCCCTGCCAGTAACTTTGCATAGCTGGTCTTTCCCGTAAGCAAGGATTTCGCCTCTGCGGAGGCGACCAGAGGGCTTTGCGGTCGCCCTCTGGACTGCTTCGCAGCACACTCCAATGTTACTTGATTTTTATTGTTGCAGGGGGATTCGCGCCTGTGGGCGCGACAAGGGGGCAGTGACGGCGTTACCCCTTCCTTAAATACAGCCCCCTTTGCTGCACAATCCCGTCCGCCTTCTGCACAATCGCGGGGCGGCGTTGCTGGGTGATGTCCGCGTCCATTACGTCATAAAACATCGCCGTTTCCGGCGTGTAGTCCACCGCTTCGCAGCCGACCGCATGCAACAGGCGCTTTGCATTCGACAGCGGCCACGAGAGCGCTTTTTCCTGATTCGCGTCGCCGTCCAGCCGGGCGTCCTGGGCCATTTCGTACAGCGAGGCATATAGCTCTGCTGCCGTTTCCGCGCCTGTGCTGATGATGGTAACAGATTCCTGCGCGAAAAGCGCTTCGATGGTCTGCGCGTCCAAAGCGATTCGCCCTTCCACTTCCACCAAACGGCGGCGGAACTCAGGCTCATCCGCCACTGCAACAGGCTTGGGAGGCTTGCGGCGCATGGCGCTCACAATGCTCCCGATGGCGGCGCAGAGCGATACCGACTGCACAACGATGCACAGCGCGAATCGCCCCATCCAGCCGCTGTTTTCCGGCGTCACGCAGTTGGGCAGCGTCAGCCAGAGCGCCAGCGCACCCAGATTCAGCAGCGCGGCGGCGAGCGGGAAAATCAGCGGCTTCCAGTCCCGCTTTTGGGTGGCGGGGATTTCAGCGCGTACCAGTGTCATGGATTGCAGCGCGGCGGCTTCCCGCGCATAGAGCAGATGCAGCAGCTGCCGACGCGCAGGGTCGGTTTCGCTGGTTAGGCGCGCCTGCTCCGCGGTTTGCAGCTGCTGTACAGCGGCTTGCAGCATTTCTTCGGTCGATTTCATGTCGATTTTCTGCCTTTCGGGGGATGCTTTCCCCAATACAAGGGTACTGCATCTGACTTTCTTTGTCAAGTGCGGCGAAATAAACAAGGATTTTCGGGATTTTTGCAGAATATTTCATTCGGTATGCTCTGAAAGGGCTTCCATGCGTAGAGAGAATGAGAAAGGCAGGGCAAATCCTATGGCGATGAGCGCCGAAGAAAGACAGCAAATGCTCCTGACACAGCCGGTGGAGAAGATTATCCCGAAAATGGCGCTTCCCACCATCTGCTCAATGCTGATTACCTCCATTTATAATATGGCGGACACCTATTTCGTCAGCCAAATTGGCACGGCGGAAGCCACCGCAAGCGGCACATCCGCCTCCGCCGCCGTCGGCATTGTCTTTTCCGTGATGGCGATGATTCAGGCGCTGGCGTTCATGTTCGGCATGGGCAGCGGCACGAACGTCAGCCATCTGCTGGGCATGGGCAAGCGCAAGGAGGCGGAAGTGTACAGCGCGGTCGGTTTCTTTTCCGCAGTAGCGGCGGGCGTGCTGATTGCGGTGCTGGGCAATGTGTTCAATGAGCCGCTGATGCGCCTGCTTGGCGCGACGGAGACCGCTATGCCGTATGCGCTGGACTACGCGCGGTATATTTTCCTCGCCGCGCCGTTCATGATGGGGTCGTTGTCAATGAACAACCTCCTGCGCTTTCAAGGCTTGGCGACGTATGGCATGGTCGGCATCATTTCCGGCGGCTTGCTGAATATGCTCCTTGACCCGCTGCTGATTTTTGTGTTCGACATGGGCATTGCGGGCGCATCGATTGCGACGGCAATTTCGCAGCTGACGAGCTTTGTCATCCTGCTGGTGATGTGCAGCACGCACGCCGACGCCATCACGATTCATCCGCGCAACTACCGCCCAACGAAGCAGATGTACGCCAAAATCCTGAACAACGGTCTGCCGTCGCTGGGGCGGCAGGGCATCATGAGCGTGTCGACGTCGCTGCTCAACAATGCCGCGGCGGTCTATGGCGACCCGGCGATTGCGGCGTTCGCGATTGTCAGCCGCTGCCTGAATTTCGTCAACTCCACCGTCGTCGGCTTCGGGCAGGGCTTCCAGCCGGTCTGCGGCTTCAATTACGGCGCGAGAAAATATGACCGGATGCACCGCGCGTTTTCCTTCAGCGTCAAGGTAACGACGATTGTGCTGCTGGTGCTGGGCGCGGCGGGCTTCGCCTTTGCCGAGCCGGTCGTCACGCTGTTCCGCCGCTCCGACCCGGAGGTCATCCGCATCGGCACGGAAACCTTCCGCATTCAGATTCTGACCGTGTGGGCGTGGGGCTTTATTACGCTGAGCAACATGTACACGCAGGCGATTGGCTACGGCATCCGCTCGACGATTCTGGCGGCGGCGCGTCAGGGCTTGTTCCTGATTCCGACGCTGCTGGTGCTGCCGAACGTGTGGGGGCTGCGCGGGCTGGAAGTCTGCCAGCCGCTGGCGGATGTGCTGACGCTTGCCCTCGCCGTTTGGATGATGACGAAGGTCATTCGTGCGCAGAAGGCGCAAATGGCGCAGGAAACCGCGTGAAGCCCTTGCAAATCGCATGACAGAATGGTATAATAGCCCTTGCGATTGACCCCATTTTGTGCGAATTTGAAGGGAGCAGCCTTTATGAAGCAGATTACATCCGCCCAGCTGCGGGAAATGTTCCAGCAGTTCATGGAGTCCAAGGGACATCATCGGATTCCCTCCGCCTCCGTTATTCCGGAAAATGACCCGACCGTCCTGTTCACCACCGCCGGTATGCACCCGCTTGTGCCGTACCTGATGGGTACGCCCCACCCCGCTGGCACGCGCCTGACCGACGTGCAGAAGTGCATCCGCACGGGTGATATTGACGACGTGGGCGACCCCAGCCACCTGACCTTCTTTGAAATGCTGGGCAACTGGTCGCTGGGCGACTATTTCAAGAAGGAAATGATTCCGTGGAGCTGGGAGTTCCTGACGAGCGAAAAATACCTCGGTCTGGATCCCGACAAGCTGGCGTTCACCGTCTTTGAGGGCGACGAGGACTGCCCCCGCGACGAGGAAGCCGCCAATCTCTGGCGCAGCTGCGGCGTGAAGGATGACCACCTGTTCTATCTGCCGAAGGAACACAACTGGTGGGGCCCGGCGGGCATCACCGGCCCGTGCGGCCCGGATACCGAGATGTTCATCATCACCAAAAAGCCCTGCGGCCCGAACTGCTCGCCTGCCTGCCACTGCGGCGCGTATCTGGAAATCTGGAACGACGTGTTCATGCAGTACAACAAGCAGAAGGACGGCACGTTCATTCCGCTGAAGCAGAAGAACGTCGATACCGGCATGGGCCTGGAACGCACGATTTGTGTGCTGACGGGCAAAAAGACCGTCTATGAGACGGACGCCTTCACCGACATTCTGGCGAAGATTGCCGAACTGTCCGGCAAGGAGTACGGCGCGGATGAGGAAACGACCAAGGCGTTCCGCATCATTGCCGACCACATGCGCACGTCCACCTTTATTCTGGGCGACGACCGCGGTGTGTCCCCGTCCAACACGGATCAGGGCTATATTCTCCGCCGCCTGATTCGCCGCGCAGTGCGCTACGGGATGCAGCTCGGTATGCCCGACGGCTTCACCTGCGAAATCGCGAAGGTTATCATCAACCAGTACAAGAATGCGTATCCGGAGCTGGAGCGCAACGCGGCGTTCGTCATCGATCAGCTGACGCTGGAGGAAGGCCGCTTTGCCCGCACGCTGAAGCAGGGCAACAAGGAGTTCGACAAGGTGGCGTCCCGCGCGGCGGATGGCAAGATTGACGGCGAGACGGCGTTCCACCTCTACGACACCTACGGTTTCCCGATTGAGATGACCGTGGAACTGGCGAAGGAGCGCAATCTGACGGTGGATACCGCCGGATTCGAGGAAGCGTTCCGCAAGCATCAGGAGCTGAGCCATCAGGGCGCTGAGCAGAAGTTCAAGGGCGGTCTGGCGGACACGAGCGAGGAAACCGCGCGCCTGCACACCGCAACCCACCTGCTGCACGCGGCGCTGCGCAAGGTGCTCGGCGACGAAGTGGCGCAGAAGGGCTCGAACATCACGGCGGAACGTCTGCGCTTCGACTTCTCCTTCGGCCGCAAGGTGACCAAGGACGAGCTGGCGCAGGTCGAAAAGATGGTCAATGAAGCGATTCAGGCGAAAGTGCCGGTTGTGTGCGAAGAGATGACCGTGCCGGAAGCGAAGGAGAAGGGCGCAATCGGCCTGTTCGAGTCCAAGTACGGCGAGAAGGTTCGCACCTACAAGATGGGCGATTACTCCTTTGAAATCTGCGGCGGCCCCCATGCGCAGAACACCGGCGATCTGGGCACGTTCAAGATTCAGAAGGAAGAATCCTCTTCCGCTGGCGTCCGCCGCATCAAGGCGGTTCTGATTCCCGACCAGAAATAAAGGACGGGGGAGACCCAAGGGGCTTTGCCCCTTGACCCCAGCAGGGCGCTGCCCTGCACCTGCGAAGGGTCTTCGACCCTCTCGACACCCTTTTCGCGATTGAGATGAGCGCATCTGCATACTGTATGCGCGTGTTGCTCCCAAAGATCTACGAACGAAAAAGCACCCCTCTTTCGGTGATTTGCCGAAGGAGGGGTGCTTGCTATCAGAATCAGGAATATCAGTAGTTTTCCGCCTTGACCATGAAGTAGCTCTGCGGATGCGCACACACCGGGCAGATTTCCGGCGCTTTCTTGCCCACAACGATATGGCCGCAGTTCGCGCATTCCCAAATCACGTCGCCGTCCTTGGAGAACACAAGGTCATTTTCCACGTTCGCCAGCAGGCGGCGATAGCGTTCTTCATGCGCCTTCTCGATGGCGGCGACCATGCGGAATTTATGCGCAATCGCCGGGAAACCCTCGGCGTCCGCTTCCTCTGCCATGCGGACGTACATGTCTGTCCACTCGGCGTTCTCGCCCTCAGCGGCGTGCAGCAGGTTCGTCGCGGTATCCTTGATTTCGCCGCCCTCCAGCAGCTTGAACCACATTTTGGCGTGTTCCTTCTCGTTCGCCGCGGTTGCCTCGAACAGTTCGGCAATCTGCACATAGCCGTCCTTGCGCGCCTTCGATGCGAAGAAGGTGTACTTATTGCGCGCCATAGATTCTCCCGCGAAGGCTTCCAGCAGGTTTTGTTCGGTTTTCGTGCCCTTAAGTTCCTTAGCCATAATGAATTTCCTCCTGATTTTTGTTGAACGTGCGTTTGCAGAAGTCTGCTGGAATCATTATACCACAAAATTGAGGATTTTGAAACGGGATTTTTGCAGAATCGCAAGGGCGATATTGCTGCTTAGTGGAACGAAAGGCACACTAACTAAAAAACTTCCGATAAAGTTCAATAAACATGGGAGTGCACTGCGAAGGGGTCAAGGGGGCGACCGCAAAGCCCCCTTGTCGCCTCCGCAGAGGCGAAATCTCTGCGCTGCACGCGCATATAGTATGAAAGTAAAGTCAACGCAACTGCGAAAAGGGTCAAAAGTTAACATTGACGCGGCATGGAGTTCGTGGTATAATTCACAATGTATTCATATGCCAAGATAAAGGAGCAGTATGGATAAGAAGAACTATTGGGTCATTGCGCTGATGGTTGCACTTGCCATCGGGCTGCTGGCGGCGGTAACGCTGCTGCGTCCAAGCGGGGGTCAAAGCGGCGAAATCGTCGTGACGGTGGATGGCGCGGAGTACGCCCGTGTGCCGCTGGGGCAGAAGCAGACATTGACCGTCACGCAGGAGGACGGCAGTGTCAACGTGGTTGAGATCAGCGAGCGCGGCGCGGTGATGGCATCCTCAACATGCCATAATCAGCTGTGCGTCCAAATGGGCGAAGTGACGCTGGACAACTGGGAGACGCGCCCCAATCAGCAATTCATTATCTGTCTGCCCAATCGGGTAAGTGTGGAATTGGTGGTGAAGGAATGAAAAAAACAGCGGTGCTTTCGGGGCTGATGGCGTTGACGCTGCTGCTGGGCGGATGCAGTGCGCAGCAGGCAGGCGGCGAAACCCCGACGACACCCCCCGCCGCGGCCGCCACGGTTGACCCGGCAGAAAAAACAACGGGCGTGGGTTTCTACTTCGACACAGTTGTGACCATCACGCTCTACGGCGCGGACGACACCCTGATGGATGACATCTGGGCGGCTTGCAAGCGCTACGAGAACATGCTCTCCAAAACGGTGGAGGGCAGCGACGTCAGCCGCATCAACAACGCTCAGGGGCAGACCGTGACCGTTGATGCGGAAACGTGGAACGTCCTCAGCGAAGCGAAGAAGCTCAACCGCATGACCGGCGGCGCGTTCGCCATCACGATTGCGCCCCTGACCGCGCAGTGGGACTTCACCGGCGGCACGAACCGTATGCCGACCGACGAGGAGCGACTTGCCGCCCTGCCACTGGTGGACGATGAGCAGCTCATGCTGGGCGAGAACAACACGGTTACGCTGCCAGCTGGGATGCAGATTGACCTCGGCGGCATCGCTAAGGGCTACATTGCAGACCAAGTGGCGGCGCTGGTGCGCGGGCGGTGCAGTGGCGCAATGCTGAATTTCGGCGGCAATGTCTACGCCGTCGGGACGAAGCCGGATGGATCGGCATACCGCGTCGGCGTGCAGGATCCGGACGCCCCCAACAACGGCAGCCCTATCGGCGCCTTTTCTCTCATCGACCCCAGCGCCGTGACCAGCGGCCCTATCGGCGTCGTTTCTGTCATCGACCGCAGCGTCGTGACCAGCGGCATCTACGAGCGCGGCTTCACCATCGACGGCGTGCGGTATCATCACATCCTGTCGCCGTGGACGGGGCTTCCGTCTGATTCCGACTTGGCGTCGGCAACCATCATTGCGGAAAGCTCCATGGACGCGGATGCGCTGGCGACGGCGTGCATCGTCCTCGGCAGCGAGAAGGCGCTCCAGCTCACGCAGGAGAACGGATATCCCGCGCTGATGATTCTGCGCGACGGCACGGTGATGATGAACGACCTGATGAAGCAATGGGGCTACACGTCCCTGCGATGATACGCTATTTTCCGCTGGAAATAGTATCAGCTTTCAATTTCACTTTTTCATAGTTCTCAGGAGGAGGCAATAAACCATGAGTGAAACCAAGACAACTCGGAAACAGCTTCCGGCGTACCTGATTCTGGCGCTGATTGCGCTGGCGGCGGCGCTGCTGCTGGCGGTGACGAATGCGATTACGGCGGGTCCCATCAAGGCGCACGAGGAAGCGGCGCAGAACGCGGCGTTCCAGAGCGTCATGACGGCGGATTCCTTCAGCACCATGAGCATTCCGGATGGCTACAATGTTACATCGCTGGTGGAAGCGAAGAAGGACGGCAAGACCATCGGCTACTGCGCAGTGTCCTCCGCCAAGGGCTACGGCGGCAATGTCGCCGTGACGCTGGGCGTTGATATGGATGGCAAAATCGTCGGCTGCCAGATTGGCGACACGAACTTTGCCGAGACGGACGGCTTCGGCGCGCGCTGGAAGGAACCGGCTCGTGCGGAGGCATTCATCGGCCTGAGCGCGTTCGGCGGCGATACCATCGAAGCGATTACCGGCGCGACCGTCACCTCCAAGGCGGTGCTGGCGGCGTCCAATGATGTGCTGAAGTGCATCAGCCATGTGCTGGGCAAGGACGTCGAAGGCGACGTGCTGGCGTTCGGCGTGAAGGAAGAAAAGCCCGTGCAGACGGTTGAGCTGACTGGCGACGTGCATCAGGGCAAGGCTGTTGGCTTTGGCAACGGTGAAGTGACGGCGCGCCTGACGCTGAATGACGACGGCACGATTGCGGCGCTGGTTATCGACGCTTCCACGCAGACGCCCGGCTTCGGCACGCGCTGCGCGGACGAAGAGTTCACGGCGCAGTTCATCGGCAAGAGCGGCCCGTTTACCCTGAATGAAAATGTGGATGGGCTGACCGGCGCGACCATCACCTCGACGGCGGCAGTGGAAGCCATCAACGCGGCGCTGACTTCGCCCGCGATGGCGGCGGAGGATCTCGAACCTGCTGCGACGGAAGCGCCCATGGTGCTGGAAAACGCGAAGACCGCGACGATTGCGGGCTTCGGCGGCGCGGACATCACGGTGCAGGTGACAGACGAGAACGGTGTGATTACGGCACTGGTGGTGGATGCGTCCAGCCAGACGGCGGGCTTCGGTCAGAAGTGCGCGGAGGAAGCGTTCACGAGCCAGTTCATCGGCAAGAGTGCGCCGCTGACGCTGGGCGATGGTATTGACGCGGTGGCAAGCGCGACGATTACGTCTCAGGCGGTTGTAGACGCGGTGAACAGCCTGTATGCAGCGGCTGAACCCGTGGAAGAGCCGACGGAAGCACCTGCTGCGACGGAAGAACCCGCTGTGCAGACTGCGGAAGTTAAGACGGCAACGGCTGCGGGCTACGATGGCAACGAAATCACGGTGAACGTGACGGACGAAAACGGTGTGATTACCTCCCTGACGGTGGATGCGTCCACGCAGACGCCGGGTCTTGGTCAGAAGTGCGCGGAGGAAGCGTTCACGAGCCAGTTCATCGGCAAGAGCGCACCGCTGACGCTGGGCGAAGGCATTGACGCGGTGGCAAGCGCGACGATTACGTCTCAGGCGGTTGTAGACGCGGTGAACAGCCTGTATGCAGCGGCTGAACCCGTGGAAGAGCCGACGGAAGCACCTGCTGCGACGGAAGAACCCGCTGTGCAGACTGCGGAAGTTAAGACGGCAACGGCTGCGGGCTACGATGGCAACGAAATCACGGTGAACGTGACGGACGAAAACGGTGTGATTACCTCCCTGACGGTGGATGCGTCCACGCAGACGCCGGGTCTTGGTCAGAAGTGCGCGGAGGAAGCGTTCACGAGCCAGTTCATCGGCAAGAGCGCACCGCTGACGCTGGGCGAAGGCATTGACGCGGTGGCAAGCGCGACGATTACGTCTCAGGCGGTTGTAGACGCGGTGAACAGCCTGTATGCAGCGGCTGAACCCGTGGAAGAGCCGACGGAAGCACCTGCTGCGACGGAAGAACCCGCTGTGCAGACTGCGGAAGTTAAGACGGCAACGGCTGCGGGCTACGATGGCAACGAAATCACGGTGAACGTGACGGACGAAAACGGTGTGATTACCTCCCTGACGGTGGATGCGTCCACGCAGACGCCGGGTCTTGGTCAGAAGTGCGCGGAGGAAGCGTTCACGAGCCAGTTTGTTGGCAAGAGCGCGCCGCTGACGCTGGGCGAAGGCATCGACGCGGTTGCAAGCGCGACGATTACGTCTCAGGCGATTGTAGACGCGGTGAATAGCCTGTATGCGGAAGCGCCCGCGAAGGTGCTGACCACGAAGGTCAAGGGCTGGCACGAGGGCGTGGCCGTGACGGTGGAAATTGACAAGAATCATGTCATCACGGCGCTGACGGTGGATGCTTCCGGCGAATTCTACGCGCTGGGCGGCAAGTGTGCCGATGAAGCGTTCACGAGCCAGTTCATCGGCAAGAGTGCGCCGCTGACGCTGGGTGTGGACATCGACGCGGTGACGGGCGCGACGCTGACCTCTCAGGCGGTTGTCGATGCGGTCAACCAGCTGGCGAAGTAATACAAGAAGAACGGGCAGGACGCATTTTCACGTCCTGCCCGTTGCTTTATGTCTTAGGAAGCATGACTTCCGGGGACTAATGGTTTTCACTCCATACTGGTCATTGGCATGCTTCCAGAGGGCTTTCCGATCGCCCTCTGGACTCCTTCGGCACCCCTTCGGATGCTGATTGAGCTGTGTTGGAAGGTTTTTTAGTTTGTGTACTGGATGTTTTGCCCGCGTGTTTATTTTTTCGGTGTCAAACCCAGTTTCGCCGCGCATTCATCCATATCCAGCGTCGCAAAATAATCCTGTGCAGTCTCCGCACGGCGAATCAGCCGATAATCCCCATTCTGCGTGTACAGCACCTCTGCCGACCGCAGCCGCCCATTATAATTATACCCCATCGCATGACCGTGCGCACCGGTGTCATGAATCACCAGCAGGTCACCGATCTTGATTTCCGGCAGGACGCGGTCGATGGCGAACTTATCGTTATTTTCGCACAGACTGCCGACGACGTCATAGATGTGGTCGTGCGGCAGGCTTTCCTTCCCGCAGACGGTGATGTGGTGGTACGCGCCGTACATCGCAGGGCGCATGAGGTTCGCGGCGCAGGCATCCACGCCGATGTAGTCCTTGTAGGTGTGCTTCTCGTGAATCACGCGCGTGACAAGCCAGCCCATGTTGCCGGTCATCCAGCGGCCGAGTTCGGTTTTCAGCGCGACGCCGCCGTTCGGGAAGATTTCCTCGTATACCTTGCGGACACCTTCGCCGACAGCGAGTACATCCGTCGCGGGCTGGTCGGGGCGGTAGGGGATGCCGATGCCGCCGGAGAGGTTGATGAACGCCAGCTCCAAGCCGGTTTCGGCGGCGAGGTCGCGTCCGCAGGTGAAGAGAATCTTCGCCAGCGCGGGGTAGTAGTTGTCGTCAGTGTTGTTGGAGGACAGGAAAGCGTGCAGCCCGAAGCGCTTTGCGCCAAGTTCTTTCAGGCGCTTCAAGCCCTCCTGCAATTGGGCATAGGTGAAGCCGTATTTCGCGTCGCCCGGATTGCCCATGATTTCGTTGCCGATTTTGAAGTCTCCGCCGGGGTTATAGCGGCAGCAGATGGTTTCGGGAATGCCGCCGTGCTGACGGAGAATGTCAATGTGGGTAATGTCGTCGAGGTTGACGAACGCGCCGAGACGGCGGGCATCATCGAACTCATGGTAGGGCATGGCGTTGGCGGAGAACATGATGTCCCGCCCGGAGAATCCGCAGGCGTCCGCGAGCATCAATTCCGTGTCGCTGGAGCAGTCCACACCGCAGCCCTCTTCCTTCAGAATGCGGAGGATAGCGGGGTTCGGCAGGGCCTTGATGGCGAAATATTCCTCAAAATCTTCGCACCATGCAAACGCCTGCTTCAGCGTGCGGGCATTGCGGCGGATTCCGGCTTCGTCGTAGAGGTGGAAGGGGGTCGGGTACTTGGCGGCGGCATTTTCAAATACCGCGTCAGAAAGCGAAAAATTCGGCATGGCAGTTCACTCCGATTAACTTATTGGATTCCGCGTCAATATAGCACAGAATGCGGGGGAATGCAAGTTTTTCTGCTGTACAGGTGAAGAAAAGGAAAAAATGCGGCGGGAAAAATCAAATTCGGGTATGATTCCGGTGAAACCCCAGCAAAATACTCGATTTTTTCCGCGAACCCTTGTAATTTCGGGGGAATGCCGTTATAATGGTGCAATGCCCGGTATCATATTTTCTCGGGTGATACTACTTCCAGATTCGCCCGCGCCGTCTGCTTGCGCCTTTTTGATTCTGGAAATGGTATAGAATGGAGAAGGAGGAAACGATTCTATGGAAGAAGCAACGACTCGCAGTAATTTTGTCTGGGAGGCCGTCGAACAGGATTTGAAGGATGGTCGCTACACGCAAGTGCATACGCGGTTTCCTCCCGAACCAAACGGCTATATGCACATTGGCCACTGCAAGGCGCTGATTACGGACTTCCTGACGGCGGAGAAATTCGGCGGCAAGTGCAACCTGCGCTTTGACGATACGAACCCCGCGAAGGAAGACACCGAGTTTGTCGAAGCCATCAAGAACGACATTCACTGGCTGGGTTTTGACTGGACGGGCGGCCTGTATTACGCTTCTGATTATTACGATAAGTGCTACGAAATCGCGGAGGACTGGATTCGGCGCGGTCTGGCGTATGTGGACGAGCTGAACAAGGAGCAGATGCGCGAATACCGCGGCACGCTGACCAAGCCCGGCAAGAATTCGCCGTGGCGCGACCGTCCCGCAGAAGAAAGCCTTGATCTGTTCCGCCGGATGCGCGCGGGCGAATTTGCCGAGGGACAGTACACCCTGCGCGCCAAGATTGACATGGCGTCGCCCAACATCGTCATGCGCGACCCCACCATGTACCGCATCCTCTACAAGGAGCATTGGCGCACGGGCAAAAAGTGGTGCATCTACCCGATGTACGACTTCGCGCACCCGATTGGCGATGCGCTGGAAGGCATCAGCCACTCCCTCTGCTCACTGGAATACGAAATTCACCGCCCGCTGTATGACTGGGTGGTGGAGCACAGCCAGTCCATGCTGCCGGCACGTCCTCGCCAGATTGAGTTTGCCCGCCTGAACATGACCCGCACCGTGATGAGCAAACGCAAGCTGCGCGCGCTGGTCATGGGCGGCTACGTCAAAGGCTGGGATGACCCGCGTATGCCCACGCTGTCGGGTCTGCGCCGCCGCGGCTGCACTGCCGCTGCGATTCGCGATTTCGTCAGCCGCATCGGCTTGAGCAAGGCGGATTCCACCGTGGATACCGCGCTGCTGGATGCCTGCATCCGCGACGATTTGGGTGAAAAAGCGGCGCGCGTGATGGCGGTGCTGCACCCGCTCAAGGTGGTGCTGACGAACTGGGATGCCGACAAGACGCTCACGCTGACGGTCGAAAATCACCCGAAGCACCCCGAAATGGGCAGCCACACAGTCACGTTCGGCAAAGAGCTGTACATTGAGCAGGAGGACTTCATGGAAGTGCCTGCGAAGAAGTTCCAGCGCATGTACCCCGGCTTCGAGGTGCGCCTGAACGGGGCGTACATCGTCAAGTGCGAGGGCTGCAAGAAGGACGAGAACGGCAACGTCACCGAAGTGTACTGCACGGTGGACATGGACAGCCTGTCCGGCAGCGAGGGCGCTGACCGCAAGATTAAGGGCAAGACACTGCATTGGGTGAGCGCGGCGGACGCTGTGCCGTTTGAGGCGCGCCTCTACGATCCGCTGCTGGCGGATGACAGCGCGCTGGAGGACGAAGCCGAGCCGATCGCCGAGGATGCGGTGGATGCGGAAGAAACCGAAGAGGCAGAGGAAGCGGACGCGAATCTGTCCCGCGCGGATTATGACTTCCTGAAGAAGCTGAATCAGCACAGCCTGACGGTGGTGCGCGGCGTGATTGAGCCGTACGCGAAGGAATGCGCGCCGGGAACGGCACTGCAGTTCCTGCGCACGGGCTATTTCTGCAAAGACCCGGATTCCACGGCGGAACTGCCGGTGTTCAACCGCACGGTTGGGCTGCGGGATGCGTTTGCGAAGGCGGCTAAGTAATTTCTAAGTAGGTAGAATTGCTTTTCTGCGGAAAAGGGCTTTTGTGAAGCAGGGGGTTCGCCTCTGCGGGAGCGAAATCCCCGCATAAACACGCGGACACAGCATGAAAGTGCGCTCAATCCAATCGCGAAAAAGGGTCAAGGGAGGAACTCCCTTGCAGGGTGCAGGGACAGCGTCCCTGCTGGGGTCAAGGGGCAACGCCCCTTGGTTTCCCCCAAAATCAACACGCGGGCATAGTATGAGAGAGCGCTCAACTCAATCGCGCGAAAGGGTCAAGGGAGGAACTCCCTTGTGGGGTCAAGGGGCAACGCCCCTTGGTCTCCCCCCAAAATCAACACGCGGGCATAGTATGGGAGAGCGCTCAACTCAATCGCGCGAAAGGGTCAAGGGAGGAACTCCCTTGTGGGGTCAAGGGGCAACGCCCCTTGCGGTTTCCCTTTTATTATGGAACTAAGGAGAATCAGAGAATGAATCAGGAAGTGCGTACACGATTTGCGCCGTCGCCGACGGGCTTTATGCATCTGGGCGGACTGCGCGCGGCACTGTATGGATATTTGTTTGCCCGGAAGAACGGGGGCAAATTCATCCTGCGCATTGAGGATACGGATCAGGTGCGCTTTGTGGAAGGTGCGACGGAGGTCATTTACGACACGCTGCGCCGCTGCGGCATGAACTGGGATGAAGGCCCGGACGTGGGCGGCCCGGTCGGCCCGTACATCCAGTCTCAGCGCAAGGATTTGTACCTGCCCTATGCACAGCAGCTGGTCAAGACGGGCCACGCTTACTACTGCTTCTGCACGAAGGAAGAGCTGGAAGAGCGCCGCGCGGCGTGCGAAGCGAAGGGCGAAGTGTTCAAGTACGACAAGCACTGCCTGCACCTGACGCAGGAGGAAATTCAGCGCAAGCTGGATGCGGGCGTGCCGTATGTCATCCGCCAAAACGCGCCGACGACGGGCGAAACCAGCTATGATGACCTCGTGTTCGGCCACATGACCTTCCCGAATGACACGCTCGACGACATGGTGCTGATTAAGCAGGACGGTATGCCGACCTACAACTTCGCCAATGTCATCGACGACCACTTGATGGGTATCACCCACGTCATGCGCGGCATGGAGTACCTGTCCTCGACGCCGAAGTATAACCTGCTCTATGAGGCGTTCGGCTGGGAGATTCCGCAGTACATCCACATGCCGCCGGTCATGCGCGATTCGCAGCACAAGCTGTCCAAGCGCGATGGCGACGCGTACTTCTCCGACTATGTGGACAAGGGCTATCTGGTCGAAGCCATCGTCAATTATCTGGCGCTGGTCGGCTGGAATCCCGGCGACGACCGCGAATTCTTCACCCTTGATGAACTGGTGGAGGCGTTCGACATCCACCGTATCAACAAAGCGCCCGGTATCTTCGACGTGAAGAAGCTGACGTGGTTCAATGCCGAGTACATCCGCCGCCTGACCCCGGAAAAGTATCTGGAAATGGTCACGCCTTGGTTCGACAAGGTGTTTGGCGACAGCAGCAAGATGGACTATAAGCGCCTTGCGGAGCTGATGCAGGGCCGCACGGAGGTATTCAACCTCGTGCCGGACATGGTGCGCTTCCTTGCGCAGCTGCCGGACTACGACAGCGCCATCTACATCAACAAGAAGGCGAAGACGAACAAGGAAGCCTGCTTGAAGGCGCTGAACCTGCTGCGCCCGGTGCTGGACGGCATCACCGAATGGACGGAGCCGGTCATCCACGATACCGTGATGGCGGCGATTGCCGAGGCGGGCATGAAGAACGCGACGGCGCTGTGGCCGCTGCGCATCGCCATTTCCGGTCAGCAGAGCACCCCCGGCGGCGCGATTGAAATTGCTTACCTGCTGGGCAAGGAGGAAACTCTGCGCCGCGTGGACGACGGCATCCGCCGCGTGAGCGAAATGCCGGACGCGTGAAAAACGCATAACGAAAGGACTGAATCCTCATGACGAAGGAATGGGAGAAGCCTGAGGATCTGCGCCGCCGCAAGCCGGTGCTGTGGCTGACAATGACCGCGCTGTTCATGGCGATGGTGGTTGTGCTGAGCATGAGCGCGCTGAGCATCCCCGTGCCGGGTGGACACCTGTACTTTAATGACGTCGTGATTGACACGGCGGCGATGCTCATGGATCCGCTGTCGGCGTTTATCGCGTGCGGCGTGGGTGCGTTTCTGGGCGACCTGCTGTTCTATCCCGCGCCGATGTTCGTGTCGCTTATTACGCACGGCTTGCAGGCGCTCGTTATCTCCCTGCTCTGCCGGAAACTGCGCATGAAGCAGCCGCTTGCCTGCGCGATTGCGGTGCTGGCGGGCGCGATTGTCATGGTGGTGGGCTACACGCTGGGGCGCGCGTTTGTGTACAGCACGCCGGAATATGCCATCATGAAGCTGCCGTTCCAGTGCCTGCAGGCAGGTGTGGGCGCGGTGACCTCGTGGATTCTGTGCTGCCCGCTGGGGTTGACCCGGCGCTTCCACAGCATCGTCAAGTAATGCAATTTCCGGACGCAGCCGCGCCATCGGCGTGCGCGGCTTGTTGGGCGATTGGATATGGAGAATGAAAACGATGAAGAAATTGAGCGTGCAAAAGCTGACGCTGTGCGGCGTGATGGCGGCGCTGGTGTTCGTGATGACCTACTTCCCGAAGATTCCCGTGCCGGTGACGGGCGGCTATGTCCACCTCGGCGACGGCGCCATCTTCCTGTCCGTGCTGCTGCTTGGCCCGCTGGGGATTCCGGCGGCGGCGGTCGGGTCGATGCTCTCTGACCTCATCGGCGGCTATATGGTCTATGTGCTGCCGACGTTCCTCATCAAGGGGTTGGTGGCGCTGGTGGCGTGGAAGCTCTGCCGGAAGGATCAGCCGCTGCTGGCACTGCTGTCGTTCCTGCTTGCAGAAGCGGTGATGGTGCTGGGGTACTTCCTGCTGGAATGGGCGCTGTACGGCGTTGCATCGGCAGCCGCGGCGATTGGCCCGAATGTGGTGCAGGGCATCGCGGGCGTGCTGATTGGGATGCTGTGCCTGCTGATTACGCCCCGGCTGGAGCGCGTGGCGAAGGTGTGACAAATAGGGATGCCAATGGTTTTCCACTATGGAAGACGTTGGCATCTTTTTTCAATGATGCAGAAAAATCTCCTGACAGAGGACAAATCCGGCGGAAAATGTGCTATAATAGTATATTGGAAAGGGATACCCTTTCCCCCGAAGCGGAGACCCGATGCAAGGAAACCTTGCGTGAAATCGTTAGATAAAGGGAAACTCTGATGGATTCAGCTGTCAGCGTTCCCGCCGAGAAACTGTCACACAAGGAGGTTTTTTGCCCATGAAACGAAGTGCACGAATGGCAGCGTTCCTGCTGGCGGCGGCGCTGTCCGCAGCGCCGTGTCTGGCGGAATTTACGCCGGTGGAAGTCCCGCAGGCGACGAACGCCCATGCTGCGCCGGAAGCGATGGAAAATGTACCGCAAATCACCGAAAAAGGGCTGACGCTGGGCAATAACAGCGTCAAATATCCGGAAATCACCGGGATGGCGGACGAAAGCATCCAGCAGCAGGTGAATGACGCGATTTTGCAAGCCGGGAAAATCGAGAACCGATTGAGCCGTATGGCAGTGCTGATGTCCTCGCCTGTGCCGCTGACGGTGACATATTCAGCGGCGCTGGCGGATGATGTGCTGAGCGTCGCGATTCTCTCCAGCGGGGCGCTGGAAACGGAACGCGCGACGCAGGAATGGGCGGCGGTCAATATCGACCTGCGCACGGGGCAGGAAATCACCTTTGGCGACCTGTTCACCGACGCGGACGAAGCGCGCGCGAAAATGGAGGAGACCATCGCGGATGAGATTCTGCCGGACATGAGCGCGCACCTTGCGGCGGCGGAGCTGCTGCCCTTGCCGGATGTGTTTTCGCTGACGGAATACGGCTTGACGCTGCATTACCCGATTCGGCGGTTCGAGACGCTTTCGGAGCGCGCAGGGACGATTACGTTCCTGTGGAGCGAACTGGCGGACATGCTGGATTTATCGGAGGACAGCGTGCTGACGCGTCTTGGCGTGGGCAAACACCTGATGCTGGCGGCGGATGCGAAGGAAACGTTGACGGCTGCGTTGTCCGCCGGTGCATTTCCGAGCATTCCGGCAGCGCTGGGCGACAATGTGCAGGGGCTGATAGACACCTATCAGCTGCTGAACGACCCGGATTTGGCGGGCGATCAGCGGATGATTTCGCTGGAGGACGGCGCTTTCCGCAATGTGTACATCCTGACGGACAATCTGACGCGGAAGCTGGACAGCAGCGTCGCGCAGAGCATCCGGGCGGACAGGCTGATGCTGTTAGGTCTGGTGACGGGCAGCACGACGCAGGACGAATGGCGGCAGGCACTGGGCGAACCGACGCGGACAGTATCGGTATCCGCGGAATCCGCGGAACTGCGGCGCTTATGCGCGGGGCAGACGGATTATTATGCGTGGTGGAGCAATGCAACGCTGTGCCTGCACGCGGATGAGGATGGTGTCCTGCGGACGGTGATGCTGATGCAGGCAGAGAATGGGGGAGAAAACTGACTTTTCTCCTAAAATGGCTTTTTGCTTGCAGGGGTTTCGCCTCTGCGGAGGCGACCAAAGGGCGATGAAAACAGGCGAAGTCTGCGATCGCCCTTTGGAAACCTTCGGCGCCGCCACTTTTGGGGTTTCATGTTTGTTGGTTGATAATGCTGCATAAGGAACGAAAGGTACACCAACTAAAAATGTTGCGATAGCGCTCAATAAACTTAGATGGGGACGCGAAGCAGTCCAGAGGGCGACCGCAGGCTTCGTCTGTTTTCATTGCCCTCTGGTCGCTCCCGCAGGAGCGAAATCCCGCATAAACACGCGCATAGGGTATGCAAATGCGCACAACTCAATCGCGAGATGGGTGTCGAGAGGGTCGAAGACCCTTCGCGGGTGCAGGGCAGAGCCCTGCCGGAGTCCAGAGGCAGAGCCTCTGGTGGGGTCTAAGGGGCAACGCCCCTTGCGTCCCCCAAGATTACAAAGAGAAGCAGTAGGAGGCCGAAATGGCGCAGAGTAAGAAGAATGGCAAGACGAACCGAACGGGGAGGACAGCGAAGCAGAAGCGAATGCCACGGTATGAGGCGGATTCGCTGGCGGCGTGCCTGATGGTGGGCATATTGCTGCTGGCGACGGGCATTCTGACGCTGCTTGGCGCGGGATTCGGCTTGCAGCATGAGGTGTTCCGGTATCTGCGGCAATTTTCGTCCTCCATGTTCGGGTCGATGACGCTGCTGATGACCTTCGCGCTGATTGCCGCTGGCGTGGCGCTGCTGATTTCCACGACGCGCAAAGTCAGCCGGCGATATGTGGCAAGCTATGCGATTCTCGTTGTGCTGCTCAGCGGCTTTGTGTCGCTGATGACATTCGTAACATCGTCGGAAGGACAATTCCCCCTGCTGGACTATATCGCCCAAAAAACCGGGTCGGACGCGTTCAGCGGCATGATGTCCCGCAGCATGACGTACGGCATGAAGGGCTACGGCGGCGGCATGGTCGGTATGCTGCTTGCGTGGCCGCTGTGGAAGTTCTTTGGCGCAGGGCTGGGGGCAGTCATACTTGGTCTGCTGATGGCGGTCGATGTCCTCGTCGGCGGATGGTCGCTGTTCCGCCGCCTGTATGGCTGGACGGGCGAGAAGCTCGTGCAATTGCGCGAGAAGCAGGCGAAGCGCGCGGAAGAAGCAGCGGCAGAGGAAGCACGCCGTCAGGAGCAGGAACGTCAGCGGCAGCTGGCGGAAGAACAGGAGCGGATTCGCCAAGGGAATGCGGCGAACGCGGCCTATACGCAGAATACCCCGTCGCCCTACGCACGTCCCGGTACGGAGAAGGGGCGCGTCGTCAGCCCGTATACGCAGTATCCGAATGCCCCTGTGCAGCCCGTGATGCCGCAGAATCCGCCGGTGCGGAAGCAGCCGATGCCGCAGGGAAAGCCTGTTCAGCCCGTAACGAGCCGGAAGAACAACAAGATTGGTTTTGCGCCGTCGGCGGAGGAGCTGGGACAGACCGGCTTTGCAGATGATTGGACAACGCCGCGCCGGAAATCCGCATGGAGTGACTCGCAGCCGTTTACGCAGCCGACGTACCCGATGGGGCAGGCTGCGGCAGAACCGCCGCAGATTCCGACCTACGAGCAGCCGAAGCAGCCCGCGCCCAGCGGCGTTGGGGAGCCGGCGACATACAGCTGGAACGACATGCCCGCGCAGCCCGCGCCGATGCAGCAAACGGCGGACGCTGTGCCGGAGACGGAGCAGAATCCGCCGATGATGCAGTGGACGCAGCCCACAATGCCGACCCAGCCGACAATGGCGGTAGATGCGCCGCAGGAAACGCAGGAGATGCAGGGGGAAATTCTGCCGGAAGCCCCGGAAGAAACGCCTGCGGATTTGCCCGAAGCCGTGTCCGCGGACGATGCGTTCGACGATGACGCGGATTTCCCGGCGGAACTGGATGACCGCCCGCCGTGGGAAGAGCCGGAGGATGCGCCGAAGAAGGTGCTTGCGCCCGTGCTGACGCAGGAACGCCCCGCAGGCGCGTGGCAGCCGGATTTGAACCTGCCCGCGCAGCCGGTCAGCAGCGGCACGACGAACGTTCCCGCCGCTTTGCAGCAGCCGGAGAACATCCCCGCAGCGGTTCAGCCGGGCATTCAGGTTGCAAAGGCAACGACGGAAGCACCGTCCGGCGGGCCGAGCGCGACGGGCGCATCCGCCACATCCACCTTCAATCCTGAAGTGCCGTACACCTATCCGCCGATGATGCTTCTGCGCGATCCGCAGGGTCAGCAGGGGGTCAACGCAGAGGAGGACGAACTGCGCACGCAGCGGCTGGAAGAGACGCTCAAGTCCTTCCGCATCCCCGCGAAGGTGCGCCACATCACCCACGGCCCGGCAATTTCGCGCTTTGAACTGGAAATCGCCCCCGGCATCAAGGTCAATAAGGTGACGAACCTAAACCACAATATCGCGATGAACATGGCAGTCAAGTCCGTGCGAATTGAAGCGCCGATTCCGGGCAAGGCGCTTGTCGGCGTGGAAGTGCCCAACAGCACGCGCACGACCGTCACGCTCAAGGAAGTGCTGCAATCTGACGTGATGCACAAAGCGAAAGGCCCGTTGACCGTCGCGCTGGGCAAGGACATCGCGGGCGCGCCAATCCTGTGCAACCTCGCGAAAATGCCGCACCTGCTGATTGCAGGCGCGACGGGTTCCGGTAAATCCGTGTGCATCAACACAATCATCAATTCGCTGTTGTACCGCTGTTCACCCAAGGAAGTCCGCATGATTCTTGTTGACCCGAAGGTGGTTGAACTGCAGTGCTACAACGGTATTCCGCACCTGCTGATTCCGGTGGTGTCCGACCCGCACAAGGCGAGCGGCGCGCTGGCGTGGGCAGTTGGGGAAATGATGGACCGCTACAACAAGTTCCAGGAGAAAGGCGTCCGCGCCATCGACGGCTACAACGAATCGCTGGATGACGACGAAGAGCCGATGCCGCGCATCGTGATTGTCATTGACGAATTGGCGGATTTGATGATGACCTGCAAGAAGGAAGTCGAAGAGCGCATCTGCCGTCTGGCGCAGCTGGCGCGCGCGGCGGGCATTCATCTGGTCGTCGCGACGCAGCGCCCGTCGGTGGACGTCATTACGGGTCTGATTAAGGCGAACATCCCCAGCCGAATCGCCTTCAAGGTGTCCTCGAACGTGGACAGCCGAACGATTCTTGACCGCAACGGCGCGGAACAGCTGCTTGGTTACGGCGACATGCTGTATATGCCGATGGGCGAATTCACCCCCATCCGCGTGCAGGGCTGCTTCCTGACCGATGACGAAGTGAATGGCATTACGGACTTCATACGCCAGTATTCGCCGGCGAACTACGACAGCGGCGTGCTGGATGAACTCGACCGCTTGGCGAACATGGGCAACGACGGCAACGAGGACGACCCAGATGCGAATTCGACGGTGGACGAATACTCCTCCGCTGACCGCGACCTCTTCTCGCAGTGCGTGGAAATGGCGGTGCGCGACCGTGAAGTCTCGACGAGCCTGATTCAGCGCCGCCTGAAACTGGGGTACGCGCGCGCTGGGCGCTTGGTAGACGAAATGGAGCAGCGCGGCATCATCTCCGCGAAGGACGGCGCGAAACCCCGCCGCTGTCTGATTTCGATGGAGCAATACGAAGCCATGAAAGCAAGTGGGGAGCTGAAGTAAGCAAGGGAGTTCCTCCCTTGACCCTTCCGCGCGATTGAGGTGGTGACACGCTCATGCAGTGTCCGCGTGGTTATGCGGGGATTTCGCTCCTGCGGGAGCGACCAGAGGGCTTTGCGATCGCCCTCTGGACTGCTTCGCATCCCATCTAAGTTTATTGAGTGCTGTCGTAACATTTTTAGTTAGTGTGCCTTTCGCTCCCCATGCAGCACTATCAACCAATAAACAGGAATCCCCAAAAGTTGCGGCGCCGAAGGTTTCCAAAGGGCGATCGCAAACTTCGTTTGTTTTCATGCCCTTTGGTGCGCCCGCAGGCGCATCCCCCCTGCATGAAAGAAGAACTGCTCTTAGAACCCCAAACGAAAGGAACAACAATACAGAAAAAACCCTCATCTGCTTTGGGAGGTGGCAAAGCAATGTCCTACTTGCCCGATTACATCACTTGGCGCGGCGATCTTCCCTTCGCCGCTGATCCCGCCAATGACCTTGATACCCTCGTGATGGCGGCACTGTCTTACATCGACCTGCCCGCGGAAACGCAAGTCTTCGCCCAGTGCGCGAAATCTGTTCCGCCCGATGACCCGGACGATCATTTCCGGGGCGAGTGCCGCCGACTGCTTCAGCAAATCGCGAAAAGCAGCCGCTTTGGGGGATTGAAGGTGCGCGACGCGGTGGCCGTCCTCAATGACGAAATCCAGTTCGCAGCCATGACGGTGGACTTGCCCGACGGAACGCATATTATTGCCTTCCGCGGCACGGACGGCAGTCTGACTGGCTGGCGGGAGGATTTCGCTATGTCGTTTGAAAGCCCTGTTCCGGCGCAGGCGGCGGCGCAAAAGTATCTCGAACACCACCTGATGCAGGATGCGGGCGACGTCATCGTGACGGGTCACAGCAAAGGCGGAAACCTCGCCGTGTATGCCGCCGCGCACACCAAGGCGGACTTGCAGGGGCGCATTCGCCGCGTCGTCAGCTTCGACGGGCCGGGTGTGGATGACGAAACCGCCGCGTCCGACGGATACGCCGCCGTGGCGAGCCGCATCATTGCCTATGTGCCGCAGTTTGCGGTCGTGGGGCTGCTGATGGCGGCGCACCCGGTGCATCGTGTCGTCATGTCGGACAACAACGGTATCATGCAGCACGACCCGTTCTCGTGGGAAGTGCGGGGCAAGGATTTCTGCTATGCCGAGGATCTGGACAAGGGCAGCGTTCTGGTCAACCAGACGGTGCACCAGTGGCTGGCACAGTGCACCCGCGAGCAGCGCCGCAAGTTCGTGGATGCTATCTTCGACCTGCTGGCATCGACGCAGCGCATCAATTGGAAGGAAATGCGCAAGGATGTCCACGCGGGAGTGACGGCGATTCGCGGCGTGCGGGAACAAATCGACATTGAAACGGCGCGGATGATTGCGAATCTGCTGGGGCGCTTGGCGGTTATCGGCGCAGGCAATGCGCTGGAAATGCTCCGCCAGAAGACCCCATTCCAGCAGGAATCAGCGCAGAAAGAACAGGGAGGGCTTGAACATGTTTGACGAGGCACAGAGGGAAACTTTACGCGCGGAAATCAACCGCATTTTGGATGAATCCGTTGGTGCGCTGATGGATGCAGGGCATTTGGAGAGCGGCAGCGTGATTGTGCTGGGCTGTTCGACGAGCGAGATTACGGGCGCGCGCATCGGCAAGGGCAGTGTGCCGGAATTAGGCGAGATTGTGGCGGAAGCGATGCTGGCGGCGTGCAAGGGGCACGGCGTTCATGCGGCGTTCCAGTGCTGCGAGCACCTGAACCGCGGGATTGTGGTGGAGAAGGCGGTGCTGAAGGAACTGGGACTGACGCAGGTGCGGGCGATACCGCAGCCGAAAGCGGGCGGCAGTGTACCGGCGGCGGCATGGAAGAAGATGGAGAAACCCGCCTTGGCGGTGAGCATTCAGGCGGACGCGGCGATTGATATTGGCGATACGCTGGTGGGAATGCACATTCGTCCGGTGGCAGTGCCGCTGCGGATTTCGACGAGCCATGTGGGACATGCGAATTTGGTGATGGCGTATTCACGGCTGCCGTATATCGGCGGGGCGCGTGCGGTTTACACGGAGTAAGGGCAAAAGAGGATAAACACGCGGGCAGAGCATGAGAACGCGACCAGCTCAATCGCGCGGGGGGGTCAAGGGGAGGACTTCGTCCCATTTCATTTCCCCTTGCAGGGTGCAGGGACAGCGTCCCTGCCAGTAACTTTGCACTCCCGCAGGAGCCACCAAGCTGTTTTGCTCACAATTTGCACATTGTCGTGCTAGATGGGCGCGGACGACCAGCATGGGAGAAGTTTTTCTTTCGGTGCTGGTCTTTTTCATTGCAGAGGGATTCGTATCTATCCCCCCTCTTTTTCGGGAAAAAAGTTTCCGAAGTGTGCATTCTCTCCTTGCGCGAAGAGGAAAAGTATGCTACAATACGCACGGATAGAAGCGTTTGAAAGGGCAGGAGGATTTCCGCCTGTCCGGGAAAACGTTTTCGGAGATAACCCTGACGATGAATTACGTAAGGAGGATTTCTCTTATGCAGTTCGGTTACTTTAGTGATGCTGCGCGCGAGTACGTCATCACCGACCCGCGCACGCCCATGCCGTGGGCAAACTACCTCGGCTCTCCGGAATACGGCGCGATTGTGACCCAGAATGCCGGCGGATACAGCTTCGTCAAGTCCGGCGCGGCGGGACGCATCCTGCGCTATACCTTCAACCAGTTCGATGAGCCAGGGCGCTATGTCTATCTGCGGGATGACGAAACGGGCGATTATTGGTCGGCAACGTGGCGGCCGGTGGAGAAGCCGCTGGAACAGTACAAGACCATCACCCGTCACGGCACGAGCTACACGGAGGTCGAAAGCACATACAGCGGCATCGAGAGCAAGACGCTGTACTATGTGCCGCTGGGCGCGACGCACGAGGTTTGGCGCGTGGCGGTGACGAACAAGTCCGATAAGCCCCGCACCATCTCCGTTTTCTCCTACTGCGAACTGACCACTGAGAGCAACTATGAGCAGGATTTGGTCAACCTCCAGTATACGCAGTTTATCACCACAACGACCTTTCACGGTGACCATATCATCGAGCATATCAACCAGTTCTGCGGCGTGAATGCGGATGGCGAAAACGGCCGCGAGCGCTTCTTCGGTCTGGCAGGCAGCCCGGTCAAGAGCTATACCGGCCGCCGCGAACGCTTCCTCGGTCAAGGGCGCTTCTCTAACCCCAAGGGCGTTGTGGATGGCGACTTGGGCAATTCCCTCAACTTCAATGGCAACCCCTGCGGTTCGCTGCACACGGTGCTGACGCTCCAGCCCGGCGAGACGAAGACGATTGCGTTCCTGCTGGCGCAGAAGGGCGAAAAGGCGGCGCGTGCGCTGCTGGATAGCTATGCCAACGTCGCGGATAAGGTGGACGGCGAACTGAAAGCGCTGGTTGATTACTGGCACGGCGAGCTCTCCGGCTTGACGGTCAACACGCCCGACGCGAATTTCAACAGCATGATCAACACTTGGAACGCCTTCCAGTGCTTCACGACGTTTGTCTGGAGCCGCGCGGCGTCCCTCATCTACTGCGGTCAGCGCAACGGTCTGGGCTACCGCGACACGGTGCAGGACATTCAAGGCATCATCCACCTTGACCCGAAGATGGCGAAGGAACGCCTTGTTTTCATGCTCAGCGCGCAGGTGCATCACGGCGGCGGTCTGCCGCTGGTGAAGTTCAACCACAACGCGGGGCACGAGGATTCCCCGGAGGACGACAGCTACGTCCGCGCCACGGGTCATCCGCATTATCGCGCGGACGATGCGCTGTGGCTGTTCCCGACCGTTTACAAGTATATCGCCGAAACGGGCGATACCGCGTTTATGGACGAGGTCATTCCGTATGCGACGCACGGCGAAGGCACGGTGCTTGACCACCTGAAGCGCGCGATTGACTTCTCCATGAATCATCTGGGCGCACATGGTATGCCGGCGGGTCTGCACGCGGACTGGAACGACTGCCTGCGTCTGGGCGCGGCGGGCGAATCCTCCTTCGTCGCCATGCAGCTGTATCTCGCCCTGCGCCTGCTGGATGAACTGATGCCCAACAAGCCGGAGAACGACGAATACCGCGTCTACCTGCGCCAGAAGGCGGAGGAACAGAAGGCGCTCATCAACCAGCACTTCTGGGAGGATGACCGCTTCCGCCGCGGTTACAGCGAGCAGGGCAGCATCATCGGCAGCAAGAACGATCCCGAAGCGTCCATGTGGCTCAACCCGCAGTCCTGGGCGGTCATTTCCGGTCTGGCAACGCCTGAACAGGCGGAAAAGGCCATGCAGACCGCGTTCGAGCAGCTGAACACGCCCTTCGGTGTGGAAATCATGGCGCCCTGCTACAAGCAGCACGCTTTCGACGGCGCGAACATGCTGCTGTTCAATCCCACGACGAAGGAAAACGGCGGTATCTTCTGCCAGATTCAGGGCTGGGCGATTCTCGCGGAAGCCCTGCTGGGTCACGGCGACCGCGCGTTCCAGTACTTCACGGAGAGCTGCCCCGCCGCCTACAACGACCGCGCGGAGCTGCGTGAAGCGGAACCCTATGTCCACACGCAGTTTATCGAGGGTCATGAGACGCCCCAGCCGGGCCGCGCGCATGTGCATTGGCTGACCGGCACGGCATCGACGGTCATGGTCGGCTGCGTTGAGGGTATTCTGGGTCTGCGCCCGACGCCCGAAGGACTGGTCATCAGCCCGGCGATTCCCGCGTCTTGGGACGGATTCACGATGGACAAGAGCTTCCGCGGCAAGCGGTTGCACATTGTGGTGGACAACACCGCCCACCACGAGAGCGGCGTGAAGCAGGTGCTGGTTAACGGCACGGAAGTTTCCGGCGTGCTGACCGATGCTGTGCTGACCGACGGTGCGGAAATTAAGGTTATCATGTAATTCGGATACACACCCCCCGGAGGCGGATTTTTCAGCCGCTTCCGGGGGTTCTTTATGCGCTAACGCAACAATTGCTCATTCAAAAAAGGGCACGACCTGCATTGCTGCAAGCCGTGTCCTTTGATGTTTCGGGATTATGCCCAAGGATTCTCCGTGGGATAGGGCAGGGACTTCGGCTGATTCCAAGCGATGTCCTGCACGCCGAGGTACTTGAAGACCTCGAAGAGCTGCTTCGCGCAGTGGTCGAACGCCACAGCACCGTGATGCGGATAGCGCTTCTGCACCAGCACATGACGGTAGAAACGACCCATTTCGTTGATGGCGAACACGCCGATGCCGCCGAAAGAGCGGGTCGCGACGGGCAGCACTTCGCCCTCCGCGATGTAGGAGCGCACCACGCCGTCAGAATCGCACTGCAAGCGGTAGAACGTGATGGGGCTGGGCGCGATGTCGCCTTCCAGCGTGCCGCGGGTGAAGTCCGGATCGCTGCCGGCGGGCTCCAGCAGGCGGTGCTGAATCAGCTGGTACTTGACAGCGCGGTTGTCGCACATCTTGCAGGACGGCGTGTTGCCGCAGTGGAAGCCCATGAAGGTGTCCGTCAGCTTGTAATCGAACTTGCCCTTGATGTCCTCGTCGTAGATGTACTGCGGGACGGAGTTGTTGATGTCCAGCAGGGTGACAGCATCGCCGGTCACGCACGCGCCGATGTATTCGCTCAGTGCGCCGTAGATATCCACTTCGCAGGCAACCGGGATGCCGCGGGAGGCCAGACGGGAGTTGACATAGCAGGGTTCAAAGCCGAACTGGGACGGGAACGCCGGCCAGCACTTGTCCGCAAAGACAACGTACTTGCGCGCGCCCTTGTGGGCCTCTGCCCAGTCCAGCAGCGTCAGCTCGAACTGCGCCATGCGCTCGCACAGCTCCGGATAATACTTGCCCTCGCCCATTTCCTTCGCCATGTCTTCGCAGACAGCGGGGATGCGGGCGTCGCCAGCATGTTCCTTGTAGGAGACGAGCAGATCCAGCTCGGAGTTCTCTTCGATTTCCACGCCCAGCTCATACAGACCCTTAATCGGGGCATTGCAGGCGAAGAAGTCCTGAGGACGCGGGCCGAAGGTGATGATCTTGAGGTTCTTCACGCCGATGATGGCGCGGGCAATCGGGATGAATTCCGCAATTTTGTCCGCCAGTTCATCCGCCGTGCCGATGGGATATTCCGGGATGTAGCCCTTCAGGTGGCGCATACCCAGATTGTAGGAGCAGTTCAGCATACCACAGTAAGCGTCGCCGCGGCCGTTAATCATGTCGCCGTCGCCTTCCGCCGCCGCCACAAACATGCACGGACCGTCGAAATTCTTTGCAATCAGCGTTTCGGGGGTTTCCGGGCCGAAGTTGCCGAGGAACACGACCGCCGCGTTGCACTCGTTCGCCTTCAGTTCCTCAACCGCCTTGAGCATGTCCTTCTCGTTCTCCACCGTCGTCTTGATTTCGACGATGTCGAGCTTCTTCTGGCCGCACTTTTCCGCAATCGCGGCACGGCGCTTTTCGCTCAGCGCAATCGGGAAGCAGTCGCGGGAAACCGCAACCAGACCCAGCTTCACAACGGGAATATTCTGCATCAGAAAAGCCTCCTCTTAATGACTCTGATTCAGGGTGTACCTACTCGTAGTATACCGCGTTCGCCGTGATTCGTCAAGAGATTGCAGGCGCAATTCTTGCAAGAAAACGTGCAGATTTTGCCCAATTCATACTACTTTCAATGAAAAAGCTCTGCTACCGTATTCCGGGGGCACATGTTGCAAGAATCGCGCCCGCAGGCGCGATTCCCCCCGCAACGAAAAAGACCAGCTGCAAAAGAACATCCATGCCTGAAAAAGGGTAGAAAAATCCCCGTGCAGTTACCCGCACGGGGAAAGAGAAATTACTTGCCGAGCTTCGCCGCGATCACTTCCGCAGCCTTCTTGCCCCAGACAAGGCAGTTGCCGTGGCCCATACCGCCGATAGAGTTGCGACCGCCGACGTTCGCCATGCCGACGATTTCGCCAGCCATGTAAACGCCTTCAATCACCAGACCGTCGGAGTTCAGCACTTCGCAGTCCTTGGTCATCATCGGGCCGCCGCAGGTAATCATGACATAGGGAACGGTCTTGACCGCGTAGAACGGGCCGTTCGCCATGGCGACTTCCTGCTTGGTGCGGCCGAAGGGATCGTTGCCGTTAGCGCAGCCGTCGTTGTAAGCCGCGATGGTCGCCTTGAAGGCATCCACCGGCAGACCAACCTTTTCCGCCAGCTCTTCGATGGTGTCGGCCTTCCAAGCCAGACCCTTTTCAATCAGGGATTCCACATAGGGATCGAACTCTTCCTTCACGCTGCCCCAAGCGCCGGTGGAGAACACCTTCGCGTCCGGAATCAGCATTTCGGAGGAGAAGACCGTGTAGACGATGTTGTGGGGAGCATTCGCCCACGTTTCGCTCTTCACATGGGAGTCCGCGCCGGTTTCGTCCGCCATACGCTCGCCGTTGGTGTTGATCCACAGCGCGCCGTTGGTGGCGTTGAAGTAGCCGAAGGAGCGGAAGTCATCGCTGGTCGGGATGCCGCCCGCATACGCGGTGCAGAAGTCCATGTTCGTCAGCGGCGCGCCCAGTTCTTCCAGCCAAGCATAGCCGTCGCCGGTCACGCACGCGGGAGAGGTGGACAGCACGTTTTCAAAGTTGTACTTGTTCAGCAGCTCTTCGTTGCCGGCATAGCCGCCCGTGCAGATCACCGTCGCGGGCGCCAGCAGGGTGGTTTCGGTGCCGTCCGCCAGACGAGCCTTCGCGCCGATAACCGCACCCTTGTCATTGGTCACAAGACCGGTGACGTAGGTGTTGAGCATCATGTAAGCGTTGGTGGAGAAATACTTTTCCAGTTCCGCGTACAGCGACACGACGAACGCACGAGCGCCGCCCTTGCCGGAGTAGTTGCGCGCCACGTTCAGCGGCTGATACACGCCGAAGTAGGGGACGCGGTCGCCGAAGTCGGTGCCCAGATCGTCCAGCCAGTCCACCGCTTCGCCGCTGATTTCAGCGAATTCGCGGGCAATTTCCTCGTTGAAGGTGCCAGCGCCGCCCAGACGCACGAAGTCCGCGAAGCACAGATCGGGGTCGTCCTCGATACCGGCTTCCTTCTGCATCCGCGTGCAGGTGCCCAGCAGCGTGCCGCCCGCAACGTTCGCAGAGCCGCCGTAGGTCGCAGCCTGATCGACAACCAGCACGTTCAGACCCAGCTCAGCCGCACGGGCAGCCGTCGCCAGACCTGCCATGCCCGCGCCGATGACCAGAATGTCCGGCTGCTCAAAAGGCATGGTGGCTTCTTTTGCTTCGTCGGGGTTCAGGGCGTTCTTCACCGCCTCGATGATGCCCTTGGAGGTAAAGGTCGCGCCGGAAACGATGTCCACGTCCGCAGACTGCGCTTCGACGATCGCCGCAGGAATCTTCTCAATCGCAGGATCGGAGATGCCCGCCGTCTCGGAATGCTCCAAGACCTTCACTTCGGTGATTTTGCCGCCGCTGACCGTCACAGAAACTTTAATCTGGCCGTTCAGACCGGCGCCGGTGCCTTCATAGACGCCGTCTGCCGTCTCCGCCACAGCGGGGATGCAGCACAGCACCATGACCAGCGCAAGAAGCAGGGAAAGGAACTTACGCATGATAGAAATCCTCCTTTTTTTCTGGTGGTGCGCTCATCAAATTTGCTTGTGCAGCTTGAAAAGCGTATCACAATATCCGTATGAAAAGTATAACCTTCTGAATTGCGATTGTCAAGTAATTCACGAAAGTTTTCCCGCCATTTTCGCACTTTTTTTCGGCACGATTATTCCAAAACAGTCAATACAGCAAAAATGCCGCGAAAGCAGCATCTGTGTGCTTTCGTGGCAAAACGACTTTATAGGATTCACCAATTAGGCGGATTTTACCCCTTCCGCATGACTGCCTCAATGTCCTCGACCGTGCGCGGAATCGCTGCTGAGAGGTTTTCGCAGCCGTCTTCCGTTACCAGCAGGTTGTCCTCCAAGCGGAAACCAATGCCCCATTCCTCGTGGTAGATGCCCACGTCGATGCAGAACACCATGCCCGGCTTGACCGTCAGCGGACGCTCGATAACATCATGCACGTCGTAGCCCACATGGTGTGCGCCGCCGTGCCACATATAGCGCCCGATGTTTTCCGGCTTGTCCAGCACGCCCGCGTCGCAGAGCAGCGCCGCGTTGTAGCGGCGAATCGTCGCATCCACCTCCGCCATCGAGAAGCCCGGCTTGACAATGGAGAACATGTGGTTCGACGTTTGCAGCGCACAGTTGAACAGCAGCTTCTGCTTGTCCGAGAAGCGCCCGTTGCACGGGAAACCGCGGCTGACGTCGGTCATCAGGCTGTCATGCTGCGCGCCGACGTCGTTGAGCACCATGTCGCCGTCATGCGCCTGTCCGCGGTAGGAATAATAGTGGATGCAGAAGTTGTTCTTCCCCGCGCTGATGATGGACGGGAACGCGGGCCCCTGCGGGCCGTGCTGGGTCAGCGCGTAGTCAAATTCCGCCTTGTACTGGTATTCGTACATCCCCGGACGGCTCGCCTTCATCATCGCCATGATGCCCTCGCCCGTCACCTTTTCCGCTTGGCGGATGGCGTCGATTTCGCAGGGCTGCTTGATGAGCCGCAGACGGCGCAGGATGGCGTTCGCGTTCTCGACTTGCAGATAGGGGTAATTCGCCTGAATCTGCTTCAGCAGCCGATGCGCCGGGCGGTCAATGTCCTGCGGCGACACACGGAACAGGTCGAGATACACCTGCGCAATTTGCCCGCTGGTCAGGGAGTAGTGTCCGCCTGCCGCCAGCGCGTGGAAATCTGTCTGGAACTGGTCGACAAAGCGAACGTCGGAAATGCCGGACAGCGCCTCAACCTCGGCGGGCTTCAGGCGCGCACCCGTCCAGCGCTCTGCCATCAGGTCGGGCGGCAGAATATAAATCTGTTCATGCACATTCCCGGATGGCTCTTTCACTGCCATCAGCACAAGCTCGTGCTGGTCAAGCCCGGTCAGGTAGTAGAAATTGCGGTCGGTATAAAAAGGATAATATTCGTCATTGGTCTTGCGCACGTCTTCACCGGAGAACATGACCAGCAGCGACGCGGGCTTCATGGCTTCATAGAGCCGTTTGCGGTTTCCTGTGTGGAACGATGCGTTCATCGAAATTTCCTCCTTGACTGAATTTTGCTTCATCATACGCTTTCCCGCGCCAAAAGTCAACGGCAGACGCTATCGGAAAGAAAAAGCAATTGCAATACCGGGCAAAAACCTGTATAATAAACGATGAAAATGGGGGAACTGTTTCCCGCAAAGCCGAAAGGAGTCGAATGACCCACATGACGATCAAAAAAACGATGCTGGAAAGCATTTCGCGGTTCAAATCTGGCAAAGGCGACCTGCTGCGCGCGCAGGGGATGACGATGGCGGTCTGGGCGGCGTGTTTGTGCCCGCTGCTGTTTCTGCTGAACGCGTCGCTGCGGCCGCTGGCGCTGCTCTGCCCGCTGATGCTGATTTTTATCGCCCTGCCGATGCGCCAAAGCACGGCGGAAGCCATGCAGCTCTTCCTCTCCGGTGCGCCGATGGCGACGGTGGCGATGCTGCCGCTGAACGGCTACTGGAAGAAGGTCGTCCGTTCGCTGCGGATGACGGGGCTGATGCTGCTGTGGCTGCTGCCGTTCGCAATCATGCTGGGACTGCTGCTGTACGCGCTGACCGGCATGGACTTCCTGACAGCACTGGGGTATCTGTCTTCGCTGGGCGGCGGTGATTTCGGGCAGGGGATTATCCGCTATGTTATGCTGATGATGCTGATGCTGCTGTTCCCGCTTTTTGGGGTGATGTTCCACAGCGGCACGCGGCACGCCTGCGCACTGAACGACCGCAAGTTAGTCAAGGGACACCGTGGGCAGCTGATAAGGCTTTGGCTGAGCGGTCTGATGTTCGTGCTGCCAGTGGCGATTTGCGTGGTCGCGCTGATTGCAGTCATCGGCGTGTCCGCCGTGCAGTTCACGACAGAGTGGTTCAACAACCTGATGGCTGTGCCGAGCATGTCTGCACTGATGCCCCCGAAGTGGCTGCTGGCGGTGACGGCGGTGTCCGCCGTGCTGATGCTGGTGACGAATCCCATGCGTTCGCTGCTGCCGGCGATTTTCCTGCGCGGCGTGAAGGACGAGAAGGAGCAGGAAGATGCTGCGGCTTGACCGAATGCTGGTAACGCTGGGCAAGGGCAGCCGGTCGGAAATGCAGAAGGCAATTCGCGGCGGGCGCGTCCGCGTGAATGGGGACGTGCAGCGCGACCCGTCCGCGCAGGTGGCGGAGGACGCGGAAATCCTGCTGAACGGCGAAAAGCTGGACACCCGCCTGACCCGCCATGTGATGCTGCATAAGCCCGCTGGACTGCTGACCGCCGCGCGCGACAAGAAGCAGCCGACGGTGATGGACTTGCTTCCGCCGGAATATGCCGCGATTGGCTGTATGCCCGTCGGGCGGCTGGACAAGGACACGACAGGGCTGCTGCTGCTGACGACGGACGGCGAATTGAATCACCGCCTGTTAGCCCCCGCGCGGCATGTGGACAAAACGTATCTGGCGACGCTGGACAAGCCGGTGGGCGACAAGGAAGTCGCAGTGTTCGCATCGGGGCTGTCCCTGAGCGACTTTGAAGCCGCGCCTGCCGATTTAACGCCGCTGCCGGACAATCAGGCGCGCGTGACCATCCACGAAGGGAAATTCCATCAGGTGAAGCGCATGTTCGCGGCGGTAGAGCGCGAAGTGCTGACCCTGCACCGGGAGACATTCGGCTCATTGGTGCTGGACGAGGCGCTTCCCTGCGGGCAGTGGCGCGAACTGACGGAAGCGGAAGCATCCGCCCTCTACCGGGACGCGCAGATGGAGGAAAAGCATGGCTGAACAGTATTTTACCGCTGACCCGACCTGTGAATCGAAGCAGGTGCCGTGTTCGTTTGTGTATCGCGGGCATGGACTGAACTTCATGACAGACGCGGGTGTGTTTTCCAAGGGCGAACTGGACACCGGGACACGCCTGCTGCTGGATGCCCTGCCGGATGTGTACGGCGACGTGCTGGATTTGGGCTGCGGCTGGGGCGCAATTGGCGTGGCAGTGAAGAAAAAGTATCCCGCCGCGCATGTCACGATGGTGGATGTCAATCGCCGTGCGCTGGAACTGTGCCGCTTCAACGCGGTGCGCAACGGCATCACGGCGGAATGCCTTGAATCCGACGGCATGGCGGAGGTGATGGAGCGCACGTTCGACTTCATTATCACCAATCCGCCGATTCGCGCCAGCAAGCCGGTCATCTACCGCATGTTCGCCGACGCGGCATCGCGGCTCAATCCCGGCGGCGCACTGTATCTGGTCATCCGCAAGCAGCAGGGCGCGGAAAGCTGCATGAAGTACCTCAAAACGCTGTATGCCAAGGTGGACAAGGTGGACAAATCCGGCGGATTCTGGGTGCTTCGGGCGACAGAACCGCTGAAGAAAGAAAACGAAGCGCAGGAGGAAGCAGCTGATGCACACGTTTGACGAAAGCTATTTTGACGCAGGACTTGACCGCCGCGGCACACGCTGCGAAAAGTGGGACGGCACAGAGAAGGAAAGCGTGCTGCCGCTGTGGGTCGCGGATATGGATTTCCCCAGCCCGCCGGAGGTCGCGGAGGCAATTGCTGTCCGCGCACTGCATCCGACATACGGCTATACGCTGGTGCTGCCGGACGACACCCGTGCGCTGACCGGCTTCTGGCAGCGCCGGCACAATCTGACGATTCAGGACGAGTGGGTGATGATGATCCCCTGCGTTGTGACGGGGATTCGCCTTGCCCTGCTGGCGCTGACGAAGCCGGGCGACGGGGTGATGATTCAGTCGCCGGTGTATGGGCCGTTCCGCTTTTCGGTGGAGGCAACGGAGCGCAGGCTGATGGATGCGCCGCTCAAGCGCGACGATACGGGTCGCTACTCTATGGATTTGGATGCCGTGGAGAAGCAGCTGCAAGCGGGTGCAAAGGCGCTGGTGCTGTGCAATCCACACAACCCGGTGTCCCGCGCGTGGAAGCGGGAGGAACTGCAAGCGCTGATTGATTTGCTGGCGCGGTACGGTGCGTACCTGATTGCGGATGAGATTCACGCGGATTTCGTCTATGCGCCGGAGCAGTTCGTGCCGGTGCTGTCGCTTGCGCAGAAGAACGTACTGTCCCTGTGCGCCGCCAGCAAGACGTTCAACCTTGCGGGGCTGGAACAGGCAGCGATGCTCGTGCCGGACGAAGCGGTGCGGGCGAAAATCAACACCGAGATGGAACGCGCGGGCGTTCGCAGCGGCAACCTGTTCGCGCTGGAAGGGACGCGCGCGGCGTATGAATACGGCGACGCGTGGCTGGACGGCTTGATGCACTATCTGGACGGCAACCGGAAGCACCTGACGGCATTGGTCAAGCAGGAACTGCCCCAAGCCGTGCTGACCCCGATGGAGGCGACGTATCTGGGCTGGCTTGACCTGCGGGCATACGGCATGAACTGCGAGGAGCTGATGGCGCGGACGCTGAAGCATGGCGTGCAGTTCACGGAAGGCACGTTCTTCGGCGAGGGCGGCGAAGGCTTCCTGCGCGTGAATATTGGCTGTCCGCGCCGGAACATCACCGAGGGTATCCACCGCTTGAAAGAGGCGCTGGATGAAGCTGTGGAGGAGAAAGCACATGGCGTTGATTGAATCCGCAGGAGCTGTGCTGTACACTGAGGACGGCGGCGTTCGGCAATATGTGCTGGTGATGGAGAAGAACGGCAGCTTTGGGCTTCCCAAAGGGCATGTAGAACCCGGCGAAACGCTGGCGGAGACGGCGCTGCGCGAGGTTTGGGAGGAAACGGGCATCTGCGCGATTCTGCACACGATGCAGCCGGTGATGGTGGATGAATACCCGATTGCGGGCGGCGATGTGAAGCGGGTGAGCTGGTTTGTGGCGCACTACCACGACCAGACGCCGCTGGCTGACCCGACGCAGGTGCTGGATGTGCGGGTTTTGCCCCTGCGGGAGGCGCTTCGTCTGCTGACCTACGGCAGCACAAGGGCGATTCTGCGCGAAGTAGACCGTCGGCTGGGGGATGTGCGTCCGCGTCCGAAGAATTTCTGAGGGAATGGCGATTTCCCTCGGAACTCCTTCGCAAATGGAACACTTCCATGCTTGACTTTTATCGCGGCAGGGGGAATCGCCGCTGCGGCGGCGACCAAAGGGCTTTCCGATCGCCCTTTGGAAACCTTCGGTTCGCACCCATGTTTATTGAGCTTTATTGGAAGTTTTTTAGTTAGTGTGCCTTTCGTCTCCTGAAATAAACACTACCCAACAGTAGCATGGGAGACGGAAGGCGAAGGGGTCAAGGGGGCGACCGCAGACTTTGTCTGTTTCTATTGCCCCCTTGTCGCGCCCGCAGGCGCGAAATCCCTGCATAAACACGCGAAAACAGCATGAAAGAGAAACCAACTCAATCGCGCGAGAGGGTCAAGGGAGGGACTTCGTCCCGTTTCATTCTCCCTTGCGGAGTACAGAGGCAGCGCCTCTGGTTGCAGAGAAAACAAGTTTGTGATATGATAAGAGAGAAATTTCTCCGATAGGGACATCGGGGAATCAGAAAGAAGGAAGACCAATGAACGTATTGACGACGCGCGAACTGAAAGAGCGCCTGAATGAATTGCAGGGACAGACGGTGATGCTGCAGGGCTGGATTCGCAATCACCGCAAGCAGAAGAACATGGGCTTCATCGACTTTTTCGATGGCACCTGCTTCAAGAACCCGCAGGTGGTCTACGATAATACCATCGAAGACTATGCGGCGATTCAGACCCTGCATGTCGGCGCGGCGATTACCGTGACGGGCAAGGTCGTGCCGTCCTACAAAGATCCGACGACGCCCGAAGTGCAGGCGATTGCCATCCACCTCGAAGGCGACTGCCCGGAGGATTACCCGCTTCAGCCGAAGCGCCACAGCGTGGAGTACCTGCGCGAAATCGCGTATCTGCGCCCGCGTACGCGCCTGTTTCAGGCGGTTTTCCGCGTCCGCAGCGTCGCAAGCATGGCCATTCATACCTACTTCCAAGACCGCGGCTACCTCTATGTGCATACGCCGCTGATTACTGCCAACGACGCCGAGGGCGCGGGCAACACCTTCACCGTGACTACCCTGCCGCCGTCGGAGCAGAAGGACGGCAGCAACGATTTCTTCGGCAAGCCCACCTCCCTCGCCGTGACGGGTCAGCTCGAAGCCGAGACGTTCGCGATGGCGTTCTCCAAGGTGTACACCTTCGGCCCGACTTTCCGCGCTGAAAACAGCAACACTAAGACCCACGCCGCTGAATTCTGGATGATTGAGCCGGAAATCGCGTTCTGCGATATCCATCAGCTGATGGATATTGAAGAGGACTTCCTGAAGTACCTCGTCAAGACGGTGCTGGAGAAGTGCTCGGATGAGCTGGAGTTCCTTGACAAGTTCACCGGCGGCGGACTGCTGGACAAGCTGAATCACCTCGCCGTGACGGGCGCGGCGCGCATCACTCACGAGGAAGCCATCACGATTCTGCGCAAGGTGAAGGATCGCTTCCAGTTCGAGCCGAAGTATGGCGAAGACACCGCCAAGGAGCATGAAAAGTACCTGACCGAGGAATACTTCCATAGCCCGGTGTTCGTCTATGACTGGCCTAAGGACATCAAGGCGTTCTATATGTACCAGAACGACGACGGCAAGACGGTCGCGGCGGTTGACCTGCTTGTGCCGGGCGCGGGCGAATTGATGGGCGGTTCCCAGCGCGAAACCCGCTTGGACAAGCTGACGGAGCGCATGGACGCGCTGCACATCTCCAAGGACGCGATGTACTGGTATGTGAACCTGCGCAAGTTCGGCGGCTGCACGCACTCCGGCTTCGGCATGGGCTTTGAGCGTCTGCTGATTTACCTCACGGGCGTTGACAACATCCGCGATGTCATTCCGTATGCGCGCACGCCGATGAACTGCGAGTTCTGATTCCTATTTGCGCATTGGGGCAGCGGCTTCCATGCTGCTTGATTCAACTGTGCCAAAAGCATAAAAGCGCGCTTTTTTCAATGTATTTTCTCCGAAAAACTTTCCCTCCAAAAGGACGGTGATTCCCCATTTCCAAGGGCTTCTGGAAGCGCAGCGCCAAAAAGCTGCTGATGGCGCTGCTGTGCCTGCTGCTGATGGCGGCGTTCTACCTCGCGGTTATCATCGGGCAGCCGCAGGAGGACGAAACGGCTTCCACCGTAACGCCGCGCACGGATCAGCCGCTGCTGTCCGCCGGACAGGACGTTGTGACCATCACCAGCGCGGATGATTTGCCGCTGCTGCTGCGGATGTTCCCCGCGCCCGCGCTGACGCCAACCACCTCCGGGTGGCCGCTCGTCGTCGGCACATGCTATGATGTCGCGTTCGAGAATGGCATGGGACGTATCCTCACGCTGACGTATCAGGCGAGCGACATGATTCAAGTGACGCTGACGAGCATCTATCCCGCGCGGGCAATTGCGCTGCTGGAAAAGGGCGATTACCGTATCAGCGCATCCCTCGGCGCGACGCTGGCGGGTCTGCGTTCCATCCGTATGGAAAACGCGGAGAGCATCCGACTGCACGCGCAGGGCGAGGAAGCACTTTACGTCATGATCACGCCGCTGCTGGAGGAAAACTCCCTCCGCAGCATCGCGGGGCAGATGACCCTGACAGAAGGGGAATAATCTCCAGATTCATCTGGTTCTTCACGGAAAGTTGGGGGAGCAAACAAGGGCTTAGGCGTAGCATCAAAAGCTGCACGCGGAAGGAGCATGAAAGCGCGACCAACCCAATCGCGCGGAGGGGGTCAAGGGGGGACTTCGTCCCTTTTCGTCTGCCCCTTGCAGGGTCAAGGGCCAGCGTCCCTTGTGGGGCTTGGGGCAACGCCCCAACTGTTCCGCGGGTGGCCAGCATCTTAAACGCGCTCAACAAAGGCGCAGGCAGCGAAGCGTCCCTGCCAGTAACTTTGCGCGTCCGCAGACGCGCCTCCAAGCTGCTCTTCCCCCAAGATTCCGTGAAGAACCATTCATCTACGCCACCTTGGCACTCTTATTTGAAAAATAAAAACGGGTACTGTGGAGGATTCGTCCTCACACAGTACCCGTTTCTTTGATGCAATCGAGGGGGAATTACTCCGCAGCAGGCGCAAAGAAGGAAATCTGCGTCGCACCGGTCATGGCATCGGCGGACAGCATCGTGATGGGAGCCGTTTCGACGCTCAGCGTTGCGAAGGAGCCTTCATAGCCGCTCTCGGTCGTGAAAGCGAAGGTCAGCGCATTGTGACCTTCCAGCGCGCCGTCCATCGAGAAGACAATCACCTTCACCGCATCAGCCGGAACGTCCGTCGCCATGACAAACTTTTCGCCCGTCGCGTTGATGGTAATGCTGACTTCCTTCACGGTTTCACCGGTCTTGTTGTAGACGGTGTAGTAGCCGGTCTGGTTGTTTGCAGCCTTGGCAGCGGCCAGCAGACCCTGCACATAGCCCAGCGTATCCACCAGCGTGCTGCTGGAGACGGCGTCCACCATTTCTTCCTTGGTCTTGCCTTCAATGGCAGCTTCCAGTTCGGCGATGGTCTTGCCGGTCACGAAAGCTTCGATGGCGTTGTAGCTCACGCCCAGCGGCGTGGTTGCGCCCGCCTTGGTCGTCATGTTGGTGCTGTACAGACCGTCGTTCACAACCTTAGAAGCCAGCACCTTGCCTTCGGGATAGTTCTGACCGAAGGAAGCGTCGGAGTTCGGAACGCCCTCCGCCGTGGCGGCATCCATGAACTGGAACTCGTCGATGTGCGCGGCAACGATGGTGTCGCCATCCATCGCGACGGTCAGCACAGCGAAGCAGGACGTGCCATGTGCGGCATACTCAACCTGACCGATTTTGACTTCAGCCAGCGCAGCCGTGGACAGCAGCATGATGGACAGGAGCAGTGCGAAAAACTTTTTCATAGGAGCCAACCTCTTTTTTGCGAAACTTGGCAGAATTTCTACCAGCAACACTATTATACGCGCAGCAATGCCGGTTTGTCCAGACAAACTTGTCAGAAAAATAGCAAAATCGTCGCTTGATGCAATCAGACGTTATTGCCGTATCGACCAGTCATTTGCGTCCGTACTTGCTCGATAACCTCATCCAGCACAAAATTACGGAACCAGTATTCCCCGTCATCAGGGAAATCAAGGTAGTCCGTGTAGAAGGGCATGACGCGCGTGTCCTGCTGGCGGAGCGTCCGAATCGCGACTGTCCGGCAGTCCACTTCCGCGTTGAAGCTGCGCCCGTCGGGGTAGTCCAGCGTCACTTTCCAGATGGGGTCGCCCTCGCCGGGGTCAATCAGCACACCGCCGCGCAGGGAGTAGGCATCGTCGCCCAGCGCGCGGGCAGCGTATTCCGCCGCGACCTCTTGAGAAATTGCGTAGTCAGGGATGTCGGGGTAAATCGTCTGACACAGGCAGGCAACAGACCAGTCGCCGACGTAGCTGCCGCTGATGCTTATCGCGGACTGGAAAGAACGGAGCGTCGCCTGATCCCAGCGCAGGATGTTGGCGCCGTACAAATCAACATAGCGCTGAACAATATGATTGGCGTACATGCCGTAGACGATGCCGGGCTGCGTGTTCGCGTCGCGGTAGAAGATGGTGACGCGCAGGTTTTCCGCCAGCGTGTTCCAGACGCGCACGGGCAGCAGAATGCTGGTGCGTAGGGCACTGAAGCTCGGAATCTGTACGGAGCCCACCACGGACAAGTCGCTGTCGCGCACGTCCATGAGGAAGTACCCCATGTCGGTGGACAACCAGAAATGCCAAATCAGCTCACCATCCTCGCGATAAACAAGGAACGAGGAATTCTCATAGCACAAATGGGCGTTCAGCGATTTCAAGGCGGCAGCGGTCACATCATCGGCGGTGGATTTCGTGCTGGCATCAGGAACGACCTCCAGCGCCAGCAGGGCGTTGAACAGCGGCAACGTGCCGTCCGTTTCCATCTGGCGCAGACCGGCTTCGTCCGTCAGGCTGCCGGTCAGCAGCGCTTGCAGCTGCTGGACGGTTTCGCGCTGGTAAATCGGGGGCAGATAGCCCTGCATCAGCAGCGTGAAGCGCGCTGCATCCAGCGGATTGCGGTTCCAGCCGACATCCAGCACTTCGCCGTACCAGTTCAGCGCTGCCCAGTAAATGTCACCCTGCGACGTGTTCTGCGCATCCTTGGTGAAAATCACGACACCGCCGCCCGTGTAGTAAGAGAATCCGCCTGCCGTGTCCTCAAAATCGCTTTCAATAAAGCAGGTGTAGCCTTCTTCTGCCATATTCCGCTGATATTGGCGCTCAATGGCGGCACTGGCGGCAGATTGCGCCGTTTCGGCATCCACGGCGGGTACGCCATGGGAGAAGTCCGTGCGGTCAAGGGTGGACAGCAGCTGACTGGGGAAAAACTCCTGCGGCAAACCGTAGAGATTGCCGGAGTACGTCGTTGTCAGCAGCGTACCGGTCAGCCCGTTCAGCTCCAGATAGACGATGCTCTGCCCGCTGGGGGCATTCGGCTGGCGGATGGCAATCTTCCAGAAGTCGCCGGACGCGCCCGCAAGGTACTCTGCCGCCAGCACGTCGGACGATGAACCGCCCTGAATGGCGAGCGCGGCGGAAATGGCTTCTTCGCGGGTCAGCGCTTCCACCGGAACATCCGGGAAGCCGTCGCGCCCGACGCTCAGGAACAGCTCATGCACCGTCTGCATTGACGAGCGATCCGCCCGCGAAAGCGCCAGAATGTACACACGCAGCTGCAAGGGTGTCCATGCGCGCATGTCGTAGCCGAAAATGCGCCGGAAGCCGCGGGTCACTTCGTCCGCCGTGTGATTGCTGCCCGCACCGCGTTCCCGCCGCATTCGGCAAATGCTGCCGTCCTCCGCGTTCACCGCGACTTCGTACGTTGTGCCGAACGCATCCAGCGCATCAAAATTTGCGCAGTAATACGCTCCCTCACAGGTGCCGTCATAAACACCGGAAAGGAAGCGGATACCTACACGATAGAAATCAAGATTGGTGAAATCCGCCTGCGGGTCGTCATTGGTGCGGATGTAGGCAACTGCGCGGGCAAGGGCGTCCTGCGCGGTGATTTCGGTGGAGAGCGGTTCGCGCGTCATGCCCGGCAGAATCCCCTGATAGCCGATTCTTTCAAGCGTCTGGCTGAGCGCCACCTGCGCGCGGATATCCCACTGCCCCAGCGACGACCCCGCAGGGCAGAGAATTTCCAGCAGCGTGGAGAGCGAACAGCCACCGTCCTTTTCGACCTGCGTCATCAGCGCCGAAATCGCCTCTTCATCCACTGAAAACTGCAAATCCGCCGCGCTGGCCAGAAGCTTTTTCACTTGCGCCGCCGTCAGGAAATCGCCATGACGGGTGACGTCGGCAGTGAGCTGCGGGGAATCGTCCGACAAAATCCCGGTTTGCAGCAGGACACCCGCGCCCAGTACCAGCACGAGCAGCACCGCCGCGATGGCCTGCCAGCGAATCACGCGCGGACGCTGTTCATCCTGCGAAACGCGGCGCAGGACGGCATTCACCTGCGCGTCGGTGACGTGCAGTCCAGCTAAATTCGTATCCAGCACCCGCTTGAGTTTATCAGACATAGCAGTCACCTCCTGTCAGCGAAAGTTTGAGCGCCTGTTCCGCTTTTTTGAGCCGCGTATGCACCGTCGACTTGCTGATGCCCAGTGCATCGGCGGTTTCCTGAAGGTTCATGTCCTGATAATAGTAGAGAATCAGCGGCTTTTTGAGGTCGTCGGGCAAGCGCAGGATATCCAGCATCAATTCTCGATCCTCTGGCAGCACGGTCATCATGCCCTGCGGCAAGTCTTCCAGCGCGTGCCGCATGTCGATGTGCCGAAACCACCGTTTCCGCTGATAATCGCGGCAGACATTGATGGCAATGCGCATCAGCCACGTTTTGACGCTCGCGCCGTTGCGCTGCTCGAAGGTGTCCATGGCGCGCCAAGCGCGGAGGAAGGTGTCCTGCATGGCATCCTCGGCTTCACGCGCGTCGGAAAGGATGACGAAGCATGTGCGCAGGATGGCGGTGCCATAGGTGCGCATCCAGTCTTCCAAGCGGCGTTCATTGGGGGATTGCTGCTCCATGCTTTGCCCTCCTTTCATTTTCATGGTGATTTCAATGGATTAGACGCATAAAGCGGTGCGTTTTTCCAGGGGTAAGGAAAAATTGCGGAGAAAAATAATACGATTTCCCAATTCATTTGCGCTATTTGCTTGCGCCTTTTCCGCGCTGAGCAACTTTTGGCGCACTCTATAATACTATTTCCAGATTCACCTGCGCCATCTGCTTGCGCCTTTTCCATTCTGGCGTCCGTTCATTCCACTTAGCGTAGCGCTGCTACGCTGCGTTTCATTCACGTTAGCCAGAATGAAAAATTCGCGGCGTATCTTGGCGCATTTTCATCTGGAAATAGTATAAGAAATCCTTATAGCCCCCTTCCTGAATTGATGTTTGTGTTTTGAAGAGAAGTATGGTATATTTTTCACAAAGTTGCGAAGAGCAACCAGAGTGTCTTCCCTGCACGGGGACATTCAAAAAAGGAAAGGGGTTTTTCATCATGAAGAAGCTGACGGCGCTGCTGCTCAGCCTGTGTATGGTGCTGACGATGGCCTGCGCGACGGCGCTGGCGGAGGTCAAGACAGCGAGTGCGACGGCGGAAGGGTTTGGCGGCGGAAACGTGACGGTCACGCTGAGCGTGGACGGCGACAAGCTGGTGAACGTGGAAATCGACGCGACGTCGCAGACTGATTCCATCGGCGGAGCGGCGGCGACGGTGCTGGCGGAGCAGATGCTGGCAAACAACTCCGTCGAGGTGGATGGCGTGACGGCGGCGACGGTGACATCCGACGCGGTGAAAGCGGCCGCTGCGGCTGCACTGGCGGAGCTGGGGCTGACGAACGCGGACTTGGCGAAGGTCGAGGCGGCGGAGAAGGAAACCTATACCGACCTGACCTGCGATGTGCTGGTCATCGGCACGGGCGCGGCTGGCGGAGCAGCGGCGATGGCGGCTGCGGAAGCCGGCGCAAAGGTCATTGCGATTGAGAAGCTGGCGACCATCGGCGGCACGTCCGCGATGGCGGGCGGCGGCATTGCGGCGCCGGAATCCTCCGAGCAGAAAAAGTACGGCATCGAGGATACCTGCGAAGCCTACGTCGATCTGTGGGTGGAATACAACCACAACGAGTATTTCCGCGAAGACAGCGGCATGGATGAAGACCGCATCCGCTTCGTGGTGGGTCAGGCGGCGGGTCTGATTGACTGGCTGGAGGAAAACGGCTTCGAGTTCGGCCGTCCGATGAGCTTCGACCTGATTGAGGGCGTGGATCGCTTCCACTATGCCTCCAACGGCAAGCCCACCGACCTGCTCTATGCGAAGAATCAGGAGCTGGGCGTGGAATACTGGATGGAAACGAAGGCAACGGCGCTGCTGACCGACGAAAACGGCAACTGCATCGGCGCGACGGTCGAAAAGGACGGTCAGACCTTCAACATCTACGCCAAGGGCACGGTATTGGCGACTGGCGGCTTCGGCAACAATCAGGAAATGATGGAACGCTTCACGCCCGTTGACGCGGCGCAGGTGGCGTACTTCTATGGCTCCGCAGGTCAGACTGGCGAGGGAATCCTGATGGCGGAGGCCATCGGCGCGGCGGTTTACGAGAAGGGTGCGCGCTTGGGCATGTCCTATGTCGTGGGCGACGGCACGAACGCGGAGCTGACCTCTCTGGGCGGTCCGTGGAGTCAGGCGCCGATTGTGGACAACACGGGTGTCCGCTTCGTCAATGAATACTGCCATTCCCTGAATTATCCGAGCCTGATTTACCGTCATGCGGCACCGTATTACTGCATCTACGGTTCTGACCGCGAGGACTATGCGGCGATTTTGGCGAACAACGTTGATGACCCGGCAGTGACCTCTGCGGACACGCTTGAAGAACTGGCGGACAAGCTGGGCTTTGACAAGCAGGCGTTCCTTGACTGCATCGCGGTCTACAATGCGGCGAAGGACACCGGCGTGGATGCGGCGTTCGGCGCGCGCGTGGATTTTATGAATTTCGCGACGGTTGGCCCGTTCTACGCGGTGCAGATTGCGCCTCAGTACACAGGCACGATTGGCGGCGTTGTGACGGACACCTCCGCGCAGGTGCTTCGTGCGGATGGCACAGCCATCGGTGGCTTGTACGCGGCGGGCGAAGCCTCCAACGGCGCGCTGTACGATCTGGTCTACATGTCCGGTTCGTCTTTCCTGAACGCGCTGTCGATGGGTCGCATTGCGGGTGAAAACGCGGCAAACCAGCAGTAACCGGTTGATAAAAATGGCACCAGACCGAAGCGGCAGATGCTGCGAAGGGCTGGTGCTTTTTTTGATGCGGGGATGGGTGTGATTCGTTGTACTGAGGAACAAGTCAATGCTGGTAGGGGTCAAGGGAGCGATTAGAAAACACTTTGGTCGTCTCCGCTGGACTCCGCGCGATTGAGCTGGTTTCGCCACGCTGCTTTTTCCGCGTGTTTAGCCCTTTTTCATTTCCTCTATCATGCAGTCGCGAATCATCCGAATCGCCGGTGTCAGCCGTCTGCACACCAGCACCGACCGATGATGCCCAATATCCTCCGTCAGCGGAATCAGCTTCACGCCCTTGAAATAGGATGGCTTTCTCGCTGGAAAGAAGGAAATCCCCAGATTCAGCGAAACCATCAAAATTTGCATATCTGCCGAATCCGCATAAATAATCGACTGATTCGGAAATCCCAGATTCTGCGCCCAGTCGTGAATCGCGCCGCGCCCGCTGCGCGATTGGTCGGGGGCAAGCAGAATCAACGGATGCGCGCGTAAATCAGAAAGCGACACAACCGACTTTTCCGCTAATGGCGACGCTTCGGAAACGGCGGCAATCATCGGCACATCGTAGAGTACCTCCTGATAGGTGTTCCGCTGGTCGATTTCGCCGGGAAGCGTCAGCACCATGTCGCATTGCCCACGGTAGAGGGCGTCGGACATGGCCGTCAGCGATAGGTACAGCGGGTGAATCACCAAATTGGGCAGGTGCGGATGCAGGGAAAGGTACGCATCGACAATCAGCTCTTTTTCCAGCGGCCCGTTGTAGCCGATGTGGATGGCGCTCACACGGTGCGCATCGGCGAAAGCGTCCTGCAATTCGAGCTGAATCCCCATCAGGCGCTCGGCGTAGGGGAGAAACTGCTCGCCTTGGTCGGTCAGCACTGCGCCGGTGGACAGACGGTGGAACAGCGCACAGCCCATTTCTTTTTCCAGCGACGCAATCTGCTGGCTGATGGCGGTCTGGGAGACGTACATGTTCTTCGCAGCGGCGGAGAAGCTGCCTTCGCGGACGACGGCGAGGAAATACGCGATTCGGTCGGTGTTCATGCGAAAAGACCTCCACTGGGGACAAAAAACTCCCTTCCGCGGTGCGCAGAAGGGAGCAAAGATGCGAGCGGTTAAGGGCGCTGACCCATGCCGCCTTCGAGGGTGATGGTTTCGCCGGACATGAATTTGAAGTCCGGGGAAGCCAGCTGGACGCACACATGGCCAATTTCTACCTCGGAGTCGCCGTAGTGGCCCATCGGGGGCATCTTGACATTTGCCTTGAACGCCTCGGGATATGCCTTCTGGAAGTTCTCCAGCTGCGTCGTCCATGCCAGCGGGCAGACGACGTTGACGTTGATACCGTCCTTGCCCCATTCGGTGGCGGCAACGCGGGTCAGGCCGCGAATGCCTTCTTTTGCCGCGGCATACGCGCACTGCCCGTAGTTGCCGAACAGGCCCGCGCCGGAGGCGAAGTTGATGACAGCACCCTTCGTTTCCTTCAGATAGGGGTAGCACGCCTTCATATAATAGAATGTGGCGTACAGACCGGAATACAGCGCGAGATTGAACTGCTCGGTGGTATGGTCAGCCAGCGGAACGCCGGATGCGGAAGCCTGCGCGTTGTTAATCAGCACGTCGATGCGGCCGAAGGTGTCAATCGCCTGTTTGACGACATTGTTTACAACAGCCTCGTTGTCCGCGCTGTCATTCACGTCCGCCTGCACGCACACCACCTTCACGCCATAGAGGCGTTCCAGTTCTTCCTTCGCGTCGGTCAGCTTCTTCACGTTGCGGCCTGTGATGACCAGATTCGCGCCTTCCTTGGCGTAAGCGGTCGCAATGCCGTAGCCAATCGAACCGCAGCGGCCATTGCTGAGCTTCGCATAGCCCGCGCCGGTAATAATCGCTGTCTTTCCTGCCAGAAAACCCATTATATATTTCCTCCTTCATGGTGAAGGGCTGAACAAGCAGCCTGTGCGTTTATGGTATCACAGATGATGCGGAAAAGCAAGAGCAGACGGCACAAAATGGACAAAAATTGATGATTTTTTCACAATGCTGCCAGCTTCCAATCGGAAAAACGGAAAAGAAACAGCAAAAATCCGATGAATTGTTTGACGCATCCCATTCATTGCACTATAATGGAGCCAGTAGCGTTCCGGGCGTACTGCGCGCCCGGCAAAGTGGGAGGAACGCGGAATGAAGGCAGAGAGCAAACGCTCGGTGCGCACTGTGCTTCGGTGGCTGCTGGGAGTGGCGACGGTGCTGATGGCGGCGCTGCTGATTTGGCAGTGCGTGACCATCTATCATGAGGGCATCGCGCCGGAAAACATGGGCGAAAACGGGCTGCGGATTCACGATATTTACAGCCGGGAAATTGTCACGGCGCACTTCGCCTCGATTGCGTGGAGCGTGTGGGTCTTTCTGGCGCTGCTGGCGGCGAACATCATCGCGGGCAAGCCGGAGCAGAAGGAATCGCTTCGCGCGCCGGTGGAGAATCAGCTGCTGATGCTGCGCGCGCGGACGGAGGAGACGGACGAAATCCGCAAAGTGAAGAAACAGCGTATCGGCGTATGGTGCGGCGCGGCGATTCTGTGCCTGATTTGCGGGGGCATGGCGGGGCGATTCCTGCTGGACTGGTCGAATTTTGCCTCGCGTGATTTGGAAGTCGTCGTGCGCCGGATGGCGATTGAAACGTTCCCGTGGATTGGGCTGGCGTTCATCCTCCTGATGGCGGCTGAGCAGTGGAATTTCCGCCTGTTGATGAAGGAACTGGAACTGCGCAGGAGCGCCCAGAAGCGCAAGCCGGATGCAGCCGCTCCGGAAAAGACGACAGGCAGGAACGTCATCCGCGTGATCATCGCGGCGGCGGCGGTGGCGCTGATTGTGCTGGGTGTGATGAACGGCGGCATGTTCGATGTGCTGGTGAAGGCAATCAATATTTGTACGGAGTGTATCGGCCTTGGCTAAGAAATTTGCGGCATGGTGGAGCGCCCATAAGCCCACCACCCGGCGGCTCATACAGGTCTACGCCGCCCTGCTCTACAACGCCTATGTGAAGGGATTCATCAAGGGCGACATTTACACCGGCGGCATCAAGAACTTTTGCGTGCCGGGGTTCAACTGCTACTCCTGTCCGGGCGCGATTGGCGCATGTCCGCTGGGGGCGCTGCAAAACGCGCTGGCGTCCTCGGATAAGCGCGCGCCGTACTACGTTCTGGGCATTCTGATGCTCTACGGGCTGATTTTGGGGCGCACCATCTGCGGCTGGCTCTGCCCGCTGGGGCTGATTCAGGAATTGTTCTACAAAATTCCGACGCCGAAGGTGAAGAAGAGCCGCTTCACCCATGCGCTGTCGTATCTCAAATACGTCCTGCTGGCGGTGTTCGTGGTCATCATCCCGCTGGCGTACAGCTTGCAGCAGTACCCCGTGCCGGGCTTCTGCAAGTACATCTGCCCGGCGGGGACGTTCGAGGGCGCAATGGGCTTGCTGGCAAACCCGGTCAATGCGGGCAAGTTCTCCATCCTCAACATCCTCTTTACGCGCAAATTCGTCATCATGGTGGCGATTCTGCTGGCGTGCGTGTTCTTCTACCGCGCGTTCTGCCGCTTCCTCTGCCCGCTGGGGGCGATTTACGGGCTGTTCGCGCGCGTGTCGATTCTCGGCGTGAAGGTCGAGAAAAGCAAATGCACGAACTGCGGGCGCTGCGTGGCGCACTGCAAGATGGATATTCGGCATGTGGGCGACCATGAGTGCATCCACTGCGCATCGTGCGTGGACGTTTGCCCGACGAAAGCCATCAGCATGAGAATGGGCAAAATTACGCTGAAAGCGAACGAAGTGCAGCCGATGAAGCCGGAGGACAACAAAAAGCGCACGAACCGCCGCATCCGCGTGATGGCGGCGTGGACGGCGGCGCTGGTAGTGCTGGGCGTGGTGATGTGGCAGGTAAACAAGGCGGACACGGTGGAAGAACCGGTAAGTCAGCCCGCCGCGACGGAAACGATTGCGCCGGAAGCCACGGAAGCGCCGGACGACGATACGCCGGTTGGCTACGAAGTCGGCATGAAGTGCCCTGATTTCACGGCTCCGCTGTACGGGGAAGAAGGCGGCGAATTTACGCTGTCGGCGCAGAAGGGGAAAGTGACGGTCATCAACTTCTGGGCGACATGGTGCACGCCGTGCGTGGCGGAACTGCCGTATTTTGCGGAGCTGTACGCGGAGTATGGCGACGAAATCTCGCTGGTGGCGATTCACTCGAACCTCGTGACGGACGATGTGGACAAGTTCCTCGCGAAGGAGAACCTTGATATGCCGTTCGCGCTGGACAAGACGGGCGCGGTGATTAAATCGCTGGGCGGCTCGACGCAGCTGCCGATGACGGTGATTGTCGATGCGGACGGGAAAATTGTGTACAACAAGGTCGGGTCGGTGACGCTGGAGATTCTCGAAGGGCTGGTAAAGCCGCTGCTGCCCGAAAAGGACGACGACACGCCGGTTGGCTACGAAGTCGGGATGAAGTGCCCGGACTTCACGGTTCCGCTGTACGGGGAAGAGGGCGGCGAATTTACGCTGTCGGCGCAGAAGGGGAAAGTGACGGTCATCAACTTCTGGGCGACGTGGTGCACGCCGTGCGTGGCAGAGCTGCCGTATTTTGCGGAGCTGTATGCGGAGTACGGCGACGAAATCTCGCTGGTGGCGATTCACTCGAATCTCGTGACGGATGATGTGGACAAGTTCCTCGCGAAGGAGAATCTGAATATGCCGTTCGCGCTGGACAAGACGGGCGCGGTGATTAAGTCACTGGGCGGCTCGACGCAGCTGCCGATGACGGTCATTGTCGATGCGGACGGGAAAATCGTGTACAACAAGGTCGGGTCGGTGACGCTGACGGTGCTGGAAGGGCTTGTCGCGCCGCTGCTGGCGGAGTAACATCAACATAGGCAGGGGGATTTGCGCTCCCTGCTTTTTTCAATTGTAACAAACGCGTCGGAACGCTTGCGGAATAGCCTCTTTGCTGGTATCATGAAGGCAGAAATCACCATAGGAGGGAAAACGCATGAAGAAACTGTTGTGCGGGATACTGTGCCTGCTGATGCTGTTAGGCTGCGCGTCAGCGGAGGGGTATTAGTACAGCGCGAAGGGCGACAACGGCTTGTGGGGGCATATCGACGAGATGGGGAACTGGGTGATTCCGCCGAAATTCGACAGTGCGGGCGACTTCCGGGGCAATTATGCGTGGATTCAGCAGGGCGACCGGGAGGGGTTCGCGAACCGCGACGGCGAAATTGTGCTGCTACTGGATGAGAATGTAGTGACAGACAGCGGCTATGATGGCTTCTATTACGGCGGACGCGAAACGGGCATTTGGCTGCTATACAAGAAGGCGACGGGGAAAAACAGTCTCGGCACGGAATGGCTGGAAGGCTTCTTTGATGTGCAGAGCGGTGTTTACAGCGGCTTGAAGTGGCGGGGCGTGAATCATAGGGAGTCGAACAGCCGCTTGATTGCCGTGGCAGACGAAACCGGCAAGTGGGGCTATGTCAGCCGCGATACGGGCGAAATGGTGATTCCGGCGAAGTATGATTCGGACAACATGGGTTCCAATTTTTATGACGGGTATGCCGTTGTCACATTCTGGGACGATGATTACAACATTGTGCAGACGCTGCTGCTGGACGAAACGGGGAAGGAATATCCCCTGCCGGAGGGCATCAATGCGGCGAGCTGCGATACCGTGATTAGCGGCGGGCTGTTTGAGGTGGTGGACGAGAACGGCTTATACGGCTACTGCAATACAAGCGGCGAAGTGGTGATTGAACCGCAGTTCGCGTATACCTTCGAGTTTGAGGATGGCTATGCGGAGGTTGAATTTACCGACGGCACTTATGGTGTCATCGACCAAACGGGGAAAGTTGTGATGCGCACGACGGATACGCACTATGCAGACGTCCGGCATGGCTGCTATGTGCTGCCAACGGGCGAACACAGCTTCACGATGTACAGCGTGGCGGGCGAGGAGTTGTTCACCCTGCAAGGCGAAAATATCGTGCGGCTGTGGACGCCGGAAGAAAACGGCTTGTGCATGTACGTCGTGGAGAAGGGCAGACAGCGCCGCTGCGGTTGGGTGAACATGCAGGGCGAAATCATCAGCGAAGCGAAGTGGACATTCCCGGAATACGACCAGCCGGACGTGTATTTCCCGTCGGGCTTGCAGGCAGTGTACGATATAGACGGCACGAGGCTGGCAGGGTATCTCGACGAAAGCGGCGAACTGGCGATTCCGCTGCAATTCAGCTTTGTGACGCAATTTTACGGCGAATTAGCGTATGTGGGAATGGTGCAGGGCGACGGCACGACCCAATACGGCTACATCAACCAGCAGGGCGAATGGGTGTACAGCTGGACGGAATAAGGAGGGAAAACGCATGAAGAAATTGCTGTGCGGGCTGCTGTGCCTGCTGATGCTGCTGGGCTGCGCGTCGGCGGAGGGGTATTTGTACAGCGCGAAGGGCGATAACGGCTTGTGGGGGCATATCGACGAGACGGGGAATTGGGTGATTCCGCCGCAGTTTGATGAGACGTCGATTTTCTTCGCAGAAGAGGATTATGCGTGGATTCAGCAGGGCGACAAGCAGGGGTTTGTCAGCCGGACGGGTGAAATTCGACTGCTGGAAGATACGGAAGATCCGCTGGTTGATTATTTCAGCAATGTTTGGATTGTCATGGAATATTACGGTGCAGAGTCGGAAATAGACCAAAGAGCGGGCTTTTTTGACCCGACCAGCGGGGTATACAGCGGGCTGCAATGGGCGCTCGTGCGCGAGATGGCTTCGGACAGCCGTCTGATTGCCGTAGCGAATGATGACTACTATGCCCAGTGGGGCTATGCCAGCCGCGACACGGGCGAGCTGGTGATTCCCTACCGCTATGGGGCTTATGATAGGGGTGCAAATTTCTGTGAGGGCTACGCGGCGGTTTACACGGAGGATGAAAACTATGTCATTCAGGAATGCTATCTGCTGAATGAAGCCGGGGAGGAAACGCCGCTGCCGGACGGAATGCAGTTTGCAAATATATATGACCCCTGCGTCAGCGAAGGGCTGATTGCGGTGGCAGATGAAAACGGGCGGGTTGGCTACTGCAACACGGCTTGCGAAGTGGTGATTGCGCCGCAGTTTGCGGAGGCGGAGGATTTCAGCGGTGGCTATGCAGCAGTGAAATTTTCTGAAGAGGAATGGGGAATCATTGACCACGCAGGCAATGTACTGATGCGCACAAATGCGCCGTATGACCATTATATGCAGAATGGCTATTATGTGCTTCCGGCGGAAAACGACGGATTGACGATGTGGCACGTCGAGCAGGGCGAACTGTTCACGCTGCAAGTGCCGAATCTTGCGGAGTTTTGGAGACCGGAGAAAAACGGCTTGTGCATCTATCAGACGAACACCAAGGATGACTATCGCTGCGGCGTGGTGAACATGCAGGGTGAAATCATCAGCGAAGCGAAATGGTGGCTGCCGGAAAAACTGCCGATGGATGACCACTACTTCTCCGGCGTCCTGCTGGTGCAAGACCCGGAAACCGGGCTGTACAATTACGTCAACGAGCGCGGCGAATTGCTGACGACGCTGCCGATTTCGTATGCATTGGACTTTAACGGCGCACTGGCGTATGTTGTGGTCGAGCAGGACGACGGCACGACCCAATACGGCTACATCAACCAGCAGGGCGAATGGGTGTACAGCTGGACGGAATAATCCCTCGGCGGCGATGGAAAATGAACATCGCCGCTTCTTTGTGCCTTGACATGGAATGTCCTCAATGGTATAATAAAGATGATATTGTCCATCTGTCTGCACGGCGCTGCGGGAAAAAGCGGCAGTGCCAGTTTGGAGGCGCGGAAAACACATGACGCAGGGGGATGAGCGCATGAAGGCTGCGAAAGCGTCGATTCGCCAGCGCCTGACCCACAGCAAACTGCCGATGCTGGTGCTGGTCGGCGTTGTTTTATTTGCGCTCATTTTCCTTGGGATGCGCTTTTTCACCCGCTATACGCGCGAAGAACTCTATCGCGAAAGCCAAAATCAGCTGACGGAAATTACGTCGCAAATGTACGAGAAGCTCTCCATCACGCTGGAACAGCAGTGGGATTTCCTGACTGTAATGGATAGGTCCGTAGCTTTCTACGCCCCGACGACACAGGAGGCACTCGTGCAGCTGCTTCAGGCGACACAGAATCAGCTGATGTCGCAGGACAGCGCCCTGCGATTCCTTGCGATTGACGAAAGCGGAAACCTGATTAACGCGGCGGGAGAGCGGATGCCCTGCGAATTTGCCGATACGCTTGGCATGACGGGGCGACAGTGTTTCCTTATTCGTGGCAAGGGCGGCGATGAAAATCAAATGGTCTTTTCCCTGCCCATCATGCAGCCGCTGACGGTTGCGACGGGGGAAAAGAGCATCCGCATCACGCATCTGGTGCTGCTCAAGGGCATGAGCAGCCTGACGCCGTTCTTCCGCAGCAGCGCATTTCACACGCAGAACAGCACCTATGTCGTCATCAGCGACGGCGTGAAGATGTATTCCGACGCGGCGGATGAGAACATCAACTTTCTGGGACGGAACATCTATCCAGCGCTGCGGACGCTCCGTTACCCGCACGCGGGCAATTTTGATAACTGTCTGACGGAACTTGAAGCATCTGACAATCATTTTACCTGCACCGATGTGCTGGTGGACAAAACACAGTATTTCTTGTGCATGAAGCGCCTAACCGGATGCGACTGGACGATGCTGTTTCTTGTGCCGGGGGTGGAGGTCGCTGCCGGTGCGCGCGCAATGGTGGATTCGATTACGCTGATAGTCAACATTGCGTTCTTCGTCTTGCTGCTGCTGACGGTGGGGGCAATGTACTTTCTGTTGACGGCGATGCAGAACCGGGAGCGCTACGCCGTGGAGACGGAGAACGCGCAGGCGCTTGCACAGGCGAACGCGGAGCTGGATCGGGCACGTCAGGCGGCGGTGGATGCGCTGAAACTGGCGGAATCCGCCAACGTATCCAAGACGGCGTTCCTGACGAATATGAGCCATGACATCCGCACACCCATGAACGCCATCATCGGCTTGACGAACCTGATGCAGCACGACCTGAACAATCCGGAGAAGCTGCAGGCCTACATCGACAAGCTGCATACATCCAGCGAGCATCTGTTGGGGCTGATTAATGACGTGCTGGACATGTCCAAAATCGAGAGCGGCGCGGTGACGCTGCGCATGGATGAAGTCAATCTTGCTGAGCAGATTGAGCAGATTGAAGCCATCATTCGTCCGCAGACGCGCCAGCGCGGGCAGCACTTTATCGTCCGCGCGAGCCAGATTCACCACGAGAATTTCATCGGCGATGCGACCCGCCTGCGGCAGGTGCTGCTGAACATCCTGTCCAACGCGGTCAAGTACACCCAGCAGGGCGGCGAAATCAGCCTTGACGTGCGCGAGGTGTCCCGCAGCGGGCATTCGTATGTGAAATATGCCTTTGTGGTCAAGGACAACGGCATCGGCATGACGGAGGAGTTCCAGAAGCACCTGTTCGACGTGTTCACCCGTGCGGAGGATTCCGTGACGAACAAGGTGCAGGGCACGGGGCTGGGCATGGCGATAAGCAAGAGCATTGTGGACATGATGGGCGGCGTGATTAACGTCGAGAGTGCGCCGGGCGAAGGCAGCCGCTTCGAAGTGCTGCTGGAGTTCAAGGTGGACGCACAAGCGGATGACCGCGCGCACACGGTGAAGGACTGCCGTCTGCTGCTGGTCGGCTATGCGCCGGGGCGCGTGGCGGACGTGCAGGATGCGCTGGAACACACACCCGTGACGGCGGAGGCGGTCGAGCGCCCTGAAGATGCGGTGAGCATCCTGCGGCAGGAGGATGTGGACGTAGTGCTTTTGTCCTGCCAGTACCGCGCGCCGGAGATGCTGCGCCCTCTGGTTCGCCAGATGCGCGAGGCCGCCGGGAAGCCGATTTTCGTATTCTGTATGCAGGCGGGGCAGCGCGAGGAAGTGCTGGATATCATCAGCGCCTGCGGACTGGACGGCTTTGTGCCGCTGCCGTTCTTCCTCTCCAATCTGGAGAACGAGATGGCGAAACTGCGTACGGAATTCGGCAATATCGGGAACGTGGACGGCACATCGGTGCTGAACGGGATGCGGCTGCTCTGCGCGGAGGACAATCCGCTGAATGCGGAAATTCTGGAAGAGCTGCTGCACATGCAGGGCGCGACCTGCACGATTTACAGCGACGGCAAGCAGTTGGTGGAGGCGTTCGACCACGTCCGCCCCAGCGACTACGACGTTATCCTGATGGACGTGCAGATGCCCGTAATGAACGGCTACGAAGCGACGCGCGCCCTCCGCGCCAGCGACAACCCCGTCGGCAGGACGATTCCGATTATCGCGATGACCGCGAACGCCTTTGCGGACGACATTCAGCAGAGTTTGGATGCGGGCATGGACATGCACCTCTCCAAGCCGATTGACATTGCGGTGCTGGAAAAGACGCTGAGCCTCTTCCGCACGGACAAGAAGAACCATGGGCGGGCGGTGTTTAAGCGGAGGGTGATGGAGATGGAGAAGTGAGGGGGAAAGCCTCCGGTATGCATAGTTGAAATCAAAAAAGGGGTTGTCACAATTTGTGGCGACCCCTAAAAACTTATCGCAACAGTCTTTCCCAATCATCAGGGAAACCAATACATTTGAGATTCACGTCAGGGCATTCATCAATAATCGCGCGAAGATTCAGAACGAACGTATTCCAAATGCTTTCTCCGTGCATGATGTATTTGAGTGCAAGGCAGTCAGTAAAGAGTCTTGAATTTGCATATTGGCTTTCTTTCGGTGGCAGTTTTGCGAGCGAATTGAGAGGCATGTTATATAGTCTGCCATAGTGAGCACATATGTTGCGAATCTCGACAAGTGCGGCGAACCAACTTTTGACATATACAAACCCGGTTTGGAAGTTCAGTGCTATTGCTTTTTGATCCTCTCGTTTCATGAGCGAATACAGTGTGGACAATGCTCCGAGGGAGAGAAGTTCAACCACAACCCAAATAGGAAAATGCCCTTCGTATTTTTGCATGTGGTGAACCACCATTGGTTTTTTTGACTGCTTTCTAATCTCGGCATCCACACGTTCATTGAAAACATCGAACATGTCTTTTCCGAACACACCGCTTATCCAAGGTTTGAAAAAAGAACGGTCACGATAGCATTCTGCACCGTATTTTATTGCTAAATGATATGAAATACATGACCGCAGTCTGATTTCAACATACTCAATCACGGGACTGATGATATTCCGAAGTCTACTGTCAAACTGATAGAGCGAATAGATTTGTTCAAGGCTTGTACCCTCACGATACTTGTCCGTTTGCTTATCAAGCAAATCAATTCCATAGGCACTCAAACGATAGTAGTTGACAGTTTTCAAAATTTCTTTTGCCTTTGCACAATCAGCGATAATCAGCCCGTGCTTTTCCTGCAAATTTAGAATTTGCTCATCGTAGGTCTTGGGTATCTTCATTTGAACCAAATCAGCCATTTCAGCATTCCTCACAGTAAAAAAAGTCCCACCTTGGTTCGCAGTGCATCTTTCGATGCCTTATGCGTGGTGGGCTCGCTCAATATTATAATATACCCGATTGCCTGTTTTGTCAAGCCCTCGATGAGAATTTTTATGAGTTTGGGCGACTGGGGGCTTACAGTCTGGTCGCGCCCATCTGGCGCGACAATATGTGAGTGGTCGAATGTGCAGCTTGAGGGCGCTCCTGCGGGAGCGCAAAGTTACTGGCAGGGACGCTTCGCTGCCTGCACCTTTGTTGGGCGCGTTTTGCATACTGGTCGCCCGCGGAACGGTTGGGGCGTTGCCCCAAACCCCACAAGGGACGCTGTCCCTTGACCCTGCAAGGGGGATCCCCCCTTGACCCCTCCGCGCGATTCAGTTAGTCTCTCTACCATGCTCCTTCCGCGTGTTTATCCTCTTTTATCCTCCTATCCTTAACCGAAAAACCGCGCGGTCTGCGTTTTGCCACAGACCGCGCGGTTCATTTTATACCATCACCAGCGCATATAAAGTTCGCCATTCTCGTTCACGTCGATGGTCAGCGTATCGCCCGGCTTCACATCCGCGGCAATAATATGCTTTGCCACCAGCGTCTCAATCTTCGACTGAATGAACCGCTTCAGCGGACGCGCACCGTAGACCGGGTCAAAGCCCTGATCAATCACGGCATTCATCGCCGCGTCGGTCAGCTCCACCTTCAGCTGACGATCCGCCAGACGCTTGTTCAGGCTGCCCAGCATCAGCAGCACAATCTTGCTGATTTGCTCCTTCGTCAGCGGCTTATAGTACACAATTTCGTCAATACGGTTCAGGAACTCCGGACGGAAGTGCGTCTTCAGCAGCGCATCGACCTGCGCGCGCGCTTCGGGCGTAATGTCGTCGTTCGCGATGCCGTTCAGGATGTACTCGCTGCCGAGGTTGCTCGTCATAATGAGGATGGTGTTCTTGAAGTCCACCGTGCGACCCTGACTGTCGGTGATACGGCCGTCGTCAAGCACTTGCAGCAGGACGTTGAACACATCCGGGTGCGCCTTCTCCACTTCGTCGAACAGCACGACGGAGTACGGATGGCGGCGGACGGCTTCGGTCAGCTGACCGCCCTCGTCATAGCCGACATATCCGGGAGGTGCGCCAATCAGACGCGATACGCTGAATTTCTCCATGTATTCGCTCATGTCGATACGCACCATGTTCTTCTCGTCGTCAAACAGCGCCTGTGCAAGGGCTTTTGCCAGCTCGGTCTTGCCGACGCCGGTCGGGCCGAGGAACAGGAAGCTGCCCAACGGACGGTTCGGGTCTTGGATGCCCGCACGGGAGCGCAGGATGGCTTCGCTCACGCGTTTGACGGCTTCATCCTGCCCAATGACGCGCTGATGCAGCGTGTCCTCAAGGTGGAGCAGCTTCTCGCGCTCGCCTTCCATCAGCTTCGCGACCGGGATGCCCGTCCAGCGGCCGACGATTCGGGCGATTTCCTCCTCCGTCACCTTGTCGCGCAGCAGGCTGTCCTCGCCCTTGGACTTCTCGGCGATGGCTTCCTCCGCCGCCAGTTCCTTCTTGAGCTTCGGCAGTTCGCCGTACTTCAGTTCTGCTGCCTTGTTCAGGTCATACTGACGCTCGGCGCGCTCCATTTCGGCGTTCACGCGCTCGATTTCCTCGCGCAGCTTGTTCACCTTCGTGATGGCGTTCTTTTCGCTTTCCCACTTCGCCTTCATCTGGTTGAATTCGTCGCGCTGCTCCGCCAGCTCCTTCTGCACCTCTGCCAGACGCGCCTTGGTCAGCTCGTCGTCGTCCTTCTTCAGTGCCGCTTCCTCAATTTCCAGCTGCATGATGTGGCGGTTGATGTCGTCCATCTCTGTCGGCATGGAGTCGATTTCGGTACGAATCATGGCGCACGCTTCATCCACAAGGTCAATCGCCTTGTCGGGCAGGAAGCGGTCGGTGATATAGCGGTTGGAGAGCGTTGCGGCGGCAATCAGGGCGTTGTCCTGAATTTTCACGCCGTGGAACACTTCGTAGCGCTCCTTCAGGCCGCGCAGGATGGCAATCGTGTCTTCAACAGACGGTTCGCCCACCATGACCGGCTGGAAACGGCGCTCCAAAGCAGCGTCCTTCTCGATATACTGGCGGTATTCATTCAGCGTCGTCGCGCCGATGCAGTGCAGCTCGCCGCGCGCCAGCATCGGCTTCAAGAGGTTGCCAGCGTCCATTGCGCCGTCCGCCTTGCCTGCGCCGACAATCGTGTGCAGCTCATCAATGAACAGCAGGATGCGCCCTTCGCTGCGCTTGATTTCCGCAAGCACCGCCTTCAAGCGCTCCTCGAACTCGCCACGGAATTTCGCGCCGGCAATCAGGCTGCCCATATCCAGCGAGAAAATCGTCTTGTCCTTCAGCGAATCCGGCACGTCGCCGCGCACGATTCGCTGCGCCAGCCCTTCGGCGATAGCGGTTTTGCCGACGCCCGGTTCGCCAATCAGCACCGGGTTATTCTTCGTCTTCCGGCTCAAAATACGGATGACGTTGCGGATTTCGCTGTCACGGCCGATAACCGGATCGAGCTTATGCTGCCGCGCCATCTCCACAAGGTCAGAGCCGTACTTCTTCAGTGCGTCATACGTTTCCTCCGGGTTGTCGGTGGTCACGCGGGTTGCGCCGCGCACGCCGGAAAGCTCCTTCAGGAACTTCTTCTCGTCGTAGCCCATGCGGGTCAGAATTTCCTTGACGTGGGCGTTCGGCTTCGACGCGATACCGAGGAAAACATGCTCAACGGAGAGGTACTCGTCCTTCATCTGCTTGGCGCGGTTTTCCGCCTCCAGCAGGGCTTTCTCGAAGTCCGGGGAAATATAAACCTTGTCTGCCTCGCGGCCGGGGCCAGACACGCGCGGAATCCGGGACAGCGCATCATTCAGCGCCGCACGGAAAGCATCCACGCTGATGCCGCACCGGGTCAGCAGCTGCGGGATGAGCGCCTTCGCATCTTCCGTCAGGGAGAGCAGCATATGCTCCTCATCCACCTGCATGTGCTGATATTCCACCGCGATTTGTTGGGCGCGCTGGAGAGCTTCCATCGTTTTCTGGGTGAACTGGTTCGTGTTCATAACCAAACCTCCTTCCGAGGGTTTGACTTTCTTTGACTTTCGTCAGACTCTATTGTATTCATTTTCTCCTGTTTGTCAAGAGGTTTTTTTGAAAACTTTTTGTGAACAAATGAGAGGAATGAGGTCATCAGTATTCCGTGCTGAGCAGAAAATCCGCAATGTGCATGGTGCGGATGCCCTGATAGTTGCCGCCCGCAAACGCATCTGTGGTGAGTACATATTTGGGGTAGTTGTCGCGGATTTCCAGCAGACGCTCATACTCCCGCTTGGCGGTCTTTTCTGAGCGAATCTCCTGCGTGACCTGAACGTAGAGCCTTTCGTTCTGCCGCTCTGCAACAAAGTCGATTTCGCCGCCGTCGGTTTTGCCCACGTTGACTGTGTACTCGCGGCGGCAAAGTTCCAGATAGACGATGTTTTCCAAGCTGGCGGCGACGCTGTCCGCGTCATAGCCCAGCACGCTGTACCGCAGGGCGACATCTGCCAGATAGAATTTCTCCTGCGTCTTCAAGAGCTCGCGCCCCTGCAAGTCATAGCGGATGCAGCGGTGCAGCAGGTATGCCTTTTCGAGCTTCTCCAAGTAGTTGTAAACTGTTTCGTTGTCCAGCGAACGATGCTCCGATTTCAGATAGTCGGCAATGGACTTCGCGGAGAAGGTGTTGCCGACGTTGTTGAAGGTGTATTTGACGATACGTTCCAACTGGTCGATTTTTCTGATTTGACTGCGGCGGACGATGTCGGAAAAAATTGTGGAATTGTAAATATCGCGCACGATGGTGTAGACTTCCTCCTGCGAATAGGCTTGCAGGTGCGTCGCCGGAAATCCGCCGAGACGGACATAGTTCGCCAGCTCTGTTTTTGCGTCGCTGACGGGCGCATACTGCCGCTTGAACATCAGATATTCGCCGAAAGACAGCGTGAAAATGCGGAAGGAGATATACCGCCCGGTCAGGTAAGTGGCGATTTCGGAGGACATCATGCGGGAATTCGATCCGGTGACATACAAGTCCACATCAAAATCGGACGCCAGCGAATTCACGACCCGCTCCCATCCCTCGATTTCCTGCACTTCGTCAAGGAACAAGTACGTTTTCCCTTCTGTTGACAGGCGGGATTTCAGCTGGTCGTACATGTCCTTTGCGGTCAAATCCACATATTCCATCGAATCGTAGCGACAGCTGATGATGCGCTCGTCGGGAATATGCCGCTCCGTTTTCAGGCGCTCCATAATCATTTTGAGAATGGTGGATTTCCCGCAGCGGCGCACGCCGGTGAGAATCTTCACAAACGGCGTATCGGTGTACGCCATGATTTTGTCCATATATAAGGGTCTATCAATCACAAAAATCACCTCCGATAAGGGTAGTATATCCTAAAATGAGGGGCAAGTCAAACATTTTTGCGATTATACTCCGAAAAACTTCATAAATATAGCAGCACTTGCGGTTATATTCCGAACAACCCGTCCGCCGACACCAAAAGAGGGCAGCCCATGCCGCCCTCTTCACGATGATATGCGCCCATCACTTTTTCAATGCCGCAAAAAGCTCGTCAAGGTTCTTGTATCCCGGAACATTCGGTTTTTTCGCAATCCGCGCGGGAATGGCAAGATGCGTGTACTTGCATTCCCCTCGATTTGACACGCCCCCTTCAATGCGCTATAATCATCTCCGAAACCATCTTGCAGGAGGTCAACCCATGATTCGACGGGCGACGGAGGCGGATTTGCCGGAAATGCGGCGCGTGTTTGATGCCGCGCGCGCGTATATGGCAGCGCAGGGCAATCCGAACCAGTGGGAGCCGGGATATCCGACGGACGAGGTGCTTCGCGGCGATATGGCGCGCGGCGGACTGCATGTGCTGGCGGATGATACGGGGATTTACGGTGCGTTCGCGTTCCTGACCGGGGATGACCCGACGTATGCGGAGATTGACGGCGCGTGGCTGTCTGACCGCCCGTATGCGACGATTCATCGCGTTGCGTCGGACGGGACACATCGGGGCGTGTTTGCCGAGGTGATGGCGTTTGCGATGGCGATGCAGCCGCACTTGCGAATTGACACCCATGCGCAGAATCTTCCGATGCAGCGGCAGATTGAGCGGTTCGGGTTTCGGTACTGCGGCGTGATTCAGTGCCGGAATGGGGCGCGAATGGCGTTTGAGCGCGTACCGGAAAAGAAGTGATTTTGCACTGCGCAGAAAAAACTGCCTGAAGGTGTATACTGCTCATGGAGACTTTCATGCAGGAGGGAGTTCGGAAGGCTAACACTCGAATTTATCGGCGGCTTTTTTTCTTGTGAGAACAATATAAAACAGCAAGCTGAGTGAAAAGGCTCGGCTTGCTGTTTTTCAACCTCCATAAATGCCAGACTGCATAAAAAGAGCAGGAACATGGGAGTGCTTAAAGAAATCGGAAAGCCCTTGGGCGCCTTTTACCCCAGCAAGTCCTTTAACCAGCCGATTGCCTCGGTTTCCTTGTGCACATCCGCGCGCAGTTTCTTCTTCTCCATGTCAATTGCATCCCGATACACCCGAATTTCCTTCGCAAAATCCCCGCCAATCTCCGCGCGCCGCTGATACACGCTCCTTGATGCTTCTTCAACTTCCGCCTTATCAAAGTTAATATTCGTCCCAAAGTACAAATTATCCTGATTTCCCGCGCCCCAGTTCATATCATTCAGCGTATCAATCACCGCGGGCGAGAAATAAATGGAGTAGCTTTCCAGGCAGTTATTAACCGTCGCAACATATTGGTCAACAGCCGTTGCCGGGTCGTGGCGTACCAAGCAGTCAATGATGTGCTGGCACAGGGCAATGGTCTCCTGCGGGGCTTGATGCGGCACAATCGGGCGCTCGTACATCAAGCCCAAGAGGTACTTCTGGCAGTAGCGGAAGGCGTTCAGCACCTTGCGAATCAGCGGGCGGCCCGCCTGACGCAGGCGAGTCATTTCGGCAATATCACCGGCTTCATCCGCGGCAAGATAGCGCGCGTTCAGGGTGTCGATGCGCGTTTTCAATGCCTGTGCGGGCGGCAGAAGAGATTCGACAACGCTGCGGTACAAAGCAGCATCCGCGCCGGACTGCGCAAAAATGTCCGCATCCAGCGCATCTTTCAGGCGTGTATATTGCGCGGTGAAATCCAGCTGCAAGGCGGGCATCTGGTCGATGTAAATCGCCAGTGCGCCGTAATAACGCAGGTTGAACGCCATCACCGCGTCGTTGTAGGTGTCGGGTGTATCATACTGTGTATGGTAATAGTCGATGTAGAACGGGTGAACGTGTTCCATGTCCTTTTGCAGCAGGAAGCCGTTGACCGTGGACGGAACGCCTGCCGCGTAGTAGGAGAAATCATCGGAATAGGTATAGGTCTGATAGCCTTCGGTCAGCACGCCATCCGGGAAGCAGCCCTGCGGTTTGGGCGCGTAGGGATAGCGCGTGGTGAAGTCGCGCAGGAGCGAGAACATTTCCGGCGCGGAATAGGTTGTGGTGTACGTCGCGAACTCATACGCGGGCAGCTCGAAATTCAGGAACGCCAGCGTTTTGCCGACCCACTCCGGGTGCAGGGTGTTAATCATTTCCCACGCGCCGACCGTCCAGTCGAACTGCGTGTAGCTCGATCCCCATTCCTCTGCGCCGTGCAGGCAGAACACGATGTCATTTTCCGGCTCGAAACCGATGTCCAGCATGGCTTTTGCGGCGGCCAACACCAGCCCGACGGCACAGCAGTCATCCTGAAAGCCCCAGAAGTGCGTGTCATAGTGACCGCCGAGGAGAATCTGGAATTCGGAGGACTTGCCGCGGATGCGCCCGGTGACGTTGTAGGTCGTCCCCTTGCCGATTTCAACGGTGTTATCCACCTTCAGTGTCCCCAGCACAGTGCCGTGCGGCAATTGCGCGCGGATTTCACGGCTTGCGCGAACGCCGATGGAGCAGGTTGGGATGCTCGTCGGGCCGCAGATATCCTGACTGTTCAGCGCGTCGTCCGCGACTTGCCCGAAGCCGCCGACGTTCGCCGCGAGAATCGCAGCCGCGCCCTGATGCTCCGCTTCCAGCATGGGGTAGGTAATCCACCAGTCGGCGCGCTGGTCAATATCCACCAGCACGATTTTGCCCTTGACATCCACACCCTCATAGTCATACATTGTGCCGCGCCCGACGTAGACAATCGGGGCGGTGATGCCTTCGGGGATGGTGGATGCCGTGGCGTAGGTATAAACAGGGTATTCCGTGCCGTTCACGGTGAAGGATGCGCCGTTGAACTGCCACTTATCGCACTTCGCCGCCGCCTTTTCGACGTCGGACAGCCCGATTCGGCGCATTTCGTCCGCGAGATAATCCGCTGCGGCGTGTTCCGCGTCGCTGCCTGCCTGACGACCGCCGTAGGTGGCGTTATTATGGAGATGGAGGTCAGTGGCGAGGCGGTGCGCGATGGAATAGGCGTACTGGGAATTGGCGGCGCTGCTGAACGCGTCGTGGAGGGACTGCAAAGAGCGTCGCTGATGCGCGGCGGGGGCTTCGTCGGCACGGGCGCACGAGGGCAGCAGCAGGATGCAGACAAACAGGATGAGCAGGAAAATGAACATCGTAAATCCCTCCTAATGCAATGAAATCGCAGGGGTTTCGCGCCTGCGGGCGCGACAAGGGGGCAATGAAAACAGACAAGTCTGCGGTCGCCCCCTTGACCCCTTCGCCGGTCGCCTCTAAGCGACTTTTGGGGTATTGTAACTGATTTTTGGTTTCCCAATAAACACGCGGAAACTGTATGATAGACGTAACTAACTCAATCGCGAAAAGGGTGTCGAGAGGGTCGAAGACCCTTCGCGGGTGCAGGGCAGAGCCCTGCCGGAGTCCAGAGGCAGAGCCTCTGGCGCCTCCCCATAAAAAATGCGACTGCCAGCGCAGCCGCATGATACGTTGGTCAGATGTAGTCGGAAATGTAGGGGGCTTCATGCAGCAGCGCGTGGTCAAGACGGGCAATCGCTTCGTCAGAGCCTGTGATGCGCCCGATGCGCGCTAACTTTGCGGCGGTCTTGTAGCCGATGAGCAGGGTCGAGAGCGTCGCGATGCTCATACGCAGCTCGTAATCCGGGTCGCGGTCGGTCAGCGTGCAGTTCCCGCCCTCGAACCAGACGCGGAACGGGCGGTTGTTCCACGGCAGAAAGGCATCATCAATATCCAAATCGAAGCAGACGCCCTTTTCCTCCGGCGAACAGTGGTAGAGGTGCAGAAACTCTTCCACATCGACGATGCGCCCCATGATGTACGGGCGAATCATCTCGCGGATATCGCCGTCATCCATCTCAAAGGCAATCGGCTCGTTGAAGTAGGAGTTGCCGCGCACCTCGTCAATCATCGAGTCATGCGCACGGATGTATTCCCACAAGCCTTCATGCGCCTCACGGTTGATGTAAATCATTTCCTTGATGTGCATGATATCATCCTTGATGAGATAAACCATGTAGCCCATCGGGGTAGCGTGCTGGTCGTAGTAGACGGCGACGACGGTGTCATCCTCGTCCCAGCGCCAGTATTCCTCCCACGCCAGCGAGTTGCGGAACAGGCACCCGTGGGTGCTGCTGGCAAAGCGCGTGTGGAGGTTCATAAAATCCTTGTTCTCCCAGTTGACGCGGCGGACATAGCCGGGCGCTTTCGCCTTGGATGGGATCTGCCTGTCCTTGACGGTGAAGGAGATTTTGTTGGAGATGATTTCCCAGCCGAAGCGGCGGTAGAGCGGGATGGAGTAAGGGAACAGCATCCCGAAGGGCTGTTTGCGCTCCCGCATGTGTACCAGCGCTTGGTACATCAGGCGCTTCATGATGCCGTGCCCGGTGTATTCCGGGTAGGTGCAGACGCTGGTGACGAACCCGATGGGGTACACCGAGTCGTAGATATTCGCCTTCAAGGGGTAGACGGCAATCTGTGAAATGAGGGTTTCGCGGTCAAAACAGCCCAGCACGTCCGCGCGCTTGAGCACGGGGCACTTGGACTGCTTGATTTCCTCGTCCTTCCAACCGGTGTCGAACAGTTCCTGCTCCGTCACCTGAAAGGCATAACGAAGCAGGGCGTTGTACTGGTCAAGGTCGTCGGTCGTCAGCGGTCGTATCTGATAGCCCTGCGGCAAATCCATGCTTTGTTCCATGTAGGGAAACACCTCCTGCATTACACTGAAATTGTAACGCGAAACGCCGGTGAAGTCAAGGGGAAAAGCGCTGCTGGACTTTTTCAAAATGCGAAGGTTGCACAAATGCGCTTCCTATGCTATAATAAAATGTCCACGGAATGTTCATTAGCGGACATTCCGCGTTCAGACACTTTGCGAATATACCGGGGCGCGCAGGCTGCTCCGTTTTGAAACATTGCAGCAGGAGGTGAGCCGGCACTATGCCGGATACCATGTTCATGAAAGAACGAATGCTCATCACGGGCGGTCACGCGCTTCAGGGAACGGTACACATCAGCGGCGGTAAAAACACGGCGGTGGCGGTCATTCCCGCGACGCTGCTGTGCGACGAGCCCTGCACCATTGAGAATCTGCCGGATATTTCGGATGTTCATGCGCTGGTGGATATTCTTTGCAGCCTTGGCGCGAAGGTGGATTACGAGCCGAACCGCTTCATGACCGTTGACCCGCGCCCGGCGGAAGGCTGGCAGGTCTCCTACCGCGATTCGCAGCGCCTGCGCGCAAGCTACTACCTGCTGGGTGCGCTGCTGGGGCGGCGTGGTCAGGCGGAAGTATACCAGCCCGGCGGATGCGAAATCGGGTCGCGCCCGATTGACCAGCACCTCAAGGGCTTCCGGATGCTGGGCGCAAATGTAGAACAAATGGGCGGGCGCATCAAGGCGAAAGCGGACGTGCTGACGGGCACGGACGTTGTTTTTGACTGCGTATCTGTCGGCGCGACGATTAACGTGATGCTCGCCGCTGCCAAGGCACACGGCACGACCATTATCTACAACGCCGCCAAGGAGCCGCATGTCGTGGATTTGGCGAACTTCCTGAACTCGATGGGCGCGCGCGTCAAGGGCGCGGGCACGGATGTTATCCGCATCTTCGGGCGCGATTATCTCCACGGCGCAAACTACACCGTCATCCCTGACCAGATTGAGACGGGGACGCTGATGATTGCGGCGGCGGCGACGCACGGCGATGTGGAACTGACAGGCTGCATTCCGACGCATATGGAAGCGCTGTCGGCGAAGCTGCTGGAAATGGGCGCGCGCGTGACGGAATCCGACGATACCCTGCGTGTGCGCGGAACGCTGTGCGGCTACCGCGGCGTGAACATCAAGACGCAGGTGTATCCGGGCTTCCCGACTGACCTGCAGCAGCCGATGAGTACCCTGCTGACAACAGCGATGGGACAGTCCATCGTCCGCGAAACTATCTTTGAATCGCGGCTGAAGCATCTGACCGAAATCGGGCATATGGGCGCACACGTTCAATTCGTGGACAACGCGACGGCGATTATCGAGGGCGTGCCGGAATTGTACGGCGCACCGGTAACGGCCACCGACCTGCGCGCGGGCGCGGCGCTGGTGATTGCGGGCCTGATGGCGCGCGGCGTGACGGAAATCTACGAGCCGGAGTACATCGACCGCGGCTACGAGCATCTGGAGGACAAGCTGTGCTCGCTGGGCGCGGAAATCCGGCGCGAGAAGTTCGAGTGACGGGGTTCCGAAGGATGACCATGAACTGTTCAAAATTCATGGCTTCGGATATTGATATATGCCAGGCAGCATCACATCCCTTGCTGTTGGATGCGCTGACTGCGACGGCTCCATGAATCAGGCGCTTGGCTGCTGATTCCGTGGGACTACCTGCGTGCCTTCGAGTGAATTAGAGTGTGTTTCTAAATTCACCCGGCAGCATTTTCGGCATCTTTTCTTGCACTTCTGCGTCTTCAAACCTCGATTTACCGCCAGTAAACCTTCGGTTTTCATCCTTGAATTGCAAGAAAATCTGCTCGAAACTGCACCGGTCTCATTTTAGAAACACACTCTAGGATAGCAAAACAGCCGCAGAGCAAACAGGAGGTGTTGGCGATGCGGAATCCATTTGGCGTATTGGGGTTGGAAGCGTCTGCCGACGCGGATCAGGTGCGCGCAGCATATCGCAAATTGGTAAAAACTTGCCATCCCGACAAATTTCAGGACGAAACGGAACGAAAAGTCGCGCAGGAAAAAATGATTACGCTGAATCTGGCGTATGAGGAAGCGATGAAGCTGGCGGTCAACCGGACGACGGCATCCGCTGCCTTCAATCGCGAACTTGACCAGCAGGATGCGCTGACACTGGCGGCAAAGATGCTCCGGCAGGACAATCCTGAAGCGGCATTGCGGCAGCTCCTGCGTGCATCCACCCGCGACAGCGCATGGTACGCCATGCAGGGCAAAGTCCTCATGGCGCTGGAACAGTATGAATCGGCACACCAGTCCTACCGCGAGGCGATTCGCCGCGAGCCGAACAACAACCTGTACCGGCAGGGGGCGCTGGACGCGGCGGTGGCGCTGAAAAAGTCGCGGACACCGTGGGGTCGCATTCAGAAGCTGATTCGCCGCTGGAAAAAGGAACACGGAGGGGAAAAAAGATGAAAAGGCTGCTGTCGCTGCTGCTCTGCGCGGTACTGGCGCTGTTCTGCGCGACGACCGCACAGGCGGCCGGCGTGTCCATCACACTTACGGCATCGGAATACGCGCTGCATTATGCCTTTGATGCGGGCGCGCAAGACCCGTTCGTCATCCTCGAATACACAACGCCCGCCGAAAAAGGCTGGATGATGCTGTACAGCGCGGACGGGCATTTTGAGGGCGATGTTTCCCTTGCCTACTCCGGCGCGGGCGGCAAAACGAGCGTTGCGCTGACCTCGGCGCGCACGACGGGCAGCATCGGCAAAGCATCGACGACGCTTCCGAAGGCTGTGGATTATCAGAAGCCGACCGGGAAGAGCAACGCGAAAGTGATGGATTTTGTGCTGACGGAAACGCCGGAAGGCTTCCACTACGCGTTCAACGCCATTGGCACGGACTACATGCTCCTCTACTGGCGAAGCAAGGAACAGACCGTCACCCAGCCGGTTTACCCGGACGAAAACGGGCATTACGAGGGCGACGTTATCAGCGATTTGACCTTCGCGCGGACGCAGTTCACCGTGCAGGTGAAAAGCGGATCGGGCAGCATGAAGAAAGAAGCGACCGTGCGCAAGGGCTATCAGGCGCCGGAAGCGCCGCAGCGGCAGGAGGGGCGCTTGAGCGGCGTGACCGTCTGCATTGACGCGGGACATCAGGAAAACGGGCGCTTCGTCAATGAGCCGATTGGGCCGGGGCTGTCCGGTTCGACCAGCGGCAAGGGCGGCATGGCGCAGGGAACCAAGACGAATCGTCGCGAGAGCATTGTCTGCCTGGAAATTGGAATGCTCCTGCGCGACGAGCTGCTTCGGCAGGGCGCGAACGTCATCATGACCCGCGAAGATCAAACGACGTTCCACACGAACATCGAACGCTGTGAAATTGCGGAAGCGGGCGGCGCGCAGATCATGCTCCGCCTGCACTGCAACAACTCCAGCAACCACAGCAAGCGCGGCATACAGGTTTACGGCCCGCTGAACAGTGACTATGCCAAAGCGGTTGCGGATGCGGACACCTACCGCGAAATGGGGCAGAAGCTGCTGGACGCGATGAAAACGCGTGTTGGAATGACGCTGGCGAACTCCACGGGCATGGTGCGGCTGAACGACAACTATGTCGGCAACAACTGGGCGAAGATGATGTGCTTCCTTGTGGAGATGGGGTATTTATCGAATCCGGCGGAGGAATATCTGCTGGTGACGCCGGTGTATCAGCAATGGCTGGCGGAAGGCATGGCGGACGGGGTGTATGAGATTGCGGTCGCCCGCGGGTGGGTGCAAGCGCAGTAAGGAAAGGGATTTCGCCTCTGCGGAGGCGACAAGGGGGCTTTGCGGTCGCCCCCTTGACCCCTTCGCCCGTCGCCCTCCGGATGTTAGTATATGGCAGTGCTGCTTAGGAGAACGAAAGGCACACTAACTATATAACAGCTGCGATAAAAACCAACAAACATCAGTGGGGATGCGAAGGAGTCCAGAGGGCGATCGCAAAGCCCTCTGGTCGCTCCCGCAGGAGCGAAACCCTGTATAAACATGCGGACACAGCATGAACGTGTCACCAACCGAATCGCGCGGAAGGGTCAAGGGAGAAACTCCCTTGTGGAAAGGAAAACGTATGAAACGGAAACTGCTGCTGATGCTGCTGTGCGCGGCGCTGGGATTGGGCGCGGCGCAGGCGGAGGTGTACCGGGTGGAGAGCGAGAAGGATGTGCCGACGGATTGGGCGGAGAAGGATACGCTGCGCCTGACCTGCATTGACACGAACCGCTCAGACGCGATGGTGCTGCAATCCGGCGGGGAAGCCATGATGGTGGACAGCGGCGAAGGACGCTATCGCAGGCGCGTGTATGCGACGCTGGATGGATATGGCATCACGGAACTGAAGTATCTGCTTAACACGCACTGCGACGATGACCACCTGCACGGCTTCATCTATCTCATGTACTCCGATTTGTATCAGGTGGATGCGTTCCTGTCGCCCAACACCACGACGTATGTGGACGAAGAGGGCTACCATCAGCAGGCGGTCAAAGCGACGGGGACGAAGAACATCCCCTATGTGCAGATTGGCGACGGCGACGAATTGACGCTGGGCAACGCAAAGCTGACGATTTTCCGCTGCCCTCTGCCGACAGGGCAGAACAACCGCAGTGCCGCCTGCATGGTGCAGTTCGGGGATTCGCGGGCGTTCCTGACCGGCGATATTGACAACGAGACGATGCAGTGGTACGCCACGACATATGGCGAAAAACTCCGCTGCGATATTCTCAAAGCGCCTCATCACGGGTTGGCGACGATTCCGGACAGCTTTGTGGAGCAGACACAGCCGCAGGTGCTGTTCGTCCCGAACCGCTCCGCCCTCAGCACAAAGGTGACGGCGGGCTGGGTGAAGAACCACATGCCGGGCGCGGCGCTCTACTTCTCCGGCGACGGGACGGTTACGATGCTGACCGACGGCACGGACTGGTATATCTGGCAGGAACCGAACTACGTTGATCCGCAATAAGGAGGGGCTGCTGATGAAACGCATGATGCGTCTGCTGTCGCTGGTGCTGTGCCTGATGCTGGTGCAGCAGACGGCGTTTGCCGCGATTCCGGAGGATTACGTCGTCCGCCACGGCGACCGCGAATCAAAAAAAATCGCGATCACGGTGGATGACGGCTGGAATATGGATGCTGTGTATAAAATCCACGAATTGAGCATTGAACTTGATTTCCCGGTGACGTGGTTTATCGTCGGCAAGCTGTTCTGCGCGGAAGACCGTGAACTGTGGGAAGACGCGCTGGCACACGGCGATGAGTTCGGCAGCCATACATGGAAGCACGCGCAATTGCTGGAATACTCCGAGTCCAGCGCGGATGCGCAGGTGCGCCTGTCGCAGGAGCGCGTGGACGAGGTGCTGGGCTACCACTATCCGCTGCGGCTGCTGCGCCCGCCGTTCGGACACTATATGAACTCCGAGAAGAACTTCCTGCCGATTTTCTATGCGCACGGCGTGGAGAAGGTCGTCCTGTGGGATGTGGCGCAGACCGAACCTTATCAGGCGTTCCGCGATACCCAGAACGGCTCGATTTTGCTCTATCACGCGCGAATGGCGGACTATGAGTGCCTGAAAACGCTGATTCCCATGCTGCGCGACGCGGGATTCGAGTTCGTGACGGTTTCTGATTTGCTGGGGCTTGAACCGCTGGTGCTGGACAAGCCCGACGATGCGGAAGCGACCGATGCGCCCGAAGCGACAAAGCCCCCGGAAACGACGAAAGCGCCGGCAGTGACGAAAGCCCCGATGCCGACGAATCCGCCGAAGCCAACGAATCCGCCGAAGCCGACGGAAGCGCCGAAGCCGACGGACGTGCCGGAGCCAACGGAAGCCCCGGAGCCAACGGAAGCCCCGGAGCCAACGGAAGCCCCGAAGCCAACGGAAGCGCCGGAAGCAACGGACGTGCCAGAAGCGACGGATGTGCCGGAAGCGACGGAAGTGCCGAAGCCGACGGACGTGCCGGAAATAACGAATCCGACGGAAGAAACGGAATAAGCAAACAGCTCCCTGATGGCAGCAAAAATCTGCGTCATTGGGGAGCTGAATTTTTGTTCAAAAACGGAAATTTGTACATTTGTCGTATTATATAAAAACGGGTCAGGGGAATGTGCTTCCCTTGACCCGTATTCGGTTACTTATCCGCCGGACGGTGCGTTGCTTCCCAATGGTCATAGTCATCCAAGAAACTGTATTCCTTTTCGCCGATTTTCCAGCCCGGCATGGTGTCCAGACTGACGGCGTGAATCGCGCTGAAGACGTTCTTCTCTACATCGGGGTTCGTCTCCCGAAGCGTTTTCAGCAGCTGCTTGATTTCCGCGCGCTTCGAGTTGCCGATGCCATCGCCGCTTTTGTCGCGCTCTTCGGTCAGGCGGCAGGCGCAGGCGATAAAGTGCAGGGCGTTGAAATCGCGCCAGGCGCAGATGTCCTCCTCGTGGATGCAGTACATTGGGCGAATCAGCTCCATGCCGGGAAAATTGCGGCTGTGCAGTTTCGGCAGCATGGCCTGCAGCTGGGCGCCGTAGAACATCCCCATGACGGTCGTCTCCACAACATCGTTGAAGTGATGCCCAAGTGCGATTTTGTTGCAGCCCATTTCCTGCGCACGGTCGTAAAGGAAACCGCGGCGCATCCGGGCGCAGAGGTAGCAGGGATTTCGCTCGGCGATTTTCGTTGTCTCGAAAATGCTGCTGTCAAAAATGCGGATGGGGATTTCCATCAGGGCGGCATTGTCGATGATACGCTGGCGGTTTTCGGCATTGTAGCCGGGATCCATGACGAGAAACTCCGTCTCGAAGGGAATGTCGGTGTGGCGCTGCAGCAGCTGCATCATTTTCGCCAGCAGCATGGAGTCCTTGCCGCCGGAGATGCACACAGCGATGTGGTCGCCGGGAGCAATCATCTTGTACTGCTTGATGCCGCGGACGAACGGCCGCCAGAGCGGTTTGCGGAAATCGGAGAGGATGCTGCGCTCGATGCGTGCAGCAGGGGATAGGGTACGCGGCATGGGGCGTACCTCCTTTGTCGAGTGAATTGGTGTGTTTACCGTTCCTATTGTAACATACTTTCCTGTGTTTGTCATGGAGAAAATTCGCCGATACCGCATACTGTTTCCGGATCGTTCAGTCCTGTCCATCCTCATTTTTCTTCGGCGTGATGCGCGATAAGACTGAATTGCGATAATAACCATCGGGGTCAAGCTGCATGGTTTTCATAATCGCCGCCGCATCCAGTTCCGCATTGTCCAGCCCGTCGTACATTTCAACAGGCTGACCGCCGCAGTTTGACCAAAGATGGCTGTGATTGTTCAATTCACAGAGGCGGTTCGCGAATGTTTCAAACTGCGGCTTGGTAAATTGAATGCCGGCTTCTTCAAGCAACTCCACATAGTAAGAAAATTGATCGCAGACAAACGACAGCAGAATCCCGCGCTGGATTTTTTCCATGATGCGCTGCAAGTACGGCTTGTTTGCTTCTTCGGAAACTGCTTTTTTGCGCCACGCCGCCTTATAATCGTCATACTCCCAGTGGTCATCTCTTGTCCAGAATACAACCTCTGACAACGCCTTGCCGCGCAGAGGCGTGCCGTCGGGCGCAGTGGTTTTGGCATTCGGAGCGACATGGAGGTTTGCCAGAAAGAAGCGGAGAGAACGCGCTTCTGGCGTTTCCCAGAAATAATTCGGGTCGGCATACGCATAGAACACATCGTGTGCGGGAACGACACAGGGCTTATCGTCCTGATAGCTCAGCAGCTTGTAATACTCATTCAAGCCCCAAATGTTCGGGTAAATCAGCATTCTATGAACCAGCTCGGCATCCTGAATGCTGATGGACGTCTCCTCTTCGTACAGGTCAGGCAGCAGCATGATGGCATAGGCATGCTTTTCAACGCGCACAATTTCCGCAAAGGAAAAGAAATCCTTGCGGAGAATCTTTTTCTTGGCAGTCAATTCCGGCTCAACATGCTGAAAAAGCTCCCATGCGTGCCAGAGTGTCATCGTCCCATAAAGATTGGCACAGGCATCAAAGAAACGGTGGAGGAGGTCAAGACGCGCTTGCCCTTCTGCGGTGCTGTTGTCAAGTCGATGATGGGTGTCGATGGCAAGCCGTGTGTATAGGCGCGAGAGTTCTGTTTTGCTGACGGGTTTGGGCATTTTGACGCTCATGCGGATTCCTCCCTTCAAGCGGAAAAACAACTGCTTTCATCGGCGATTATAACACGAAATCACGATGGGGGCAAAGGGAATTTTCTTTTTTGCAAAAGCGGTGGAAAATGCGGATTTTCCCTTGACGGACAGGGCAAATTTTGCTACAATAAACCTTTGGCTGAGGGGCATTTTCCTCTCGGCTTCATAGGGGACTGATACTATTTCTGGATTCACCTGCGCCATTTGCTTGCGCCTTTTCATCCGGAAATAGTATGAATACGGAAAGGAAAGCAACATGTCAGAAAAACAGGAACAGCAGAACACGGAACGCAGCCGGATGCTGGGCACGATGGAGATGCGCAAGCTCGTGCCGACGGTGTCCGTGCCGATTATGGTGTCGATGCTGGTGCAGGCACTGTATAATATCGTCGATGGGATTTTCGTCGGGCAGTATTCGCCGGATGCGCTGACGGCGGTCAACCTCGCTATGCCGATGCAGATGCTGATGATTGCCGTTTCGACCGGCATGGGTACGGGCATCAACAGCTTGATTTCACGCCGGCTTGGCGAAAAGCGCCCGCATGAGGCGCGCGATGCTGCCCGCCACGGCATCCTGATTGAGGTCATCGGCTGGCTGCTGTTCGTTATCGTCGGGCTGTTCTTCGCCCGCATGTATATTGGCATGACGAACCCGAAGGCGGAAGTGCTGGAAATGGGCACGCTGTACCTGCGCATCGTCTGCACGCTCAGCTTGGGGCAGTTCATGTCCATCTGCTTTGAACGCATGATGCAGGCGACGGGCAACACAACGCTGTCGATGATTACCCAGCTGTCCGGCGCGGTGACGAACATCATCCTTGACCCGATTCTGATTTTCAGCTGCCAAATGGGTATCGCCGGCGCGGCGATTGCGACGGTTATTGGTCAGATCGTGAGCTGCACCGTCGGTTTCGTCCTGAATCAGTGGAAAAACCGGGAACTGCGCCTGACCCATGAGGGCTTCCGTTTCGACTGGAAGACGGTGCAGAATATCCTCGTCGTTGGCATTCCGTCCACCATCATGCAGGCGATTTCCTCCGTCTGCACGACGCTGATGAACATGATTCTGGCAGGCTTTGGCGATATTTATGTGAACGTTCTGGGCGTATATTTCAAGCTCCAGTCGTTTGTCTTTATGCCGGTGTTCGGGCTGTGCAACGGCATGGTGCCGATTGTGGGCTACAACTTCGGCGCGCAGAAGAAAAAGCGCGTCTACGAGTGCGTCCGCGTGTGTCTGGTGTATGCGCTGGTGATTATGGCGGTTGGCGCGCTGCTCTTCCTTGCTGTGCCGAACCTGCTGATGATGCCGTTCGACTCCTCGGCGGACAAGGCGCTGACGGCGGAAGGCTGCGTCGCCCTGCGGATTATCTGCTCGCACTTCCTGATTGCGGCGGCGGGCATTACGCTCAGCACGGTCTTCCAGGCGGTCGGCCGCGGCACATACAGCCTGATTATGAGCCTGTGCCGCCAGCTGATTGTGCTGCTGCCCGCGGCGTGGGCGCTGTCCCTCATCGGCCCGAACGCCATCTGGTGGGCGTTCCCGATTGCGGAAATCGTCTCGCTGACGATTTGCCTGCTGCTCTACCGCAAGTGCGACCGTGAACTGATTGCGCCGCTGTCGGAAGAATAACGGTATTTATACTATTTCCAGATTCAACTGTGCCATCTGCTTGCGAATTTTCATCTGGAAATCGTATTAGGCAACACCGCCCGACGCGCTGCCGAGTTGCGCGGTGCTGCCATTATAGAAGAATCGCCCGATGCGCGGGAAATGCTCCGCACGCATCGGGCGATTTCTTTATCATGACTGCATTTTGCAAGGAACTATGATATCCCTTGTCAGATGTACAATTCAGACTGTCAAAGACGCCGCTTCGCGCAACAGTGAAGCGGCGTCAAGCATATGCAAGAGAGCAGTAAGGCATGGCATCAGGTGTTTTTTTTATGTTCGTTTTTCAGGGACTTGCGCAATCACTGTACAGATGCTATAATATTGTCACAGTGATTGAACAGACTGAAAACGGGAAAGAAGTTCCGTATCCTTTTGTGACAGATGGAACGCTGACAGCAACGAATGTCGTTCTGTCAAGAACCACAAAATGAATAGTAAGGATATGTTAAAACAAGGGAGGCAAGACCTATGAAACCGTATTGCATGATCAGCAATGCAAAGACCTTCGCTTTCTCCGCAGAAAATCCCACAGGAGCCAGAGCGGGCGGTTCCAAAGGAGGAGACTGCACCAAGCTCAGTCCGACCGTGGCGATTCGCGCAGGGGAGACGGTGACGCTGGTGGACACCGACGGTCCCGGAATGATCCAGAGCATTTGGTTTACCGGCTACGTTGGACACAGCTTCGTGATTCGCATGTACTGGGACAACTGCGAATATCCTTCCGTGGAAGCGCCCATTTCCGCATTTTTCGGAACCGCATACGATGAGAATTTTGTGGACAGGGATGGAAAATACGCGGTGCTCAACTCCGCACAAATCTTGGTGGCTCCCGGACGGGGACTGAACTGCTACTGGGAGATGCCTTTCAAAAAGCACTGCCGGATCACCATGGAAAACCGCGGCGAAAAGGATCAGAGCCTGTATTATATCATCACCGGCTGTCACTGTGAGGTGCCTGACGAGATCGGATATTTCCACGCTTCTTACCGTCAGGAGCATCCCGTTCAGAAGGGGCGTTCCTACACCATTATTGATGGCATTCAGGGAAAAGGTCAGTTCGTGGGCGTGACCCTGGCCACCGGAATGAACGGAAACAACACCTGCTGGGTGGAAGGCGAAGCCAGAATGTACATAGACGATGATAAATATCCTTCCATTCACTATACAGGCACAGAGGATTATTTCTGCGGCTCCTACGGCTTTGGAAATGATGTGCAGATTAAATCCTATCAGACTTACAGCGGCCTCTACAGCGGAATGTACGCCATTTACGGTGATAACCGTGCATTTTACAACGGCCAGCAGAGATTTCTGCTATACCGCTTCCACGTCGCTGACCCGATCCACTTTGAAACCGGATTTCGCATGACGCTGGACAACATGGGATGGACTGGACCGCGGTACGACGACTATACTTCCTGCGCATACTGGTATCAGACGCTGCCGTCCGCGCCGCTGAAACCGCTGCCGTCGGACAAAGAGATGATCATGAAGTGACCGCCGCAGGCGAACGGGTGAAAAGCATTACAAAAAAAATTCAGGGTGTCAAGCAAAAACGCTTGACACCCTGTTGACTTTAGGTAACACCGCACAAATGAGGTGGTCGGCTGGCGAATGGATTTTTCGTCAGATGCAAATGCAAATTTCGAAGGTTTACTGGAGGTAAATCGAGGAATTTGCATGCCGCAGATGGCGGAAAAGACATCGCCCGACGCGCCGCCGAATTGGGCGGTGTTGCCTTTATCCTATTTCCAGATAAGCATGCGCCAAGGCGTATGCAGCTGGCGCAGGTGCATTCGGAAATAGAATTACCTTGCAAGCACCTTCTGATGATAGGCGCATTTTCCGCAGAACGGACACGTCATCTTGCGGGCTGTGCCGCGATGCAGTGCCATCACGACGGCTTTCATGGTCGGCACATAGCGTTTTCCACATTCGGGGCATTCGTAATAGCCGGTGTCATGCTCGATTTTCACGCCGACAAAGCAGATGGCAAAAACAACCGCAGCACCGAATGTCAATAAGGCGATTCCGAGGGCAAGATGGTCTTTCGCCAGATAGCATCCGACAAGAATCATCGTGAGCGATACAGCAATCGTCATGCAGGCAAGCACTTTTTCCAGCTGAAGAATCCGCCGATTCGCAGCTTCTTCCCGCTGCTTCATTTTTCGGCAGGACGCAATGAACTTCCCGATTTTCTCCTGATTCATGTGGAATCGTCTCCCTTCTGGCAGTCATTCTATCACGGAAAAGAGACTTTGCACACGAACCAGCGGTTGATATGCCCGAAATCGCGATTTCACGGAACTCTACCGCGGGTTGAACGGCTTTATTCCGCTTCCGCCGGCAGGAACGGGAGCGCCATCGCCTCCCTGCCCTCGGAGGAATCCATTGCCGCCAGTTCCTCTTCGCGCGCCATCACCAGCGCCCGAAGCGTCTTGTTGATGGACTCGGCATTGCTGTACTTCGGCGTTTTGCTGGCATCGTAGTTCATGTCAATCTGCATCAGGTGCAGCACATGCGCCGCCAAAGGCCCGGTGATGAACTTCGGCTGATAGTTGTTCACCTGCACGGTTTCGCCCGCCGCGCGGTCAATGCCGGTGGTCTGTACGGGATAGAGGGTGATTTGCTGCCCCTTGTAAGTGCCGTCATCATCAAACGTCAGCGCGGCGCGGAGCATCAGCGCGGGCGCGGCGTCCTGCACGGCGGGGGTGCGGTTCTTGTTCTCCTGATACGCCTTGCGGTTGCCGCCAAAGCAGAAATTACCCAGCGAGTAGAACGCGCTGCGGTTGTTGATGACATCCATGCCCATGACGACGTGCGCATGGTGACAGATGACCAAATCTGCCCCGGCGGAAATCGCCATTTTGGTGAAGATGGTCTGCGGCTTAGTGCGGTGGCGGCCGTACTCCTGTCCGCCGTGGAGGATGGCAATGACCGCGTCCGCCTGACCGGACTGCTTGATTTCCGTAATCTGCTGGCGGAGATACGCGCCGTTGCCATTGGGGTCTTGCGGGTTGTAGTCGTCCCAGAGCAGGCTCATCAGGCAGATGGTCACGCCGTCCTTGGTGTAGAAGTAGAACTTTTCCGTTTTGGGGTCGCGGTTCTTGTTGTATGTGCCAAACCAGCCGAGACCTTCTGCTTCGACGGCGGCAATTGTATCGCGGAAGCCCTGTGCGCCGTAGTCAAACGCATGGTTGTTTGCCAGCGACGCGACTTCCACGCTCGCGGCGGAAAGCACCTTGGCGTACGCTGCCGGCCCGCGGAACCAGTAGCCATCGTCGCCTTTGCCCTTGTCACGCGGGTAAAGGGCGTTGTTGTCGGTCAGCACGCCCTCCAAATTGACGACGGTCAGGTCATCCTCGGCAAAGAAATCCGCGAAGTTTTTGAGGAAGTATCCCGCGCCTTCGCGCTCATAGACGGCAAAGAAGCTGTCCTCGGCGGTGCGCAGGTAATCCTCGCCGCCAAGGGTGATATCGCCAGTGAAGGTGAGGGTGATGGTCTTCTCCGCCAGCGCGAAAGAGGGGAGAAGATAGAGAAGCAGCAGCAGGCAGGTTATCTTCCGCATGTTAATCCTCCATCACCGTCGGCGGGATAAGGGTGAAAGTGTAGGGATCATCCAGCGTGCCCGTGCCGCCGGAAATTTCGCTCGCGCTCAAAGAAAGATAGCACGCAGGCCGCATTCCCTCGTCCAGCGTGATGACGTTGATGCGCCCCAATTCGCCCTTGGACTTGATGCACCGTGCGTGGCGGGCGTCGGAGGAGGACTGGGAGCGCGTCCAATAGGGGGAATGGCCGCCGCGCTGACTGCCGTACTTGAACAGCCCGTTCGCCAGCGCGTAGGGTGTGCCCCACGCCTTGCGGCTTTCATTGCTGGTGAAGCCGTACGCCTTGTTCTTCAAATCCGCGTCGCTGGCGAGGAAAAACAACCCGAACGTGTCATCCGGGGTCAGCATGGCACGCTCGTCGTCCGTGAAGCAGTTCTGGGCGAAATCACCGCAGAGGTAGCGGCTCATTTCGGTTTGAGTGAAGTCACCATTGAAGCCGGGCTTCTTTTTGTTGGTGGGCTTGTTGGCGTACTCCTGATAATCGCTGTGGATGGGGCGCGCCTCCAGCACATATTCGCTCAGCAGATACGCTCTGCCGTCCTCAACGTTCAGCACGCGCCAGACAATCGGCTCGACGCCGCCGTCAGCATCCTGCGGGCACTGCCCCAGCGTGACATAGACATAGCCGGATTTGGCGTCGTAGCCGCGCAGGGCCACATCTGCCAGCGCACAGGAGACCATCAGCAGCGCGGCAAGAAGCAGCGCAATGATTCGCTTCATTGTAATAACCTCCTTCAGGTTTGCACTTCCTATCATACCATACCCACGCGCGAAAGTCCACGAAAAACAGCGGAATTTACATTCTGACTGCGGAGGCGGCGTTTCGCTTGCGAAAAACCCAAATTTTTTGCATTTTCCCTCTTGACAGCGACGCCAAAGGATGATATAATAATCCATGTCGCCGCGGTTCGACCAAAGAACCCCGCGCAGACACCACTTGGCTGTGGTGCAAAGGTCACTGAGCTGGCGAAAGGCTCTGTGCATCGGGAGCAGTACAGGACTTGGGAGCATAGCTCAGCTGGGAGAGCATCTGCCTTACAAGCAGAGGGTCACAGGTTCGAGCCCTGTTGTTCCCACCATCATTCAAGTGGCCCGGTAGCTCAGTTGGTTAGAGCGCCAGCCTGTCACGTTGGAGGTCGAGGGTTCGAGCCCCTTCCGGGTCGCCATCTTTCGCCTTGGTAGCTCAGTCGGTAGAGCAGCAGACTGAAAATCTGCGTGTCGGTGGTTCGATTCCGCCCCAAGGCACACATATTATGCGGTAGTAGCTCAGTTGGTAGAGCGCCACCTTGCCAAGGTGGAGGTCGCGGGTCCGAGCCCCGTCTACCGCTCCATTTCTTATTATGGTGCCATAGCCAAGTGGTAAGGCAAAGGTCTGCAAAACCTTCATTCTCCAGTTCAAATCTGGATGGCACCTCGCAAAGAGCTGATTGAAAGATCGGCTCTTTTTCTTATGCCCGAAACGAATCGGCGAATGCCGAAAAAGAGGTTCTTCACGGACTCTTGAGGGAAGAGCAGCTTGGGGGCGCGTCTGCGGACGCGCAAAGTTAGGGGCAGGGACGCTTCGCTGCCTGCGCCTTTGTTGAGTGCGTTTGAGATGCTGGTCTCCCGCGAAACAGTTGGGGCGTTGCCCCAAACCCCACAAGGGACAGACGAAAAGGGACGAAGTCCCCCCTTGATCCCTTTTCGCGATTGAGTTGGTCGCGCTTTCATGCTCCTTCCGCGTGCAGCTTTTTGGTGCTTCGCCTAAGCCCTTGTTTGCTTCCCCAATTTTCCGTGAAGAACCGCAAGAGACATTCGCCGATTCGGGGCTTTACCGCGCAAGAGAAAGGAGCCATTCGACCTGCTTCTGCAGCCCTGCGCGCAGGGGGGTGCCGGGCAAAGCAATCCCCGTGCGGCGCAGCTTTTCCAGCGAATACGCGCGATGGCACAAATGCCCGCTGAATTGGGGATGCGCTTCCAGATAGCCGGCTAACGGAATTTCTTCAATAGTCACGGGAACGTTCAAAATTTCTCCGAGCAAAAGGTAATAGGCAGCGTTGGAAACAATATCCGGTCCGCCGATGCAGAAAATCTCGTTGAAGGCTGTGGAGACGGGGATGCTTTCCAGCAGGACGCGGCACAGGTCATCCACATAGATGGGGTGAATCAGAAATTTGCCGCCGCCTACAAGCCGCAGCGGTTCGCCACGCTTCATACGGGCAATCAGATCCGGCTGCCGGGAATGCTCCGGGAAACAGCCGACCTGTGAGCCCGCGCCGAAAATATGCCCCGGACGGAAAATTGTCCACGCGAAAGGTGATTCCGAATGCGCCGCCGCGTCCAGAAAAACCTCCTCCATCTGCCGCTTGCTGCTCCCGTAGCCGCCGTCGTGCAGATAAACGCCGGTTTCGTCCTGCGGAACGCGCTTGTAGGCGGGGTGGTACACGGAATCGGTGGAAATCACCAGCAGGCGATTCGTGAAGGCGGGCAGTACCGACAAATCGACCGATGCGGAGGCCGCGTCGCGGCAGATGCAGTCCAGCGCAGCGTCCCATTGCAGCTGCGCGCTGGCGAGCGCGGCGCGAAGGGCAGCCGGGTCGTGCGCGTCGCACGTCAGCGCGTGAACGCCTTCGGGAATCGGGCGATTGCCGCGTGTAACGCACCAGACCTCGTGCCCCTGCGCTGTCGCTATCTGCGCCAGCCGTCCGCTGACGAACCCGCTGCCGCCTAAAATCAACAACTTCATGTTCCTTGCCTCCTGACGGAAAAGCAGCGCGGCTTCTCCTGCGAATTTGTCTGTATCATACCAGAATCCGGCGGAAAAAGCAATCCGGAGCGTATGGAGAAGGAAACCTGCGCAGGGTGAACTGCTTTCATATAAATAGCTTGCGATAATGCGCTGTTCAAATACTGTTTCAACCTTTACAAGCGGCGTTTTTTTCGGTATAATGAGGGCATCCGCGCCAATGATGCCGCTGAGAGCGAAAGTATCAGACGAAAATGCAGCTGGTGCGGAAATAATTATCGTAGGGTACTCGAAAAGAGACTCGAACGGAGGAAAAAATGAATACTCGCAATGACAATCTGGTCAATCTCGTGACGCTGGCGCTGCTGATGGCGCTGATTTTCCTGATGGGACAGACACCGCTGGGGCTGATTCCGCTTGGATTTTGCAACGTGACGCTGCTGGTGATTCCGGTTGCGGTCGGGACGCTGTTCATGGGGCTGAAATACGGCGTGCTGCTGGGCTTGACCTTCGGTGCAACAAGCTTTGTGTCGGCGCTGCTTCGTCCATCTACGCTGGTCGGCACGCTGATGGGGGCGTCGCTGCCGATGGTGATTGTGATGACCTTCCTGCCGCGTTTGATGGTGCCGGTGGTGATTCACTTCGTCCACAAGGCAATGGCGCATAAGCTGGAAAAGACGGGTCTGGCGGTTGCGGCGGCCTGCGGCAGCCTGACGAACACGATTTTGTATCTCGGCTTGATGTTGATTTTCTACATGATCTGCGGCATTGACAATACGGCGGTGCTGACGGCGATTGGCGCAACCGCTGGCGGCGCTGGCCCGCTGGAAGCCGTTGCTGCGGCGCTGATTACACCCCCGATCGTACTGGCGCTGCGCAAGGCAATGCACAAGAAGACGGCGTAACAAGGGGAGCTTTGCCCCCTCGCGCGATTGAGCTGGTCTGTACGGCAAGTGAACGATTCCCGCTGATGGCTGAAACGTCGGCCATCAGCGATTCTATAAGGAGGTATGGAGGATGATCCTCACCCTCGACATTGGCAATACCAACATCAAAACCGCTCTCTTTGACGGCAAGGAAATGCGCTATTACTGGCGGATGTCCACGAACATCCAGAAGTCGTCCGACGAATACGGCATCGTGCTGGTGAACCTCTTTCAGCATGTCGGCGTTCGCCCGGAAGAAGTCGAGGGTATCATGATTTCCTCCGTCGTGCCGACTATCAATTTTACCATTGAACACATGTGCCAGAACTACTTCGGGCAGACGCCGCTGTTCGTGGTTCCGGGCATCAAAACGGGTATCAACATCCGCTACGAGAACCCGCGCGAACTGGGCAGCGACCGCATCGCGAACGCAGTCGCGGCGTATGAGGAGTACGGCGCGCCGACGATTTTCATCGATTTCGGCACGGCAACGACGTTCGGCGTGGTCGGAGAGGGCGGCGTGTTCCTTGGCGGATGCATCTGCCCCGGCGTGAAGCTCGCCAGCGAAGCCCTTGTCACCGGGACGGCAAAACTGCCGCGCTTTGAACTGACGAAGCCAGAGCACGTCATCGGGCGGACGACGCTGACGAACCTGCAATCCGGCATGTATTATGGGTATGTCGGCTTGGTGAAGAACATCGTCCGCAAAATTAAGCAGGAATTGGGGCAGGAAGCCACCGTCGTCGCGACGGGCGGCATGGCAGTGATGATTGCCGAGGAAAGCAAGGTCATTGACAAGCTGGATGGGCTGCTGACGCTGAAAGGACTGCGGCTTATCTACGAGCGGAACAAGGGCTGATTAAGCGAGAAAAGAAGGCATTTGAAAGCAGGAGGAAGCAGACAAAATGAAGGAAGTTGTAATCGGATTTCTGGGCTGCGGCAATGTTGGCGGGGGCGTGTGGTCGCTGCTGACAGGCTTTTCCCGCGAGATTGCTCACCGCGACAGTCTCTCCATCCGCATCAAGCGGGTGCTGGTGCGCGATGTGAACAAAACCCGCGCCTGCGGTGTGCCGCATGAACTGCTGACAACGAACGCGGACGACGTGGTGAGCGACCCGGAAATCAGCATCGTTGTCGAATTCATGGGCGGCGAACAACCTGCGACGGACTACATGCTCCGCGCGCTGGAAAACGGCAAGACCGTTGTCACGGCGAACAAAGTTGCCATTGCCCTGAATTGGCACCGCCTGCAAGCCGCTGCACAGCGCAACCACGTCGGGCTGTACTACGAAGCGAGCGTCTGCGGCGCGATTCCGATTATCAACACCCTCATGCAGCCCCTGCAAGCGAACCGCATTGATTCCCTGATGGGCATCATCAACGGCACGACGAACTACATCCTTTCCCGTATGTACGAAAACGGCGAGGACTACGAAGCCGTGCTGCACGACGCACAGCAGCTGGGGCTGGCTGAACCGAACCCGTCCGCTGATGTCGAGGGACTGGACGCGGCCTATAAGCTCTCTATTATGGCGAGCCTTGCCTTCCACGCGCGCGTACCGTTCAGCAAGGTCTATCGTGAAGGCATCACGAAAATTACGGCGGTGGATATTGCCTATGCGCGCGAGATGGGCTATGTGCTGAAACTGCTTGCGATTGCCAAGCGCAGCGGGAGCACCATCGAGGTTCGCGTGCATCCGACGCTGATTGCGAACGACCATCCGCTGTCGCAGGTCAACGGCAGCTTCAATGCCGTCTATCTGCACGGCCACGCTTGCAAGGAAATGATGCTGCAGGGTCGCGGCGCGGGCGATTTGCCGACGGCGAGCGCGGTGGTGGGCGACATTCTCCATGCCGCAACGGTGGATGTGCATGTGCATCCGACGTTTGTGAACAGCGCAAATGCGGATGCGTCGCTGGTGTTCACGAACGACTGGAAAACGCGGTATTTCCTGCGCTTGTCGATTCAGGACGAGCCGGGTTCGCTGGCGAAGATTGCGACGTGGCTGTCGAGCGAGCAGGTGTCGATTGCAACGATGATGCAGAAGGCGGAGCTGGCGGGAAGCCGCGTGCCGCTGATTATCATTACGCACGAGGCGAATGAACAGGCGATTCGGGCGGCATTGGCGAAGTTTGACCCGGAGGTCTGCACGGTGGAAAATATGATTCGGGTGGAATAATCAGGAGATTATGTTCGATGATATGATGGATGCTTTAAGACAAGGAAGGCGATTTTCATGCAGACCATTACCGTACCGCTGGGCGAAAGAAGCTATCCGATTCATATCGAACGCGGTCTGCTGGCGAAAACGGGCGCAATGATTCGTGAGAAGCTCGGCGACATTGCGGTCGCGGTTGTCAGCGATGACCATGTTGCGCCGCTGTATATGGAAGAAGTCGTGTCGTCGATGGAAAAGGTCGGTCTGCGCGTGTGCAGCATCGTCCTGCCGCACGGCGAGCAGACGAAGTGCCTGAAATCGCTGGAAACGCTGTATGCCTTCCTCTGCGAACATCATCTGACGCGCAAGGATGCCATCGTCGCGCTGGGCGGCGGTGTGATTGGCGATTTGGCGGGGCTGGCGGCGGCGACGTATCTGCGCGGCGTGCATTTTGTGCAGCTGCCGACGACGCTGCTGGCGCAGGTTGATTCCTCTGTCGGCGGGAAGGTCGCAGTCGATTTGCCGCAGGGGAAGAACCTCGTCGGCGCATTCTATCAGCCGGAACTGGTGCTGGTAGACCCGGATTCGCTGCGGACGCTGACGGATGATTTCTGGCGCGACGGGCTGGGCGAAGTCGTTAAGTACGGGTGCATCGGGGACGAGGCGCTGTTCCGGCTGCTGGAAGAAAACGCGGGCGGTGGGCGGATTGCGCTCATGGGCGTTATCGGGGAAATCCTGACGCACTGTATCCAGTATAAGGCGAACATTGTGGCGCAGGACGAGCACGACACCGGGCTGCGCATGACGCTCAACTTTGGGCATACCATCGCCCACGCGGTTGAAACCTGCCAGCACTACACCGGGATGCGCCACGGCGAGGCGGTCGCGCTGGGGATGCGCGTCATTACCGCGATGACGGAAGAGAAGGGCATGACGGAGCAGGGGACGAGCGCGCGGCTGAATCGCCTGCTGGATGCGCTGGGAATGCCCCGTCGGCTTCCGGCGATTCCCGAAAAGGACTTGCTGAACGCCATGACGCTGGACAAGAAGTCCGCCGGGAAACAGCTGCGCGTGATTACGCTGGACAAAATCGGCGTGTGCCGCATTGTACCGACGGATGTTGATTTCTTTCAGGGCATGACGGCGCAGAAATTCGTACAAAACTGACAAGGAACAACAATTTTTTTGCTGACCCCTTCCCAAATCACGAAAAATGGCGTACAATAGAGAATGCGGAAATAGGAGCGTTCCGTGCGGGCTGAATGATTCACCCGCTGGGACGCTTTTTTGCAATTAAATTTCCACCCAAGAAAGCAGGTGAAACCTCTCATGACGCAGGAACAGGAGCAGCAGCTGTCGCAGACGATGCTCGCGATGATGCAGAGCGGCGGCGACGCACCGAAAAGCACGGTGGAGGTTCCGGTGTACGCGTGGCGGCTGATTCGCTGGGAAGCGGATGTTCCGCTGACAGAAGAGCAGCGGCAGGAGGCGCTGGCGATTGTACCGGAGGCGATGGCGCTGTGCGGCGTGAGCGCGGCTTGCTTCGCGGCGGATGGCGACGTGATGACGGTGCTGCTGGCGCTGACGCGATTCCCCGCGCGGGCGCATCGCGACCCGGTGCTGTGGCTGTGCGCCCATGCGCTGATGGAACAGGCGTCCGTCGCGCTGGAACAGGACGGCACAATGTTCATCGGGGAGGAATTTGACCTCGCGGCGACGTGGGCGGAACACTTGAAGCCCATGCGGGAAATCAGCGACTGGTGGACGCGCGTCTCGCCGCTGGACGGCGCGGCGGCGCATCGGCATCGGAAGGAATTGCAGACATGCATCAAGCGGCGGCAGTACGCGGTGTTGGGCGGGTATGTATCGCGCGCGCTGCGGGAGGATCAGAACCTGTCGGTGACGTGCTTTGCGTTCGTGCCGCTGGTGATTGAGGCGATTTGGAGCCAGCACGCGGAATTGTCCCTGCGGACGCTGACGGAGGGGCTGAATCTCAACGAGATGACGCGCCGCCCGCGTCAGGCGCTATTGGCGTGGCTGAATGCATTGCAGCCGTCTCTGCGCGCGTGTCCGCAGCCGGGGAACGCCAAGCCGATTGAGAAGGTGATTGACTCGATTCGGGCGGACTGCTCACTGCCGTACTCACAGGCGAATTTGAGCCGTTCGCTGGGGCTGACGCCGGCGTACTTCTGCCGGCTGTTCCACGAAAAAACGGGGCAGCACTTTTCGACCTTCCTGGCCCGGACGCGGATGGAGAAGGCGCAGATGATGCTCTCCAGCAAAGAACCGCAGACGCTGGGCGAAATCAGCGCGGCGTGCGGGTATCCGAACAAGAGCTATTTCTGTCAGGTATTCAAGAAGTACACCGGGATGACACCGGGGGAATATCAGGCGATGGCGAAGGAAAAGTAAGGTGGAAACTTCGGACGACTTCCAAAACTTTCCCAATTCCGACGAATAAATATTTTCCAAGCGGATGAACATATGCGTGTCATCCGTTTTTTAGTAAGGTGGAGTCTGAAAAACCGCAGATTCTGCCGCAAACAGGAGGTATGTGCATGAAACGACTGCTTCGGGCGGTGTGTCTGGTGCTGTGCTGGACGCTGCTGATGGCGGGGATGCCGGGGAAGGCGTCGGCGGAAGAGGCCGCCCCTATGGTGCGCGTCCTGCTGCGCCGTTTGCAGCTGACTGACCGCGCGGATTTGACCCTCGCGGGAGCGTACACGGTGCGCGTGGGCGGCGAGGACTTGATGGCGCTGCCGGAAAACGCGCAGGTGACGGTGCAGATTCGCTCCGGTGCGCTGTATCTGTTCTATGATGGCATGAGTATGCGGCTGGGCAAGAGCGCGGAGTTCCGGCGGAATCAGTCCGGCAGCGCAATGCCGGGGCTGCGCTTTGAGAAAAACGGCAATCTCTATCCCGGTTCGCTGACGCTGACGGTGGAGAACGGGACGCTCGTGCCGATTCTGTCGCTGTCGGTGGAGGATTACCTGCTGGGCGTCGTGCCGTATGAGATGAGCGACTCATTCCCGCTCGAAGCGCTCAAGGCGCAGGCTGTCTGTGCGCGCACTTATGCGCTGTCCCACCTGAACGCCTCCCGCGCCTATGACGTGGTGGATACGACGAATGACCAAGTGTTCAAGGGCGTTGATTCATCCACCAAAAACGCCGCCCGCGCCGTGCAGGAGACGGCGGGGATTGTCGGCATGTACAACGGCAAGCTGGCGGAATGCTTTTACAGTGCCAGCAACGGCGGACAGACGGAGCTGGTTGAAAATGTGTGGTCGGGCAGCGGCGACTACGGCTACTACGCAATGGTTGATGACCCGTATGATTTGGAGAACCCGCAGAGCATCGTCCGCACGATGAAAATCAGCAAAAACGGCGCGGTGAAGGAAACGCTTCGGACGCTGATTTATGAGCAGATGCTGCCGGTGCTGACGCGGGAGGGGTACTCCACAGGACAAGAGAATTTCCGCATTGACGAAATCACCGCCGTCACGCTGGCATCTCCCGCATTCGCCGCGCCGAGCCGCCGGATGACGGAGCTTGTGGTGGCGCTGAAATGGTCGGGCAAGAAGCCGTTCGCGTCCATCCTGCCGGAGGAAACGGCGATTCCGCTGCCCGCGGGGGATGCGACCTACGACGTTGCGCCCGCGGAAGGCGACGAATGGGAATTAGGTGAAGCCACGGCAACGCCCAGCCCCGTGCCGACCGCGACGGCGACGTCCGTGCCGACACCCTCCCCGACGCCGGACAATCGGCTGACGGACTTTCTGTCGGCGGGGGAAGCAACGGTGACGATTTCGCTGAACCGGCAGAATACCGCCGCGCTGTCGCTGGACATTTCCGGCAGCGAGATTTTTTCGGTGACGGAGGAGAATGGGCAGTTCCTGCTGCAATCACGGCGTTACGGGCACGGCGTGGGCATGAGCCAGCGCGGGGCGCAGTGGATGGCGGGGCAGTACAGCAAGACATTCGATGAAATCCTTGCGTTCTACTACCCCGGCATGGTGCTGATGCAGGGCGGCACGGGTGCGCCGGTGCTGCCGACCGTTCCGCCGGAGCTCGCCGCAACGCCTGCCCCGCCCGCGACACCGACCCCGAAGCCGACACTGATGCCCGTGACGACGGACAGCTTGCCGGAGGGCGCAAAGGTGATGTACGTCAACGCATCGAGCCTGAATCTGCGCGCCGAGCCGAGCATGGTGGGCGAGCTGCTGATGCGCTTGCAGGCAAATCAGCGGGTGATTGTGCTGGAGGTGTGTGACGACCCGGAGTGGGTGCATGTGAAAACGGACGTGGTGGAGGGCTACTGCATGGTCAGCTACCTCGCCGAGGAAGGAGTGAAGCCGACACCGACGGCGCAATAACCGAATAAACAATGCCGGTCAACCATCAAGCCGACTTTTAGGTTGACCGACTTTCCTGTTCGTTGATTTTCGCCTGCCGCAATCGGAAAAAGGAAAAAGCAGTTTTCGCCAATCGTTTCATTTCCGGCATCAGCATGGTAGGATAAACCTACGGATACTGTCTGATTTGGACAGCGCCGTCATTTTTGCGCGAGAAAGCGGCTTTGCCGCTGCCTACGGTTGGGTATGGAAGGAACTTTAAGCAAATCATGAGTGAACGCATTGTCAAACTGCTGATAGAATCTTTCCCGAAGATTCTGCTGCCCGGTCTGAAAATGACCATTCCGCTGACGGTTATCGCCTTTTCCATCGCGATGGTAATTGCCGTCATTGCCGCCATGATTCAATATGCCCGCGTGCCGGTTCTGCGGCAGATTATGCGGTTTTATGTGTGGGTCGTGCGCGGTACGCCGCTGCTGGTGCAGCTGTTCGTGGTGTTCTACGGGCTGCCGTCGCTGGGCATCATCCTCGACCCGTTTCCGGCGGCGGTGATTGTCTTCTCCATCAACGAGGGCGCGTACTGCGCGGAGACGATGCGCGCGGCGCTGGAATCCGTGCCGGTGGGGCAGATGGAAGCGGGCTACTGCGTGGGGATGAGCTACTTGCAGGTGATGCGCCGCATTGTGCTGCCGCAGGCGCTGCGCACGGCGTTCCCGCCGCTGTCGAACAGCCTGATTGCTATGGTGAAGGACACGTCGCTGGCGGCGAACATCACCGTGACGGAAATGTTCATGGCGACGCAGAAACTCGTGGCGTACTACTACGAGCCGATGGCGCTCTATATCGAAGTCGGCGTGATTTACCTGATTTTCTCCACGGTGCTGACGTGGGTGCAGCGCTGGGGCGAGAAGAAGCTCAGCGCGTATGGCGCACAGAAGGAGTGATGCGCGATGGCGATGCTGGAAATCAATCACCTGCAAAAGAAATTCGGGACGACCGAGGTGCTGCGGGACGTCAGCCTGTCCGTCAGCAAAGGCGACGTCGTGGCGATTCTGGGGCCGAGCGGGTCGGGCAAGACGACGCTGCTGCGCTGCGTGAACTTTCTGGAACGCGCGGACGCGGGCGAACTGCTCTTTGATGACGAGAAATTCGACCTGAACCGCGCGTCGCACCGGGATATTGCGCGTATCCGCCAAAAGACGGCGTTCGTGTTCCAGAACTACAACCTGTTTCGCAACAAAACGGCGCTGCAAAACGTGACCGAAGGGCTGATTGTGGCGCGGAAGATGAAAAAAGCGGACGCGGAAGCGATTGGGCGGAAGCTACTGGACAAGGTGGGCTTGTCCGACCGCTGCGACCATTATCCTGCGCAATTGTCCGGCGGACAGCAGCAGCGCGTCGCGATTGCCCGCGCGCTGGCGACGAATCCGGAAATCATTTACTTCGATGAGCCGACATCCGCGCTGGACCCGGAGTTAATCGGGGAGGTGCTGAACGTGATGCGCCAATTAGCTGAAGAGGGCATGACGATGCTGGTCGTGACGCACGAGATGAACTTCGCGCGGCATGTGTCGAATCGCGTTGTGTTCATGGAGGGCGGCAGAATCATCGAGCAGAACAGCGCACAGGAATTTTTCGCGCACCCGAAAGAAGCGCGGACGCAGGAGTTCCTCGCGAAAATCAACCAACGCTGAAAATCCGGCATTGCTGGTTTTCATAAATGCAATTGAAAGGGGCATTCAAAATGAAGAAGTTTGTCAGTCTCTTGCTGGCGCTGATGATGGCGCTGGGCATGACCGCTCTGGCGGAGAAAAGCAAGGATCAGCTGGCGCGCATTCAGGAAAAGGGCGAAATCGTCATTGCGACGGAGGGTACTTGGGCACCTTGGACGTACACGGATGAAAACGGCAATCTGGTCGGCTTTGATGTGGAAATTGCGACGGCGATTGCGGAGAAGCTGGGCGTGAAGGCGACGTTCGTGACCGTGGAGTGGGACGGCATCCTCGCCGGCATTGACTCCGGCCGCTACGACATTGCCGCCAACGGCATTGATGTGACCGAACAGCGCTCGGAAAAGTACAATTTCAGCACCCCCTATGCCTTCAACCGCACGGCGCTGGTCGTCCGGGGCGACAACGAGGACATCAAGTCCTTTGAAGACCTGAAGGGCAAGAAGACCACGAACTCCATCGCCAGCACCTACATGATTCTGGCGGAAGAGTTCGGCGCAGAGGTGGTCGGCGTGGATACGCTTGACCAGACGATTATGCAGGTGCTGACGGGCCGCGCGGACGCGACGCTGAACAGCGAAGTGTCCATTGCGGACTACATGCAGAAGCGCCCGGATGCGAACATCAAGATTGTCGCCCTGACGGAGGAAGCGAACCTTGTGGCGATTCCGACCCGCAAGACGGATGACAGCGCGAGCCTGCTGGAAGCCATCAATCAGGCGATTGCTGAGCTGCGTGAAGAGGGCAAGCTGAGCGAGATTTCCATGAAGTACTTCGGGCGCGACATCACGGCGGAAACCGTGGGAGAAGCGGCGGAGTAATACGATTTCCAGATTCACCTGCGCCATCTGCTTGCGCCTTTTCCCTTCTGGCGCATTCTTATCTGGAAATAGTATAAGCGAAAAAATCCCATACAAAACGGAGGTCGTCCCGGTGGGGTGGCCTCCTTGCATTTTCAGGGGATGATTCTTTTTCAATTAGGGCAATCCCGCACAAAGAAAGAACAGCCAAAATGTCGTGAAAGAGGTATAATAAAGAGGTGAAGAAGCAATTGACGATGAGCCTGATCAGCGACGAGCTGGGGCAGGCATCAACGAAGAAAAGCAGCGTAAAAGGGCAACCAGTGGTACTTCGGCTACAAGGAGCACATCGGCGTGGATGCGGACAGCGGAATGGTTCACACGGTGGAAACGACATCTGCCAACAGGAGGATGGTATGGACAAGCATTTTGTTCTCTCCAAGATCAAGGATTACGAGGCTCATTTGGATAATGTTGCTCCCCTGATGGAATCCGATGATCAGTTGATTATGAATGAGTTAATTCGCGAAATTAACAATACCTGTCATGTAAAGATTCGTGGGTTCTCAGATTTGTGTGATTCATACATCAAGGGTGCTGGCTCGATTATTGCAAAGCACATCAATTGCTTTCATTCGCATCTCATACGTTCTGCCTTGGTTTTCCATTTGGTCGGAAGCAAAAAGCATGAATGCGGGCGAGTAAATGGTTGTGAACAAATCATCTGGAATTTGTATAATGAGTACCGTAATTCAGTGCCTTTTGTGGACAATTCCATCATGATGGAGTTTGACTCTGCATTTGCTCAGTTGAAATCTAAGAAGTTGCTTGATCAGTTAGTTTCATTAGCACAAGATCCATACCTTTTTTCATTTTTTCCTCAGACGATGAAAATGCTTGCTCGCTGGAGAGATCCATCAATGGAAAAGGTTATCATGGGTTATTTCGCAAATCCAGGGCTTGTCAAAACTCAAATTGCTATGTCTCTTGGCCGCAGTGCTGATGATGCTTCTATCCTGCAACGTGAATATAGCAGGTGGGATTCACACGGACAATACACAGTCATTATATGTCTTCGCTACTATCCTTCAATACAAGGTCTTGATAAGCTAACGCAATTTGAAGCACTTACTGTTGAAGATATGGAAAAGAGTCTTTCAAAATGTTGCACACGCAACGATCGAATATGGATTAAAGATGTATATTCGGATCGGCTATTTGCCATTCGCAAGAGTATCGCCGAAATAAAAAAGCAACTTAATATTCTCTAATTACTCAAAATTGGCGGGGCTTCTTTTCGAAGTTCCGCCTTTTCTATGCCAAAAAAACAAGAAAGGACGTGACAAAATACTCAGTCGCATTTTCGGCGCCGTCACTGGCGGTCGCCTCAATCTTCGCGCGGGGGCAATGTGATTGGACACCGACTGCATTTCTCACGACTTCACAACCGCAGTCCCGTGCTGCATTCATAGGGTTTGGGAAATGTGTTTCCAACAAGCTAATCGTCATTTTTAGCAAAATGACCCTGCTTGCTGCTTTACTTATCAATACAAAAATGGAGACCGTCCTGATGAGAGGCGGCCTCCTTGCATTTTCAGGGGATGATTCTTTTTCAATTAGTCGGCATAGGCGTAGGGAATATGGTTTCGCTGCGCGTACCGTTCGGCGTAGGAATTGCGGAAAACGGTCAGCGTGAGGTTGGGACATTTGTCGAAAGCGCCAACGCCAATTTCCGTTACGGAAGCGGGGAGAAGGACGGAACGCAGGGCGCTGCACTGGGAAAAAGCAATGTCCTCGATTTCTGTGACGGAGTCGGGAATGACAATGGAAACAAGCGCCGTGCAGCGCTGAAATGCGCCTGTTTCAATTTCCGTCACAGAATCAGGAATGAGAATGCTGGAAAGGGAAGCGCAGTAGGAAAACAGATAGTCGCTGATTTCTGTAAGGGAGTTTGGAAGCACAACCGTAGTCAGAGCGCGGCACTCGGCGAAGGCTCCCGCCTCGATTTCTGTGACGGAATCGGGAATGACGATGGAAGACAGCGCAGTGCAGTAGTTGAAAGCACATGAACCAATCTCGTCAACAGAGGAGGGAATGGAAACCTCGACGAGGGCGGAGCAATCGCTGAAAGCATAATCGTCAATCTCTGTAACGGAAGCGGGCAGAGAAACACTTGTCAAAAAGGAGCAGCAGTCAAAGGCGCGCTCACCAACAGCCGATGTTCCTTGCGGAACGGTATAGCTGGAAGCAGCCTTTCCCCGCGGATAGGCAACAAGCACATCGCTCTTTTTACGGAACAAAACGCCGTCCAATGTATAAAAAGACGGATGCTCCGGGGCGACAGAAATGGTTTGCAGCAGCGGACAACAGCCGAAGGGGTTATGGTCGAGGTCGACAACAGAATTGGGAAGGGTTACGGCTGTCAGGGAGAGGGAAAAAGAGATGGTGTCAATGCTTGTGACGCGATGACCGTCCAGCATGTCCGGAATCACGATTTCCGCGTCGTCGCTTAGGCAGTAAAGAAGCTCTGCGGAACCGTCCTCAAGCAGGACGTACTGATAATCCCCGGAGGTGAGGATGGTCTGCTTTTTCTTGCCGCCATCTGCAAAAACGACGTTTGTCAGAAAGACGAGGAGAAGCACGGATGCCAGTAAAAACGCTGAGAAACGCTTGCGTGTCATAAAATCGACCTCCTTTTCTTTATTATACACGAAATGGCGCCTTGTGTCAATGAAAAATCCCCCTCACCAGTTGCGCAAAGGCAGAAAAAATGGTATAATCAGCTTGAATATCTGGCAAAAAGATGGACGGAAATGGCGAAAGGGTGGACATGATGAAGGTATTGGTGACAGGCGCGGACGGAATGCTGGGGCGCGACGTGATGCGTGCACTGCGCGAGAAGCATGTGAATGCGCGTGGCGTGGATATGGCGGATTTCGATGTGACGGACGGCGCGGCAGTGCACGAATGGGTGACGGCGGAGCAGCCGGATGCCATCATCCACTTGGCGGCGTATACTGACCTGCTCAAAGCGGAAACGGAACCCGCAAAGTGCATCGACGTGAACGCGATGGGCACGCTGAACATGGTTCGCGCGGCACTGGCGATCGGGGCGAAGCTGATGCTGATGTCCTCGTCGGAGGTGTTTGGCGCTGCGCCGGACGTTATCCACGGAACGAGAGACAAGACGTGCGCCGCGAACGTTTACGGATTGTCGAAGGTGCAGGCGGAAGAAGCTGTGCGCGCGCTGATGACGCGGTCCTTCATCGTCCGCACGGGCTGCTTGTTCTCCGCCGCGCCGAAGGGGGAAATCTGCGGCATTCTGGCGTCAGCGCAGGATCATCAGAAGCTGACGATTTCCGACGACCTGATGGCTTGCCCGACGTACACGCTTGACCTTGCCCGCGCGATGGTCAGCCTGATTCAGACGGAGAAATTCGGTATTTACCACCTCATCAACGAGGGCGAATGCAACCTTGCGACGCTGGCGATGGCGACGCTGGGGATGGTGGGCAGCCGCTGCCGGGTACAGCCGGTGAGCGGCTACCGCGGCTCGGTGGGCATTCACCATCCGTCGAGCGTGCGGCTGCTGAGCGACGCCGAACCGCACCTGCCAAGGTGGGAGGACGCGCTGAATCGGTGCCTGGATGAGATAAGGAGCGAGATTCGGTAAAAAGGGAATATGAAAAGGAGGCCGTTCGGGTGGGGGCGACCTCCTTTTGATGTGGGGGATTAGTCGGGGTAGGTATAGTCAATCTTGCGGGCTTTTGCGTACTCTTCTGCGTAGGAATCCGGCGTCACGGTGAGGGTCAGGCTGTTGTGATACTTAAACGCATCGTTGTCGATGAATGTAACCGAAGCGGGAATGGTGATGGAAGTTAAGGAAAGACTGTGCGCGAACGTCATATATCCGATTTCGGTGAGGGAACCGGGAAGCGTGACATCGGTCAAGGTGTCGCAATACGAGAAAGCACCATTGCCGATGGTCGTGACGGAATTGGGAATACTGACCGAGGTGATGCCGGAAAGCTGGAAAGCGCCGTGGTCGATGATGGTGACGGAGTCGGGAATATCAATTGTGTGAAGCTGGTCACAGGAGGCAAAGGCACTTTCTCCAATGCGCGTCACAGAATCAGGAATGTTGACAGAAGAAAGAACGTCGCAGGCGAAAAACAAGTGGTCGCTGATTTCGGAAATCGAGGCGGGCAGCGTGACCGTCGCCAGCGAAGAGCAGTCGGAAAACGCGCTATTGCCGATGGATGTGACGGAATCGGGGATGGTGACGTCGGTCAGCCCGCGGCAGAATAGAAACGCTGAATGCCCGATGCTGGTGACGGAATCAGGAATCGTGATGGATTGCAGTGAATCGACATAGGCAAAGGCGTTGTCCCCGATGGCGAGAATGCCCTGCGGGATGGTGTAGGCGGCATCCTGCCGCCCGCAGAAGTAGGATAGCAGGGTATTGTCAGCTTTGCGGACGAGTGCGCCGTCCACCACGGCGAAAGTCGGGTTATCGAGGGACAGGGTGATGGATTGCAGCCCGGAACGCGGGAAGGGATTCGCGCCTATTTCGGTGACGGAATCGGGGATGGTCATCGAAGTCAGCGAAGTGCAGCCAACGAAAGCGTCGCCGCCGATGATGGTCACAGAATCCGGAATTTCAAGGGTCGCAAGGGAGGAACAGCCGGAGAACAGACCAGCACTGATTTCCGTAATGGACGCGGGGAGGCGAATGTCGGTCAGCGCGGCGCAGAAGGAGAATGCTGCAATGCCGATTTCGGTCAGCGAATCGGGCAGAGATACGGAGGCAAGCGCCGAACAGCCATAAAATGCGCGTTCGGGAATCTGGGTGATGGAATCGGGGATGACAACGGATTCCAGCAGGTCGCAGTCATAGAACGCATAGGCGCTGATGGCGGCGATGCCGTCCAGGATGCGATATGTACGGTTTTCGCGGGCGTTGGGGTAGAACAGAAGCGTGTTGTCAACGGTGCGGCACAGGGCGCCGTCCGCCAAGAAGAAATACGGGTGATTCGGCGAAAGGGTGAAGGATTGCAGGGCTTTGCAGCCTATGAAGGCATCATCCGCAATCGCCGCGACGGAATCAGGGATGTCGATGGTTGTCAGGGATTTGCACAGGTCGAACGTACCCGACTCGATGGCGGTGAGCCCGCTGGGTAGAGTAATCGACGTCAGCTGAAAGCAGCAGGAGAACGCCTTCTGGCTGATGTGAGTGACGGAATCGGGGATGGTGACGGAAGTCAGGGAAAGGCTGTAATAAAAAGCGCGCTCGCCGATGGCAGTGACAGGCTTACCGTCCAGCGTGTCGGGGATGACAATCTCGGTATCAGCGCCGCCGTAAGAAGTGATTTTGACCATCCCGTCATCAAGTGGGGCATAGGCATAGTCACCGCTGTGGAGAGGATGCTCCATTTCCCACGCATCATCCACATTGTCGTCCCAATCGTCGTCATCGTCCGCTTCCGCCAGCGCGGACGCACACGAGAAGAGCAGGGAGAAAATCAGCAGGAAGGATAAAAATTGCTTGCGAGCCATGGAATCAACCTCCTTTTACCACATGATATATCATGCGTTTGTGGCATTGTCAATGCAGATTGTAAATTCTCAGGCAGAAAAAATAAAACCCCGCCCGGCTGTCTTCCGACACCCGAACGGGAAAAAAAACACCCTTGCTATTCTCACACCGCCGCCGGCATTCCATGCTTCACGCGGTCATGCTCCTCGGCGCGCTTGGCGTTGTTGAAGCGGTCGAGCGTACCCACCAGATAGCCCGTGATGCGGCGAATCCGCTGGAACGGCACGTTGCCGAAATCGTAGGACAGTTCCACTTCGTCGCCATCCACCGCAATGTCCATCGAAAGCGGCTCGCGGTTGTACTTCTGGCGCGCATGATCCACATAGGCGTCAATTTCCGCCTGAGACAGGGTTCCCTTCGTCACGTTCACTTGGCAGCACATAGGTATTTCTCCTGTTACTATATATTTGCCCCTTGATTTATGGCAGCCAGCCATAGGCAT